>Ga0315294_10000800_pt1 | contig 34015 bp, 28 predicted proteins | sample YL17G13_40_MG_FD_203626 | JGI IMG/M metagenome (GOLD analysis project Ga0315294, IMG submission 203626) | Sediment microbial communities from Yellowstone Lake, YNP, Wyoming, USA - YL17G13_40 | ecosystem: Environmental > Aquatic > Freshwater > Lake > Sediment | place: USA: Wyoming | collected...
TAAGTAGATCTTCGCAAGGTGTTCGTAGATATCTTTCTTATCCATTCTTAGGTTGTTTATAACACAAAACCCGTTTGATGTCAATAAGATATTGCTTTAAGGGCGGGAATAAATAAGGGCAACTCTTTATTAAGAGTTGCCCTTATTTCTGAAGAATCTCAATTGAAACTATCAAGCGTACTCAATGGTACGCGACTTTATTATGTAGTATTGATTATACTTAGGATAATATGCTCGTAAATGTTCTCGCAGTTCGTCTAATGTTCTTTGGCCCAATCCTGATGGCCTATTAATATAAGCGTAAGTAATCAATGAGCCCAATCCCGGAAAGGTCAAACGTGAAATACTGCCTATTTCTCCTAAAGAAATGGTAATTATATTTCTAGATTTATTTTCAATTGTAAATCTCATAAGCCTATTGAGATCTTCTTCTTTATTTGCCTTAGCTGCAATCTTAATTAAATGAGCGCCGCTTCTTTTTGCTTTATTAAGGATATCTTTTAGTATTTTATCATTCGGTGTCATTTTGAAATTGTGCCAAGATACAATAACTATTTTTTTATTTTTTCTTGCAGTTTTTACAACTTCCGATAAAATAGGCGATTTTAGCTCTATATCAACGGCATCCACCAAGGAGATATTTTCTTTAAAAATGCTTAACTTCAATTGATTAGGAAGGTCTTTCCGCCCACCCTCTTTTTTACTGCGAACCGTTAAAATTAAAGGAACGCCAATTTTTCTTCTTGTTTTAATAATATTTTTTACATAAACAGGACCTGTCTTCTTAAATTGATCTACTCTAATTTCTAGAATATCAACAAAAAGAGATTTGATTAACTTATTATTCTCCCGATCACCAATAGCAATGGCTATTCTCGGAATTTTACCTAATTCTATTTTCCCTATTTTTATCATTTTGAGACTGTAATAAACAACTTTCCTCTTTAATAAATAAGGATATTATATTTTTATTAAATTACAACATTGTTGTGTGTGCCGGTGGTAGGTATATAGTTTACCTAATGGAACAAAAAAGTCAAGGGAAAAATGTGCTCATACTCTAATCAGAGATACTTAGCGGCCTTTTCAGATAACCGGGGATGTCTTTGCCTATTATGGTATAAAAGTTCGCTAAGTGCGTGCGGAAAAGCTCATCAAAATCAGCGTGGTCTTCCCCATACCACCAGAACCAGTCGCTCCCTTCTGCAATATAAATTTGTTTCAAGGCAAGCTCCAATTTGGGATTTGCCTGCCTGCCGGCAAGGCAGGGAATTTGAGATTTGGAATTTTCCAGTTCCTCTCTTGCCTTTGCCAGATATTCCCAAGCCTTAATTTTATAAGCGTTGCCAATCCATTTACCGAAATCCGCGTATATCCAGGAACCCGCAGCAAGCCGTTTAATCTGGAGCCTGGCCGGATGTATTTTTAGATATTCGCTTATCGTAACGGCCTTAACAATTTTAGAATCGGATAATCTCTGATAGAGCAATTCTAAAAAGTCGTGGCCATCATTGGGATAATATTCCCAGGCATTCTCCCCGTCCATCGCAATAGTAACCAGGGCATCCTCTCCCTTAAAGGCGAGCGCAATATTTTCCAGGTGTTTCATCAAATCATCCACGGCGCTTTCCGCCTTCCAGCTGTAGTAAATAAAACCGATTAAATCCGAAAGGTTTCTGTCGCGAAAGACGATATTTAAATCGCCCTCCTCCCTTTTTAAAAGATGGGGCTGATATAAGAGGCCGGTCTCTCTTTTCTTCTTTTTTAAAGACTTAAATAATATCGCCTCATCCGCAACAATCCAGTTGAGCCCTGCCTGAATTATAAACGGGAGTATATGTTCGCTTACTGATTCCTCAGATGGCCACATACCTAAAGGTAGAGAGCCGAATTTTGCTTTGTGGAACTTAACTGCCTCTTCAATTTGCGCCTTAGCATCTTCGGGATAGGCGAACTTAACCTTGGGTAAAATGGTCTTGGGGTTTGCCTCTTTGGCAATATTGGTATTGTAAAGCAAAGGTAAAATCGGATGATAATATGGGGTGGTGGTAACCTCTATCTGGCCGCTTGCCATAAATTTTTTATACGCAGGGATTATATCTTCCAGAATCTCTATCTGTTTATTCAGGACAATGTTTTTTTCTTCTTCGTTAAAAAATCTTGCTTTATCAACGAGGTTTTTTAATTCCGGGCTTGACCTGAAATAAGGGTCTATCCATGCCAGATTAAACCAGAGCTGTAAATCCAGGTAATCCTGCTCGGTAAACTCTTTCCCGCTCAGGTTTTTCAGGTACAATTCATAATAGCGGGGATGAACGGAGATGACCCCTTCTTTACTGATAGAGAAAAAATTCTTTAAGATGAAATCTTTTTCCTGTCCGGTTAATTCCTTTGCGGGTTTAAAAGAGAGCTCCAGGAATTTATCCTTAACTGTGCGGCTGGTATAATCCTCTAATTGTTCAACCAGAGACGGAACCAGATTAAAGGTCTGATGGATTAGGGGGTAGTTCTTTAGAATCTCAAGCATATCCAGATAGTCCTTGGTGCCGTGCAAGCGCACCCAGGGCATCTCCGCCTCCTGCGTGAGGAGGTTTTTGTAATAGGGTTGGTGCATATGGTATATAAACGCGAGATAGAGCATATTAGTTCATAGTTCAAAGTTCATGGTTCATTGTTGATGGTTCATTGTTTTAATTTTTGGATATTTAAGAGAGTTTATCAGCCCCGAAAGCATTCTTCCGATAATCTTAGAAAAATCGTTGATAGATAAAAATTGCTGCTCGGTAATCCAGTTATTACTTTTAAATATTATTAATAACGTAATTGTTTCGTATAAAGAGCCTCGGGCAACATAAAGAAAGTGAATAAATTCCTTCCTTGAATAACGCCCGCTTCCTTCGGCAATATTTAAAGCAACTGAAGTGGCAGCAGATTCTAATTGTTCTATTAAACGATAATGTTTGCGGTCGGTATTAATAACTTCTGTAATGCCGATGACTACTCTCGCAAATTCAATTGCTCTTTTCCAAATATCTAAATCTTCAAAACTAAATTTTCCCTGGTTCATGGTTCTTTCCCCTTCTTATATAATAGACGTATAAAAGAAGGGAATCTAACTCTTTTTTACTATGAACTATGAACCATGAACTAAACTAATAAAAAACCCCCGGAGGATTGCTCCTCCAGGGGTTTTGGAGCTCTACATAAGTTGTTAGAAAGTGACTTTCATTGAGCCGATGACTTCTTTGGCGGCGCCGCGGTTTACCTTATCAAAGGAATTTCCGGGCAGCATTATACCACCCATCAAAGAGAATTGGACATCCTCGGTATAGTCATACTTGGCTGTTAAGTCAATCTCCTGGCCTGCGAATTTGCTGTTGGTCATTGTGAGAGGATCAGCAGTCAATGCGCTTCCGGCTACTTGTCCATTACTGAATACCTTATCCCACCAATAAGCATAATATTCACCCTTCAGGGTAACATCCTCAACCGGTTTAACGGAGAGAATGCCGCCAAGAATATGTGCGTTGCTCTGGGGGAAAAGAAGATTGACGATGTTGCCGGACGTCTGGTTCTCATACATCGGGTCCCAAGCGGTGTTGGCCTTCTCGCTGCTGCCTCTGTTGCCGCTGAAATACGAATACAACATAGTCAAAGTCGGGCTATACTTAGCTATCCTCTTGACATTTTTCAGGTCGTATGTGGCTGCGGTTTCCAATGCCCAGGCCCTGCGTTTTTGTGTGATTTTGGTGGGAGTGGCAGCATTAACTCTAGTACCAAACTGGAACGCTACTTCTAACTGGTAAATAAGATTCTCAATCTGCCTGGAAACGATACGGCCACCAATGTTATCTGTTGTATCGACTTTGTTGTGATTAGTAATTAAAGTGTTATCTCTACCTATCTTTCTTTCAAACCAATAAGCTTCTACGTTGTTCTTTTTGTTAACAGCGTAGCCGGCATTAACGCCATACAGGCTTTCATCATCTTTTATATTCAGGGTTGTCTTCCTAACCTGTGCCGCAACAAGGTCAATGACCAAAGGATCGTAATTCAAGGTCGCGCGAATAGCATCGAATGCCTTACGTGCGCTCAAATCAGGATCCCTGGGCCATGCAGCGCCAACACCATTAAATGGGCTAGCAGTACTAACGGCGTTATTGGTATCAGGGTCACCGACAATCATGTCATTGCCGAAATGCAGCTCCTGACGGCCAACCGTTAAGGTCAAGGGTGAATACATGAATTCCTTCATTGTTACATATGCTAAGTCGAGGTCGATATCGGAGTTCTTTGCACCGGCACCAGCATTGTTGATTTCATTGCCCCAATATCTTTCATTAAGTAACCTCACGGTAGCAATAACGTTGTCAGTCAGGTCAGCATCTATTCTTACCCTGACTATGCTCGCCATAGCAGATTCTGTATTGTCCAAGGTAGGTGAAGTATACGGTTTACGGCTTAAGCCATAGACCGTTAGATCTCCGCTTACCTTTACATTCTGGACTTCTGCGTATGCGGCGAGGCTCAAGCCTACCACGAACGCCAAGGCCAGAATTATTATTAAGCGTTTACTCATTTTAGTTAACCTCCTTTTCCCGCATTTTGCGGGATCCCGCTTTCGCGGGAAAAAATACCAAAATATATTTCTAACTAGGGTTTAAGAAATTATTTTCCTAGATATTTTCTATATATGTATATCACCGGATTTTATCTGACTTTAGGCTTGTTTTATCCTCACCCCCCTTTCGCCTGCGATTAAAGCCATATCCAGTGGTATAACCCAATTTGTATCTTTTTATCACATAACCCCTTATTTGTCAAGTGTTTTTTCATCCTTTCATTAATGAAAGGATGATGCTGCGGCACATTGCCGCAGCATCTAAAAACAATCTTATTTTACCGGTTTAGCCGGCTTTCTGGGTATTTGCGGCTTTGGGCCCACAGAAACCGTAATAACGGTGGTTTTACCCTTTGGTAATAGATTTACGATGCAGGTCTCATTGTCCCGGTCAAAATTCAGCATGCGGTCTCCGTATTCTACGATATTAAGCAGGTTCCAATTATACATCGGCATCTGTTCCCTATAGAAACTCATCACCAGGTCCGGGCTTGCCTTTCCCTGATATTTTAATACGCACACGCGCACGCCGGAACTTTCAAAAGAATAGGAATTCTGCGGCAGCAGCCTGAAACCCGAAGGCACCGGTAGATCGGCAAACCTCAGCGCTGCCTGAGGCTCCAGCAATGCGGGGCCCTCCATTTGTTTTTCCCTCTTAGGCAGCAAAGCGCAACCGCACAATACTAAAATGAAAGAAAACAAAACTAAAAAGACCAAAAGCCTTCTGCTCATTTTGCCTCCTTTTTGCTTAAAAACTTGCCCGTGTCCTGATAAATCTTATTTATTTCCTTAAGGTTCAAGCCCGCGCTGCGGCCGACTTTTATTAACTGAGCCGGAGTAATGATGTCTTCCGGCGCGTGGCTGTCGTTATTTAAGATTAACCTGGCGCCGAATTTTAAAGCGGCTTCTACGACGTGGCGATTGGTATCGCAATGCCCTTGGCGGCTGGTTAATTCCAGGAATATGCCTTTCTTGGCGGCTAATTTTACGTCTTCATCGCTGATTAAGCCGGGATGCGCCAGGATATCGATATCTGCTTCCAGGCTTGCGCGGTTAGTCCCTTTTATTACCGGCTCAATGATGGTCTCGCCGTGCGCTAAGATAATTTTAATGCCCTTCTGGCGCGCATACTTAGCCAGGGGTTTAAACTGTTCTAAGGGCAGATGAGTCAATTCTACTCCGGCTAGGACTTTTATTTTCGCGCTCTTCGGCCAGCGCCTGCTAAACTCTACAATAGCATTTACAGTAGCCTCAATATTACTATAGTCAACATGGTCAGTAATGGCAACTGCCTTGTAGCCCAAAGCAGCGTAGCGCACTGCCACTTCCGAGGGAAGCAGGACACCGTCGCTTAATAGGGAATGAGAATGCAGGTTATAGTTGTACATAATAGCCCTGGGTCGATGGCCTATGGCCGATAGCCTATGGTTTTACTATTGACCATAGACTATTGACTATCGACCCGCTAACTTAACATATTAAGCGCCCCTGGCAGGAATCGAACCTGCCACCCACAGTTTAGGAAACTGTTGCTCTATCCTTATGAGCTACAGGGGCATATTTAAAGTTAATAGCCCTGGGTCGATGGCCTATGGCCGATGGTCTATGGTTTTACTATCGACCATTGACTATAGACTATTGACCCGTTTAATATTTGATCAGCGAATAGACCGGGTAGTCCCTTAGTTTATCTATGCCCTTTAAATCCCTAAGCTCAATCAGAAAGGCGATGCCGATGATTTTCCCCTGCCTATTATTGACCAAGTCAACCACTGCCTTGACCGTGCCGCCTGTAGCCAGGAGATCATCCACGATTAATACTCTATCAGACGGCTTTACGGCGTCGCAATGCATCTCTAAAGTATCTGTGCCGTATTCTAAGTCATAAGTTACGGAGTTTGTCTTCCAGGGCAATTTTCCTTTTTTACGCACCGGCACAAATCCCGCGCCTAATTTGTGCGCAATTGCCCCGCCTAAGATAAATCCCCTTGCCTCAACCGCCACCACCAAATCTATCTTTTTATTTTTATATTTTTTAGCCAACTCCTCCACTGCCCGCCTGAATGCCGATTTATCCTTAAGCAGAGTGGTGATATCTCTGAATAAAATGCCGGCCTTGGGGAAATCGGGGATACTCCTGATGCAATCTTTTAAGCCTATCTTTTTTATCTTTGGGGTCATAGCTCTTTTCCCTGCCCTTCCACGAATTTCCTTAATTTTTTTAAGGCCGTTTCTTCTATCTGGCGTATCCTTTCGCGCGAGACGCCTATTTTTTTCGCCACCTCTGCAAGCGTATGCGGCTTGGCATCGGCCAGCCCAAAACGCATATCCAGGATCTCCCTTTCCCTCTTGCTCATTATCTCTAAAAGGTTATCCACCCTCTCCTTATCCATAAGATGTTCAATCTTGGCATCAGGAGGCGCAGAGGCCTGGTCCTCAATCAAATCCGAGACCTGGTTCTCGTCGTCCTCTCCGATAGGCGCCTCTAAAGAAGACGTGGTGGTGGCTATCCAGAAATTTATCTGTTTTATTTTATCACCGGGTATCTTCATCCTTTTGGCAATTTCTTCGTTGGTGGGCGTGCGTTTTAATTTCTGGCTCAATTGTTCTTTTTTCTTCTTCCACTTGGCAATCAGGTCACTCATATATACGGGTATGCGTATCATTTTCCCCTGCTCCGATATGGAACGGGTAATACCCTGCCTGATCCACCAGGCAGCGTAGGTTGAGAAACGGTATCCTTTCCGGGAATCGAACTTATCCACTGCCTTCATCAGGCCGAGATTACCTTCTTCGATTAAATCCAGGAACGGTATGCCCAGATGCATGTATCTTTTGGCGATGTTGATTACCAGGCGCAGGTTTGCGCGAATCATCTGTTTGCGCGCCTGTTCATCGCCTTTCTTAATCTTGCGGCTCAGCTGTATCTCTTCTTTAGCGGTTAATAAGGGGATATGCCGGATTTCTATGAGATAAATCTTTAGGGCTTCCATGGTTTTTAGTAGGGACAGCGACTACTTTTTATTAAGGGGACGTGTAAAAAAAAGTAGTCGCTGTCCCTAATTAACTGAACCTGCGAACTTGAGAACTAAACCTATTTTTTCTTCTCTTTTAATACCGCCTGTGCTGCGGCCAATTTTGCAATGGGCACCCTGAAAGGCGAACAACTGACATAATCCATGCCTACCCTGTGGCAGAATTCTACTGAACGCGGCTCACCGCCGTGTTCACCGCAGATGCCCACCTCCAGGTCTTTACGGGTTTTTCTGCCGCGCTCTATGCCGATTTTAATCAGTTCGCCCACGCCTTCTAAGTCAATACTCTGGAAGGGGTCTTCAGGAAGTATTCCTTTTTTGATATAGTCAGGCAGGAAAGTGCCGATGTCGTCGCGGGAAAACCCAAAGCCCATCTGGGTCATATCATTGGTGCCGTAAGAGAAAAATTCAGCTACCTCTGCCAACTTAGCCGCTACCAGCGACGCCCTCGGAATCTCAATCATCGTGCCGAACATGCGTTTGATTTTTTTTAAGTTATATTTTGCCAGCACTTCCTTATATACCTTCTCAGTAATGGCTAACTGGTCGTTTAATTCTCTGACATCACAGACCACAGGAACCATTATTTCAGGATAAGGGTGCTTGCCTTCTTTAATCAGTTCTGCGGCTGCGTCAAATATAGCGCGTATCTGCATTTCGCTTATTTCAGGATATGTTATACCCAGGCGCACCCCGCGATGCCCCATCATCGGGTTTGACTCATGCAGGCCTTCTGCGCGCTTATCTAACTCCTCCAGGGTAATATTTAAATCTTTGGCTAACTGGTCCAATTTAGCTTTCTCGCGCGGCACAAATTCATGCAACGGCGGGTCAAGCAGGCGTATTACCACCGGCAGGCCATCCATTGCCTCAAGCGTCCCTTTGATATCTTTTTTTACATAGGGGAATAATTCTTCCAGCGCCTTCCTTCTCTCCTCTTCTGTCTTGGAAATAATCATTTTACGCAAGAGAAAGAGCGGTTCATCAGAGCCTTTACCGTAAAACATGTGCTCTGTCCTGAACAGCCCTATGCCTTCAGCGCCGAAGTATCTGGCTTTTCTGGCATCCTCCGGGGTATCTGCATTGGTGCGTATGCCTAAGCGTTTTATGGAATCGCAGACTTTTAAGAAATCAATTAATATCTTATTCTCTCCCGTGGCATCCATCATAGGCAATCTGCCTTCGTAGGCATTGCCCTTGGTGCCGTTTAAGGTAACCCAGTCGCCTTCCTTCAAGGTTTTTTCTCCGACAGAAAGTGTTTTTTTGGCATAATCGATGCGCAAGGCAGCGCAGCCTACAATGCAGCATTTACCCCAGCCGCGCGCCACTAATGCCGCGTGGGAAGTCATACCGCCCCTGGCAGTTAAAATCGCTTCTGCCGCGCGCATACCTTCCACGTCTTCCGGGTTAGTTTCTTCGCGCACCAGGATTACCTTTTTACCTTGTTTTGCCCACTCTACGGCATCATGCGCGGAAAAGACTATCTGGCCGTTTGCGCCACCCGGGCCTGCAGGCAGGCCCTTAGCTAAAGGCCTGAGCGCTAATTCCGCCTTGGGGTCAATGATGGGATGAAGCAATTCATCTAACTGCGCAGGAGTAACGCGCATCAGGGCCTCTTCTTTCCTGATTAATTTCTCTTTGAGCATATCCATACTCATGCGCACGGCAGCGGGCCCGTTACGTTTCCCCACGCGGCACTGCAGCATAAAAAGCCGGCCCTTCTCAATGGTGAATTCAATATCCTGCATATCGCGGTAATGAGTTTCCAGGCGCCTCTCTATATCAAATAATTCTTTGTAAATAGCCGGCATCGCTTTTTCTAAGGTAACTAAATCTTTATTGTGCTCTGATTTTGAATATTCGTTTATGGGGGAGGGCGTGCGGATGCCTGCGACCACGTCTTCGCCTTGCGCGTTAATTAAATACTCGCCGTAGAATTTATTTTCGCCGTTGCCGGGATTACGCGTAAAGGCAACGCCCGTAGCCGAATCATTGCCCATATTTCCGAAGACCATGGTCTGAACATTTACTGCCGTTCCCCACTCATCTGGTATCCCTTCAATGCGGCGGTAACTCACTGCGCGCTTTCCGTTCCAAGAGGAAAATACCGCGCCTATACCGCCCCATAGTTGTTGGCGAGGGTCATCGGGGAATTCTTTCTTCAGGACTTCTTTTATTTTTGCCTTAAACAAAGCGCAGAGATTTTTGAGGTCATCGCTGGTTAAATCTGTGTCAGAGGCACAACCCTTTTCTTTTTTCATAGCGCTCATGATTTTTTCTAATTGCTTGCGGATTCCCGACTCATCGTCCCTGGGCTCGATACCTGCCGCCTTCTCCATCACCACGTCGGAATACATCGTAATCAGGCGCCGATACGCGTCGTAGACAAAACGGGAATTACCGCCGCCCTGCTTGATTAATCCGGGTATGGTTTTTTCCGTCAAGCCTACATTTAAAACCGTCTCCATCATCCCGGGCATAGAACGCCTGGCGCCCGAGCGCACCGATACTAAAAGCGGATTGTGCGGGTCGCCGAATTTTCTCTCCATCAACACTTCCACTCTCTTAAGCGCCTTCTCCGCTTCTTCCTTTAAGCCCTTTGGATAGGCCTTTCTATTTTTATAATAATATGCGCAAGCCTCGGTGGTAATGGTAAAACCCGGCGGCACAGGAAGCCGCAAATCTTTATGCCCTGCCATCTCTGCGAGATTTGCGCCCTTTCCACCGAGCAGATTTTTCATACTCTCATTTCCTTCTGCCTTTCCTCCACCGAAGAAGTAAACGAATTTCTTGCTCATTTGCTTTTAAAACCCTCCCTCTTTATGGGGTCAGAATTTAAATTCTGACCCCATACTTATCTAACTAGTTTATCCCACAGATATTCTTTCAACTTATCAATACCGATACGCTCCTGCAGCATCGTATCGCGGTCTCGCACCGTGACCTGTTTATCCTCCAATGACTGCACATCTATGGTAACGCAGTAAAGCGTACCCACCTCATCCTGCCTGCGGTAGAGTTTTCCGATAGCTGCGGTATCGTCATAGGCCGTAATAAAACATTTCTTTAATCCCTGCGCGATTCTTTTAGCTAATTCCACAATCTCTGCGCGATTTTTTAAAAGAGGAAACACTGCCACTTTTGTCGGCGCAAGGTCTTTATGCAGTTTCAAGACTACGCGCAGGTCATCCTTGACCTTTTCCTCATGATAGGCATCCACTAAAAATGCCAGGACACTTCTATCCACTCCGCCCGAAGGCTCAATGATGTAGGGATAAATTTTTTCTTTTTTAGCATCATCGAAGTATTTTAGCTCCTTGCCGCTAAGTTCGGCGTGCTGCTTTAAGTCGAAATCACTGCGATTGGCAATGCCCTCTAATTCCGACCAGCCAAAGGGAAAATTGTATTCTATATCCGTGCAGGCCAAGGCATAATGCGCCAATTCTTCCTCAGGATGCGGCCGCTTCCTTAAATTTTCCTCCTTTATGCCTAAACCGGTATACCAGTTAAAACGGTAATCAATCCATTCCGCCAATTTTTTATCTGCTTCCCCGGGGTGCACAAAATATTCTATTTCCATCTGTTCGAACTCGCGGGTCCTGAAGGTAAAATTTCCGGGGGTGATTTCGTTGCGGAAGGCCTTGCCTATCTGCGCCAGGCCGAAGGGAAGCTTCGGGTGCTTTGAGTCCAGGATATTCAAGAAATTTACGAACATACCTTGGGCGGTTTCAGGACGAAGATAAATCAGGCTGGCCTCATCTTCCACTGCTCCCTGATGCGTTTCAAACATAAGATTAAATGGCCTTGCCTCGGTTAACTGACCACCGCACTCGGGGCATTTATTTTTCTCCTTTAGGTCCGCGGCCTTAAAACGCTTTTTGCAAGATTTACAATCGCTTTTTAAATCAAAAAAGTTCTTCACGTGGCCTGAAGCCTCCCAGACCTTTGGGTGCATCAGTATAGCAGCATCTATACCAAAGATATCGTCACGTTCATAGACCGCGGATTTCCACCAGGCGCGTTTGAGGTTATTCTTTAGTTCTACGCCGTAAGGACCGTAATCCCAGGTATTGGAAAGGCCGCCGTAGATATCGGAAGACTGGAAGACAAACCCCCTGCGTTTACACAGGGAAACAACCTTATCCATTAAGTTATCTGCCATTTTATCTTTTCTTACGGTTAATTATTATTGAAGGTTTAAGTCTAGCGCGAATATTTATTGAATTCTTCAGAATAGATATTCGCCGTCTCCATATCAACAATGTCACGGTCTACGCATTTGGTAATTGAATCGTACATAGATTGCATTTTATAGTTACCGCCGGTCTGTATAATTGTGGGCAGCTGTATAAGTTCATCGGTGCGTATGATTCTCTTTACTGCTTCGGTTGCGACAAGTACCTCGGTAGTTAACGCCCTGCCCATCCTATCCTTACGCGGTATCAATAACTGAGAAATCACTCCTTTAATACAATGCGACAGCTGAGACAAAAGCTGCCTGCGGTTCTCCACAGGGAAAGTATTTACCAATCTATCTATTGCCTGTATTGTGTTCGGCGCATGGAATGAGGCAATCACCAGATATCCTGTCTCTGCAGCGGTAATCGCTGTCTTGATAGTTTCGGTATCATCTAGTTCGCCTACCACGATAACATTGGGGTCCTGTCTGAGGCTGCTTTTAAGAGCAGCGGAGAATGAATAGGTATCTATACCGACCTCCCTCTGCTTGATAATACTCTTAATATTGCTGTGCACATACTCTATTGGCCTCTCCAGAGTGATTATCACTGCCTTTCTTTCCTGGTTTATAAATTCCACCATAGCAGCGATGGTCGTCGTTTTACCGGAGCCAGTGGGCCCGCTAATAATCACCAGGCCATCCTTTTGCCTAGCCAGGTCTTTTACCGCCTCAGGCAAATTTAAATCCTCTAAAGAAGAAATCTTTTTGTTGATGAGCCTGAAGGTTGCCTCTGTAAAACCCCTCTGCTGGTGCACGTTACCCCTAAAGCGGGTATGGATATCGTACTGTATCCCAAAATCTAATTCCTTCTCCTGCTCAAACGTCTTTATCTGCTGTTTGCTTATTAAGCTATAAATCAAATTTGGAATATCATCTGCAGACAACTTTGGCAGTTCAGATATCTCCAGTTCTCCATTTATACGTAAGACCGGAGGTTGCTCTGCAAGCAAATGCAAATCCGAGGCATCTTTCTTAATGGTCATATCCAATAGTCTGTTAATATCCGCGCATTCTATTAACTGCCTGATTCCCTCCTTGGCTTTATCCGGCAGCTTGACAAAGAGAGCGCCAATACCGAATCTGTTTTCAGCCTCTGACGTCTCCACCCTGACTATCTTTATAGCTGTGCGGATGATATTTTCGCCCTTCGGCAATGTAAAGGTGATGTTTATTTCTGTGTTCAAAGGCAGTATCTCGTCGGCATCAAAGTGAATGCCCTCTGAGGTAATATTGTCGGCCAACACGCTCTTAGTCTTAAGCGTCTTACCGTCAGAATCGGCTATCTCGTAGGAGAGCGGGATCTTGATATAAATCCTTCTTGCCTTGCGCATTTCCGGTAAATTATATCTGAACATTTTTAAGCCTCCTTTTTAGGGCGCTACAGGCGCCTCTTCAACAAGGAACAGGCCCCTATTTTAGAAATATCTGTTATCAGTTAGGAATATCGCATAGATTACCATAAAATTTCTAACGGGGCAAGCGAATTCAATTAGTTCTATGCACGGTTGAGATAACAGCCAGCACCTTTTCTAAATCTAACCTTGCGCTTTTATCTTTTATATAAATCTTGAAAAAATCGCCAGCCTTATCAATTATATTACAGTCAAAATAATTACCGGATTTATTCAGGTTGTAATTAATAAAACCTTTCTTATCCGACATTGCAAATTGCGCCATTTTTACCTGCTTCTGTTCTCCCAGGTCAGGGGTAAAAATACCCTTCATAATCACAAAGAAGGCGTCGTTGAGGTTTTTTATCTCTTCTATTTTTGCCTGCATGGTATGTTTTATGAATTCGTAATCATCAGGTATACCCTGTTTTTTTAACTGCGGGAATAAATTTATAAAAAAATCGGGCTCTTCGTAAAGAAGGTAGATAACGGCCCCTTCGTGCCCGCGATGCCGCCTCTTATAATAGACTTTTTTTATGGTCTCCTGGACTACGGTAAAACCCCTGGGCAGGGAGATTTCTATTTTGGGAAAACGGTAAAGCAGTAACCCTGTGGCATATTCTTTATTTATACCGGGGTTGGTTATTCCTTGGCTGGGCGCCATACAAAGGATGGGTATCTTCTGGCAGGTACCGATACCGGTTTCAATATACAGCCTTAAGAGAGACGGCCCTGCGGATTTAGCCACAAATAAAACGGCAAGCGAAAAAACCACCGTCAGGGAAACGTATCTGCTGAATTTTTTCTTTTTCATTCTCTATTTTAGCTTCTTAAGCTCTTCTTCCTTTATGGTAAAACTGTGCCCGGCATCGGGAAACTCGCCCCCTATGACCTCGTCTTTATACTTTTCCAACGCCTGGGCGATCAACGGGGACAGGTCGATGTATTTCTTCACGAATTTAGGGGTATAGCGCGCAAAAAGCCCGAGCATATCGTGGATAACCAGGACCTGGCCGTCGCAATACCTGCCTGCGCCAATGCCGATGGTAGGGATTTTTATTTTTTTAGTGATGATTTCTGCAATTTTATCCGGTACGCATTCAAGGACCAGGGAAAAACACCCCAGCTTTTCTAACGCGGCTGCCTGTTCGATTAGGCGCTGCGCTGCTTCTGCATCCTTGCCCTGCACCTTGAATCCGCCTATCTTTTCTGCGGTCTGCGGCGTCAGGCCAATATGGCCCATCACAGGAATACCTGCTTTAATAATTTTTTCCGCAACCTCTAAACACTTATCAAACCATTCTAATTTTACTGCGTCGCATCTTGCCTCATCAATAAATCTTTTGGCATTTTTTACAGATTCTTCAGTATTTACCTGATAGGAATCATAAGGCATATCGCCGATGACCAGGGCGTGCTTTACCGCGCGCGTTACCGCTTTCGCAGCTGTGAGCATTTCGCTCATTCCTACCTTAGTTGTCGAATCCAATCCCAAAACCACATTAGCCAGGGAATCACCGACTAGGATTATATCGATCCCTGCCTTATCTACCAGATATCCAAGAGGATAATCATAGGCGGTGAGCATGGTAATTTTGCGCTTATTCTTCAATGCTAATATATCTTGTATTCTAATCTTTTCTTGTTCCATTTTTTTATAATTTATCTGACAAAACCAGTAAAAAACAAAGCTGTGGAAAGACCAACCATGCCTATAATAACGAATATCGCCAGAATATTATATAGCTTAGAATTAGTATATTCACCCATCAGGCGTTTGTTATTCACTAAAAGCAGCATAAAGATTAGGACGAACGGCAGCAGTATACCATTGGTTGCCTGGGAAATAAGCATAATCGGTATGAGTTTAACCCCGGGCAACAAGATTATTGCCGCACCAATAATGATTATGGCTGTATAGAGAATGTAAAAATGCGGCGCTTCCCTGAAATGCCGATTTACCCCTACCTCCCAGCCCATTCCTTCGCAAACTGAATATGCCGTAGATAAGGGTAGTATGCAGGCGGAAAAAACCGAGGCGTTAAGCAGGCCGAAGGCAAAAAGGTAAAAACAGTACTTACCTGCCAATGGCTTAAGCGCCAGTGCCGCGTCCTTTGCTGATTCGATTCTTATGCCGTGGGTAAAGAGCGTGTTTGCGCAGACTACGACAATAAAAATAGCCACGATATTGACGACAAAAGAACCTATGATTACATCCCAGCGGCAATATTTGTAATTTTTTAGCTTGACCCCCTTTTCTACCACCGAGGCCTGCTGATAAAACTGCATCCAGGGAGCAATGGTTGTCCCGATTACACCCATAAGCATAAAAAGATAGGCTTTGTTAAATTGGAACGTCGGCTTGACTGAACTGCCGACAACCTCTTTCCAGTCCGGCTTAGAGAGAAAACCGGAAAGTATGTAAGATAAGTAGAATAAGCAGGCGACTAAAAAAACCTTCTCTACGGACTTGTAAGTGCCTTTAACAATAAGCCACCAGACAAAAAATGCGCACAGAGGCACTAAGATATATTTGCTTATTCCGAATAATTCCGCGCTCGCTGCCACGCCGGCGAATTCCGAGATGGTATTAAACATATTGGAAAGTACCAAACCTATCATAGCGTAGAAAGTAACCCTTACCCCGAATTCCTCCCGGATTAAGTCTGCCAGTCCCTTACCGGTAACCACTGCCATACGGCTGCACATCTCCTGAATAATTACTAAGGCTACAATTATAGGTATGAATGACCAGATCAGCGAATAGCCGAAATGCGCGCCTGCCACTGAATAAGTGGTGATACCGCCGGCATCATTATCTACATTTGCCGTGATAATGCCCGGACCCATCACAGAGAGAAAAATAAGCATTCTTGTCCAGAAATTTCCCACGCGTTTTTTCATTGTTTTGGCTGTATCTTAATTCTCTTGAGCCTTCGCCAGGCAATAGAGATAACCTGACTTAAAATATCGTCCACCGTAATAATACCCTGAAAGACATTCTGTTCGTCTACGACGGGAATGGCATAATATTTATACTTCTCCATAAGATAGGCGACTTCCTTTACGCTTGAATCCAGGTGTACAAAATAGGTCTTGGGAAAAGCTGCCTTCTGTATGGGCTCAAGCGGCTCAGCTAAAATCAGGCGCCTGAAGTTGGTCGAGCCGATAAGATGGTGCTCTTCATCTATGATATAAACAAACTGTGCAGGTTCTACCTTAAAGGCGCGCTCTCTAATCTGCTTCAGTGCAGCCTCTACAGCCGTATCTTTTGTAAAGGCTATGTATTCTGTAGTCATTAGGCCTCCCGCAGAATCATTGGCATAACCCAATAGCTGCGAGAGCTTTTTGGAATATTTGCCTTCAATAAGACCTAAAAAATGGTCTACTTTTTCTTTCGGCAGTTTCTCCAGGAAATCCGTTGCCTCATCAGAGGGGATATTGTTCAGGATCTCCGCGATATCCTTGCTTTCCAATTCCCCGATTATTTTCTTTTGTGTCTTAAAATCTATATTGATGAAAATCCTTGCCTTGGTAGCCAGGTCCAGGGATTTAAAAAGGGCGAGTTGATCTTTTATATTCAGGTCTAGGAAGATTTCGCCTAAATCAGCGGCGGGAATACTGCTCAGCTGTTTCTGAGAAGCCTCCACTTTGATGGTCATACTCACCGGATTTATAGAAAGCGGCTGAATAAACTTCCAGGAAATAAGATGCTCCTTCTTAAGATACCGCGCATTTTTATTCACTACTCCGATTATAAAATCAACCAACTTCTCTAATCCCAGGCGCCTGATGAGCCCCCTGGTGCTTATATCCACATGGGCAATCATCAGGGAATGGTCAACGCAAAGTAGATGAATGTCATTAACCCTGATAACCTTGTGGTTATAGATATCCACCACCTGTTGATCCAGTATATCTCTGCGTAAGGTCAATTCTTCTTTGTTATCGTGTTTTTCCTGGAATACTATTTTGGCTTTTTCAATATTTAGAACAACCTCTTTATTATTGACCTGCGCAATACTAGGCCAGTCAATTACGGCATATTTACGGTTGGGGAACCCCTTGCGTATGATAAGAGACGAGGATTGGGGATAAACCTCGGTCGGCTTGACTACAATATCGTATATTTCTCCCGTCCATTCGCTATTCTTGTCCATAACAGGCCGGTTCATTAACTGGGAAAAATAGACGAACATTTTAGCGGCATCCGATTTTATTTGGGATTGATTAAACATTTTCTTTCATCAGCGTTTCTCTTCGATTATTCTTACTTCTGTATCCGCAAATCTTCCGGCTAAAACCGCGCCCTTAGATTTACCCAAAACAAATATCGCCGTGGCCAAGGCGTCGCTGGTCAATCCATCCGGCGCAACAACCGTTACCGAAAGAATGCCGCTGTCGGCAGGATACCCTGTTTTAGGATTTAAAATATGGCCGTAGCGTTTATTATTTTTAAAAAAATACTGTTCGTAGTCGCCGCTGGTTGCCACAGCCTTATCTTTTAACTTTAAATAACCTATAACTGTCTTGCCGCGCGGATTTTTAATGGCCACATTCCAGGGGGCGCCATAATTATCTCCCAAGCAATAAATCTGCCCCCCGGCATTTATCAGACAGCTCTTTATCCCTGCTGTTTTAAGTTTAATTACCGCGCAGTCCACAGCGTAACCCTTAGCAATTGCACCCAGGTCAACCTTGATACCAGGAATTCTAAATTCTATCACGTTATCCTTATCATGCAAAATAATTTTATCGGAGCCGACAAGATTCAGGACGGCTTTGATTTCTTCGTCTTTGGGCACATTATATTTTTTTTCCGTAAAGCCCCACAGGCCTACTAAGGGAGCCACGGTAATATCGAATGCGCCGCCACTCGCCTTCCAGAATTCCTTTGATTTTTTTATAACATAAAGCGTATCAGGGCTAACCTTGAGTTTGCCCAGTTTATTCAATCTTGATACCTCGCTATCTGATTTATACTTGCTTAATAAACTTTCGATGCGCTGAATCTCAGCAAAAGTAATACCTGCTGCCCTTTTATCTGGAGAAACCACCTCTACAAAGGTACCCATCATTAAACGGTTATCTTTGTAGAGTTCATGGTTCTGGCAACCTGATAATAATAAGGATAAAATTAAAATGGTAAAATAATTTTTGGCGCTCATAGGTCAAGTTATTTCTTTATTGCCTTTAATAATTGTTCGACTGGAAGCGTATTAATCACGTCGTCTTTTTCCAGCCATCCCCGACGGGCTACAGAAACGCCTAATTTCATCGCTGACAATTGCTCGGCAGCATGGGCGTCTGTGTCCAAGGCAAGCTTCGCTCCTTTTTCTTTTGCCCGGCGGCAATTCAGGTCATTTAAATCCAGGCGTTGGCTGAAGGCATTGATTTCTAAATGCGTGTTGGTTTCTTTTGCGGCTTCAAGGATTGTGTCTAAATCTAAGTCGCAGGCCTCGCGCACGCCCCAGAGCCTGCCCGTCGGATGCGCAATGATATGCACATATTTATTTGTGCAGGCCTTAACTATCCTTCTGGTGAGCTGCTCCTTTGGCTGCTTAAATCCCGAATGGATAGCTGCTATCACTATATCGAATTCTTTTAATACTCCGTCTTTATAATCGAGTCTGCCGCCGGAATCTATCTCTGCTTCCGTGCCGTACAGCAGGCGGAAACCCTTGAGCTTCTTGTTTATTTTATCTATTTCATTCTTTTTCTTCCTTAAATCAGCGGTGGTCAAGCCCCTTGCTATCCTTAAACTCTGGGAATGGTCGGTAACGGCTATGTAGGAATAGCCCAAATCCCTGGCGGCCCGGGCCATCTCTTCAATAGTATTACCTCCGTCAGACCATTTGGAATGGGTATGCAGGTCTCCTTTTATATCTTTAGGCTCGATTAATTCCGGGAGTTTGGATTCTTGCGCTAATTCTATCTCGCCGTTATCCTCCCTCAGTTCCGGCTCAACATAGGGCATACCCAGCGCCTTAAACATCTCTTCCTCGCTCCTGCCGGCAATAAATTTTCCTTTCCGGAATATCCCGTATTCATTCAATTTTAACCCTTTCCTAATGGCGGCCTGGCGAAGCTTGATGTTAAAATTCTTTGAGCCGGTAAAATAAAGCAGCGCCGCGCCGAAAGACCTCTGTTCTACCACCCGGCAGTCCACCTGCACGTCATCGCGGGTGCGGATAGAGGCCTTGGTTTCGCCCAAGGCCTTGACCTCTTTTACGGCCTTAAGTCCGCTAAATTCAGCCATTATTTTCTTAGGCTTATCCGAAACCACCAGTATATCTATATCGCGCACAGTCTCCTTTTGCCGGCGCAGGCTCCCCGCGATAGCTATCTTTTTTACCTCGGAGAGCTTTCTTAATACGCTTAAAAATTCCTCTCCCACCTGCATGGCTTGGGCCAAGGTCATGCGCTCTTTTCCTCTCTTGACCAACTCTATGCCCTTTAGTATATTTTCAATCGTCTTTTCCTTAATACCAAAAATACCTTCCAGCTTCTTGGCCTTAATCGCCTTTTCCAACTGCCCCACATTTTTTATCTTTAATTTTTCATATAGAAGTTTAGCGGTCTTCGGCCCTATGGAAGGGATATTCAACAGCTCTAATACGCCCTCCGGGATAGACCTTTTTAGCCGTTCGTAAGCCTGAATCTTTCCGCTCTCGCTAAATTCTTTGATTTTATCCCCCAGGTCCTTACCGATACTTGGGATATCAAAAAGCCTATCCTCGCGGATAAAATTCTCTATATCTTCGCTCAAGCCCTCTATGTTCTGCGCCGCCCTTTCATAGGCGCGTACCCTGAAGACGTTCCCGCCTTTGATCTGGAGTATCTGGGCGATGTCGCGGAATATCCGGACTATCTCTAAATTTCTCATCTTATTATCTTTTTAGCGGATCCCTGCCTTCGTGGTTTTCCGGCTTTGCTTTCGCTGTGCTCTAAATTTTTTGCCTTGATAAATGAATCTGTCGTTTTTCTCGCTCAAGTCGGTTTTCCCCGCCTTCAGCGGGGACGCCAAAGGTCTCTCGTGAGCTCGGCGGCTGCGGAACTCGCCCGTCGGCGCTCTCGCGCCAGGACGGGCTCAGACATCCTCGCCGTCCGAATGCTTCCGCGTTCGGATTCCCTCGCTCACTCAAGCTGCTTTGGCTAAAACCTCCATTCGCTCGAAAACCGCCAGATTTATTTAAAAATAAACCCTTTAGGCTATCTAACATCGTTTATTCTAAACTCTTTTGGCAAAATCTGTTCTATCCCCTTATACTCTTGTTCTTCTAATTGATATACCGCTCCAAAACCTTGGTATCCTAAAAAGTATTTTTCGATAATCTCTTTTTTTGAAAAAACCGATGTTCCTTTGTATTTAAGCGTCAAAATAATTGCATGCTTACCAATTCTGCTTGGTAAAATTCTTCCAACTTCTTCATTTGTTATCTCTGGGTTAATATTTATCAAAAATGAGATTCCGTAATTAAAAATTGCTTCCGGATGAATTGGATTTAATATTACTTTTTTGTCCAGGCGTTCGAATATGCTATTCTGAAAATCTACATGTCCTATAAGTAACTCATTTATTCTTAATGTTTCCTTGCCGACATTCTTAAATAAAAATAGGAAATTTATTTTTAGTTTATCTTTGCCAACTCTTTCCCCGTTAACCTTAACATCCACTAAGGAAATTGCTGGTCTAGATAATTCCCTGTTATATTCCCAAGTCAAAGAAGCACATCGCCAAGACAAAAAGGCAAAAAAGGCAGAAATAAGTGCGGCTATTACAGCAACTCTTTTGTTTTCCATTTTTACTGAGTTAAGGGCTTGTTTTCTCTATTTTAGCGGGTGACGAGGCTTGATTTGAGCAGCATCTTGAAGGTGCGAGCGGCCAGGGTGCCCCGGCTAATAAAGGCACGGGCGAGCGAGCAGCTTCGCGAAGCGAGCATTTCCTCGGTGGGGAAATGCGAGCGGTGCTGCGAGAACAAGCCTCGGCACCCGCAAAGAAATTATTTATCTACTGTCAAATTATAACTTGCCTCTATGGTCTTCACCAAGTCCACCAGAGTTGAATTTACCGGCGTAGGGATATCCAATTCCTGGCCCTGGCGCACAATCACGCCATTGATAAAATCTATTTCAGTGCGTTTTTTTCTTAAGACATCCTGCAGCATGGAAGAAACATTGGTTGCAGTTGCTTCGCACACCGCCTCCACTTTTGCCAGAGGGTCGTCGTAAATAAGTTTTATCCTTTTGCGTTTGGCGATACGGGTGGCCTCGGTCACCGCCTCCCTTAAAATCTTACGCGTCCCCTCAAATTCCATCAATCTGCCATTATTAAACCGCGTGATGGCAGTAAGCGCATTTATACCTGCATTGATAATCAGTTTTGACCACAAAAGCCCCTTGATATCGCGCGATATCCTGGTTTCCATTCCGGCTTTATTAAATATTTCGCGAATGGAACGCATTTCCACGGGAATTTTACCATCGCTGCGGCCTATTACCGTCTCACCGCGCCCTGCATGCCTTACCTTACCGGTATCAAGCAGCGTTGCGCCAAGGTTAGTGGCGCCGCCAATAACTTTTTCACTTCCCGCTACTTCCGCAATAATTTCAATATTGCCGATACCGTTCTGCAGTGTCAAAATTTTTGTATTCTCATTAATGAGGGGCTTGGCGGAAACTATTGCCTCTTTGGTATCATAGGATTTCACGCTGATAATTATTAAATCCGCGCTGCCTATTTCTCTTGCCTCATCTGTTGTCTTAACCTGCGCCTGACAGCTGCCGGAAATTCCCTCAATGGATATACCGCTTTGGTTAATTCTTGCAGAGCGTTCTTTATTTTTATCCAATAGCCAGACCTCCTCTTTGGTTTTAGAAAGAAAGGCGGCAAATAGACATCCCATCGCTCCCGGCCCAACCACCACGATCCTCATAATCCCTCCGCTTAGCAGACGGTCAAAACGTTTTTTAAACCGCTACCGCCAACTTATTCAATACCTTCTGCGACTTGAGTTCCCTTTCCAGATGGAAGTTCAAAAATGCGTTCAGTATCACATCAAGTTCCTTCTTAATCTGCGGGTTCATCCCCAGATTAAGATTGGTTTTAAAATCATTTTTTTCAATATATAAAACTGATGCTATTGTGCCGCGAAAAATTGAGCGGCTGGTTGTGTCTTTAAAAAAGCATTCTGGGCACAATAGCCCGCCTAGGCTTAAGCTAAATTTTGACTGGCCCATAATCCTGCCCTCACAGGAAACACAGGAATCAAAATGCGGCTTAAACCCGGAAAGCGCCAGCATCTTAATCTTAAAAATAGTCGTCACCTTTTCCGGATTATAAGTGGTTTCTAATTCCTTAAGGCAGGTCATGCTTAAATCAAAGACCTCTGTATTTTTATCTTCGGCAGCCATAACCACCCCTAATAGTTCCATCATAAAACTGGCCAAGCCTACCTTTGCGATATTCTGCCTTATACCGGCAAAATCATCCCTTAAATCGCACTGGCTCACTAAGTGCAACGATGAATTCCTCTTCCGGTAGAATATAATCTCGTTATGGGAAAACAGCTCCAGGGGACTGGCGAATTTGGCAGGTTCTGTTCTTATGCCTTTTAATATTCCGCTGAGTTTCCCGAACTCCCGCGTATAAAAATCAACGATAAGAGAGGTCTCGCGGAAACCGCGTTTTTGTATTACTATCGCTTCAGTCTTGTGTATCGGCATAATATTTTTCTTTCTGGCGCATCAGCTGCCTTTGCCGCCGGAAGTGGTCGTCATAGCCTAAAAGATGCAGGGCGCCGTGAATCGCATACAGCCTCAATTCATCTGAAGGGGTGGTTTTAAAAATTCCTGCATTACGCACGGCGGCCTCCGCCGATACAATTATATCGGCTAACATGCGCCCTTTATCTAAAGAAGCGGCCATATTAAAGGCCAGGACATCCGTGGCCTTATTTTTATGCAGGTATTTCAGGTTTAATTCCTTGATTTTTTCGTCGTTTACAAAACAGATAGTGATTTCGCCGGATTTTTTCGGACCTTCTTGCGAGAAGACCTCAAGAATTGCTTTTCTTATCCTTCCCGGGGAGACGGGAACCTTCTTTTGGAAATTTTTTATGATTATCTTCACCCCGCCTTTCCTCAATTTATGCGGTCTTTCCATATCTTTAGGAAGGGCGGGGTTCACTTCTTGTTTCTTCGGGATAGTTTACGCGGCTATGGTATATGCCGCTTAGTATCCGGATAAACACAGACGAGATTTTCTCTAAATCCTTTAAGGTCAGGTCGCATTCATCAAGCTGGCCGTCAATAAATTTGTTATTAATAACCTTGTGCACAAGTTCTTCGATTTTTGCGGGCGTGGGATCTTTTAAGGCGCGCGTAGCTGCCTCCACGGAATCCGCCAGTAGCACTATGGCCGTCTCTTTAGTATCGGGTTTTGGCCCGGGATAACGGAAGCCCTCCTCTTTTACCTCATGGTCCTCCTCCAGAGTCTCCAGTGCCCTGCGATAAAAATAATACACCAGGCTATTGCCGTGGTGCTGCAGTATAAAATTTATTAACAAAGGGTTGAGCTTATATCTTCTAGCCAGCTCCGCTCCTTCCTTGACGTGGTTCATAATTATTAACTTGCTCATCGTAGGAGACAATGTATCGTGCTTGCTCTCTTTTATATCCTGATTTTCGCTAAAATATGCCGGCTTCTGCAGTTTCCCTATATCGTGATAGTATGCGCCGATTCTGGCTAATAACGCATTAGCGCCTACCGTGCCGCAGGCGGCTTCAGAAAGATTACCTACCACTAAACTGTGGTGGTAGGTGCCCGGCGCTTCCAGGACCATGCGCTGTAAAATGGGGTGGTTAAAATCAGCCAGTTCCAATAAGCTGATATTGGTGACTGTCTTAAAGAGGTATTCAAAAACAGGCAATACCCCCAGGACAATAATGCTCGATATAATACCGTTAAGCGCCAGGACCAGATATCTATCCGCCAAACCGAACCAGAGGCGGTCGATAAAAATTAAGGTGATAACCTGCGTTATTCCCAAAATAAGCCCGGCACGGATAAGCGTCGTGCGCCGGCGCGCGCCCCGCAGGAGGATAATGGAGAATATCCCGCTTATCAGAGATAACAAGCCGGCCTGAAAGGGGACGCCGGTTATGGAGGCAACGGAAAGCGAAACAGCCAGCGTGACAAACAAAGATACCTCCATGCTGTTAAAAAGGAGCGTGGTCAACATGGGCGTTACCGGGAAGGGCAGGTAGAATACCGATAATCCTTTCCTGATAATAAAGTAACTGCTTACGAAACTGATTAAAAACAACAAGATTAGATTAAGCAGTTTTATGTCCAGGCGCCTAAACTCCAGGTAAGCGCATAAAGAAACTAAAAAGAGGCTCACCGCCAGATTTAACCGGATAATATAGCTTATGGCAAAGACTAACAAAGACCATAAAATAAATCCTGAGTATTTTGGCGCCTTATTTTTAATTTCTAAAAGTTGTTTAAGATCTATTTTAGCGATTTGCTTTGTCATAGGCCTCGATAATACTCTGCACCAGCGCATGCCTTACTACATCAGACCCGGTAAAATAAATAAATTTTATCCCCTCGATTTTCTTCAATATCTCCTGCGCCTGAAGCAGGCCTATGGGCTTGCCGTCGGGTAAATCGCTCTGCGTGATATCCCCCGTAATCACTGCCTTGGAATCAAAGCCCAGGCGCGTTAAGAACATCTTCATCTGCTCGGCAGTGCAGTTCTGCGCTTCGTCTAAAATAATGAAGGCATCGTTTAAGGTCCTGCCTCTCATGTAGGCTAAAGGCGCGACTTCGATGATCCCTGTCTCTAAATATTTTTCAATGCGCTCTGCCTCCACCATATCGTACAGCGCATCGTAAAGGGGGCGCAGATACGGCGATATCTTCTCGTACATATCGCCCGGGAGAAACCCCAAAGACTCCCCTGCTTCGATCGCCGGACGGGTGAGGATGATCCTGCGCACCTCCTGTTTCTTTAATGCCTCTACGGCAGAAGCCATTGCCAGGTAAGTCTTCCCGGTGCCGGCAGGCCCTATGCCGAAAACAATATCGTATTTTTTTATTGCCTCTACGTATTCCCGCTGCCCCTCAGTCTTGGGCCCTATCTGCCTGCCGGTGGAGGAGCGCGTAACGCCTGAATCTAAAATATCCATGGAACCCGGTCTTTTCGGCTTCTTAAAATTTGTTATGAGGGAAATTAAGTCCGGCCTTCCTAATTCTTCCTGCCCCGAACGGAAGGCATCCAATATATATTCGATGAGGCCGGAGGCCTTTTTAATATTGGTGGCGGTGCCGCTTACCTTCAGGTGCCCGTCGCGGACAAGCAGCTTAACCTTAAATTCCTTTTCTATTGTCTTTAGATTTTCGTCGTGAAGGCCTAAGAGGGCCTGCGCCTCTTGGTGAGTCTGGAGTTTAATGCTTTTTTCCATCAGGTATTATTTCAGGTTTTCCCCGGGTTCCTTCAATTCTCTAGGCTCAACCGGGACGTTTATTACCTGACCGGGATAAATCTTATTCGGGCCCTTCAGCGCATCCTGATTGGCTTTGTAAATCTTATTCCATTTCTTTGTCGTGCCGTAAAATTTCTTGGAGATCTTCTGCAGGGTATCCTGCTTTTGCACGGTATATCTTTCCATCTTTGGCCCCTGGACGGGCGCCTCTATTTCGGGAGTTTCGCTTTGAGTGATAAACCCGCGATTGCCCCAGAGCTTGCTGTCCTGCGTCGTTGTCAACGGTATTCTTTCCGCGGGCCCCTGCTTAGGCATCTTTTCAAATTTTATGGGCGAGTGTAATTCGAATTCCACCACCTGCGTAGTACGGGTGGCCTTTCTTTCCATTTCTACTCCCGCAGGCGCCTGGCCTTTAAGATACCCGCGATTACCCGTATTCAAGTCCTGGTCAATCCTGTCTTTTGTCACGGGGTATGTCCTGACTACGCAGCCTGATAATATAAGAATGAAAAACAGGCCCGATAGATAAAATAGCTCTTTCCTCTTCATTTCTTCTCCCTCCCTCTTTAATGAGGCCATAACTTACGGAACATTAGTGAACGTAATCCTTCGATAAACTCAGGATTACGTCCTCAAGCGTAGTCGAAGGACGTAAGTTATTTGGCCGAATTAAATCCCGCCGTTTTTGGGCGGGATCTCTTGACGGTCAAATTCAGCTCTTTTAATTGTTTTTCATCTACATCTGAAGGCGCTCCGGTTAAGGGACAGACCCCCGCACTCGTCTTGGGAAAAGTAATCACCTCTCTGATACTTTCCTCGCCCCCAAAAATCGCCAGGAGCCTATCCAGGCCGAAAGCGATACCTCCGTGCGGCGGTGCGCCGAATTGAAAAGCCTCCAAAAGAAAACCGAAGCGTTTATGCGCCTCTTCTTTGCCTATGCCGATAATCTTAAAAACCCTTTCCTGCAATTGCTGGTTGTGAATCCTGATGGAACCCGACCCTATCTCCATACCGTTTAAAACCAAATCATAAGAACGCGCCTTCACCTTATCCGGGCTTTTTTCCAAAATATCCAGGTCTTCCTGGGCAGGTGATGTAAAAGGATGGTGTTCACTCTCCCAGCGTTTCTCGTCGGTATTATATTTAAAGAGAGGAAAATCAACCACCCAGCAAAAGGCGAATTCACTGTCAAGTTCCTTTCTTAAATCCGGCTTATCCGAGCTATATTTCTTTTGCGCCTCTTCATAAGTAATGCGCGGAAAAGGAATTTTAATTTCTATTCCCCGTATCTCCTTCAATACGAGCTGCATAAGCTTTTCGGTTAGAGAAAAGATGTCTTCCTCATTTATAAAAGACATCTCCAAATCCAGTTGGGTAAATTCCGGCTGACGGTCTGCGCGTAAATCCTCGTCACGAAAACACCTGGCAATCTGATAATACCTTTCTATGCCTGCGACCATCAGAATCTGTTTGAATAACTGCGGCGATTGGGGAAGGGCATAAAACTCACCCGGGTTAAGACGTGAAGGCACCAGATAATCCCGCGCCCCTTCCGGAGTGGATTTGGTGAGGATGGGGGTCTCGCATTCGATAAAACCTTCGGCGCCTAAGAATCTGCGTATTACCTTATAAAGGTTGCTCCTTAAAACCAGATTATCAAATATCTTTTTCCTTCTTAAATCCAGGTAGCGGTATTTAAGCCGCGCGTCTTCGGTGACTTCAAGGTCATCCCGTATCTCAAAAGGCGGGTTGAGGCTGGGATTTAAAATCTCTAATTCCTGGGCGACTATTTCAACTTCACCGGTTGATAAATTAGGATTCAGGGTGCCTGAGGGGCGGCCATTCACTCTCCCCTTGACCCTGATAACAAATTCATTCCTGAGCTCCTGTGCTTTTTTATAAGCCTCAGGGGATTCTTGCGGCACGAAGACAACCTGGGTAAGGCCGTATCTATCACGGACATCGATAAAGATAATCTTGCCGTGGTGGCGCCGCGTCGCGACCCAGCCGCACAAGGTAACTTCTTTGCCTATATTGTTTACATTTAATTGACCGCAGGTGTGTGTCCTTAACATAACAATTTTTGAAGATTCTCTACGAGATTGCTAAACCCGATTTCCTCTTGAATGCCTGAACTCATATCTTTCAAAGTAACCGCATTTTTTCTCAACTCATCTTCTCCGAGGATTAAAACAAATCTTACGCCCAAATCATTAGCCCTTCGCATAGCGGCCTTCAAAGACTTATCTTCATAGTCAGTATCGCAGGCGATTCCGTTCTTGCGTAATTGGTCCAACAATTTTAAACCCTCGGTTTTTGCCTCTTCTCCTAAGCAAATCAGATAAACCAAATCACTACTTGTGACCTTGTGACCTTGTGACCTTGTGACCAATAATAATCTTTCTATTCCCAAGGCAAATCCGATTGCGCCTAAATCCGGACCGCCTAATTCTTTGACTAAATTATTATATCTGCCGCCGGCGCCTAAGGCATCTTGAGCGCCTAACTTCTCATGCGCGATTTCAAAAACCGTACCAGTATAATAATCCAGGCCGCGCACAAGATGGGGCAGGACTTCATAATTTATCTTTAAGGAATCCAGGCCTTTTCTTACCCTGGCAAAATGCGCCCTGCATTCAGGGCAGAGATGGCTATCGCTGATACCCAATTTTTTTACTATCTCCCGGCAGGCCTCATTTTTACAATCTAAAATCCTTAAGGCATTCTTTTTGAATCTCCTCTTACAGTCAGCGCAGAGCCCCGCTAGCTTATCCTTCAATGCCTTATGTAAAATACTGCTTAATTCTTTTTTGTCTTTTGTGCAGCCCAGGCTGTTAATCTTGATTTTATAACTATCTATTGAGGAGGACTTGAGTAAATTATCTGCCAGAGAGATAACCTCTGCGTCCAGGCCGGCATCATGCGAACCAACTGCCTCGCAACCTATGTGGTGGAATTGCCTTAGGCGGCCCTTTTGCGGCCGCTCAAGTCGGAACATCGGACCGATATAATAAAGTTTTATGAAGCCGGTTGTTTTATCCAGGTTATTTTCAATATAGGCGCGCACGATAGAAGCTGTGGCCTCGGGCCTAAGACAATAGAGGTCTTCTTTATTTTTAATCAGAAACATCTGTTTCCGGACTATCTCCGTGGATTCGCCCAGGGAACGGTTGAACAGAGAGGCTTCCTCAATTAAAGGCGAACGTATCTCTTTATAGTTATAAAGAGAAAAAATACGGCGGGCGTTCTCTTCTATTTTTTGCCAGGAAACAGCTTCTTCCGGCAGGATATCTTTTGTACCGGGGACTTTCTTAAACATAACTCAAGATATTAGAAAATCTAAAAAGAAATATTTTCAATTTAAGATTAGATAGGCTTCTCTTTATCTTACCCTTTGTTTCATTTCTAAGCCGGACTTGAAGACTACCACTTTTCTCGGCGGGACAGGGATTACCTGATTGGTGCGAGGGTTCCTACCTGTGCGGCTCTTTCTCTGTTTTACCTTAAAGACTCCGAAATTACGCAGCTCTATCTTTTCTCCCCTTACCAATGCCTCCACAATACAGTCAAAAGTCTTCTGCACAACTCTTTTTACGTCTATCTGTTTCAAGTTGGTCTCATCCGATACTTTAAGAATAATATCTTTCTTGGTCATCGTTTCACCTCCTCATTTTCTAACTACAATAACACCAAAAAGTTACGATGTCAAGGGTAAAATGGGGACAGCGACTCTTTTTTATCTATCTTAGATGATCGTAAAAAAGAGTCGCTGTCCCCATTTATGAATTATATTGCCAGCGATAATCTCTCTTCGCCAAGCAGATCCTCGATCTCCTGGATCAATTTTTCAGTGGGATTAACGTAAAGGCCTTCGCCTACTACCAGCTGTATTTTCGATTTAGTAGGTGTGTCTAACTGTAGGTAAATAGGTATGTTACCGCGGGAGGCAGCTAATAAATCCTTGAGGCTCTCAAATATATTTTCCCTTATACCTGAAAGGTTTATATTCATAGCGGTGATTAATTTGTAAATCTCATCCATCGGGAACAGGTCATTGACAACGACCTTCGGCGTATCTTCCTTGAGATTGAGGTTGCCTTTTACCAGCACAACGGTATTCGGTTGGATATAACGCCATACCTTTTGATATGCCCGGGGAAAAACCAACACCTCAACCACGCCTTCCAAGTCTTCTAATTTCAGAATCGCCATCTTCTCCTGTTTTACGCGGGTAGTGGTCTGCTTGATCCTGGCAATCAAACCTACAATCTTTATCTCGTCCTGATCCTGGTGTTGACGGAGCGTGCCGATAGAGGTAGAGGTAAAGCGTTTTAACTGTTTGGCATAACGCGCCAGGGGATGGCCGCTGACATAAAATCCCAGCATCTCTTTTTCAAAGGCGAGTAATTGCGGCTCGGGCCATTCCTTTACCTGCGGGAGATTATTTGCAGCGCCCCTCTTAAATCCGTTTTCCGCAAAGCCCTGTTCAAAAAAGGAGAGCTGGCCCTTGGCCTTATCTTTCTGTGTGCGCGAGGCGGACTCCAGGATTATATCCAGCGAGGCGACCATCTCTGCCCGGCTCAGATTAAAACAATCCAGCGCCCCGCATTTCATCAGGCTCTCTAAAACCTTTCTATTGGCTAACCTTAAATCGATACGCTGGCATAGGTCTTCCAATGAAACAAACCTGCCATTTTTTCTTGCAACAATTATGGATCCAGCCGCGCCTGCGCCCACGTTTTTAACTGCCAATAAACCGAACCTGATTGTGTTTTTATCTACGGCCGAAAACAAAACCTCGCTTTCATTTATATCCGGCGGCAAAACCTTCAATCCCATACGGGATGCCTCATTCACATATTCTACGATTTTGTCGGTATTATCGCGTTCAGAGGTCAATAATGCGGTCATAAATTCCACCGGAAAATTTGCCTTTAAGTAAGCGGTGCGGTAAGAGATTAAGGCATATGCGGTAGAATGCGATTTGTTGAAGCCGTAACCGGAAAAATATTCTATTAAATCAAATATTTTATTTGCCACAGACGCACTGATATCATTCTTAGCGCAGCCTGAAATAAAGTTACTCCTCTGTTTTTCTATGACCTCGGGGATTTTTTTGCTCATTGCCCGGCGCAATAAATCTGCCTGGGCCAGGCTAAAACCCGCTATGCTGGATACGATTTGCATAATCTGCTCCTGATAAACGATGATGCCGTAGGTCTCCTTTAGAATAGCTTCCAGGCTCTTATGGTCGTATTTGATGGGTATGTGTCCGTGCTTGCGCTGCATAAAATCATCCAACATCCCCGAGCCAATCGGGCCGGGACGGTATAAAGCCAGCAGCGCAATCAAATCTTCAAAGCGCCCGGGTTCCAGTTTCTTTAATAAGTCGCGCATCCCTGAACTTTCAAGCTGGAATACGCCTATGGTCTGGGCAGAGGCAAGCAGTTTATAAGCAAGGGGGTCATCAAGAGTTAATTTTTCAATATCAATCTCTATCCTTCGCGTTTCTTTTATTAGTTTTAAGGTCTCGTCAACAACCGTTAAGGTCCTCAGGCCCAGGAAGTCTACTTTTAATAAGCCGATCTTTTCCAGGATGCCCATGCTGTAACCCGTAGTTATCTGCTCGTCGCCAGTCTTGAATAAGGGCATGTAATTGTCCAGGGGCCTATCCGCAATAACCACGCCGGCGGCATGAATAGAGGCGTGGCGGTTAAGCCCTTCCAGCGATAAAGCCGTGTTAACTAATTTAGTTATCTGCGGGTCATTTTTATACAGGTTCTTTAACTCTGCCTCGCTTTCCAAGGCATCCTTGAGGGTTATAGACGGCTCAGGCGGTATCATCTTGGCAATGCGGTCCACATCGGCATAGGCAATACCCATTACCCTGCCTACGTCCCTAACCACAGCGCGCGCCTGCATTGTCCCGAAAGTAATAATCTGCGCCACGTTTTCCTGGCCGTATTTTTTAGTCACGTAATCAATGACCTCCTGCCTTCTTTCATAGCAAAAATCGATATCGATATCCGGCAGGCCCAGGCGTTCCGGGTTTAAGAACCTCTCAAATAAAAGGCCGTACTTCAGGGGGTCTATGTCGGTAATCCCCAGAAGATAACTCACCAGGCTCCCTGCTGCTGAGCCGCGGCCGGGCCCGACAGGAATACCCTGGCTTCTGGCATAGTGGACAAAATCCCAGACAATAAGAAAGTAACTGAGGAAACCCGTATCTATGATAATCTTCATCTCGTGTTCCAGGCGTTTGGTGACAGCAGGCGTAATGACTTCAAATCTCTCTTTAAGGCCCTCTTCACAAAGCTGCCCTAAGAATTCTTCCTTTGTTTTGCCTGCAGGAGGTTCGTATTTAGGCAGGTGGACTTTAGAAAAATCCAATTCTAAATTACAGCGCCCCGCTATCTCCAGGGTGTTAGTGACCGCCTCCGGGACATCCTTAAAAAGCTCCTGCATCTCCTGGGGAGACTTAAAGTAAAATTCATCGGTCTGAAAACGCATTCTATTGGGGTCATCGAGCGTAGTCTGGGTCTGGATGCACAGAAGCGCCTCGTGGCTGGCAGCCCTATCGCGGCTAAGATAGTGCACATCGTTAGTAGCCACAAGCGGGATATGCAACTCCTTAGCTATCTTTATCAATCCCTGATTGACTATATCCTGTTCAGGGATGCCGTTTGATTGAAGTTCCAGATAGAAATTACCCTTGCCCAGAATATTGAGGTAAGTATCCGCGCATTTTAAGGCGTCGTTAAAACGCCTCTCCCGCAATAATACGGGGATTTCTCCCTTCAGGCAGGCGCTTAAGCCGATCAATCCGGCGGATAATCGGGAGAGCGCTTCTTTATCGATGCGCGGACGGTAATAAAATCCTTCCAGATAACCTACGGAGACCAGTTTCATTAAGTTCTGGTATCCGGTTTCATCCTTTGCCAGGAGTATTAAGTGGTAAGATGCTTCACTGATACCGGAAGAATTTTTCTCTAAACGGCTAGCCGGAGCAACATAAACTTCCGAGCCGATGATGGGTTTTATCCCTGCCCTCTGCGCCTCCAGGTAAAATTCTATGGCGCCGAACATGTTGCCGTGGTCGGTGATAGCCAGGGAGTTCATCTTATAATATTTGGCGAGACTCAATGTCTCCGGTATGCGGCAGGCACCGTCGAGGAGGCTGAACTGGGTATGCAGGTGCAGGTGGATGAATTCACTTCGGGGCATCTATAGCTCAGAAATAGCTCTGGGTCAATGGTCAATTGTCTATGGTCTATAATAAAAACTGGTTACCATCGACTATAGACTATAGACTATCGACCCAATGTTTTTAATCGCAGTTTACTCCCACTCGATAGTTGCAGGAGGTTTTGAACTGATATCGTAGACGACTCTATTTACGCCTTTAACTTCGTTGATGATGCGGTTTGAGATTTTTTCCAGGACTTCGTAAGGAAGCTTAGCCCAATCTGCGGTCATCCCGTCCATGGATGAGACGCAGCGCAAAGCCACCACATTTTCATAGGTACGCTCATCGCCCATAATACCCACGCTTTTTATGGGAAGGAGTATGGCAAACGACTGCCAGACCTGTTCGTAGAGGTTGGCATTCCTGATTTCGTCTATTACGCGGCGGTCAACTTCGCGCAGCAAATCCAGGCGCTGCTCTGTAACCTCTCCGATAATCCGTATGGCCAGGCCGGGCCCGGGAAAAGGCTGACGGTTAATTATTACCTCCGGCAGGCCAAGCTGCCTGGCAATATGACGCACCTCATCTTTAAAGAGCTCGCGCAAGGGCTCAATGAGCTTTAATTTCATGTGAGCGGGCAATCCTCCGACATTGTGATGGCTCTTGATGCGCCTGCTTGGCGCTCCCGTAGGAGAAATGGATTCAATCACGTCGGGATAGAGCGTGCCCTGGGCTAAAAATTTTACTCTTTTTATCTTTGCCGCCTCTTCCTCAAAAACCTCGATAAATTTGGTGCCGATAATCTTTCTTTTTTCTTCGGGGTCGGTGACGCCTTTTAAGGGAGCCAAAAATATTTTTTTCCTGTCCACGTAACCTAAATTAAGATGGAAGGTGTCGCGGAATACCTTCTTTATCTGCTGCGGCTCATCTTTGCGCAGGAGTCCGTTGTCGATAAAAATGCATCTTGAGTTCCTGCCTATGGCTCTATGGATTAATATTGCCGCCACAGAAGAATCCACTCCCCCGCTTAAACCCAAGACTACCTTATCC
>Ga0315294_10000801_pt1 | contig 33991 bp, 32 predicted proteins | sample YL17G13_40_MG_FD_203626 | JGI IMG/M metagenome (GOLD analysis project Ga0315294, IMG submission 203626) | Sediment microbial communities from Yellowstone Lake, YNP, Wyoming, USA - YL17G13_40 | ecosystem: Environmental > Aquatic > Freshwater > Lake > Sediment | place: USA: Wyoming | collected...
TTTGCGGCAGGATTATGGCGAAGCGCTCTCACGGCAAAGCTGCATTTTTGGATTTAAAAGACGCCACAGGCAAGATACAACTTTATCTCAAAGCTGATATTATAGGTGAGGATAGATTTAGCCTCTTTGAGGATGTGGATATTGCGGATATTATCGGCGTCAAGGGTGAACTTTTTAAGACCCACACCGGCGAGCCTTCGGTGAAAGTAGAAGAGTTTGTGATTTTAGCCAAAGCCTTAAGGCCCTTGCCGGAAAAATGGCATGGCTTAAAGGACGTGGAGTTACGCTACCGTCAGCGCTATTTAGATTTAATTGTCAATGAGGAAGTCAAAAAGGTCTTTGTAATGCGCGCGCGGATTATTAAAGCCATCAGGGATTTCTTAGATAAGCATGGTTTTCTGGAAGTAGAAACACCGATGATGCACTCTATTGCCGGCGGGGCTGCAGGCCGGCCTTTTAAGACGCATCATAATGAATATGACTTAGACTTATATTTAAGGATTGCCCCGGAATTACACCTCAAGCGGCTTTTAGTCGGCGGATTAGATAAGGTTTATGAGATAAACCGCAGTTTTCGTAATGAAGGGGTATCCACCAGGCATAATCCCGAATTTACCATGCTTGAGCTCTACTTAGCCTATGCCAATTATGAGGATATGATGCGCTTGGCTGAGGATTTAGTCATCTTTGTAGCCAAAGAGGTTTTGGGCAAGACGAGTCTCATTTATCAGGGAAAGACTGTAAATTTAGAGAAGCCCTGGGAGCAGCGTTCATTCGCAAGAATAGTCAAAGAAAAATTTGATATTGAACCGGATGATTCGCCGGCGGATATGTTGAAGAAATTACAAGATAAAGGGTTTGCCAAGGATAATTCTCGGCTTTCTCGCTCGCAGGTGGCTAAAATAATTGAGGAGATTTTAGAGCAGGATATGCAGGTTAATCCCACATTTGTCATAGATTATTTTGCAAATCTGTGCCCTTTGGCCCAGAATAAAAAGGATAACCCTTTAATCTCGGAGAGATTTGAGTTGTATATCGCAGGATTAGAAATCGGTAATGCCTATTCAGAGTTAAACAATCCTCTGGAACAGAAACAGCGTTTCCAGGAGGAGATTAAGGAATTAAAGCCGGATGAGAAAAAGAACGTAGATGAGGATTATGTCTTAGCCTTGGAACACGGTATGCCGCCGGCGGGTGGTTTAGGGATTGGCATAGATAGATTGGTTATGCTATTAAGCGATCAACCCTCAATCAGGGATGTAATTTTATTTCCTTTATTGCGGCCACAAGAATAAATATGTTCACGGAATTATGGATAAGCCAGCGTTATTTAAGGAGCGGACACAGGGAAAAGGTCATTTCTATTACTGCCCTTATTTCAGTAATCGGCGTTTGCGTGGGAGTTATGGTTTTAATTGTGGTCATTGCCGTGATGAGCGGTTTTGACCAGTTTCTACAAGACAAGATGGTGGGGACTAATGCCCATCTGTTTTTGGAATTTTACGTCGGCCATAATGACCCTTATAGCCTGATGGAGAAGTTAAGGCAGAGACCGCATATCCTGGCAGCAGCGCCTTTTATTTCAGGCCAGGCCTTTATCAAACAGGGCAGCCAGGTTATTGGCGTGGATATGCGCGGGATTGATCCCAAGCTTCAGCCTACAATAGGCAAGATTAAAGAGTATATCAAGCGAGGAAGTCTGGAATTGCTTGGTAATGAAGTAATATTAGGAGAGGAGTTAGCCGCAAGGCTCGGTATAGGTTTAGATGACAAGATTAGCTTAATCTCGCCGACTACTTTAACGCCCACGGATTTCAAGGTGAAAGGGATTTTTAATAGCGGTATGTACCTTTACGATGCCGGTCTGATTATGACCAGCATTAAAGGGGCACAGGATTTTTTTAAGCTGGGCAATTTAGTCAGCGGCATAGGCATTAAAGTAGATGATATTTATAAGGTGGATGCCATAAAAGAAGATATATACAGGAATCTTAATGGCGCAGGGGCGTATGAAGTGAGGACCTGGGTGGATGCGAATAAGAATTTTTTAAATGCCTTAAAATTAGAAAAGATAGTGATGTTCATTGTGGTCACGATGACTACGGTAGTCGCGGCGTTCGGCATCATCAGCACCTTGATGATGTCCGTGATGAGTAAAATCAGGGATATCGGGATTTTAAGGTCAACCGGCGCCAGGGCCAAGAGCATATTAGAGATATTTATTTTTCAAGGTTTAAGCATTGGTATCGCCGGGATTATCTTAGGAGTGGTAAGCGGGATTACGCTATCGCTTTCTTTAAACCGGATAATCGATTTTATCTCAAAACTCATCGGCAGAAGTTTGATCCCTAAAGATATATATTATTTTGACCGCATCCCCACTAATTTTAATGTTGCGGATATTACTGCGATTGTGGTTTCAGCATTAATCATCAGTTTATTAGCCAGCATCTATCCGGCATATTATGCGGTACGCATTAATCCGAGTGAGGCGCTTAGGCATGAATGATTGCATAGTCGAGGTAAGAGCATTACACAAAACTTATAAAAACGGCTCCAGTCGCTTAGAGGTGCTTAAGGGGATAGATTTAAAGATTAAAAAAAATGAATTTTTGGCTATCCAGGGGCCTTCAGGTGCAGGTAAGTCTACACTTTTACATATTTTAGGCGGCTTAGACCATCCGACAAAAGGCGAGATCTTCTTTAAAGATGAAAATATTTATAATTTCAGTGAAAACGAAAGAGCGATATTTAGAAATGAAAGGATTGGATTTATATTTCAGTTCTACCATCTTTTGCTGGAGTTTAATGCTTTAGAAAATGTGCTCTTGCCCAGTCTGATTAAATCCTGGTGGGAGAGAAAAAAGGCTAAGGATTATGCTAAATCTTTACTTGATAATTTAGGTTTGTCTAAGCGCATGCATCATAAACCCAATCAGTTATCTGGAGGAGAACAGCAACGCCTGGCTATAGCCCGGGCTTTAATCAATAAGCCTGAGCTTCTGCTTTGCGATGAGCCAACAGGGAATTTAGATTCGGAGAATGGCGAGAAAATCTTAAATCTACTAAAAAATATTAACCGTAAGGAAAGCACAACCGTTGTTTTAGTCACCCACGATAGAGACATCGCTAAGATTGCGGATAGAGTGATTTGTTTAAAAGACGGTGTTTTAGTAAATTAGTATCAAAGTGTCACAGTGTCAATGTATCAAAGATAAATTCAAAAGATTTAACTTATGACTTTGATACCCTGACACCTTGACACAAATCGGAGGATTAAGATGAAGGTTTATATCAACGGCAAGTTTTACGAAAAACAAGATGCCAAGGTTTCGGTGTTTGACCACGGCCTTTTATACGGCGACGGCGTGTTTGAGGGAATCCGGTCTTATAATCGCCTGGTTTTTAAATTAAAGGAACACATTGACCGGCTCTTTGAATCCGGCCATAGTATAATGCTCGAAATTCCTTTATCTAAGGAACAATTGATTAAGGCAGTTATTCAGACCTTAAAGGAAAATAATCTTAAAGACGCTTATATTAGGCTTGTGGTTACGCGGGGCGAAGGAGATTTAGGCCTTGACCCGCGTAAATGTAAGGGTAGAGCCACCATTATAATTATTACCGATAGAATAGCCTTGTACCCGCAAAATTTCTATAAAGATGGTTTACAGATTATTACTGTTCCGACAGTGCGCAATCTCCCTGAGGCCTTGAACCCTCAGATTAAGTCGCTGAATTATCTGAATAACATCTTAGCTAAGATTGAAGCCGTGAATTTAGGGGCTGATGAGGCAATTATGTTAGATTCCTTAGGTTATGTGGCTGAATGCACAGGCGATAATATTTTTATTGTCAAGCGCGGCCATCTTTATACGCCGCCGCAATGTATGGGCACTTTACGGGGAATTACGCGAGATTCGGTTTTAGAGATTGCTAAAAAAGATAAAAACCCCGTGCATGAACATGTGCTCACCCGCCACGAGGTGTATATCTCGGATGAATGTTTCTTAACCGGGACCGCAGCTGAGATTATACCGGTGGTGAAAGTTGACGGCCGGGTGATTGGAACGGGTAAACCGGGTAAGGTTACCTTAGGTTTAATGAAGAAGTTTAAGGAACTGACCAAAAAGGAAGGAATTAGATACTAATATTATTAACGCAAAATTAGATGTGTCAAAGTGTCACTGTATCAAAGTGTCATTAGGTAAAACTTTGATACTATGATACCTTGATACTTTGATACTACGAGGAATTGTAATGCTATGCGACCTGTGCAATAAAAATCCGGCAACTGTGCATCTTACGGAAATTATTGATGACCAGATGAGCGAACTGCATCTTTGTGAAGAGTGCGCGCGCCAGAAGAGCGCGCTGATGGAACAACAATTTGGTTTAAGCGACCTCTTGGTAGGTTTGGTCGAATTTGAGAAACCCAGCAAAGATGCCGAGGCTGCTGTATCTTTAAAATGCGCAAGTTGCGGCCTTACCTACGAAGACTTTAAAAAGATAGGACGTCTGGGATGCGGTGAGTGTTACAGTGCCTTTAAAAAGAATCTCGGTTCTTTATTAAAGAAAATTCACGGCTCAAATATGCACTTTGGCAAGTCTCCAATTGCCGCGGCTAAAGTCGCGCCAAAAAGACAAGACATACAAGAATTAAAGCTTAGGCTGCAAAGGGCAATTGAGACGGAGGCCTTTGAAGAGGCAGCCAGGATTCGCGACCAGATTAAGGAATTAGAAAAAAGACAGACGCAGGATAATGCTTAAAATACAAAGATAAAGAAAAGATGAATCTCAATGACCTTATCCGACACACCAGTGAATGGCTAAAAGGAACAGGACCGAATTCAGATATTGTAGTCTCCAGTCGCATCCGCTTAGCCAGAAACTTAGATAAGTTTCCTTTTCCGCATTGGGCGAATAAAAAACAGGCAGAAAAGGTGCTTACCACTATTGAGGAAGCAGCAACCAAGGTTGATTATCTTAAAAATTCTACAACCTTTAGGTTAGCAGACTTGGATGGTATAGATAAGCAATTCTTAGTGGAAAGGCATCTGATGTCTTATGAGCACGCCCAGAAGACCGACCAGAAGGCGGTGGTAATCGATGGTGAGGAAATCTTATCTATTATGATTAATGAGGAAGACCATATCCGCATGCAGGTGATGCAGTCAGGATTTAATCTTTTTGAAGCCTGGAACATCATTAATCAAATAGACGATTGCTTAGTCAAAGAATTGCATTTCGCATTTTTGCCTGACTGGGGGTATCTGACTGCCTGTCCTACTAATACCGGCACAGGGATGCGCGGTTCAGTGATGCTGCATCTTCCGGCTTTGGTAATGACCCGCCAGATTAATCGCGTATTAGCGGCAATTTCCAAATTGAGTTTTACCGCCCGGGGTTTGTACGGGGAGGGTACCCAGGCAACAGGTAATTTCTTCCAAGTCTCCAATCAGGTTTCTTTGGGCCATAGCGAAAACGAGATTATTGAAAATATCAATGGCTTAATCCGGCAGATTATTGAACAGGAGAATCAGACCAGGGAGGCGATGCTCTCGCGCAATAGGGCAATGTTAGAAGACCGGGTTAACCGCAGCCTCGGTATCCTGAAGAACGCGCATATCATCTCCAGCCAAGAGACGATAGAATTATTGTCCATGGTAAGATTAGGTTGTGATTTAGGGATGGTTAAGGATATTGACCGGCGCAGGATAAACGAGTTGTTTATTATTATCCAGCCTGCGCATCTGCAAAAAATCGAGAATAAAAAACTCTCTTTCCAGGAACGGGATGTGCAACGGGCAGAACTCATTCGGGAGAGATTAAAAAATTAGTCACGCTAAAATTTAAGGAGAGCAGGAATGTTTAATCGTTTCACCGAAAGGGCAAGAAAGGTAATTATTTTAGCCAAAGAAGAGGCGAGGCGTTTTAATCATGATTATATCGGAACCGAGCATATACTTTTAGGTCTAATCCGCGAAGGCGAAGGTGTAGCAGCTACCGTATTACAGAAGCTGGGTGTCTCGCTTGAGAATATCCGCCTGGAGATTGAAAAGTTAGTGCAACCCGGGCCAACTACCCAGATTATCGGCGATATACCCTTTACGCCCCGTGCCAAAAAGGCCTTAGAGTTAGCCGCAGAAGAGGCGCGCTCTTTAGGGCATAATTATATTGGCACCGAGCATCTTCTCTTAGGCCTAATCCGCGAAGGCGAAGGCATGGCCTCGCAAGTATTATTAAATTTAGGTTTAGATTTAAATACGGTAAGAAATGAAGTAATGGAGCTCTTGGGCTCAGTCTTGCCTAATTTAGGTCAAACCGTCGCTAAGACTAAAACTCCGGCGTTAGATGCCTTTGGCAGGGACCTTACCATGTTAGCCAAAGAAAATAAACTCGATCCTGTAATTGACAGGAGAAACGAAATCGAAAGGGTTATACAGATACTCAGCAGGCGCAAAAAGAATAATCCGGTTTTGCTGGGTGAGGCAGGTGTAGGTAAAACCGCTATTGTCGAGGGCTTAGCCCAGGGAATTGTGACAGGAAATGTTCCTGAGGTTTTAAGAAATAAGCGCATTATTGTCTTGGATTTAGCTTTAATGGTCGCAGGCACAAAATACCGCGGGCAATTCGAGGAGAGAATTAAGGCGGTGATGGAGGAGATAAAGCGCACTCAGGATGTCATTATTTTTATCGACGAGTTGCATACCCTGGTTGGCGCAGGCGCTGCTGAAGGAGCAATTGATGCCTCGAATATTTTAAAGCCTGCACTCTCGCGAGGTGAGATGCAATGTATAGGCGCTACCACCATGGATGAATATAGAAAATATATTGAAAAAGATGCGGCTTTGGAGCGCAGATTTCAAACGATTATGGTTGAGCCTCCAACAGTTGAGCAGACTGTCGAGATATTAAAAGGTTTGCGCGATAAATATGAGGCGCATCATCGGGTTACTTTTCGCGATGAGGCTTTAGAGGCTGCCGCCAAATTGTCTGACCGCTATATTTCGGGCAGATTCTTACCTGATAAGGCCATTGATTTAATTGATGAGGCAGGCTCGCGGGCAAGACTGAATGTCTTAATTGTTCCGCCTGACATCAAGAAATTAGAAGAAAAGGTAGAGGCTTTGAGAAAGGAAAAAGAGATCTACATCAAGAGTCAGGATTTTGAAAAGGCCGCAGGCTTAAGGGATCAGGAAAGACAGGTGCGTCAGGAATTGGAACAACTTAATCGCGAATGGTCGCAGGCCAAAGACAAGATGCGCCCGGAATTAGGAGAAGAGGAGATTGCCAAGATTGTTTCGCAGTGGACAGGCATACCCATATTTAGACTAGAGGAAAAAGAGAGTGAAAAACTTCTTAAAATAGAGGAAGAACTGCATAAGCGGGTTGTAGGACAGGATGAAGCAATTTCCGCCATTGCCCATGCCGTAAGGCGCTCGCGGGCGGGGATTAAAGACCCTAAAAGGCCAATTGGCTCATTTATATTTTTAGGTCCTACGGGAGTTGGCAAGACCCTGCTTGCCCGGGCATTAGCGGAATTTATGTTTGGCGATGATGACGCACTCTTACAGTTAGACATGTCTGAGTATATGGAAAAATTTAATGTTTCCCGTTTAATCGGTGCGCCACCCGGATACGTGGGTTATGAAGAAGGAGGTCAACTTACGGAACGGGTAAGGCGCCGGCCCTATTCGGTGATATTATTGGATGAAATTGAAAAGGCGCATCCCGATGTGTTCAATTTATTGCTTCAGGTATTTGAGGAAGGTCGCCTCACCGATAGTTTTGGCAGGAAAGTATATTTTAGGAATACGGTAGTTTTAATGACCTCTAATGTGGGAGCGGAGCTAATCCGCAAGGCCGGCTCTTTGGGCTTTAAAGCGCAAAAAGAAGAGGCTACCTATCAAGAGATGAAGGAAAAATTATTAGAAGAGGTTAAGCGCACCTTTAAGCCCGAGTTTTTGAACCGTATCGATGATACGATTGTTTTTAAGCCATTATACAAAGAAGATCTACAACATATCATTGATATTGAGATAGGTTTTGTTGCGGAAAGACTTAAAGAACACAATATTATTTTAGAGGTTAGTCAAGAGGCCAAAGATTTTCTCATTGAAAAAGGTTTTGACCCGATATTTGGGGCTAGGCCATTAAAACGGACAATCCAAAGATTCCTGGAAGACACTTTAGCCTCAGAGATAATCTCCAAGAAATTTAAAGATGGTTCCAAAGTTTCAGTCTCGCGGAAAAACGAAGAGTTGATTCTTGAATCAAGCTAAAATTTAGCGTTTAAAAAAATGAAAAACTTTTTTATGTTTTTAGGAAGGAAAGTAATGTCCTTTCTATATTTGCTGGGCGGCTTAAGCAATTTGGCAGGGCAATGTTTTTATTGGATTTTTGTCCCGCCCTTTAAGCGAGAGCGTTTCATGCAGGAGGCTAAAAAAGCAGGCAGCGACAGCCTCCCCCTGATATCATTAGTTGCCTTATTTATCGGAGTAATCTTGGCCCTTCAGACTGCCTACCAAATGCAACGATTTGGGGCGGAGTTATACATCGCCAGTATCGTAGCCCTTTCCTTAGTCAGAGAGCTTGGGCCGGTCATTACCTCACTTATCGTGGCTGGCAGGGTAGGCGCAGCAATTACTGCCGAGGTTGGCTCAATGCAGGTAACGGAGCAGATAGATGCTTTACAAACCCTGGCGACAAATCCGATAAAATATCTGGTTGTGCCGCGGGTTTTAGCCTTGAGTATAATGTTGCCTGTATTGACTATTTATGCGGATATTGTTGGTATATTTGGCGGTTATCTTGTCTGCGTATATAAATTAAGTATATCATCAAGTATGTACATACATACTACTATTGATGCACTTCTCCTCAAAGATTTGTTTACGGGGTTGTTTAAGACTATATTTTTCGGTATGATTATTGCTTTAGTAAGTTGTTATGAGGGATTTAATGTTGAAGGCGGGGCAGAAGGCGTAGGCCGCGCCACGACCCGTGCGGTAGTGACCACCTTCATTATGATTATTGCGGCAGACTGCTTCTTTACGGCTTTATTTTACTTTATCTTCCCTTAAATGAACAGACAATTTACGGAACGATAGTGACGTAAATTGTAGCGAAGCGTATGTGAATTTATCCCGAGTAGCCATCTATCTACTGTTAGCTACGAGGGATATCCCTCGTAGCTAATCAGCCATTTGATAGTGACTTGCCTCGCGCCAAGGTGATTAACACTGGCGCTCGGCACCGAGGCGGGATAACTTCGTGCATTAAGTTATGTCGTTGACTTCATAATAGCTGTCTCCATAACTTAAGCACTCACTTATGATAGAAATTTCAAATTTAAATAAAAGTTTTAGTGAGCATAAGGTTCTTGATAACCTGTCTCTTAAAATAGATACAGGCGCGACCTGCGTAATTATCGGACGCTCGGGTTGCGGAAAGAGTGTTTTATTAAAACACATTATGGGCATATTAAAACCTGATAGCGGTAAGGTTTTTGTCGACGGTAAAGATATTGGGAGTTTAAGCGATAAAGAATTAGATATCTTAAGGCTAAAAGTTGGCATGGTTTTTCAGGGAGGCGCACTCTTTGATTCTATGACTGTTGGCGAGAATGTAGGTTTTGGTCTTATTGAGCACAATCATCTGGACCGCAGAGAATTATTAGAGAGAATAGAGGAATCATTATGTCTGGTTGGCCTATGCGGTATTCAAAATTTAATGCCTTCAGAGTTAAGCGGCGGTATGAAGAAACGCGTTGCGCTTGCCCGGGCAATATGCATAAAACCAGAAATTATACTTTACGATGAGCCTACCACCGGAGTTGATCCTATTACTGCCGATGGTATCAATGAACTGATTAGGAGCCTTCATGATAAATTGAAGATTACCTCCGTTGTGGTAACGCATGATATGAAGAGCGCCTATAGAGTAGCGGACAAGATAGCCATGCTCTATCAAGGTAAAATTATTGCTGAGGGGACGGCTGCTGAAATTCAGAATACTAATCATCCGATTGTACATCAATTTATTAATGGGTTAGCCCAAGGTCCAATAACTGAGACGCTGGGAGTTTTCAGATAAACGGAGGTTTTTATGATATTCGGCAAATCCAAATTAGAATTAAAAGTAGGTATTTTTGTTTTCTTTGGTTTAATAATCCTGACTGTTTTTGTTCTACTCATCGGAGATTTTAAAACCTGGAGCTCGGGCTATGAAGTGAATTTCATCTTTGGTTTTGTCAATGGTATTAAAATCGGTGCGCCGGTGAGATTTGCCGGTGTTGATGTCGGCGAGGTTAGGACTATAGACTTTGTTCGCACGCAAGAAAATAAAACCCAGGTTCAAATAGCTGGCTGGCTTAAGAAAGCAATCAGGATACCCGCTGACTCAACAGTTTGGGTAAATACGCTCGGGCTATTTGGTGAGAAATATATCGAGATTATACCTGGCAAGGATTATGAAAATTTACTTATAGCAAAAAAAATGGTTGTTGGTCAGGATCCGATTCCTATGCATGAGTTGGCAGTGTTGGCCAGGGAAGTAGTCTTGCATTTGAATCAAGGTTTAGTTAAACTAGAAAATAAAGAAGGCACGCTGGGCAGGCTTTTATACGACGATTCTTTATATAAAGAATTAGAAGCAGCGATTAAAAACAAAGAAGGAACAATAGGCCAATTTTTTTATAACGACTCTCTATATAAAGAAATAGAAGCGCTCGTGGTTGATTTAAGGGCGCACCCCTGGAAATTATTCTGGAAGACTAAAGAAAAACCGCAAAAGAAATAATGGTCACAAGAATTAAGTCTAAAACTGTATTCAGTTGCCAGAATTGCGGCTACCAGTCGCCCAAATGGCTGGGTAGATGCCCTGACTGTAATCGCTGGAATTCTTTTGTCGAGGAGGATTACGCCCCCATATCTACTAAAACTAAAGAAAGAACGGCGTTATATAAAGATGAACCTGTGCTGTTAAAAGACGTGGAAGTTAATGAGGACAGCCGTCTTAAAACGGGCATATTGGAATTAGACAGGGTCTTGGGCGGCGGGATAGTCCGGGGTTCAGTAATATTAATCGGAGGAGACCCCGGCATTGGTAAATCTACTATCTCATTGCAGGTCTCTAACCAGCTTAGCCAGCAAGGTCATACTGTGCTTTATGTGAGCGGCGAAGAATCCGTGACCCAGACAAAATTGCGGGCTAAGCGTTTGGGCCGGCCAGGCGAAGGCGAGCTTTACATCGTCAATCAGACGGATTTATCTTTAATCGTTGAACACATAGAAAAGATTAAACCCGAGGCAGTAATTATTGACTCTATTCAGGTAATTTTTGAACCGACCATAAGTTCTTCCCCGGGTAGCGTTAGCCAGGTCAGAGAATGCGCCGGGATACTTACGCAGTTAGCTAAAAGTAGAGGCATATCTATTTTTATTATCGGACATGTGACCAAAGAAGGCACGCTTGCCGGTCCGCGCGTTCTTGAACATATTGTGGATACTGTGCTTTATTTTGAAGGCGATAGGTTTGCCATATTCAGAATTTTACGCGCGGTAAAAAATAGATTCGGCTCAACGAATGAGATAGGCGTATTTGAGATGAGTTCAGAAGGTTTAAGGGAGGTTAAGAATCCTTCGGAGATATTTTTGTCCGAAAGGCCAAGAGAGGTTTCTGGTTCAGTAGTTACCGCTGTTTTAGAAGGCTCGCGCCCGCTTTTAGTGGAAGTTCAGTCTTTGGTAAGTAAATCCAGCTTTGGTTATGCCCGCAGGCGCGCCCAAGGATTTGATTACAACCGTTTAAGTTTATTAGTAGCAGTTTTAGAAAAAAGAATAGGCTTGCATCTTGAGGCAGAGGATATATTTGTGAATGTGGCAGGTGGCATAAAATTAGAAGACCCGGCTGCAGATTTAGCCGTTGCCTTGGCTATAACTTCGGCTTTCCGCGAGCAATTGATGATGGCAGATACTGTGGTTTTAGGAGAGGTGGGTTTAGCGGGTGAGATTAGAAGTATATCCCAGGCTATCTTACGTATAAACGAAGCGGAGAAATTAGGTTTTAAACACTGTATACTACCCCGCAATAATTATAAAAATTTAAATTATCCCGCAATAGCGGAATCCCGCTCTATGCGGGATAAAAAAGATGCTATAGAATTAGTGCCGGTTTCTAACTTAAAAGAGGCGCTGGATATTGCAACTTTAAAAGCGCAAAGATAAATTTAAAATTATATTTTAATGTTTTAATACTTTAATATAAGGAGGTGAATTAAATGAATTTATTATTAGTGCGTATTCTCTTTGTTATTGGTAGTATGATTATTGGTTTTTTTACGCTCGACCCCAAAGCCGTTAGTATTCCAGGAATTTTTATCGGTGCTTTAGTAGGTGTACTGATTATTGCATTAGAAATTGGGATGCGTAAAGTATCAGTTAGGGGACTCTCCAGTTCGGTGTTTGGTTTGGTCTTAGGTTTAATTATCGCAAAATTGGTTACCGATGCATTTAGCCTTATGCGCATACCAGCAGATACCCTCAACCTTGTAAGGGCTACCTCGACATTAATCTTTTGTTATTTGGGTATGGTGCTAGCTTTGCGTGGTAAAGACGAATTTAACGTGATTATCCCCTATGTCAGGCTCAGGCGGCAGGACCAGAGCGAGGAAGTAGCCATACTAGATACGAGCGTAATCATTGACGGACGTATAGTCGATATCTGCAAAACAAAGTTCTTAGAAGGCAGGATTGTTATCCCCAGGTTTGTCTTGAAAGAGTTGCAGCAGATTGCGGACTCCACTGATCCCATCAAACGCCAGAGGGGAAGACGCGGCCTGGATATCCTGCATATAATACAGAAAGAAGTCGGACAGGATATTGTGCTGCACGAGGAAGAATTCCCCGAATATCCTGAGGTGGATGAGAAGTTAGTAAAATTAGCCAAGTTATTACAGGCTAAGATATTGACGGTAGATTTTAATCTCAATCGCGTCGCCACCCTGCAGGGTATAAAGGTGCTCAACATCAACGAACTGGCAAATGCCTTAAAGCCGGTGGTTTTCCCTGGCGAACACATGGAGATTAAATTAATCAAGGAAGGCAAAGAACACAATCAGGCCGTGGGATATCTTGACGATGGGACAATGGTAGTGGTCGAGGATGCGCGCAGGCTTCTTGGCCAAGAGGCAAAAGTTGTGGTCACCTCAGTTTTACAGACGCAAGCAGGGAGAATGATTTTTACTAAGATAGAAAGATAAGTGAGGCCACGACTTACGGAATGAAATGAACGTAAGTCGTTTTGGCCGAACTTATCCTTGACATTTACCTAAATAAATTTAGTTAGGTAGATGTCAAGGATTAATTCGCAGACGCCCTTCGGGCTACAATTTATGTCGCTCGAAGGGCTCCATAAATTGTCTGCTCATTAAATATGTATGTTTCGGCGATAGTCCTTGCCGCTGGTCAGGGTTTAAGATTTAAGTCTAAGGTTCCTAAGCCGCTCCTTAAAATCAATTCTAAGCCGATTATAATCCACTGCCTTGAGACGTTCAGCCGGCACAGTTTTATCAAAGATATTATTTTAGTAGTTAACCATTTTAATAAAAAAGATATAATCAGCAGCGTAAATGAGCATCGTATAAAAAAGATTAGGGATATAGTCTTAGGAGGCAAGGAGCGCCAGGATTCAGTTTTTAATGCACTTAAAGCAATCGATGTAAAAACTGATTTAGTTTTAATCCATGATGGGGTAAGGCCATTTATTGATAAAGAGCTCGTGTCTTTAGTAATAAAAGAGGCAAGAAACTGCGGTGCGGCGATTGTCGGCGTGCCCGTGAAGGCTACCATTAAAAGTATCAAAGTATCAAAGTATCAAAGTATCAAAGACAAGTTTATAGTAGGGAATACATTGGATAGAGATAACCTTTGGGAGATTCAGACGCCGCAAGTCTTCAAGAAAGAATTAATCTTAGAGGCATATAAGAAATTCGGTAATTTCGAAGTAACCGATGATGCAATGTTGGTGGAAAAACTAGGCGCTAAAGTGAGAGTAGTTTTGGGCTCTTATAATAATATTAAAATAACCACGCCCGAAGATTTAGTAATAGCTGAAGCAATCGCGAGATTAGCTCATAGTTCGTAGCTCGTAGTAAATTCCTACTAAGAGCTAAGAGCTAAGAGCTAAGAGCTAAGAGCTGATATGCAATATAAGATTGGCATAGGTTACGATATTCACCGTCTCGTCGAAGAGCGTAAGCTATTTTTAGGCGGCGTAGAAATTCCCTACATTAAAGGTTTATTGGGACATTCTGACGCAGACGTGCTTTTACACGCAATATGCGACGCATTATTAGGAGCTTTATCGCTTGGTGACATCGGAGAGCATTTTTTTGACACCGACCCTAAATATCATAACATTTCGAGCATAGAATTATTGAAAGCCGTAGATGATTTGCTAAAGAAGAGCGGTTACCGGATTAACAATATAGATACGGTAGTAATCGCCCAGGAGCCAGTACTCAGTCCCTTTAAAAAACAAATGCAGGAAAAGATTAGTTTAATTCTCGGGATTCCACAAGATTCCGTAAATATAAAAGCCAAGACTAATGATGGCCTGGGAGAGATTGGACGTAAAGAGGCAATCGCTGCTTATGCCATAGCCATAATAAGTGAGGGGGCATAAATATGATTTACATTTTGAAGATATTACTTATTATTTTTGCTTTATTGATTTTAAAATTCATCTTTATCTCCATATTTTTCTATCAGGAGATTAAGGCGGCGCAGAAAAAAGACCCTGCTGCCAAGAGCTTTTTAGAGGTGCTCCTGCTTTATCAGAGCTTGCATGCTCTGGTTAATTATCGTGTCGCGCATTTTTTCTACACGATACATCTTTTTTTCCTGGCGCGCTTAATCAGTCAAATTTCCAGATCTCTTACGGGTATTGAAATACATCCTGGCGCACAGATTGGCCGAGGTCTTTTTATTGATCACGGTATGGGTGTGGTAATCGGCGAAACTGCTATAATCGGCGATAATGTACTTTTGTATCAGGGCGTAACATTGGGAGGAACCGGCTTAGGAAAAGAAAAACGCCATCCTACAATAGGCAATAATGTGGTAATCGGCACAGGGGCAAAGGTGCTGGGTAATATTACCATAGGAGATAACTCTTATATCGGAGCAAATGCAGTAGTAATTAAAGATGTTCCGCCGAATTCAACTGTGGTAGGTGTGCCGGGAAGGATTACTAAGCAGGATGGCAAAAAAATCGATGTCAGCCTGGACCACATTCATATCCTCGACCCCATCATGCAGAGTATAGAAGAGCTACAGAAGAGAATTGATAAGTTGGAGAATAAGGATAAAAAATAATACTGGGTTTTAATCTATAGATGTCCATCCATATCTACAATTCCCTTACCCGCAAAAAAGAAGAATTTATTCCCTTAAACCCACCGAACGTAAATATCTATACCTGCGGGGTTACGGTTTATGACGAGAGTCATATCGGACATGCCCGAAGCCTGTACATATTTGATGTAATCAGGCGCTATTTGCAATATCGCGGATTCAAGGTCAGATTTGTGCGCAATATTACCGATATCGACGATAAGATAATCAACCGCGCTCGCGAGCTTAAAGAAGATTGGAAAGATTTGGTGAAAAAATACATTGATAGATATTATGAAGACTTAAAATCGCTGGGCATTGAGAAGGCAGATGAAGAGCCGCGGGCAACGGAAAATATCCGGGATATGATTGAACATATCGAGGGATTGATAGCCAAGGGTTATGCTTATACAACGGATAGTGGCGTATATTTTAGCGTACGCAAGTTCAACGAATACGGGAAATTATCCGGGCAGAGCATAGATCAGATGCTTAGTGGCGCAAGGATTGAGCCGGATGAAAATAAACAAGACCCTTTAGACTTTGCCTTATGGAAAACCTCTAAACCTGATGAGCCAGCCTGGATGAGCCCCTGGCGTAAGGGCCGTCCGGGTTGGCATATAGAGTGCTCAGTAATGTCTCAAAAATTCCTAAAGACAGATACACTCGATATCCATGCCGGTGGCAGGGATTTAATTTTTCCGCATCACGAAAATGAGATTGCCCAGGCCGAGGCCTTAACCGGAAAGCCATTTGCAAAATACTGGATACACCATGGATTATTAACGATTAACGGGCAGAAGATGGCTAAGTCTCTGGGAAATTTTGTCACCATCAAAGATTTTATTAATAAATATCAAGACCCCGGCCTTTTAAAATTATTCTTTTTATCAGCGCATTATTCGCATCCCATAGATTACACAGAAGATAGAATTGAAGAGTGTAAAAAACAAAAGTATGGATTTGATAAATTCTTTTCTCGTCTAAGCACATGGGAACAATTTTGGAATCACTGGTATTCTCAACCCGATTTAGTTGCATTAAAGGACAGGAGAAAAATAGAGCTTTCTGAAAAAGAGAGAAATAAAGTTGACGCTATCTGCGCCAAATTTGAACATGCAATGGATGATGATTTTAATATGCCGCTGGCTTTATCAAGTTTATTCGAATTAACCGATTTAGGTTTAAGTTTCATTTCCTTAGATAAGGAAGAGGGTTTTAATTATGTAAAGAATTTATTGAAGAAATATTTAGATATTTTTGGAATTAAACCAAGAGAAGATTATCAGTTGTCAGAGAAAGCAATCGAACAGTTGGTTGAAATGGAAAAAGCTAGAATCCAAAAAGATTTTAAGAAGTCAGATTCTTTGCGAGTTTCAGTAACGGGTAAGTATCATTTTGTGATTAGTAATACTGCGAGTAATTTAGCTATAGAAATTGTAGATTTGCCTAAAGAAGAAAAATAGTTTTTATTTAGCGGGTGGCTTGGACTGATTTCGAGCGGGGCGTCCGAGGAACCCGAGCGGGCACGGTTCACCCGCTATTAAATTGTCGGTGAGAGCGAGGGTCCGCAGGCGAGCGAAATTTTGCCGCGCTGGGGCAAAATGAGCGTCCCCGCGAGAAACAGGCCAAGACAGGACCCGCTAAAAGCATTAGTAAGAATAAAACCATGAAGGGCAAATTCATTACTTTCGAAGGTTCGGAAGGCTGCGGCAAAAGCACGCAGTCCAAGCTTCTCTATGATTATTTAAAAAATAAAGGTTATCCTGTCGTGTATCTGCGCGAGCCAGGGGGCGTAAGGGTTAGTGAAAAAATAAGGGGAATTTTATTAGACCCTAAAAATAATATCTCACCGTTATGCGAAACTCTTCTTTATATGGCAGCCAGGTCCGAGGTGGTTAAGGAGGTTATCAAACCAGCCCTTGCTCAAGGCAAAATCGTCATCTGCGATAGGTTCTTAGATTCTACGTTTGCCTATCAGGGATATGGATTAGGAGTAGATATTAAAGCGATTAAGTTTATGGGGAATTTGGTTACAGCGGGAATAAAACCAGACCTGACAATATTTTTGGACTTACCAGTTAAAGAAGGGTTAAAATATCGCCACGCCGTAAAAGACCGGATTGAAAAAAGGTCACTGGCATATCATTTTCGGGTCAGAAATGGGTATCTAAAACTCGCTGCCTACGAACCAAAGAGAATAAAGATAGTTAAAGTTGAGAAGGATAAGGCTCTAACACAGTCAAAGATAAGAAAGTTAGTAGATAAATTTTTAAGCAAAGGTTAAAATTTTAAGATATGTCCTTTCAAGATATCAAAGGTCAGGATAAGACTATAGAGTTTCTTAAGGATTATATCAGACAGTCGCGCCTAGGAGGCGGATATTTATTTACAGGCCCCAAAGACATCGGAAAAAAATTGGTTGCCAAAACTTTAGCCAAGGCGGTTAATTGCGAAGAGAAGGGCTTGGATTCTTGCGATAGATGTAATTCCTGTTTAAGGATAGATAAAAATGAGCATCCCGACTTTCATTTAATCGATATCAATGAGATTTCCGATGCTATCAAGATCGAATACATCCGTCAATTACAGAAAGAAATTAACTTAAAGCCTTACGAGGCTAGATATAAAGTATTTATAATTAACCATGCCGAGAATCTTACGGCTGAAGCCCAAAACGCTGTTTTAAAGACTTTAGAAGAACCGCCACAGCATAGTTTGATTATCTTAATTGCCTCTAATCCGAAGTTTTTATTTAAGACCATAATTTCACGCTGTCAGATTTTTAAGTTTAATTCTTTACCGAGGTTGAGGCTTGAGCAAATTCTTAAAGAAAATTATCAGCTGGATAATAATCTGGCGCATTTTTTAGCTTATTTTTCAGAAGGCAGGATAGGTGAGGCCATAATATTGAAGGATACGGATATATTAAGAGAAAAGAATAGAATCATTGACCAGTTTGTTTTCCCGAATACAACGATTAAAAAAGGTTTCGCTTCGGGATCCCGAAGTTATACAGAAGCAACCGCTACATTCGGGACTCTCAAGAAGTCAGGTCTAGGGAATTTGGCTTTGCAAAATAGGCAAGAGTTGCGCGGCTGCCTCAATATACTGTCGGGTTGGTTTAGGGATTTATATTTGATTAAGATAGGTATGCCGTACTCAGAACTCATTAATATCGACCGCAAGAATGAATTGTTAAGTTTTATGCAGCGTTACTCTTTTTCGGATTTAGACGAGATCATAAATTCTATCTCAGATTCATTATTATATTTAGAGCAGAATGTAAATATTAAATTGTTGCTTTCCAAATTACAGGTGAGTTTATGGAAAAGTTGATTCTGGTTAGATTAAGGGATGCGGGCCAGGCTTACTTCTGCAACGCCTCGGATTTGGAGGTCAAAGAAGGCGATTATGTTATTGTTGAGCATGACCGCGGCTTAGATTACGGGCAGATTATTTCTCCCAAGGATGCGGTATCAGAGAGCAAGTCTAAAGAGGCGCCAAAAAAGATAGTGCGGCTGGCCAAAGATGCGGATTTAAAACAGATCGAGGACAATAGACTAAAATCAAAAGAGGCATTCAATACCTGCCTTAAAAAGATAGAGGAGCATAAGCTTGATATGAAACTGGTGCGGGCAGAGTATTCTTTTGACCGCACCAAGATCATATTCTATTTTACTGCCAAGGGTCGAGTTGATTTTCGGAGTTTAGTCAAAGACTTAGCTAAGATTTTTAAGGCCAGGATTGAATTGAGGCAGATCGGGGTTCGGGATGAGGCCAAGATTTTTGGTGGCTTTGGTCCTTGCGGAAGACAACTTTGCTGCGCCACATTCTTAAAGGATTTTGAACCTGTGACTATAAAAATGGCCAAGGAAGAGGGATTGCCCTTAAACCCACCGAAGATTTCCGGGCTTTGCGGAAGGTTGATGTGTTGCCTTTCTTTTGAATATGAGACTTATAAAATTTTATCCAAAGGTCTTCCGCGCGAGGGAGAACGGATTACTACACCCCAAGGCAAAGGTAAAGTGATAAGCATAAATGTGTTTAAACGCACCGCAACGGTAGAATTGGAGGACGGGACTCAGATAGGGATGAGCTATAAATAAATGTATGGCTAAAAAATTCTATATAACTACACCTTTATACTACGTCAATGCCTCTCCGCATATCGGGCATTCCTATACTAATATTGCCGCTGATAGCCTTGCGCGCTACATGCGTCGTGTCTTAGGTAAGGATAATGTTTGGCTCTTAACGGGGACTGACGAACACGGTCAGAAAATACAAAAGGCAGCTGACGAAGCCAAGTTAAATGCGCAAGAATTTGCGGATAAAATGGTTTTGCAATTCAAGAATCTTTGGAAGACCTTAAATATCTCTTACAATGATTTTATCCGCACTACTGAAGAAAGACACACTGTTATCGTGCAGAAAGTATTAGAAATACTTTATAAAAAAGGTGACATCTATCAGGATAAATATGAAGGTTGGTATTGCACGCCCTGCGAGACTTTCTGGACAGAATCACAGATAACGGATAAGACCTGCCCTGATTGTAAAAGGCCGATAGAAAAGATCTCGGAAATAAATTATTTCTTTAGGTTGTCGAAATATCAAGATTGGTTGATTAAATATATTAAAACTCACTTAGAATTTATCAAACCCGAAATAAGGCGTAACGAGGTTTTAAGTTTTCTGAATTTAAATAAGTTAAATGACCTTTGTATCTCTCGGCCGAAAGAACGTCTAAGCTGGGGGATACCCGTTCCTTTTAGTTCGGCGCACGTTACTTATGTTTGGTTTGATGCTCTAATTAATTATATTAGTGCCGTGGGTTCATTTGACACAAAAGATAATTATAATTCCCGCTGGTGGCCGGCAGACTTACATTTAATCGGTAAAGATATCTTAAGGCAGCATGCCATATATTGGCCGATTATGTTACAGGCGCTAAATATCGAGCCGCCTAAAACAGTATTTGCCCATGGCTGGTGGTTAATCGGTGAGAGTAAGATGTCTAAATCTAAAGGTAATGTAATTTCACCTATTGAGATGGTGGATAAATTTGGCATAGACGTGTATAGATATTTTCTTTTACGCGATGTTCCTTTTGGTCAAGATGGTAATTTTTCTGAAGACGCGGTAATTAAAAGATTCAATGCTGATTTAGCCAATGACCTGGGTAACCTTGTGTACCGGACATTAACCATGGTTGAGAAATATTTTCAAGGCGCTGTTCCCGTTGGCGAGTTGTTAAGTGATCAAGGAAGAAAAATAGCAGAAAAAACCAAGCTTTTATCCGAAGAAGTAGCTATGCGTTTGACAGCTGGCCCTGATTTCAATTTTAGTAGTTCTTTAGAGAGTATCTGGGGATTGATCAGTATGGCTAATAAATATATCGAAGATACCAAGCCCTGGAATTTAGCTAAGGAAAATAAAATAGATGAACTTAAGGCATTTATCCGTTTGCTGGTCGAGACAATCAGAAAAATTGCTCAGGAAATTTCGCCTTTTATGCCGCAAACAGCAGAATCCATAGAAGAGCAATTCGGCAAAGATAAAACTAAAAAGGGCAAACCTTTATTCCCCCGCATCGATATCTAAAAACCTATTCCCTAAGAGCTATGAGCCAAGAGCCAAGAGTTAAGTTAGTAGATACCCATTGCCATCTCGATTTCCCTGAATTCAATCAAGACAGAGACGAGGTTATTAGACGTGCCAAAGACAATGATATAGGTAATATTATTAACATCGGCTCAAGTCTTGAAGGCTCAAAAAAATCCTTAGAGTTATCGAAAGATTATGATTTTATCTATGCCACTGTGGGTTTACATCCGCATGAAGCAGATCAGGCTAATGACCAGGTTAAATCTGAATTGAGGGAACTTGCCAAAAAAGACAAAGTCGTGGCTATAGGCGAGATAGGGCTGGATTACTTTAAGAATTACTCTCAAGCCGATGGTTCGACGCTGCTCACCATCGGTCCTGAGTGGAATCGAAGGACCGAAAATCAAAAGTCCTTATTTATCTCTCTTGTTAAATTAGCCCAAGATTTAAATCTACCTTTAGTTATACATAATCGCCAAGCCCAGGAAGATACTTTAGCTATTTTAAAAAAGGCAATGCCGACAAGAGCGGTGGTGCATTGTTTTTCCGGAGATGAAAAATTCTTAGAAGAGTGCTTGAGTTTGGGGTTCCTGGTTTCCTTTACCTGCAATATTACTTATAAAAAAGCAAATATTTTAAGACAGCTGGTTAAAATTGCACCTCTAGAGAGACTTCTATTAGAGACCGATGCGCCATTTTTGCCTCCTCAAGGGTTGCGCGGTAAGAGAAATGAGCCGATGTATGTGAAGATTCTGGCTGAGGAGATTGCTAGGATTAAAGGAGTCACTGCGGAAGAAGTGGCTAAGGTTACCACGGAGAATGCAAAAAATTTTTTTAAACTGTCATGAACTCCAAGGTTGCAATAGTAAAATGTAAAAATTACGACCCGTCTTTAGTCCAATGGGCGGTTAAAAAAGCAATAGAATTACTCGGCGGCATAACCGGATACATCAAGCCACAGAGCAAAGTATTAGTTAAGCCTAATCTTTTACTAGCCAAGGAACCCGAAGCGGGTATTACCACTCATCCTGAAGTTATGCGCGCGGTAATTAAAGCCTTAAAAGAGATTAACTGTAAAGTATTTTTCGGTGACGGGCCATCTGTATGGGGTTACCAGATAAAAAATTTAGATGAGGTTTATGCAAGATCCGGAATGAAGAGAATCTGCCAAGAGGAGGATATTGAGTTGGTCAAATTTGATAAAAGGCGCTGGCGCGGGAAATTTCCTTTAACCACCTGGCTTGATGATTGCGACCATCTTGTTTCCGTGCCAAAATTTAAGACCCACGATTTAACCATTTTAACCGGAGCGATTAAAAATCTATATGGTTTGGTAAGTGGAACCTATAAGACAGAGTTACATAAGAACTATTCTGATAAAGTAGATTTTGCTAATATTCTGGTAGATATATATGAGCAGGCAAAACCTGCTTTGAATATTGTGGATGGCATTGTCGCCATGGAGGGCGATGGGCCAGCCACAAGCGGTAAATTACGCAATCTCAGTTTACTTCTTGCTAGTCCTGACGCTGTGGCACTGGATAGCGTTCTTGCTTTGATAATGGGCTTAGAGCCTTGTGATATATTAAGCACTAAGGTTGCGGCTCAAAGACAATTGGGAGTCGCAGATATTAATTCTATCCAGATTTGCGGAGAGAGATTAGAGGATGTTATTGATGAGCCGTTTAAATTACCCAGCACATCCTTAAAATCAAAGATTCCGCGGCCGATTATTGAAATAGCTAAAAAGCTTATTCGTTTTTATCCTAAAATAGATTATAATAATTGTACTTTATGCGCAGCCTGTGTTGGAGCCTGTCCGGGTAAAGTAATCAGTATTAAATCCAATCGTCTTACCATTGATTATTCCGGATGTATATCCTGTTTTTGTTGCCAGGAGGCATGTCCTTATTCAGCGATAAAGGTAAAAAAGAGTATAGTGGCTAAGATGGTAGGTTTATAGGGGTTTAGAGAGAATAAATGGATATTCGAACTATAGAATGGAAGAATAATAAAATTAAGATTATTGACCAGACCAAGTTGCCAAAAGATTTAGAGTACGTTTATATTAAAGATATAAATTCTCTCTGGATGGCGATTAGGACTATGCGTATTCGCGGAGCACCGGCATTGGGTGCTGCAGCGGCCTTGGGCGCATATCTTGGTATTAAAGATTCCAAAGCGAAGAATTTTAAGCAATTTGCTGAAGATTTAGATAAAGTAATGAAGTATATAGCATCTAGCCGGCCAACGGCGAGAAATCTCTTTTGGGCCCTAGAGAGAGTAGGCAGCATTGTCGCAAGAAATCAAAAGAAGCCAATATTTGAGATTAAGAAACTAATACTTCAAGAGGCCAAGATGATAATCGAGGAGGATAGAGTTTCTTGTCGTAAGATAGGTTATTTTGGCACAAGGTTTATTAAGAATAATGACGCAATATTAACTATCTGTAATGCCGGTATTTTAGCGACTATTGATTACGGTACGGCTTTAGGGGTTATTTATCGGGCTCATCGGGAAGGTAGAAATATCAAGGTATTTGCTTGCGAGACCAGGCCGATGCTACAGGGCGCTCGTCTTACAACCTGGGAGTTAAAGCGCAAAGGAATAGATGTAACTTTAATCTGCGACAATATGGCAGCTACCCTGATGAAGCAGGGTAAAATAAGTAAGGTTATTGTTGGCGCAGACAGAATTGCCGCAAATGGCGATGCCGCGAATAAAATCGGAACTTATAATTTAGCGGTCTTAAGTTGTTATCATAAGATTCCTTTTTATATTGCAGCACCCATATCCACCTTTGATTTTACAATTAAAACTGGTAAAGATATCCCTATCGAGCAACGGCCAGAAAAGGAAATTACGGAATTATTTTTTAAACGGCCTATTGCAGCCAGGAATATCAAAGTATTTAATCCCGCCTTTGATGTAACGCCGCATAATTTGATTACCGCCATTATTACAGACAGAGGTATTATTAAGTCGCCTTATAGGAAAAATATCGCAAAAATATTAGGTAAATAAAATGTTGATAACGAAAATAGGAGAATTTGGTTTAATTGAGAGATTTAGAAAGCAAATCAAAACAGATACAACAGTGGTTAAGGGTAGCGGCGATGACTGTGCTGTTTTAAAATTCAATAAAGATAAATATTTGCTTTTTACCTGCGATATGCTGGTTGAAGGCGTGGATTTTCGGCCAAACGAAAGACCATATTTAATTGGCAGGAAATCCGTAGCGGTATCTATCAGCGATATCGCTGCTTGTGCAGGTATACCGTATTATTGCCTTGTATCATTGGGCTTATCTTGGAAGACTTCCATTGATTTTGCAGATAAGCTTTTTAAAGGCATGCTCGATATAGCTAAAAAATTTAAAATAAATATAGTAGGAGGCGATTTAAGCCGCGCAGGGCAATTAGTTATTGATGTGAGTATGCTGGGTATGGTAGAGAAAAAATACCTGGTCTTAAGGAACGGCGCAAAAGTGGGCGATATTATTTTTGTCACAGGCAGTCTTGGTGGTTCTATTCAAGGAAAGCACCTTAAGTTTACGCCGCGCTTAAAAGAGGCGAGGTACCTGGTGAAAAATTTCAAGGTAAATTCGATGATTGATATTTCCGACGGTCTAGCCCAGGATTTAGGGCATATCTTAGGGCAAAGCAAGGTTGGGGCAATTATCTATGAAGATTTAATCCCGCGGGATAAAAAGGCGCGCAATTTAAAAGAAGCGCTTTGTATGGGAGAAGATTTTGAGTTGATTTTTACGCTTTCACCTGGCGAGGCAAGGAAAATTTATCGCCAGAGATTAGTTAATTTCAGGCCCATCGGTGAAATTGTGGATAAGAGATATGGTTTCAGCATGATTAGCAAGAAAGGCAGAGTCGAGGTTATTATTCATAAAGGTTATAGACATTTTTAAAACAGATGCAAATTATTTCAAAGTCAGTAAATAATACATTGGCTATTGGCAGGGCAATTTCCAAGAATCTGCAATTAGGCGATATAATTTGTTTATTTGGGCAATTAGGTTCAGGAAAAACCGTCCTTACCAAAGGCATTGCTGGAGGTTTGGGGATAAAAAAGGAAAAGATAATTAGCCCAACCTTTGTTTTAATCCGTGAATATAAAGCTAAATTTCCGTTTTACCACCTTGACCTTTATAGATTAAAAGAGCCAAGAGATATTCTTAATTTAGGTTACGAAGAGTATCTTTACAATGAAGGTATCACAGTAATTGAGTGGGCAGATAGGCTGAAGTATCTTCTACCCAGAGAGTATCTAAAAGTAGAGTTATTTATTAAATCGAATTCTCAAAGATTAATTAAATTTAGCGCATTTGGTAAGCGCTATGAAGAGTTATTAGGGTCTTTAAAAAATAAATAGGAATATTATGAACCCCGCCCTTCCTAAAAAGAACATTAGAGATTAGGAAGAAGCGGGGGATAGTTAGGAAGGAAGGGCGGGGTGAAGATATTAGGCATTGATACGACTACCAAGTTTTTGTGCCTGGGTATCTATGACGATAATAAAGTTTACGAGTACAACCTGGAAGTCGGCAGAAGGCTTTCTGTTTTGTTAGTCCAAACTATAAAAAGGGTTTTGGATACCCTGGGCTGGCAGGTTTCTGATATTGATTATTTTGCCTGTGGTTTAGGTCCGGGTTCTTTTACGGGTATACGCGTGGGTCTTGCCACTATAAAAGGGCTTAGCTGGCGGAAAAATAAGCCGGTAATCGGCATATCCACGTTAGACATCTTAGCCAAAAATGCAAGAATAGACGATGGTTTGATTATTCCTATCGTCGATGCCAAAAGAAATCTCATTTATTGTTGTAACTACAAAGCTAAAAATGGCAATATCAAAAGAATATCGCCTTATATGCTTTTAAGTGAAAATGAACTCCTTAAGAAGATTAAAAAGAATGCCGTAATCTTAGGAGATGCGCTAAATTTATATAAGGAGAATATCTTAAAGAGCAAAAAATGGGTTGCTATCCTGGACAGGGATTATTGGTATCCAAGGGCGCACAATATCATTATGTTAGCCTTGGAGAGAATTAAGCAAAAAAAGTTTACTAGTCCTTTTAATATACAACCGATTTATCTATATCCTAAAGAATGCCAAATACGCGGATTCACGCAGATAAAATCCGCGGATATCCGCGGATAGAAATCCGCGAACATCCGCGTTAAAAATAATATGAAATATAAGCAGATAGGATACCGGCCGACTTGGGCGGAAGTTAATTTAAGTAATCTGGCTTATAATTTTAAGCAGATTAAAAAATTATTGGCTGCAGAAGTTAAAGTCATGGTTACGGTAAAAGCCGATGCCTATGGTCACGGCCTAATTCCTGTAGCCAAAAAATTAGTTTCTTGCGGCATAGACTATCTGGGAGTTGCTTACATTGATGAAGGGATAAAATTAAGAGAGGCCCATATAAAATTACCGATCTTGATATTAGGGATGGTACTTAAAAAGGATATTAGTCCAATATTCAGATATAATTTGTTTCCTACGGTATGTACGCAAGATTTAGCTTCAGCTTTAAACAAAAAAGCCTGTTCTTTAGGTAAGGTTATAAATGTACACGTCAAAGTTGATACAGGGATGGGCCGACTTGGGGTTTTGTATCCGGATGCCTTGGCATTTATCAAAAATATTTCTCGGCTTAAATTCATCAATATAGAGGGCATATTTACGCATCTTGCCGTTGCTGACCTGGATAGAGAATTTACATTATATCAGCTAGAGTTATTGAGCCGTTTGATTATAAAATTAAATAATGCGGGAATACACATACCACTTAAGCATGCAGCAAACAGCATAGGCATAATAGATTTTAAAGAAAGTCATTTTAATATGGTCAGACCAGGTTTAGTCATCTACGGTCTTTATCCTAAGGAGGGTCTGGATATAAAACTAAAACCAGTTTTAAACCTAAAGACTAAGATTATATATTTCAAAAGGGTGCCCAAAGGCTATGGCATAAGCTATGGGCATGACTACATTACCAAAAAAGATACTACCATCGCTGTTTTACCTATCGGTTACGGTGACGGGTATCCGCGTAATCTATCCAATCAGGCACCGGTTTTAATTGGGGGTAAGCGTTTTAAAATAAGTGGAAGGGTTTGCATGGATCAGATAATGGTAGATGTGGGAGATTTTCCGGTTAAAATTGGCGATGAGGTTGTGCTTATTGGGGCCCAAGGAAAAAAAAGAATTACGACTGAAGAATTAGCTGCTCTCTCCGGTACCATCTCTTATGAAATTGTCTGCGGTTTGGGTAGCCGCGTTCCCCGGGTATATACTTAAGTAAAAAGTCAAAAGTAAAAAGTTCAAGTAAAAAGTAAAAAGGTTTAATTTTTTAGTCACACTTTTACCTTTTGAGTTTTGATTTATTAAGGCAGGGTATTAATCACGTATAAGCTGGCGAAAAGGCCAGTAATATGGCTTAAAGAAGCAGCGAGAAACGGGGTGAGCATTCCTGCTTTTCCCAAGGCAATGCTTACCGCATTTAAAACATAATATAGAAACCCCACCATTATTGATAACCCCAATGAAGACAATCCAGTGGCGCGCTTTCTCATACGCAGTGAGAAGGGAATCCCTAAAAGAATAATGATTATACTGGTAAGTGGAAAGGTAAATCTTTGGTAGAGGTCTACCTTAAGATTCCTTATTACCGTGGTAGCACCGCTATTCGATAATTTCCATATATAATTATTTAATTGCGTAATATTCATAAAATCTGGATGCTGCCGCTGGGTTAAAAACTCCGTTGGCGTCTCCGCAATATCCATTGTTTCTTCTTCTAGATATTGAACTTCATTCTTGACCTGGTTATTCTCATCAAAGTTATAAGTAATACTTTTATAAAACCTCCATAAACCGTCTTTGTAAACTCCTTTATTTGCCACAATCTTTTTAATTACGTTTTGCTGTTTGTCGTGCTCTAAGATAACTATACCCTCCATTGTATTTGTAGCAACGGTAAATTTATTCACAAAGAAAAGTCTATTTTTTAGTCCGTAGATGGAAAGATTATTGATGGCTTCCTGCTCCTTTTGCCCTGTTTTCTTTCTATCTGCCTCCATCTCCTCTTTAGTTTTTTCGGTTGAAACGAGGGCCCGAGGGACAATCCTTTCATTCACCAAAAAGACAAGCAGGCTAACCACGAGCCCGAATATAATTACGGTTTTACTTATCTGGAATACGCTTAAGCCGGAAGAACGCATGGCAATAATTTCGTTATTACGATTTAGTTTACCGAATGTATATAGTGTCGCCAGAAGACAGGAGAAAGGCGCTACCTGCACGAATATAATCGGTAGATAAGAAAGATAATACTGGCTTAAGATACCTAAGTTTATCTGTAGTTTTAACATGTCTTCCAGGTGGGAGATAATATCAATAATAATATATAAAGAAATGAAAGTAAAAAGACAGGCAAGGAATATACCTAATACAGATTTTAAGATATAGCGGTCTAAGATACGCATAATTTATAGGTAAGTACAGCACCTATTATACCTAAAACGATATTCGGTATCCACATCGCTATTTCAGGATTGAAGTTGCCCTCTAGGCTTAATGCCTCAGAACCGATAAAGAGCAGATAGTATATACCGATGACGATGAAGGCAATACCAAAATTAATCGATTTTTCGCGGCGCCGTGTGATGATAGCTAAAGGTGTGCCCAGAAGAATAAATATGAAACAAGAGAATGACAAAGCAATTTTGGAGTTTATTTCTGTTACTAAGGGCGCAGGGTCAACCCCTCCTTTTTTTAGTTTATTAATCTCATCATTTAGTTCCTTAATCGTCATGTCTTTGGGCTTTTTTTCAATTTGGTCTTTATTCTGCATCTGGGATAAATTCAGGGTCATAAAATAGGTTTTAAAATTTAGTTTGTAGAAATTATTAGGATTTTCCGGATCGGGTTCATCCGATGTTCCATCGATGAGCTTTAGCTTGACCGTTTTTTTCTCAGGGATAGAAATAAATTCCCCCTTTTTAGCGACAATAGTGCGCGTAGGCTTTCCTTCACCCTGGGGCTCGTATACGCGCACATTATTAAGCCGATGCTTATCCTGGTCGATGCCATAGATAAATAGAATATATTTTTCAAAGGAGTTGATGAATACCCCCGGCTCTAAGGCTGCAGTAGGGTTTTTTACTCCCACATCGCACACTGTTTTTCGCGAAGCAAAATGGGCGTAGGGTATAACCCGGTCATTAAATATGACCAATATAAGACTTAAGATTATTCCTACGATAAGTAACGGCAATACGAGGGTAAATAAGTTTATGCCACTGGCACGGATAGCTACAATTTCATTATCACTGGATAACCTGCCCAAAGATAGAAGGACTGCAGTCAGGCAGGCAATAGGTAGCGTATAGGTAAGTAGATAAGGTATCATAAAGAGAAATAATTTTGCGACGGAGCTGATATCCACGCCCTTGCGGATTACCAGATCGGTCATCTTAACCAGGTTGCCTAAAATCATGACAAACGTAAGCACGCCAAGTGCTAAAAATAAAGGACCGATAAATTCTTTAAGGAAATATTCTCGTAGGATCTTCATTAATGAGCAGATAATTTACGGAACGAAGCGAGTAAACGTAAATTATAGCTGCCTCTTTTTACTGTTACCAGCGTCTGCGAATTAACCCTTGACACGTAAGATTCAAAATTAAGTGTCATCGTATTCGTGTCAAGGGTAAGTTCAGCCAAACAACTTACGTTCGCTTACGCTCCGTAAGTTGTGGCTTCACTTAATCGGCTAAGGTTAAGACAAATACAATATTTGCACCCGCGTTCTTTAACGCATAAGCTGCCTCGGATGAGGTTGCGCCGGTGGTTAAGACATCATCCACTAAGAGTATGTTTTTACCTTTTAGGTCTTCTTTCTTGGTTATCGCAAAACTCCCTTGCACATTTACAAAACGCTGCTCAGTCTCTAATTCGGTCTGGGTCTTAGTTAAGCGGTGGCGGATGAGGGTTTTATCCAGCGCCTTTTTATTAAACTCAGCCGCGATATAATTGCTTAGGACTTGCGCCTGATTAAATTCTCTCTCCCGTAATTTTGTCTGATGTAAAGGTACAGGCACAATTAAATCCAGACAATCAATAGGTAAGTTATATTCTTTGATAAATTCAATCATCAGCTTGCTTAAGGTAAAACCCAGATAATCTTTGTCATTATATTTAAATTTATGAATTAATTCTTTAATCACGCCTTCATAGACGCAAGGGCTAAAGGCGCGGTCAAAATGTAGTGGTTTTTTTAAGCAGCTCGGGCAGATATTCTTGTTGAAATTTGCCTTCTTTAGATGTCTGCCGCAGCTGTGGCAGAAGGGAGGAAGATTCCTTTTAATCTTGACCCAACATTGCGCACAAATAATATTATCAATGGATGATGCATTTTTCAGACTGTTTTTACATACCAGGCAAACCTTCGGATATATTATATCCACCAAGCTACTTAAAAACTCCCGTAGCATAACCCATATCATAACAATGAAATTGAGATTTGTCAAAATTTTATTAAGAGACCTCTGAAAAATCTTTCTTTATGATTACACTGATTATCCCGCTCAACAATCTTTTATTCTCGCGGGATCTCCCGCGTCTAGCGGGAAAAGGCAGATTGCACAGATTAAAGCTTCCTCGAGAAAAATCCCTGCCTGCTGGCAGGCAGGTGTGTAATCTTGGGTACCTGTAATCAGAGGGCTCTGGCGTAGTTTTTGAGGGTTTTTCAGAGGGCCCATTAAGAAATTATTTCCCAAACCTATTTCTATAAATAATCCCCATAAGTTATTTTTTTAATCGGCGTGGATTTTTTGAAATCTCCTCCAGGCCTTATAGAGATTGAAAATCTTCCGGCGGCGGTTCCTCTTTCTACTATAATAGACGTAGAAAGAAGGAGAATCTAACTTATTTTTTTGTCCTGGTGCCGGTATTGAACTGATTTTGAAGGATAACCAGTGCAGAGATTAGAGGAGAATGTCGGAAGAGTTAACTTTCAATTCGGTCGGTGCAATTGCGGCAGATTTTATCTGAGCTTTGCCTCTAATCTTTTAATCCTGGCTTCAAGCTGGGCATTCTTGGCTTCTAAGGCATCATTTTTTTTCTTTAGCTCTTTAATTCCTTCAATTACTAAAGCATCCAAACCCACCGTTTCTAAAACCTTATACCCTTCTGAATCTTCTTTGACCCATTTCGGGAATACTTTTTCCACGTCTTGTGCAATCATGGACATCTGCATCCCCGTTCTGTTTCCGTGCTTTTGAGGTTCTTTCCATTCAAATGTAACTCCTCTGAGTTTTGAAATTTTTTCTAACGCAGACGTAATAGTTTTTATATTCTTTTTTAATTTTCTATCAGAACTGTAGGCCCAGTCAGGGCTTCCATCGGTCTTATATGCCGGCCCTGCAACATATAATTTATAACTGCCTGGATTCGTCGTCCCGATGCCGACGTTGCCAGAAGTTGAAACAAAAAAATCTGGATATGACCCACCCCGCGCCTTCAGCAATAGCCCATACCCCCCCGCTTCTGACGTGAGACACGACACTGGCACGCCGTTAATCACCGTACCACTCCCCCGGAAAGAAACATCACCGCCGACAACATCCAATTTTGCCCATGACATGGGCCCCGTCGTCCCGATGCCGACGTTGCCGCCACTCTCGAAGACCGCGGAATTACCGATCGTGTTTGTGCCGGTGTATTTGGTCAAGTAGTTCGTAGTGCCCGTGCCCGAGACCGCGGATTGTCCGAAAGCGCCGAAGCTCGCGCTACACGCGACCCACCACTGCGTCCCAACACTCTTGTAGGAGTCGAAGGTACCTTGGTCCGTGATAACCGTGCTGTAACTAGTGAAATCGCTATTGTCGAAGGCCTGATAAAAATAGTTCCCTTTGATCGCGGCTTGAGCGTGCCATCCGGCATTGATTTGACTATTGCAATTGTTCTCAAGCGTCGTAGAGCCATCCCACGGGATCATTAAAATCGAGAAAGACGCGCCAGGATTGCGCGCAGCGACTACCGAGTAGCCGGAGGCGCGCGAATTGAACTTCTGGGCAGCCGGGCCGGTCAGTGCGTTAGCGGCCACCGCGGGCGACCATGCCTTCCAATTAGACCACGTGGTGGACCCGACCCCAACATCCAGAGCGTACTGGGGACTCGTCGTCCCGATGCCGACGTTGCCTTCCACGACGAGGTCAGCATTATAGTCAATGTTATGAAAAGGGTCACCCAGGTACTCATCCCACTCGTAGGTTCCACCTTGGACATAATTCTCTCCGATTGCTATCCGCTGTGCCCTCATCTCCCGATAAGTGCCATACGGTGAAGGATAATAAGTGGTGATGGTGATTTGCTCTTGCTGGGCAAAGCCTAAAGAATAGAGAAATAAAATAGAGATAAAAAATAGACTAAAAGAGATTAAATCTTTCTTGCTCATGGCTCCTCCTAGTTTATTATGTTTCTGTAATAGCAGTGTCTTTTATTATTTATACTACAATAATGAAAGAATTATGTCAAATATTTAATGAAGCCACAACTTATGGAGTGATAGCGTTCGCACAGCGACTTATGTTTACTTCGTCCCATAAATCGCGTGCTCATTGAATATGGTTGACAGGGCGCGGTTGGGATAGTAAAATGAATTGATTATGAAAAGGCAGGCGGTGAAAGAACTAAAGAAGAGGCTCCTGGCGCTTTTAGAGAAAGAGGCATTGAAAAGGGGCAAATTCGTTTTATCTTCAGGAAAGACAAGTAATTATTATCTTGATGGCAGAATAATTACCTTAACTCCTGAAGGTGCGTATTTGGTAGCAAGTGTCATTTTAGAACTTATTAAAAATGAGCACATAGATGCTATTGGCGGTCCTACTTTAGGCGCAGACCCTATTGTAGGCGCAGTAGCAGCTTTAAGCCATATCAGGCAAGTCCCTATTAAAGCCTTTATTGTCCGAAAGGCAGCCAAGGAACATGGAACCAGGCAACAAATTGAAGGGCCAACCTTAATGAAAAAAAGTAAAGTAGTTCTGGTTGATGATGTAGCTACCACAGGAAAGGCCTTAATCGAGGCAAAGGAAGCTTTGTCTAAAATAGGGGTAAAGGTCAGCAGGACAATAGTTATTGTAGATAGAAAAGAAGGCGCAAAAGAAAATTTAGCCAAGGCGGGTTTAAGGTTAGAATCTATATTTACAGTAAAAGATTTTGGCCTATAAAAGGGTCAGGCGTGGATGTAAAGAAAATAGTGGTGGTTGGCAGTGGGCCTGCCGGCATGATGGCAGCGATAAGGGCAGGTCAACTCGAGCAAGATGTAACTCTCGTAGAAAAGAATACGAGCCTCGGAAAAAAGCTTATTCTCAGCGGCAAAGGCCGCGGTAATCTTACAAATGCCTGCGATTTAGATTCATTTCTGAAGAGGTTTTCCTCGAACGGCCAGTTTTTAAGGGATGCCTTCAAAGGTTTTTTCAATATAGACCTCATCAATTTTTTCGAAAAAAGAAGTTTAAAACTCAAAGTAGAAAGACAATTACGGGTATTTCCTGTAACCAATAGGGCTAACAGCGTTCTTAAGGTATTAGAGAAAGAACTGAGAGGGCATAAGGTAAAGATTCTTTGTAAAACTAAACTGAAAGATATAATTATCCAGGAAAATAAGGTTAAGGGTTTATTGCTGGGAGATGGAAGAGTAATTGCGGTAGATAAACTTATCCTGGCAACTGGCGGTATTTCTTACAGTTTTACCGGTTCAACCGGAGAAGGTTTAGAGATAGCCAGGAAATTAGGCCATCGCATTGTTCCGTTAAGGCCGGGTCTGGTTCCTTTAGAAACCAGACAACAATATACCAGATTATTAGAAGGCCTGACTTTAAAGAATATCCGTCTTAAGTTCAGTAACGGTCAAGGGCACATTGTCTCTGAAGTCGGGGAATTACTCTTTACCGATTTTG
>Ga0315294_10000805_pt1 | contig 33921 bp, 49 predicted proteins | sample YL17G13_40_MG_FD_203626 | JGI IMG/M metagenome (GOLD analysis project Ga0315294, IMG submission 203626) | Sediment microbial communities from Yellowstone Lake, YNP, Wyoming, USA - YL17G13_40 | ecosystem: Environmental > Aquatic > Freshwater > Lake > Sediment | place: USA: Wyoming | collected...
TCTGCTTGGTATTGAGTTGACCAAGAGTAGCTTCTATAAGTTTCTGGAACATTTTCGTCCTTGAGCGAATCTACGATCTTCTATCAGCATGACCATGTACCCAGATACTGCCCCACCCAGAGCACATGCAAAAATCTCCGGTAGGGACTCTATGCCATTGATTGTGTACTGTTTAGCTAACCAGACAGCGATCAAGAGCATTGCTGTCTCCTCGACAAAGATAAGCGAGGACACCACACATCTCTGCCGTTTCAGCAAAGCGAAAGTGCGGACTATAGCAAGAGACCAGGTGAAGAACCCGACCCCAAACAGGATAGCAATCGAGAGGAGGCTCATCAGTACCTCCAATTTCAGCAGTTGTCTCAAGCATCGGGCTAGTCCGTAAAAACACCTGAATTGGTTTGTATCAAGGAACTGCCATCCGTGAGAAGACGGATGTTCCGAACCTTACCAAGATCAGTAACGAACACCTCCTCAATCCTAACACCCCAACCGATAGCAGCGTTACTCAGCGCCCTCTTGAGCTCTTTCTTAATCACAATTATTTCTTTGCATTGCTCAAGGGTTCTTGTATTGAAGTACTCACAGAGGACGCCAAGTGCTAACGTCGTAAGTGATTTTTCGCTGTCATGAACATTCAATATATGCTTACGAGCACTTACTACTTTGTACTGAACAGCTCCTGAGATAACAATATCGTGACCATCGATTGTTCTACAGCTCTGATTCTTCAGATCAACCACTTGAGGAGCGGTAGAGACCCACCAAATCGTCTGAATCAATGGCCAGTAGAAATAGACTCCAGGACACAAGTCTCCAATATATCGGCCCCACGTAGTTCGTATTCCCGCTTGAAAGGGTTCAAGTTTATGAACTCGTGGAACAAAGGAAAGAATCTTCTCAATTAGATCTTGCAACCAAGCCATTTACTGCCCCTAGAGTCTAACATATTCTGCGTTTAGGGCCTTTTGCCATATTTCAACTATTGTCTTTTCAAAAATGCGACCCAGCGAGCTGACTTCTGGAGATCCTCTTGAAGAGTTTTCATTTCTTCGGCACCCTCCTGGTAGAGAGTCTGACCATCTATATCTCCTGGTAAGACCATTCCTGCAGCTCGTAGTGCGTGACCTTCGGCTTGCTTCACAAGTGCCTTCGTATAATAGCAGAGCCAATCGTTGATATGTTGACTATCAATATCATCAGAAGGCAGAATTCGTTTGGTTCCAATCACGTAGAGGGCTGTCGTACCAGATGGCACGTTTTTGCAATAGAGATAACCTCCTTGTGTCGGATCATCATGATTTTCTTCCATCCACCAACGGAAGTTCGCTCCTGCGTAGATGTTAAATGTCCGGAACGCTTCGGTTGCCAAAACCAGATCAGTACGAATGTTATCAAGAACAGCTATTCCCGCCAGTGACCAGGTTGGAAACTCGTTCCAGATGAAGTTTGCGTTCTTACTCGGATGAATTACAGCAATAGATTTGAACTGAGATGATACTTGTGCTCTAACTTGTCCAGTAGAGTACGTTACCATCTGGGAGATTTTGTAGGCTGAATGGGTATTCCAGTACCGAACAGCATTGTCCACCATTTGCTCGATAGATGCATCAGGAATCGCCAAAGTTCTGGGCTGGAACTCTTGTTTAATCCAGTCCACGTACTTGGTTTTGTTAGTAAGAATTGAAAGACCGGCCATACTACGGTTCCTGTTCTAATACACCATCAAGTCCACCGGACAAAGGAATGACTCCCCCACTAGAATCAAGAAGAGGAGTATCATCTGGATAGAAGACTGGTAATTTCTTTCTTTCCGGTGTTCCTTCATCCACCACTTCAAGAACACCAAGATCTATGAGATTGTCCAGAACTTCAAGGCACTTTACAGTACAGGAAAAGACCTGTCCCTGGGATACATTATACTCTGCAACCCCGGTGTTCAAGTGTGTATCAATCAAAGATCTTACCTTCACTCTTAGCATTTTTCACCAGAACAAAAAAGAAACGTGGAGGAGATTCGCCCCTCCTTGGTCCCCTCCACGTACGGACTTACAATCCTTTGACCTCAACTCAAGTATCCCTAGGGGTTAGGCACCGAGGGTGTACCCACTCTGCAGGTTCTTGATATCCCCGTAAGTGAACATACCAGCATTGATCGTCTTGAACGCAGCTGAGCTAAGAAAGCCCTTCTGGCTCATCAGATCACTGGTCGTCAGCGTCGGAGTCGCGAACAGCGGAATGTACGGGCAATAGATGAAGCCCGCGTGCAGGTAATCTGGACCTCGGAATCCCAAGGTGTACCGGTTGGTACTTTTGAAGGGGTTCTGAATCACAGTTACCTGGTTATTCAACACACCAATCTTCACAGGACCTGTTGGCGTCAACTTACCAAGGTTCGCAACAGGGGCAAAGTGATCCTTACCAAGCTGCATGATCACTCGAGCAACATTATTCCCGCAGACCATGAAGTTGGCCGTCGCACGCTTGGTCTTCTCGAAGATCGCGTTCGAACCCTGATAAATACGATCCAGGAACTCTAGCTTCTTGAAGACCCAGGCCTCGCCCTGCGACGGACGAGCGTCCCAATCAGACACTTGCACAGCCGCATCAGTACTTTCGGCCGCCTCATCGATCAGACCAAGACCCACCTGGTCAATAGTGAACTTAACCTCACCACCCAGGAACTTCACCAGCTCGGACTCGAGATCGATTCCGTGGGCCTTCTGCATATCGATCGCGGCACCCAGCGACCATTTGGCACGCAGCGGGAAGTCAATTGCTTCCACAGCGCTCTGCGTCACCGTCACATCAACCTCGGGCACGCCGTCCCGATTATCATTTGCGTCCTTCGGCAGATCGTATTGATAATCGTACGTGATCTGAATCGTGCCTTCGCTACCAGCACTATTAGCCACCGTAAAAACGAAAACACCAGCAGCGTTGATAGTTCCGGTTCCGGTAATACCAGTTCCGGTGATGTTACCACTGGAATCCGCCGTTCCGAGGATCGTATACGTGGATCCAGCCTTATTCTCAATCTTGACGTTCTCAAGATTGATCAGACCAGGAGCGTAATTGACCGTTCCGGTGTACGTACCAGCTCCGTAGCCAATCGGCTCTCGAACGCACCGAGCCATAGCGTAGTTACGCTCAGACTTGGAAGTGGCATGTCCGGTCTTAGCTCCAATCATCGTAGCGCCTGAAACAACCTCACCTTTTGCGCTACCGTACTTCACATCCAGGTAGAACACGGCAGCAATACGCCGGTCAATAGCCTGGACAATAGCGACCTCATTGAGAACCAGCGTCGGGATCAGAGCAGAAATCACTGGCAGCTGAATACCAAGGAAGCTGACCGAGTCTTCAGTCGTTGCCTCAAACACCCTACTGTTCTGACGAACGCCGCACTCAATGATGGCGTTGTACAAACACTGAGCAATGTTACGTTGCTCATAGACCGAGATCTCCCGGCCTTGGGTCTCTTGGACCCACTTTCCAACGGAACGAACGAAGGGGCGAATCTTCGGATGCTCCATCAGAGCCGCCCGAGCTTCGTCGATCTTCTTCATCTCCAACGAGATGGTCTCTTTAATAGTCATACAGACCTCCTTATTTACACCATTCTCCTTTTACGCAGACCAGTTCCTCATCAGACCACCAATCTGCTTGTCCACCTTATCCTGCTCGGGATCTACGGCCCGCCCATCATGAACCACCATGTCTCCCAGCGACCGCGGGTGAAGTGCACCACGCCGTGCCACCTGGACAAGGCTTTCGATGAGCTGGTCGACATCACCAAGGTCATGGCATTTCTCAAGAAGTGCTTGAGTGTTGTCATCGGCCTGCAGTCGACAAGCGGACAAACGACGATCAAAGTAGTCCTTCAGAACATCCATTCGACCCTCACGGATCGAATCATTAGCAGCTTTCACCAACTCCTGTTGATGAGCCACATGCTGAACTTTCATGCTCTCATCAAGCTTCTTAGTATCAGATACAGCTTTTGTTGCTTCAGCAACCTGAGCTGCTTTCTTCTCAACCATAGTTCGGAGTCCAGCAACCTCATCCGTTGCAGCCTGAAGTTTCTTGGATATGATACGAACTTGGATATCGCTGTGTCCTTTTGTAGCTTCAAGAAGGGAGTCTCTTTCAGCACGGGTACATGCTTCTTTGATTCGGAGATCAATCAAAGTATCCAGAGGAAGAATCTTCGACTCATATGGGCCTTTAGGACTATACGCATCTTCTCGATCCGGAGCTCCAAGTTCCTCTCTTCGATCAGGAGAACGACCAGATTCGATAGCCAGCTCGATTAACATCTCTGTCTCTTCTGGAGTTTCATCAATCATCCGAGCTACAATAGGAATAGCACCATCAAGATCAACATGCTTCTCCTTCTCTACTCGGAGTACCAATTTTAGAAGTTTCGTCTGCTCTTCCGCATTCGCAGGCGTAGTTTCGTTGACTTTGGACTCATTAGCATACGGACCTTCAAGATTATGCTCAGATTTGATGGCTTGATCAACAAGAGCATCTACCTCCTGTGGAGTTTTATCAAGCATTCGAGAAACAATTGGAAGAGTATCTTTGTAATTAGTACCTCTTTCCAGCATAACACGAAGGAACAGCTTCAGAAGTCTCTCCGTATCACCGGTCTCTGAACCATCCTCATTGACCTTGGACTCGACCGTGTAGTCCTTCTTACCTTCGAACGGAACCTTCGTCAGTGCTGCGATGTTCTTCCCGATCTCCATCGCTTTTGCTTCATCATTAGCATGAACAAGAGTGATCGGTCCTTGATCTCCTTCAAAAATACCAAAAACAACATAGTCTGTAGGAACGCCTTCTGCTCTGCTTTCGAAAGAACCTACTGAAATAGACTTCAGACCTTCGACCTTCTCAGTCAGTTTCTGGACGATCTTCTGTTCATCGTCATCTACGTCCGAAGGGACTTTGCCTTCGCTCTTCTGCTTATTCACGGTCGTATAAGCAATTTCTTTGGCTTTCTCAGCAGATTTCCCTGCTTCCTCCTCAGACTTCTTGATGTGCTTGACCATACGTTTGGCCTTGGCAGAGCATTCCTTTTCATCTACTTTGGACTCAGGAAGTTCTTCTTCCTTGAATGCTTCTGGCTTCGGACCAGACTGCAAAGCACTCATCTCCTCAGCGGTGATCTCTTCACCAGGAGCACCAAGACCTTTCATGGCCTCAGGAGGCAAGTTCTCAGCAGCCATTTCGCCTTCGGCCTCGCCCCCTTTCTCAGCTTCGGTTTCTGTGTACTCAGGAATTACTGTATTCTCGGGGTAGATGCACATCTCACCGCTACCTTTGATCTCCACACGAGATGCACCATCCACAGTAAGCATCTTGGTGTTGGGATCCTGTGCGTTAAGAAGCATCTCCATTCGACCTTCAGTAATCTTCTTGACAGCAGCATGTGTATACATTGTCTCACCAATCTCGGTCTTGACAATCAGCTTCACTGCCTTACCTTCGGTCAGTTTGCCACTCTTGATCTGCTCAGCTACTGTACTCTTCTTCATATTCAAGCCCTCTCCTTTGAGGCACTTACATGCACCACAGTTCTGGCACGCATGCTTGTGGTCACACTGCATTGATTCAAGAATCTGGCGAGCAAAACGAACCTCACCAGGATTCTTCGACTCAGCAGCACTTCGTGCAGCGGTGATGATATTCCGCTTAACATCCACAGCTATTACTCCGAAAGTACTCGGATCAGCTGTAAAGTCAGTTGTAACGTATCTATAGGACTTCGGGACGACCCGATGAAACTTCTCTCCATCCGCACCAACTGCCTCTTCCAGATCGCCTTCAGCACGGGTACTAACACCAACTCGAGAACCCGCCCGGACCAGACACTCGATAATTCGTCCGCATGGCGTGTCCAAAACATCAAAGGTTTGATAGACCTTGTGATCATCAGCAATCCACATCTCATGAATAATGTGACTTGTGAGTTGCAAATCGGATTGGGTCTCTTTCGGATGCTCGGCCTGACCATACAGATTACGATTACTGAGCTTCTCCTGGAGATCTTGGTTGGCCAAAACAATATCCCAGAGCTCTCTTTCGTACATGCGCTTGTTAGCGTTCAGTTCTCCAATGTTACACACTGGGTAGACCAGTCGGAGGAGAACACCATCAGGCAACTTAGTAGCTGTAGCCTCGATGATTTGTGGCTTCGAATAAAATCGTTCAACAAGCAGCATCTTGTTACTCCTCATGTATCTTATGATAGCAAATCTGCAGATTTAGGATCCTTCCCAGGCCCTGCAGTAACGCCTTAAAACTAATCATCCGAGGGATCACCTCTTAGCCTTCTTCGCGGACTTCAAAACCTCGAGAGCTTGATTGTATATCTTCTTGATCCCTTCCTTATCAACCTCTTGCTGAATGAACTTCTTCTCATCCTCCCAGGTCATTAGCTCATCAGCATCTACGCTATAGATACCATCTTTCTGAACCCTGAAATCTGACCGCTCTCCCCAATACGACTCGAGCATCTCGATAACGGTCCTGTTTCCCTTCACAGGAGTTGTACCTACAGCGGTCTGGTATGCCCGGATAATCGTGTTAAGCATTTCCGGCACGCTCGTCCCACTCTCCTTTTCAGACATCTTATTATCAGAATCATCCTCATTGACCTTGGACTCCAAAACAGAAACAAACCAATATGATTTGGAATACCACTTCTGGGATACTGGAACAGTATTACCAGTAATCTCAACACCTTTGTTCTCGTCAACAGCCTTAACAATGGCCTCTTCTACCTCCACTCGGAAGGAGGTCTTATCAACGATCTGAACCAGATCCCCGACCTTCACAGGATCGTCCTCTTTGCCCTTCTCTTTCAGACCAAGAAGACGTCTCGCAGTGTTGATCGACTCTTCCATTTCGGGTTCTAGCAGCTCTTCTTTCTCCTCGGATTCCCCGCCCTCGTCCTCAGGCTTGTAGCCCGGGTCGAGCCACTTCTGAACTTCCAGCCAACCTTTTGTCTCCGGGACAGGCTCGTCACTGATAAGAACGACCATATCATCTGTTCCAATATCTGGAACAGATATATGCAGAACAGATACATGCAGAGCAAAGTCCCCTTCCAGGACCTCGACCAGGTTTTCTACAAAACCCTGAAAGTCCTTCCAGTCAGACGTGACCGAAGCCCGCCTCGACTCTTTGATGCTAAGGGGCAGCTTGACCATCCGTCTGATGTGCTTCGTTTCATTCGTCTTCATACCACCCCCTGGTTTCTTTGACTCGTAAGGATTGTGAAGTTCCTCTTCACCAGGACCTTCTTTCTCACCGCCCTCTGGTGAAGATAGAGCAATCTTCATGGTTTTCTGCATCTGACGAAGAAGAGTCGTCACATCAGACAAAGGGGTTTGGTCATAAGCTTTCTGGACCAGCTCATCCGTGAGACCTAAGGATTTCCACATTTCCAGTTTTTCAGTCCAGTACTTATTCGCCTCCTCACCAGCGGACTTCTCAGTTCTGGCTACATCACCCGGGTTATTTGGAAGTGTTTCATGCGGCTTGATCTTATCACCAAGCATACGAAACAGACCCAGGTGGATCCGCATCCGGTCACCAACCACATCCATCAGTTCGGAGTTGGCCAGGCCATAGCTTGTACGTTTAGGATGGAATCCGTAATAGCCAGCTGGGGTTCCAACCATGACCTCAGCATCAGACCAGACCCTCCAATGATCAAAAGGACTAGCATTCTCCCAGTACCCGTCGCTAAGCTGACCAAGAATCTCATCCTTCCAGAGGAACGCTTCATCAGGACTACCAAATCGAATGAATCCTTCTCCATCTCGCTCATTGATCTTCTTCATTGAAAGATCTCCTTCTACGTATGCCTTACTTTCCAGAAGCTTTTCGTTCGTCAAGTCGGCCACACCATCTGGCCTTGCTCACTCGGGATTCGACTGGAGACTCGTTCCGACCTGCCACTGGTTTGACACTGATAACATCTTTAACACCTTTCTGATGCTTCAGCATTGTTTTGGCTTCGGTATCATTGAAGGCCATAACACGAGTGGACTTTTTCTCACCACTGTCCAGAACGAACTCGACCTGGAACACCTTCTTAGTCTGACCACCAGCGGCCATATCCGAGTACTCACGTTCGGTTACCTGACCAGTAGCATGTTTGACCATGTCGTCGATGATTGGCTTAGACGTACCAGCACCTTGCTGCTTTACGACGTACATATGGACCTCATCACTTTCTGAGCCATGCTCTTTGACCAGCTGCTGGAACTTTTCATCAGCCTTCAGTTCATCAACGGCTCGGTAGAACCAGCCTTTTTCATTGACCTTGGACTCACCACACTTTCCTGCCTCCATCCTCTTCAGTTTGGTATAGTAGTGGGGATCCTCAGTAAGATGATCCATCGCGATTTGCTGGGCTTTCGATTGATCGTTGGTGTGCTCTATCTCTACCTTGGTTCCAGCTTCCAACTGCTCCTTGTCGAAGTCCTCAGGTTTCTTGCCGGCCTTCTGGGCCAGGCCAGCTCGGAAGGCTCCAGACAAGGCTTTCTTCCAGTGGTATCTATCACCTTCTTTTTCGGAGATCTTGGACTCATTCTCCTTATGCTTCACTTCACCTCTAAAAGACTTATCATCAAGGTAGCAGTAGTGCACGTACTCACCGACTTTCAGTCCATGCTCCTTGTTAGGACCTGAAACCGTCCGAACTCGTCCACCATGACTCGCACAGGACTGGAACTCCTCAGATTCGTCAAGGTACTGCTCACTCACTTTGGATTCCTCAGCTGGCTCGAGAATCTTGAACTGATAGCTAGTGTTGTCGTACCACTCGTCTTCAGGCTCTCCCTCCAAGCGAACAGTAAACCCCCCATCAGGTTCAGTTGTGTCAATCTCAAGAACTTTCGCATGAGGAATCACAACGGAGTTTCCATCTGGATTCAGAACCTGGACGATATCTCCCTCTCGCGGAGTTGTTCGTTCCGTCAACTTCTTAACGATCTTAGCATCGTCATCGTCCTTAGATGGGACCTTGCCCTCAGTAGCTCCTTGTCCGCGGGTTTTCAGTTCATCCTCAAGCTGTCGGAGAGTTACATCGTCATCAGGAGTTCGATCCTTCTTGGCCCGGAGTTGCTGAACTCGTTGGAGTAGTGAATCCTCACCAACTTCTTTCGTAACAGAAGGATCTAAATCTTCCTGAACGCCACTTCCGATCACTTCGGCGTACTCACTGTCATCGAGATGTCCGAGAACCTCTTGTGCAAGGTCCTGGAGGCCTTGTTCGGTAAGCTTTCCACCGTCCATCTCGTAGAGGGCGGCGAAGTCTGGTGTGAAACGGAACTCCCTATTATTGATCTGGACAACAACATCCTTGCTGCCCTCATCAATAACTTGAATGCTGAAGGTGTTTCCTTTGTTGTCCTTCACACTCACGGTCTCAGAGAGCTTCTTGGACTCTCGATATTGAGATGCAGTTCTTACACCTGCTTCCTTACCTGGAACCTCTTCTTTGGGCTCGGACTCTTCTTTCGGAGAAATCTCCTCTTCTTCATCTTCCTCAGCTTCGATCTCCTCTTCCTCCTGAGGAACGAGATACTGCAAAACAACACCACGCTCGAGCTCCATGATGTTGACCTTGTCACTATCCAAGGCAGCTAGGATGAACTTCGACACATCATGAACATCAACATCGTTCTCCTTCGCAGAGAACAACTCCTTGCCCTCTTGATCAGTAATCAACAGGTCTTCGGTCTCGCCTGTATCTCCCTTCTTCGCAATCACATAGAAGTGAGAAGTATCATTCTGGCCCAGGTAGATCTTATCAAAATCAGCTTCCACAGCATCATGCTCATCTTCAGGCTCCAACTCGTCTGGTGCAGGCTCCTCTCCAACATCAGCATTTGGTTGGAAGTCCTTGTTAGGAACACCAGGCTGCTCATCATCAGTCGGACCGGCCTCGTTGACTTTGCCTTCCACGACACCAAACTTCTCGAGCTCCTCAGCCACCTTACTCCGGATCTTTTTCCACTCGTCCAGTGCATTGGCCTTGTACGCATGGCTGGCCACGATATCCAGAGCCTGCTCCATATTCATCTGTTCGGCTTCACCAGATTCCATGGACTGAACAGCATCATGGATGCCTTTCTGGGCCCATTCAGGAAGACCAAGTCCTGGAAGTACTTCAGTCTCTTGAATCTTCTTAGCCAGATGGCCTTCCCAACCAGGGGTCAAGGCCACACCCTCAGGAACAACACCGACCGGCCAGGCCTTCGTCTCGAGAAAGGCTTTGTAGGCGGTCATGTGATCTTTGTTAGCAGGATCAAACCATTCAACAATAGTCTTGTCCTGCGAGAGAAGCTCAGAAGATTCGCTAAGCATATCATTGATCAAGTTCTTGGACATTTTCTCAACTCCTTGAGATTAGAATCCGAATACTGAGCCCACCTTACATTCAAACTGGCTCAATACATCATCTGTGTTTGCTGGTGCACTTCCGACTTGACCGTATATCACAATGTCATATGTGTCAGAAGGAAAGTTTTCCGGAATCACAACTGGAAACTCACCCGTAGTATCCTTCTCTGTCATGGCAATAGTAGAAGCAGCCCAAGGGGTAGTATCTGAGAACGCACTGGTAAGTGTGTTCCAGATCTTCCCATCACCTCTACGCACTACTCGGAAGTAGTAATTAGCACCATCCACATGTCCGCCAGCGGCGAAGTAAATTCTATCAATATATGCATCCATCTTGTTTCCCTTGAATTTTTTACACTATTAGGACATCCTATCATACTTAGCCAGACCATCTATTTTTGTCTCGATAGCGTCCATAATCTGCTGGTCAGTATGTTCTGGTAAAAATTGTGAAGCTCGCAGAATGTTTATCTCATCTTTTACAACCAGAACTATCGCTTCGATCAGCATAGGACCAAAAACCAAAGACATCTCCTCCCTTGTCATATCCACCACCCTCTTACGGTCAACTTAACAGAATCAAGGCCACTCGAAACAAAGTACTCTATCACCCGATTAGGATCACAAGCAACAATGATCGCTGGGTAATACGTCGTCTCGTTTGTTATCTGGACAGTGAGTGTGATAGAATCGTTAGCACCGGTAAGACCATTCTTGCGAACATACATGTACCCTGAAATAGCGTTATCGCGTAACTTGATTTCCAGTAGAACCGCTACCGCCCCTGTAGGGACTATTGCTGATAGATCAAGGTCGTGATACGCACCATCACGAGTCAATGTTGCTTCTGTGTAATCTGGTACACTGAGTGATCCTCGGGGCACGAATGCATGATATCCCCAACCAGCTGCTACATCATACGAAGCATGATCATATACACTCTCATGAGTAGATACTGCGACCGTTCCTTTGTCAGTATTGGTTAGTGTCCGTGTAGTGGAGAGATCCCCGCCACCAGATAAACCATCACCAGCAGTAATAGAAACTTCTGTGTGATCTATGTGCTTGTTTGTATCGTAATTATTAAGAGAGTTGTGATCAACACCCGCAGGAAGTACAAGCCCAGAAATCTGCTGACCGGTGATAGACAAATCGATTGAAGAGGTATCGGCAATGGTAACAGCTGGATGTAGAACAGAATTCTTAATTTGTAGATTATTACCATCAAGTTGAAATTGATTTTCATCAAAGTTGAACATCAATTGCTGACCAGCAACAGATAGCGGAGCACCAACGACCGTCACTGGATCATGCAATCCTTCAACCGCCGATGCATCAATCTTGCTGTTAGAATCAGTATCGTATGTTCTAAAAGAGAGTTCGCCCAGTAGATTTCCCACAATCTACCTCATCAGTTTTGAGTTGTTGAATTTCATGTTATATTTTCAGGAAGTAAAGAACAAATCCACCAATGACACTCAGAAGTGCTGTGAACATTGCTAATGTATACAAGAAGTGATGGTAAAGATGGTTTGTGAAGTGTATTAACAGATCAGCCACCTTTACATTCAGTTCAAGTAGAAGATCATGGTCTGATTGAAGCTTCTTCTCAGATTCCATTTTTCTCACCCTTGATTTGATGCCTGGTTACGGAAAAACTCACGCTCTCGCTGTGTTGCTTCAAGATCCAGCTCTGTGTACTTCGCAAACACAACTGCACATCCGAGAAGATCTAAGAGCTGATCTATCGGGGCAACCGTTTTTGAGTTCACAACAACAGGACCTGAATTGCTCAGGACAGTAAGTAATTCTTTGGCTTTTGTATTCGCCAGCAGGATCTTCTCTTCTGTAGTTATGATCATGATATAACCTATGATAACAAACCAGCGACCTCACTTCCTCGAAGATCGCTGGGGCGTATAGTTAACTCAGAAGATTTCCACTGTTACCTCTCTCTCGAACGACCAAAAAATTCTGGGTCGATACCTTGATACTGTTTTCGTAGAACACTCCTACATAGGTTCCATAAGAAGGAAATGAGAAGTTGAAGAAGTACAGACCACCCCCCACCTCTGTAAGGTGTAATTGACAAAGCATTTTTGAAAGATCCTGGTACAACATGTCTACCAGGACAACAAGACCTTCCGCAAAGTTCTTAGACCGGTAGAATATCTTATGAGAACCTCTTGTGTAGATCTCGGCCATGCTTTATCGTATTAGCTGACCATTGGAGGGGTATCCAAAGCTCCAACAGCATTGATGACAGTGTCGATCTTTCCTTCGATCACGGCCTGGCCGGCCTGTACACCATTAACATCAGCACCTACACTATCCAGATTGTGCTCACCAACGGAGAAGCGCTTGACCACCTGGCCATCACCATTCTGCTTGTGAATCAGAACAACCCACTCGCCCACATCATCCGGAGTAAAGGTTTCAACATACACACCAGATGCCCCTCTTTCGACAAGAGTCAAATCTGGGAAGTTCACGATGTCTTTAGTTCCGGCTGGGAGATAGATCTCAGCAATCACAGTTGCTCCGGTCTCTTTGTTCGGAGCTTGGTACACAACTGGTACAGGCACATTGAGCTTTAGATTTTTCTCGGACATTGGTTATTCCTTTGAATTTGAAGGGTGTAGTTACTTCATTTCAGGACGTTTCTTTCCAAGTCGTTCGGCATCAATCGCTTTTCGTTCAGGAGATCTGGTGTCCTCAGGTGAGATACCGGTTTTGTGAAGAGAGGTATGAATATCAGAGGCGAGACCAATCTTAGGAATGATTTCTCTGATCTGCTCTTGCGTCAGACCAAACTGCTTAACAAGAGCATTCATAACAGCTATAACCGCAGCAGATGCATCTCCCTTAGCCCTGCCCAAAGCAGCAGATACCAGAGAAGCGATTTCAGCATCAGAAGGAAGCCCCGATCGATTGCTCTCTTCACTCTGACCAAGATCCGCTTCCTCATCATGGGGATTTTCATCCTCGTGAATTTTCTGTGTGGTTTCGAGCAACTCGTTGAAATCGAACTGTTTGTTGTCATCCATGTTATCGCCCTTCACTGATCACTTTGAATCCTGCCTCATTTAGTTTGTGCAACACTACAGGAAGCAGTTTTTGAAATTCTTTGTGCCCCTGCTCCATCTCAATAACGATGTGTGTAAGAAGACTTGACAGTCCCTTCATGACTGTATAGCCCCCAACGGACTTGCCTGATTGAATCCTCTCCAGAGTTGAACAGACACTCTTTCCTTTGAGCTTCTCCATAAGTTGGGAGAGTAGCTGCTCATCTGTGGGCAGGCTACTGAGTATGGCAGAGGCTTGTTTGAGATGCCCTTGGACAATGGCTCGATTGGCACACTCAATAATCTTCATATACTTCGTTCCTCCGAAGTACATCCTGGAGGCCTCAATCCGTTCAAGAACTTCTATAGCTGATATACCTGTGATTCTCACTTATTCAGCTCCTCAAGAAGTTTTGGAAGTCCTTCGATGATTACACTTGCACCAACAGCATGCCCCAGTCCAACATTAAACCATCCTGGAGAGGTTATACTTTGTGCTATTCCAACCAATCGTCCTTGGTCATCAATAACAGGACCTCCGGAGTTTCCACGGTTCATAGCAGAATCAGTCTGAATACTGGTTCCGTCCTCATCAGGTTCGTAGATTCTACTGATGACGCCTTGAGAAACAGAAAGTCCCAAGTCCACAGGGTTTCCAATCACATACACTGTGCTACCCACTTGGACTGTTTGAACTTCAGAAATTGGCATAGCTCGTAAGAGTGTATTGGGATCGACCTTGCACAAAGCAACATCTACATTTGGATCAACAACAACCTTAGTAATGATCAACTCTGTACCATCCCATAAGGTAACAGTGCTGGAATTGTTAGGATCCAAATTGTCTACCATGTGCTTACAGGTAAGAATCACTCCAGAAGAATCGATCACCACACCAGAACCTGTACTTAAAAGCTTTTCACCTGTAAGGATATTGATTTCATTGGTATTAACATTAAGAACAACAGTTGATTGAACTGCATCTTTCAGAATAACAGAAGCTGGTGCCGGCATTGTGGCCAGTGCCATCTCATGAAGATCAGACCGGGAGTTCATCCAGGCCATTCTCTGATCAACTCTGAACATCTGCCAGTTCAAAACAGCTGTGTTAACACAAACAATCAATGCTGATGTCATGAGCAGAGTTTTGATGAGCTTCTTCATGGTGTCACTCCTTACTCTTAGCTACATGAATGTTCGTTTTGATCTTCTCAAGATTCAATCTCTCCCCTTGGCTTTGTTCATCATCGAGGTGATCCATACACTCTTCAAGATCGTAGTAGGTTAGTCCTCCATCTTCCGAAAAGCATGATGGTGATCTCCGGGACTGGTAGAGTTTACCTGTACCTGATAGCGTCCGAAGAGGATTCTGCTCACCAATTTCGTTCCACTCACTTGGATCATTTGTCAGCTCGGAAAGTGGCTTCCAATGAATCAAACGATCGAAGATGCTAGCGGTCATCTCTGCACTGAAGCCTGAGTGGCCTTGCTCGGAGAACTTATCTACCAACTCCATAACAGCTTCACCGAGCATTCCTTCGTAATCGCTGTCCTTATCAAACAGACCAGCCATCTGGAGTTCATTACGGGCCCAGTCGGTCATCTTCGACTCATTTGCTAAAGGAAGTTGCTTCTGGACAAGCCTTCCGGTCTCTTTGTCCACTTGAGAAGGTAGAGCGTAGATAATGATGTCCCTCTCGTAAGGATTTTTTTGTGTGATCAGTCCGTACTCCTGGGCAATTCGAAGAACGTCCTTCTCATCAAGACCAAACTTCTCGGCCGTTATCATCAGGTTGACGTGACCAAGTGTCCAGTCATAAGATCGGATCCATTCACGGAATCGATCTTCAGGATTCTTGACCTCAACCTGATCCTCAAGAATCGGAAGAGTCATTCTTTGTTTCTTAATCCTCGCTTCACCAAGCATTCCTTCTTCAAGGTCTGGAATCTTAAGTCCTCTTTTCTTGATCTCGGACTCAACTATAACCCTATCCTCTCCGTAGGTCATGAACTGATTCTTTCTGGCCTGATGTTGCATAACGAACTTGCGGAACGCTTCGTTGTTCTCTCTGCAATGATCATCTTCCGTATCAATATCATCGAGAATTTGATACAAGGCCTGTGCGATTTGCTCCCAGGTCATCTTCTTACCTTCTTTGATCTGGAGAAGCCGCTCAGTAATTTGTTGCTTGTTGAGAAGTGATGAGAAACTCATTGTGTTTCTTCTGAAAAGAAATTACTTTTTCTTCTACATGGGGCAGTTCATAGTCCCAAAGGATCAATGTCTGATACCCGCTCTTCTTAAACAACTGGATTCGAGGTTCTACCTCATCAGGAGTGTGCCAGTGTTCTCCAAACAACTCGATCAAAAGAGGTTTGGAAATGTGGACGAAATCAGGAAACTTACCGTTCACATTAAGTTGAAAATCACCTACAAACTTCCACTGCCCCGGAGCTAATCTATTAAGAACAGACAGAAGCAGTGCTTCCGACTTATTCGGAGAAACTCCTCGGATCTGTCTTTGTTTCTCAACAAACTTAGAATTCCGCCACAGTTGTTTGTGTGAAGTACTGTTCTTCTTTCGTGATTTAATTGAATGATGCTGCCCGTAGAAAGGACTGTTTCTTCCATGAATTTCACCTCGTTTATTTCTACAGATAGCACAAGGACAGTAGCTTTTATGCGGGGAGGGGTCACCTTGTTTGTTACGACAGCAGCCGCACTGACAGTCCTCTTTGTGAGGTGTTTTACGTTTCAATGAACTCCGGCCCGAAAATGCCATACACAGTTCCAGATCTCCACGTATTATACTGCGGACAGAGATGTTCTAGGAGTAAAAAATCAAGAAACTTGAAGAAGTTTTGTGCACAGATTCTCAGAAGAATGCTCTATCTCGTCTCGTCTCTGGTACTAGTAGAACCGAAGGGGTTATTGCGGGCTGTATGACTATTGCAGATGGAGCGGCTTCTGTGGTGGTCTGAGGATTCTGAAGATCTTCTTCGACAGAGGTCAACCAAGCCTCATATGCTACTCCGCAATCATTAGCCCATCTCAGAACCACATCACAATCATATTGTGCCCAATCACCATCTTCTACCATGGACTGGTACTCTTGATGTTGGGCTGCTCGGTATTCTTCGAAGGTATGTTTGGCCACTGCGAAGGTCTCGGGCGATGGATAATCTACCAAAGCTCGATCTGCTCTGAAGTGAGCATCAACCGTCGCAGCCATTCTATCAAGAAGACATCTGCTCATGACTTCTTCCTGATGTTCCGGATCTCGTAGTCGTGGTAGAGTCGGTGGCCCTCCTTGCGGGACGCCAGCATCTGAATCCGTTCAGTTGCATGCTTCTTCAGAGCGTCCCAAAGGGGTTTCCACTTCAGGTCCTTCCAGTTGGGGACGTTCGCTTCGTTGTTATCACAAGGCCTGAATGTCCCCTCTTTCTCACCTGGGGTAAGACTAATGTTGCCTTCTTCCTTGGTTGGGATAACAATGAAAAGTTCGTGGCGGCTACGTCCTCGGATCAGCTGACACCGGAAATAGCAGACTGGTGATTGCCAGTCACCTCCAGCCGTGCAGGGCTGGGCCAGGACTTTAGTATGATCTTCGCCAGCGGATTTCGGACCAATATCGATGATCTGGGACTTCTCGCAAGAACTTAGGTTGTCATTCTCCAGATCGAAGTGGATACCTACTGCATCCTGCTCAGCGTGGAGTAGCTCCTGCCAAGCGTCCTGGATCATCGCACTGAATTCAAACTCGGTGTCCTTCTTGACAACTTCGAATAGTAGTTGGAATAGTGTCATTATCATTCCTCATCCCCCTCAATGGCTCGCATTGGACACAAATAAACCTCTGTTTCTTTAACAAAGTGTTCCGCAATGCCGGTAGACAGATCAATAGCAAACACCTTATTTGCTGGAAGCTCGACGATATTCCTCCCACCACCTTGACCATCAGGAAGAACAAGCTTAGTCAGATCAATCACCTGGAAGGCCTTCATCTGATTAATCAATCGGAAGGTCTTTCCAACTCCAACCTCACCAACCCCTATCTTCGTATGCGTCTTCAGTTGAACTTCCATGAACCTCCTACCTTTCTTCTTGTGTTGTGGACAACTGTGACAAGCTTCCAGATCAGTTATGTGGGGGCATGATGAACAGTCCATTCGCCACTCCTATCCGGTCACTCCTCGACCTTCTATACTTGTATTGGTACACAGTGCACATGCTCCCCAAGCGCTAAACAATCGCCTGAGCAGCTTACTATCTCGTCATCCGTGTCCTCCACTAGAAACTGGTGTGGTTGGGCATGAGGACATGTCTTGCACTTTGGATGGTCTTTATGTGTACACGCCACCCAAGAGTATTTCTTCTCTTTTTTGTTCTTCTTCCGCTTCATCTACCGAATCTCCATACCAAGTAGATGACCCCGATGAAATCAATAATGAGTTTCAGAATAACCCACAATAGAAAAAGTGTGTCTGCAGTCTTCATAAGGTACCATTCCTTGTGCTATTATCTGATCTTGCTCGAAACGACGTTCATCTGTGAATTGAACCAACAAGTAAACGCACATGCTCGACAGTCATCTTTACAGACAAAGTAGTCCTCTGAGTTCTTTGTCCCTTTGATAGCATGAACAGGATATAGTCCTGTTGGCTTACGGGTTGGATCGATTGATTCTCTGACTATGATGTTGTTCGGAAAGATCCTCTTCATTAGTGGAAGAAGATCTTGGCGCTTTGTGTTCGTTCGAAACTGAACGTTGCTAACATTCTGAATACGACAGGCAATCACAGCCCACTTCCCAACGTACTCAGGACTGTAAAAATCTCCTGAGATGTGAATCCGGACAAAATCGAGAGTCTTCCTTCGTTTGATTTCAGCTACCATCCAGTCAACAAAGAAAGGATTTTGTGATATTTCGTACCTCCTCACATGGGCTGCATGGACTGATTTCCAAGTGAACCGACCTTGGCATGCGTAGCAGTGCTCCTTGCACCAAGGTGATGGTGTGCATGTAGTCAGAGCTGGAAGGTTCCAGATCCCTACTGACGTGGGCATCGTCGAGTTACCTGCTATCAGAAGGTTCTTCACGTTCTAATCTCCGAAGTCCCAGTCCTTCCAGTAGTTATCAGATGCCTAAAGGACGATTTTAGTACTAATAACGATTTGAGTATTGTCCGCATGAACAACAATCCAATCGTCATCGACTTCAAGTACAATTTGGTCTTTAATACTCAAAATAGTCCCTAATCCAGCGTCTTCAATATCTTCTTTGGTCTTCTTCCACAGTGATTCCGGAACTATACCAATTGATCCGGATTCAGCTTGATAAATTCTATCTGAATTATCGGAATAATTACCAGACGCAACTTGTACTACAGCAAAGAAATCTATATCCTTCTTTTCAGGGTCAATTGCAACAGCAAAACTGCCCCTTATGACTTTGCAGTTTTCCCACACCGATTTATAAATTGTGGCATCCACTACTTGATATGGGTCACCCAAAAAATAATTTCCTGGGCGACCAGATTCAAATACAGTATTCATTATTTTTTCTCCGAAGTACGAAGACCAGGTGCATCCTTACCAGTCATGTATCTATATGCTTCAAATGGGGTTGGAAAACAAATATGTTCCATTCGATCCGGATGATATACCATTGTTGGAACACCAATCCGTCCTTGACCAAAAAAAGTCCGGGGTGTTTGATCCGTTTTCCATACTATGGCAATTGATCAACTTTACAAGTTCTTTCTGGAACTGTGTTGGGTCTGGCATCTTTGATTCTCTTATGTTGTCTGTATGTTATAACGTAGTCCCCGCCGGATCTGGATCTCTGGATTTTCCCGCCCAGCGATGAATAGTCCAGATCCGGCGGCTCTCCTCGACCTCCGTGTCATTCGACATTACACTGTAACCCTGGCGATCGCAACAGCTTGCTGAGTGTCGAGCGACTGCTTCTGGAGACACGCCTTCAATTCGACTGCCACCGGATCAGTCTTGTGGATCTCGAGAAAGGCCTGAACACCTTTTACAACTTCGATGAACTGACGATCCTTTGTAGTGACTTCGCCTTTGATATCAACAAGTGCGGACTCCATCTCCTGCGGAGTGATGTCACCAGGACGTTTACGCATCAGTCCCAATACACCAGTCAAGGTACCCATGCCCATTAGTCCAAGGCCCATCGAAAGTAGACCTTTTTCACCGAACAGAGCCGCCTCTCTTTGCATAGCAAGCTTAATATTATTCGTCGCAACACCTTTGAGTATGGTGTAATCCAACTCATTTTTCTCAAGCATCTGGTTGTAGGCCAATACATTGACCTGATAGGCACTAGTAACTGCGGATTCAAGTCTGATTGCCTTCTCCAGATTCGCAAACCCTCGGAAATCGTTGGCGTCAACCACATCAGCTTTGGCTGCATACTTCACAGCATCTTTGTTGATAGTTGCCGGGGTTACCAACTGGGAAAACGCAGCACATCCGATTCCTGCGGCCAAGAAAATTGCTGCTAACAAACTGATCGACCATACCTTCACGTTGTTCATTTTCGTTCCTTTCTACTGTACTTCATGTCCAAAACCACACGTTGTGCTTGTTCGATTTGCTCTTTTGGACTCATGTTAATCCAACTCCTCATCGTACCCAAGAGTGTCCGCCATGATGTAAACAAGAAGTTTTTCTTTCAGAGTAAGGTATTTCCATATCCTTCTAACATTCTTAGGAACGTAGAATCTCCAATCCCGGCCTTCTTCATGCTGTTTCCAGTTCTGTGATGGATCATTCAGATGATCGATGATGTCCTGCTCAGAAGCTCCTGGAACTATTTGTGGGATAATTACTTGGATACCTTCGATCTTCGTGGTACAACACTCAATCTTCTTAAAATCAGCGACTCCGCTCGGAAGGATAGAGAATCGATACCGTACCCAGATATCAGGTTTCACCTGTACATCCACATCAACTCTACACTCACCTCTGATAACTGAGTACTTGTTGTTACAGGTCTCTTCCGTTCTGACCTCAACATCTTTTAAGTTGGCTTGTTTAAGAACTGTCTGAACAGCTACAACCATTAGTTTTCGATTCTGAGTGTTATTCTCCATAAACCAGAACGGAGCAGTAGCAGAACAAATGATTTTTTCAATCCCCTGGATTTTTCCGGATTTCTTCATCTCTTAGCTCCAATCGTGAGTATCCGAGTATCGTTCAACCTGGTGTATCCTTTCTACTGTACTTCATGTCCAAAATCATATATTTTTGTGCTTGTTTGAATCTGGATCTCTGTCCTCTCTCATAGCTTGTCTGGCTCTTGATCTGTCCTGACAACGTCGAATCTTCTTGAACTCCTTATCGGACTTCCACCAAGGTTTCTCACCATACTTACTGTGATCATCATCTGGATTCTGTCTGATCGTGCGACTCATTTCTACACCCACACAGTTCGCTCACTGATGCAACTACAATGTTCTCGGCCACCAGGTCAACAGCCAGACCGTCACCGGTGTGAGCTTTGTCCGATTCTGACCCTCCAAAGTCTTGTCCATCCCATCCATCAGTTTCTCAGCGAACTTACTCATCATGATAGTAGATCCATCATCTGGGGCGTACTCCTCTGTACCATCGGGCTTCTTGTAGTACCCCAATCGAAGACGGTGAATATCATTCAATCCGATGCGCCCTTTTGTGACCCAGCAGATTTCAATAACAACTGAATCTTCCAAGGCTTCGAATTCGTGTGTGTTCTTTGCTCCTGGACTGATTGTAACAAACTTGTCGGGTCCCAGATCGAGTGTGACGTAGCTACCTGAGTACGTAATAACACGGAGGACGAACTTACCACTGATGACGTGGAAGTAATTATACTTCCAATCGTGGTAGTGCCATGAGCAGACACCGCCTTTTTTCACACGAAGGATGTGGACGGTCGTCTTTGTGTTACTAAACAGAAGTTTGGTTTCACCCCAAATCTTCTGATCCATCTGAATAGCCTCCCTAAGGATCAAAAGGACTCATAACCAGCCAAGTTCCGGAGAGTAAAAACCATGTCGCAGATGATCCACGAGAATTCCCAGTTGGGGTTCGGCTCATCGAGGTGTATACCTTGGACGCAGGCCTCATAGATCTGACTTCTCTCCCATATTGAGCTCTTGCTGCTTCTTCATTCGATAGTCTCAAAGACAGACTCAATTCTGCTAATGGCGAAAGTCAACGGCGTCGCCACTTGAATCCCCTCCGGCGGTATCCTCAGAATGTCTCGTATGCGAGCGCACTGCCCGATAGTGCAATGCATAGCGATCGCAGTTTCTTCAATTCGTCAGGCTTTTCCTTCTTTACCCGGCTGGGATTCTTGCTGACGCGATCTAACAGTCTTTCGACCTTGTGAGACTGTTCAATCAATTGATCCACTGTCTTGAGGTTGCCTTTAAGAGCAGGGTTGGTACCCTCTAGGGCCACCACCTATTGCTGGGACTGATATAGATATCTCCAGCCTTGACTTTATTCTTGATGGGCTTCGGCTTATGTCCAGAGCAGTCGGTTCGCTTCAGAAGTTTATCCATCCAACGCTTGATCCGATCTGAGTCGCATGGATCCGCTGGACAATCCGATCGCTCTCCACATACCGAGCAGATATAGTGATCAAATGGAACACCTGGACCATCACTTCCTATCCACTTATGCTTTCGAGCTCTCATCTTACTACCTCTTCTTCGTAGTACCAAATCTTTCAATCCAGGACATCTTTATTTCCTCGTCCTTCTGCGTAGCGTCTGGTTAGGTATGCTCTCGGTTTCGAGATGGAGCCGCGTCGGCCAGCGCTTGGCCTCACACAATGATATCGACCCGTAGTGGCGAACGTCACATCAAGCCTAGGACGCCTAGGAGCAAGCCAGATACGAACCACCCCTACCAAGTGCTGATACCATCCCTTGATCATGAACGTTGATCTCCATGTGCTATGATACAAGTTCCAGCAATACCCCTTACGAAGAAAGCCGCATCAAATACTGCGATGAAAATGTCCCAAGCAGGATCGTAGTCCCTGTCTAAGAACATTGGAATCGACATCTGATTGAGATATTCCGCTGCCACGATGCTGCGGATGATGTGCATCTCCTGCTCTTGTAAAGGATAGAAACCGTACTTCTGGAAGGTGACATCGATAATTGTAAAAAAGTGATGCAGGTTTAAGAGCATGGGCATAGGTCACCAAATACCAAAAGCTTCTTTCAGTGCTTGGACTCGCTTCTCCCATTGGTAGAAGAGGGTTGTTGCTTTTTGAAGGGTGATGTTCTCAAAGTACTCCAGAAGGGCAGCTGGAAGATCTTCGAACTCGACTCCATCCTCTTCATGAAGTTCTGTGAACCAATCGAAAATGTCTTTTTTCGATTGGGGATCATTTGCGTCGTAGGGCTGTCGGTAGTGTGCCATCAGAGACTCCTTACAGACTTTTTAATCGATGTGGGAATCCGCGGTAAATCCAGTACTTAATTGCACAAGCGAAGAGACCTAGAACGACTATTAACAGTCCTCCGGACAAGATTCTGATTGGTGTGCCCCCACTACTGTAGTAAGTAATTGTTTCTATGTAGTTTGGATCCACTTCTCACCTCACTGTGTCCCATCGAAGAAATGGGGTGGTAGAGTTGACATGATTGTTTGTCCAATAAATACTGCAGTGATGGCCTCTTCTCGATTTGCGAACGGACCAGCAGCAACGAGCATCGAATTTGGATTGGGCACGACCTTAACCGTCACAGGCTTATCAACCCCATTATCAACTGTGATCTTTACGTCTCTCATCAAAATTCTCTCACTGCAACAATGTCCTGAGCATCAACGATCCGGCACTTCTGTCCTTTGTATTCTACTGGAGTACCACCCTTGGCCACCAGAACAATATCCCCAACCTTGGCTGGCATAGGATTCCTTCGGCAACGGATCCCCTCTTGCGAGAGGATTCGACCTGGGCCCACTGCTACTACTGTAGCTTGGACCGACGTTTGGGACTTGATTGGAAGGAGAATACCTCCAGTAGTTTTGTTCTTCGGAGGATCATCTCTTACTATCAACTTGTCACCGAGGGGTCTGATGTTCATCAACCATCTCCTAAAGAATTGGTGCGGACATCTTGTACCTTCCAAGCGAACAAGTCCTCCAAACTTGGAAAAGCACGGATAAGCTCTTTCTTGATTGGACATCCAGCACATTGAAAGTGCCCCTTAGATCGAAGAGCATCTTCGCATCTTGTGGCCAATCTTCTCCGTTCGTACAAAGAAAGATTTTGAAGCATGGTTACTTCCCCATACTTGCTATGGCACAGCTCTTTATGCAGAGAGCGATAATTGCTATCACCGCACAAAAGGCGATGTACGTTGTTGCTTCTGGCCACTTCATTCTACTCTGACCTCCGCAGTTCGTATCCTCGCATTATTTGTGATGAGAATGCTTGTACTTCCACAGTACCCCCAGAACCCAGAATGTGGTCTGGAATTCGATCGGTTATGATGGGAAAACGAACAAGATACACCCAATTGTTCTGTCCATCATACGGCCATACCACATGGATTACTTGTCCCTTGAGACCAGAGACCGTATGGACCACAATGTCCCCAGGTTGATACTCCTTGGACGGCCGGGGGTTCGGTGAGCATCCGCACAGAAGAATCGCAAAGAACAAAATGACGAGCAGCTTTCGCATCTATTCTCCTACCTGATACTTGGACTTGTAAAGTGTGTTTTCGAACACGTCCAGCAATACCAAAGACGACAGATGAAACATCTGTAGGCCTGGCGGATCAGAACTCTTTTTTTACAGCGAGCACAGGTAACCTTAGCGCTTTGTACAGCCAGGTGTACCTCGAGCTTCTGTTTGCGGAGGAAGAGTCTCTTGTCTACTTCGGACGTGAACATCCTACTGTCCTGTTCTCCAGATCGGATACCACGGATTGGTCAGTATTGCGAATCCGACGATCCAGATGGTGACCATAATCAACCATCCGTATTTGTACCACCAGTCCTGGATGTGTTGTGTAGCTCTTTTGAACATCAATCAAGTCCTATAATCAACTCATTAAGAGTTGGTGGGTACTCAGTCCCCCAGATGACAACGAAGACACGCAGATAATCCTCGCACAAGCTGACACTTTTGAATTGCACTGCGATCTGGGGACCGAAGGTCTGGTTGATCTCCCGAATCCAGTCATGAATATAAACCGACCATCCATGCTTATGAACTTCTGCTTCCGTAGTACTTGTCTTTTCTCGGCTGCTGATGTGAACATTTTACTTGCCTTCGACCATCCTTAGAACCAGTTCGGAAATCTTTGTTCGGTGATCTGATCAGGCCATAGTCCTTTAACGATGTGCTTTATCTCCTCAACTGTCCTGTACTTGAAAATGTGAAATTTCCGCAGAAGAGGAAGCGGAACACCTGCTGCGAAGCTAATAGCCAGATCCACATCGTATTGTGTTGGCATTCTCTTTCCTGGATATAGCACTTCGTTTGAGAAGAGGATGTTCATGCCTTTTACTCCTATCCGAAACCTTGAGAAGAATCACCAGGAATGTCATCTACAAAACGATGAGGATCGCTTTCGGTGAACACTCGATCCATCACTACAGTTCGAGTGAGAAAACTCGTATGATGAGCATGCTTTCTTTTGTACTTTTCTGCTTGCTCTGATCCAACTCCATGACAGTGGAGCAACTGTGTGTACGTTGAAATCGAAGGACCACATGGCATCAACAGCATCTCCTAATAAGGTTACAAATAACTTGATCAATACGCTCTTTTCCTACTGGGTTCCATGAGTGGCAGTAGATTTGTGGACAAGGAATCTGATGTCGTAGAACCTGTTCCTCTATCCACTTCGCCACGTCATATCCTGTGTACTTTGTTCCCAGATCATGGTCGAGACTTATCATCTCTACTTGACCTGTTTTCAGAAGGTTGATCGCTTCTTGGTATGTCTGAACCCAGATCCAATCATCTCCGTAATCTCTCTTAGGGTTTCGGACATCATCAAGGTAAACCTTCATGTACTATTCTACTCTGTTACTCCTTCTCGAAGCCATTGCCATCGTCCTCATCGAGGTCTTCATCCTCTTCAAAATCTTCGTCTCCATCTTCGTCATCCCAGTCCTCATCCCAGCCCTCATCCCAGTCCTCATCCCAGCCCTCATCCCAGTCCTTATCCCAGTCCTTATCGTCCAGCTCGGGCTGGTTCTTCGTGTCGATGACGATCTCCTCATCATCAGCAGTGACCGTGAAGATACCATTTTCAGCGTTCATAGTAAGCTCCTTTTTGATTGTCAGAACAGTACCAAGTTCTCGTTCAGCGATACCTATTGCATCGACCTTCCACATGCTGAATGGAACGATACCAATCACTCCAGCATCCACTCCGTACTTACGACCTTGACCATCCTGGTATTCACCATCACCCCAAGCAGTCGAGGCCACTGCGAAGGACTCTTTCTCCAGTACTGTTAGCTCTTCCTGACAAACGGTCAGATGCTTCTTCTGCACAGAGGCTTCAAAGCAACCTTCCTCGTACTTGTACTGTTTGCCCCAGATGTCCTTGTAGATGTCATCTTTCAGGACATAGCAGATATCACCAAGATAGTACTGACCTGGTCCGAACTTGGCTTGCATCAGATCACCCCAACGTGTGGTGCCCACGATTTTACTGGAAGGAGTTCTTCAATCTTATGTACAACCGTTTGAAATATAATTTCTTCCAGCACATCAAGATAATTACTTCGGCGACAACCGCATAAGCAATACATCCTACTATCAGAAGGTTCCCTGCATTCCACTGCATTGCAATCATACTTACCTCTTAACAACAAGTGTTTAGCTCATCTCCTAACCAGCTTGTTCAGTCTGGTCCGGATCTTCTTGAGCTTCTCAGCCAACCAGAGCAAAAGAACAACTCCACCACACAGGAAAAGGAGAAAGGCAAAAATCGACAATACTAGAATCTCACCCACACTCATGTGAATCACGAACATCTCTAATCCCCAACAGCAAATACACCTGTCCTGTAGAACATTTCCTGCCGTTTTGCCAGCAGGACTTATTTACAAGAGCTTTTTGGAATAGCTCCTGGAGGGGGACGTTGCCCATCTCTTTGCCCGCTACAGCCGATCGATTCCCCACCTTGGAGTAGCGTCCTCTGGAAGGTTATCGACCCTAAGCTCCACAGAACATGTGTAGTTGCTGTTATATCAGTCCCAGCTCTTTTCGACGGTTGTGCACTGCGGCGCAGGCTTCTTTGAGTAAACAACCTTTTGCCTGTCGATAAACCCTGACTGCTTGAATCCAGGTCCCGGCTTTGATCAGTTTCTCGACTTCTTCCATCTGCACGATCTGCTCCGTAGCTTTGGCAGATCGTTGGGCTCTGTTGGTAACCCCTCTATCATTGGCTCGTTTCATATCAGTTCCTCAATATAATGCTTGACACCATTACATTATACTGAGAACTACATCTCAAATTCTCCGTGCGGCCAAGCTGTATTTTGGGGTCGATCATGTTCAACATCATGAAGAACTGGCTGTTGGTCCATCCGAAGCTTGATCTGTCCAAAGGAGAGAGGTTTGAAGTTGTTACAATCAACTCCGATGTCCATCTGCTTGCCAACACCAGGTAACGTGCCGTGACTGTGTCCGTACAACTGCCAGGATCCGTAATGGGCTCTTTCCCAGGTCCTCATCGCATAGTGGCAGACAACTACGAATTGGTCCTCTATCATCTTTCGCCACATGAACTTCGCTGAATCAGGCAACCAGCGGTCGTGACTCCCTTTAATGAAGATGTGATTTCCATAGAGGCGCTTGATGATCTTCTGGGCGTCCGACTGCTTCTTAAACCATCCGAAATCGCCCGCATGGATTGTAATGTCCCATGGGTTCACAACCAGGTTGTGCTGGGCGATCAGGGCCTCGTTCATCTCCTCTACATCCTTGAAGGGTCGATGGCAGTATTCAAGTATCTTGGCGTGATCGTAATGCTCATCGGCTGTGAAGAAGTACATCGATCACCTCTCACCTCAGAAAGGTCAGGTAGATGAAGACTGTTAAACTACTGGCCTGGACAATGAGGTTGTTCGCTGTAACTCGATGTCCACGAAAGGCTTTCATAAGGTTCACTTCCGTAAACCAGATTCCGAAGAACAACGATATGAGTTGTGCAACTACTACTAACATCTTTCTTTCTCCAGTGCAACAAGTCGGTCAACAACACATCTGCAAATCATTAAGTGAGTGATCATCTCCATTGCTTCATCCCACTCCACATCCGCTTGTTTGTTAGGTCTGATAATAACTTCATACGAAAGATGAACCTGTTCGTTCATGGAGAGCTGCACGGTCTTGGTGAGCTCCCACACATCAGGATCGAACTCCCATCCTAGAACTTCAGCTACATGAGCCATCTTCTGTTCAAGTGTATTGTACTGCGGGAGTTCCTCAAGAAAGTCCATTTATCAGTCCCACCACTCGAAGAGTTGCTCACGAAGAATCTTGCACAGCAGTTCCAGATCCTGGATCTTCATCTCATCTTCATGTTCACTCGCCCACATCGAACAGTCATGTAGATGCTTGTCTTCTACATATCCTCTACTGGTGTAGGCCTTCATTCCGTTTCCGAACATCTCCTCATGACCTTCAATATACTCGAACAGTCGTCGTCCACTCTCCTGTGCTTCCTTATCCCAGGGCGTTGTATACTCTTGCTTGTATAATCTCTTGCACAGGGCTGCGGCGATCTTCATCTGATGAGCATCTTTCTCACATCTAACATGACAGCCGTGCTTTTCGAACCACTTGGCATTGTAGCGGAGCTTGGCTTCGAGGATCTTAAGAAGAAAGGACTCATCCCACCATCGGTCTCTCCAGATGATGGGCAGCCAGTAGAAGATCTTCTGGATATTGAGCAGGAGCTCTTTAATGAAGTGTATTGGTCGTGGTCTGTTCATCGGTTACCTTCTGATACTACGATCAAGAAATCTGCGGGAAAAATCGTGAAAAGCAGTATATCGCCTTTCTATCCACTCGTAGTCACAGATGGCTTTCTCCAGTTCCTTAATCTTCGCCTCGGCCGCAGCAACTTCCTTAATCTTCGCCTCGGCCGCAGCAACCAACACTCTCCTACGATCCTTCTCGACGACAAGTTGACTGTGGAGCTTGGACAATGCTCCCTCCAGCACTTGCTCAGAAAGCAGGTCGGGAGGTGACTTATCCTGGCTATACTCAGAAATTGGGCAACCCTCGATACTGCAATCAACATGACTCAACGTCTTCCACATACAATTGAGGCAGTCGTTTTTGCACTTATCTCTGAAAGCTACCCCTCGACTGCAACACAGAACAAAATGATGCTCACCAGGTCTCATACTTTCCTCCGATATGTGTGTCTTAGTAAACTCTGTTTGACAGGAGGAGAACCACCTCCTCAATTTCCAGCGGCATCGTGATGATGATCGTCGGCCTCACCTTCTTCATCACCGAAAGAACTTCGGAGGCATTACCCACAACGCTTCTTAGCCATACTACAGCAGTGACCTGTGTGCTGATTCAGATGACTCACCGCTGTCGATGCGTTCGGCTAAGGTCATGTTATATCTCGAGACGGCGGTAGTTTATCTTGAAACATGAGACAGAGAACGACTCCAAACCAAAACAAACAATAGAATACCGTTGCCATCACTCCACCCCTGGATCTGCACTTGATATCTCATCGACGATGCTACAACAGTGGACACCAGCATATTGGTTGACGTCTCATACGATATCTACAACCTTCTTACACTCGGAGAGGGTGAAAGCGTAGGCGAGTAGGTCCTGAGCAATCACCAATCTGTAGACCTTATCTACATGGTCACATGTCAGAAGCTTCCAGCCTGTGTTCCGCTTGGCCATATACATGTCACCCGGTTGGATCTCCACCTCGGTGTCCACCACCACGACCAAACCTTCGAATTGGATCTCTTCTCTCATGTGTTATTCTACTGTGAAAGGAATGGCTTTCGGAGGTGATTCCATGCCCAGAATACTAATCTGGTACCGAGGAACGGCTTGTAGAAAGTCAATATATGTGGATACCAGAATAGACAAGAAGTTCATCACGGTCTTCTTCACATCCTCAGCAACACTTTCCATTGTCATGTTCACATCCTTTAGATCATCAGGCAGGATCATCTGAGATGATGCGGCAGTGAAACCGTGAGGATGAGAATTAGCTCGGACTGGATCAACTTCACTAATCTCAATGGTGATCTTCATCGTAGATCCTTTCCTTTGGAGGGTCTTTCTTCTCCTGGCGCCGATCTTCAGCAGCATAGGTTGCTGTTACTTCTCGATCACACTTTTGGTTCTGCTCTGGAGAGCACGTCTCGCACTTGCAATCGCAAGACTTCCAACCTTCATCTGGCCTGTACATTTTCGTATCCTCAACAATAGTAGGAGGCGGAAAGACCCGGACAGGTGGTCTCCGCCTCCTCGTGCACTGAATGGGCTAAGGCCCAAATATATTGTTACTGGCCAGAAGACTCTGAACCATCTGAAATTTCATCTAGCTTTCTGACTCGTTGTAATTGTTTATCGTCTCTTGGTTGTTCTATCGGAACGATACTGACCTGACCAGGCTTTCCCATATTCCGATAGTGATCCATCTCGGTAGAAAGACAAGTATCACACATCCTGGCACTTGTATGATTCGGACCAACAAAAGTCACGACCGCTGTTGCCTTTGATCTCCTGCAAGTCTCACATAGATCGTCCATCAAAAGAGACTCCTATGTATGATGTTCATCTTTGCTTCTCTTTCTGAATGGGGTTCATGTGTTATTCTACTCGTCCTCTGAATGTCGGCGGTGAGTATCCTTGAAAGGTCTCTTCGACTGAGGATAATACAACGCAGGACAAGTACCTTTACGCTTGTCCTTCACTCTCTGCTCCTTGCAGGCTCCGCCACACACCTTACGATCACATGCACATCTTGCTTCGTTCACTTCTGGGGCCTTTCTTTGATACTCAGTTCTGTTTGATGGAACTCTTCACACAGTCCAATTGTACTATCTGGTCCACCAGCGAAGTGACCACGGGACTTGCAGTGTTTGTTTGACTCTGGATCGTAGTTTGTACACTCACCGCAAGTGAATGGATCATTTCTCGTTATGCTCACTTCTGGTGCCTTTCTCAAAAAAAACACGGGGCGGCGTACCATCCATGGCACACCCTCCCCAAATGGCGTATGGGGCAGTACTCTCGTGGCTGGCGCTTGATTTCCAGCAGTACTACCTCTGCAAGCAACAGTTGTTACTCATTCACGATCGCTGATGGAGCTGTCTGGAGCTGACGCTTCTTCGTGTCGGCCAGGATCGTCTGGGCACTCGACTTGGCGGCCTTCTCGTCGTAGCCACCAACCTGATATTGCTGCTGCAGTACGCTGATGACGTTCTCACCATCGACGCCATCGCTGAGCAGTTGACGGCAAAGTTTGACCACGCCCTTCACCGGCTTCCGACGCTCGCCACGGATGACCCGGATGTAACCTTCGGTCTGGGTATCAACTGCGGCGGGCTTTGTGATGGTGGTGATTTTCGGAACCGACTGAATCTGGGTCGGTGTCGGATCAATCGGCCGAGAATAGTAATCAGCCAGGACTCCAAAACCACCTTCGGGACCGGGCTGAGGCTCCTCAGCCTTTTCCTGCTCCTTGACCGGCTTCCGGCGTGTTGCCGAAACGTGAGAGACCTTCGGTCCGGCTTCGGTCGGCGGGATGGTTTCGGTCACTGGACCGACTGTCGTCTCGCAGACCAAGCACTTCTGACCGTCGATCTCGACGACCTTGACCTCGACCATCTTGGTATTCACCATCACCCCAAGCAGTTCAAGTCGAGCGATGGCCTGGTCCTTGGTCCGGAACTTCTTGATCTGGCGGCTGGCATCGACCTCGCTGTTGTACAGCGCTGTGAGCTCTGCGATTGTCATTTCGGTCAGGTTCTTCATCTCTGGTCTCCTAAAGTTGGTTGTTGGTTTCGGCTTTGTTGATTATACTTATAGTATAACCTCTATTCACAACAATCCAACAAGGAAACAAGAAAATATCAAAGATTTTTGTAGGGTGGTGTCCTCAGGCTCACCTCCGTGTTTGCCGCGTCTGTAATCCATCCTACAACTATCGAACCATCATTGCCAAGCCAAGCTCCATCTCTACTTCACAAGGCACGGCGTGAAGTGGGACTTTCTTCACACCCAGAGCGTCTTTCGGGTTTGTGTCTTTGTTAGTCATTGTACATCCTCGAATATATTGCTAAGGACAGTGTTGGACTTGTGGGCGTACATCGCTTTTACTTCCGCGTCGTTTGCCACCCGTCCGCCCGTGTCGAACGCTCTGAACTCTCCGTTGATCTTCACGACGACCCACCTACCACCGTAGACAGGCTTCACGATGTCCCCGTGCTCTGGCGTTGGCGTGACCGCAAGGGCTGCGATGATCTCCTGCTTCCGGGCAGACGATCTATTCGGGTCGAAGACGTTGCTGGAGACGGTGTACGTTCCATTATTATAGTTTGTTGCGACCTGACTTGACTGCATATGCCCTGTCTTGTCGTATGCCTCATACGTATTCCTTGGGGTAATGAATATGACAACACGTTGTTCTCCGTCCTGATTTAGAACTATGTCCCCGTATTTTGGTGTCTTGTACGACTCAAGCTCTTGCTGCAATGCGTTCATGTCTTCCCTCAAAACTTAATTTTTGTTACTTCGTCCATCCAAGGGGCATACGATAGCCGCCTCTGGACACCGGACTTAAACCACAACTTACCTGATTTCACGAGTCGCTTTATTACCTTCAATGCATACCCAGAAACGCGTCTGGTCTGTAGATTGACTATTTAAGCATGCCAGTAGTTTACTCATTCCTTGAATCCGTCTCCTTCTCTGGTTCAGGTGGTCCTTTTGCCTCATCCAGTAGCTTCTTTAGACCAGCCTCATCTTTCACAGTAGCAACGATTGACTCTCCAACTATTCCGTACCAGGTCAGGGCATCCCGCTTAGTGAACCACAAGACCCTCTTGGTATCAGCAACAGTAGACTTATCATGGGCAGAGACCGTCTCAAAGATCTTAGCAGCTTTGGCCTTCTCTCCAGTCTCATCCCCGTCATCAATAATGGGCAAGTACGAAGTAAGGTCTAGATTTTCGATTGGCCTCCGTTGTAACTTTCGCCAAGGGAATCTATTCTCTTGAACCCTGGATTCACCTCGAAGCTGCACAGGCTTTCTGGTGGCAGGAGCTTGGCCAGGGGTCGCCTGTTCAGGCTTCCGTTCACCACCCTTCGCTCCTTCAGCTTCCGCTTGTCCACCTTGGACCTGTGCAGCTTTCTCGGCTTCTGCCTTCCGTAGCATCATCTCCTCTTCCTTTTCTAACTGTGCTTGGCTTTTGAAAAGGTCATTGATATCAAGATCTTCGAGCTTCAAGACCTTATCATTGAAATAGTCCCAAGCCTTCGCAGGATCAATCCTTCGACCAGCGACCAACTTCAAGGTCTTCATAAACTGGGCGAATGTTCGCATTCCAGTCTCGAGTGATTTCCTGAGCTGCTCTTCCTCTGCAGCACTTGTCTCGGACATGTGAACCTGGAAGAGATTCGGGTCAGGATCCATTCCTTTGTAGGCCAGATGGACTTGACACAGTCTGGTGATTCCTGCTACCAAAGCTCTTTGTATTCTTCTTGCTGATCTACTGAACCGAATGTCCAGCTTTCCGATGGCTTCACTTCCCAAGGCCCCAGTGGCCTCCGACACGTACGCTCCTCCAAGTGCGGGGGGCGTAGCCAGTGTGAACGCCAGCTGCTGCCTCAGGTTATCCACATCCACGATCCATCTGATATCAGCATCACCACCGATCTTCTCATACTTCAGGTCATCACTGCTGCCCCACACAGGTACGAAGATATCTTCGATCACTGTCATAGGGTTCTGTTTACTATCGAAAGATGTGTTTGATTCCGATGTGTTGATACTTCGTGCGTGCGTAATAAGAGCTGCGTATTGATCCATCAATGCGGACACAGCCTCAGCGTTGTTCATGTCCACTTTCATCTTCCAGATGTAGCGTATGATGCCTCTTGTCACTCGTGCTAACAAGAGTGAATCTTCTGCTAGTCTCAGTCTCTTGTAGGCTGGGAGTGCATTTACTGGGATGCCTGTACCATAACGTGTAGTGAGCTGCTTCGTATCCGCTCCTGTGATCAAGTGGATCTGTCGCATCTCTGTATAGCCAGGATCGTTGAAGCGGGGTCTCTTCTTCTTGGCTCCTAACAGTCTGATATGGATGTACCGCCACGGTGGAATCAGGTCGGCCTTATCTGTATCGTTCGTCTGGCTTTGTGGACTCTTGTAGAAT
>Ga0315294_10000806_pt1 | contig 33914 bp, 25 predicted proteins | sample YL17G13_40_MG_FD_203626 | JGI IMG/M metagenome (GOLD analysis project Ga0315294, IMG submission 203626) | Sediment microbial communities from Yellowstone Lake, YNP, Wyoming, USA - YL17G13_40 | ecosystem: Environmental > Aquatic > Freshwater > Lake > Sediment | place: USA: Wyoming | collected...
TCCAACACCGTGCCTGGAGTGACCGTGGACGTGGGCACCTTCCACTTCGATCCCCTGTACCAGGGCGTCGACTACTCGATCGACTACGCGACCGGCATTGTCACCTTCAACCGATCGATATCGAACTCCTGCGTCATCGCCGCGTCCTTCACGTACGGGGACGGCCTTGGCGTGGATTTCGGCGGGTTGCCGGGCGCCCGGATCTCCTCCGAGGCGCTCTGCAACCTGAAGTCGAACTGGGACATCACGACCTCATACTGGGCGGACACGACGCCGGACGCGCACCTGATCCTCGACGGTCCGCACACGGGGGGCGGGGACGCGCATATGATCACGAACTGGTACAACGTCGGCCAGCGGAACATCGTTCCCAGCAGCTTCGATTCCGAGTTCGCGATCCACGTCTACGATCCGCAGGGGAACGAGGTGCTGGACATAATCAACGTCAACCTCAACTCGGACTTCTACGACTTCGGGATCCTCAAGCTCCAGGGATTCGGTGGACGCGACGGGCGCGAGGGGCGCGGGGGGCAGAGGCTCAACCCCGACGGGACGTGGACGTTGCCCCGGTGGTGGATACCCACTGGCCCGACGGACCCCGGGTACGGCTTCTTCCCGAACCGGAACCTGACCAACGCGTGCGGCCCTTCGCCCCTGCCCTCTCCCAACGAGTTCTTCGAGGCGCCGGCTTCCGAGCAGCCTTTCGCCTGGGATGCGAACAACACGTCGTGGCTGCAGAGCGAGATCCGGCCGGGCGGCAACGCGTACCTCTACGGCACGGTGCAGAGGTTCTCGACCTGGCGGTACAGGATCAAGATGAGTTTCCTCACGCGCACGACGTCGTTCCGGCTCAAGAACATCAACATCGTGCGCGGCAGCGAACGCATCAGGATGGACGGGCGGCTGCTCACCCGCGACGTGGACTACTTCATCGACTACGACTTCGGCAACCTCACCTTCCTGCGTCCGGAGCAGATTCACTACGATTCGCGGATCCAGATCGATTACGAGTACCTGCCGTTCGGTGGGCAGTTCCAGAGCTTCCTCTGGGGGGCCCGCGCCCAATACGCCATTTCGGAGCAGTCCGGCCTCGGGATCACGTACCTGTCCAACGCGTCGCAGAACCCCCAGGACGTTCCGTCGCCGTCTGCGGCTCCGCGGTCCACCTCGATTGCGGGCGTCGACGGGCGCACCTTCCTGTCCCGCGGCGACCTCTCCGAGGTGATCCGCGTCCTGCCTGGTTTTCAGCGTGCCGTGCTTCCGCTGGAGATGCAGGTGCGCGGCGAGGTGGCCCGGTCCGACATCAACCCCAACTCGTACAACCCTTCGGGCGTGGGTGAGAGGGGCGTGGCCATGATCGACAGCATGGAGGGCGTCGATGACGTCGTAGAAGCGTCGGTGGAGGCGTCGTCCTGGTTCCCGTGCGCGGCGCCGGATATGCCGGACACGACTCAGGCCAACCGGACGATGAAGCTGGCCTGGAAGACGGAGCAAGGGGGACACTTCTCGGACATCGCGCGCACGCTCGACCTCCACTACGAGGGCCTGACGCCGGGGAAGTGGGAGGGCCTCCGGTACCCGCTGTCGTCCGTGGGGCTCGATCTCACGAACTACCAGTACCTGGAGATGTGGGTGAACGGCGACGGGAGCGGAAACCAGCTCGCGATAAGCCTGGGTGTCGTGTCCGAAGACAGCAACGGGAACATCTCGCTCGACACCGAGGATCTCAACGGCGATACGGTGCTGAACGCGGGAGAGGATACGGGCATCAGCCACGATGGCAACCCGTTCATGGGAGCCGGTGGGGTCATAACCGTCAACGGTACGGGGTACCCGGGGCCCGGCGGGACCCTGCTGAACACGGAAGACATGAACGCGAACAGTGCCCTCGACACGAAGAACCAGTATTTCGAATACCGGTTCAAGGTGGACTGGACGGGCTGGAACTACATCAAGATCCCCCTCTCGTTCGACCAGCTCCCGAAGGATATCCTGATCAACACCGACGTCGGCCCCCGGTACGTCACCTTCGAGAAGACGGACGAGGCGCCCAACCGGACGGTGGTGCGCCACATGCGGGTGTGGCTGCAGGGCACCAGCGGCATCAGCTCGGGGTTCGTCCGCATCGAGAGCCTGGGCGTGACGGGAAACCGGTGGCTTATGCGCACGACGCCCGGCCGGACCGACCTCTCGCCGGACAACACCAAGTTCAACGTGAGCGCGATCAGCCTGGAGACCGCGGCCGAGTATGTCCCGCTCCTGACCTTCTACCAGGTGAGGGAGCAGGATGCGGAGCGCCGGGAACAGGCCCTGCGGCTGGACTACAACCTGTATGACGATCTCGGAGGCAACTACTTCGCGTCACGATCCTTCCCGACGCCCATCAACCTATTGGATTACGAGGAACTGCGGCTCGAGGTCTTCAAGGCGCACGTGCTCAACGAGAGCAACGGCGAGATCCTGTTCCTGCGGGCGGGAGGGGACGACAGCAACTACTTCCAGTTCAACATCCCGCTGGACCACATAGTCGGCGCGGGTTGGCAGACGGTTACGATCAACCTGCGGGACGACCGCAACCGCGCGCGGGTGGGGACTCCCACGCTTTCGGGCGTTCGCCAGTTCGCGATTGGCGTCATGCGGTACGATCCGCCGCAGTCGGCGTCGAGGGAGAGCATCTGGATCAACAACATCCGGCTCGTGTCCCCGCACCACAAGACCGGGATAGCCCGGAAGGTCAACGTGCGGATGTCCACGCCCATGGGATCCACCTTCATCGTCGATCCCAACCAGGAGATCCTGCCGGCCAACGCGGGGTTGATCCTGGACACGACATACCGGGAACTGGACAACGACTTCCGGCTCATCGACCAGCCCATGCAGATCGCAAGCGACCGGCATACCCGGTCGGTCGGCACCAACCTGCAGGTCCGGCAGATCCCGAAGCTCCCGATCACGGGCAATTGGCAGCACGAGGACGCCTACGTCGAGAGCCAGCATCGGGACGATCCGGTCTACTTCTTCGCGCCCGACGCGAAGTCGGATACCTACCAGCTCACCATGTCCAGCGCCCACCTGACGCCGGTGTCGATCGAAGTGTCCGCGAACCGGTCGGAACAGACCGTCGCGTACCTGACCGGGGTGGCGGGAAGCGACTACAACCGGGTCACGTGGTCGGCCCAGCCGCAGGTCCGGGCACCTCTGGACGGGAACCTGTTCCATGTCATACCGCTCGGGAGCGGCGGGGAAGCGCGGGCTTCGGCGCGCTACACGAAGGACCGGACGATCTACGGCCCGGTGGACCCCTGGAAGCGGGCCGAGCCCAACCGTACCGCCGAGACGCTGGACGAGCAGTACGATGCCCGCACAACCTATCGCCCGCTGGCGATCCTGAAGAGACTGCATATCCCGTTCCTGCCGGGATTCGCGACGTCGCCCCGCGCGGGCTACCATATGAACCGGACTCGCGGCGTCGTGGGCTCGCTCCAGGTGGCCAACATCGCGAATCCCAACTCGATCAACAGCGTGGGCCGGTTCGTGCCCGTCCTGCAGGACATATCCGGCGGACTCGACAACCGGATCGACGGAGTGAAAGGCATGACGCCCTCGTCGAACTGGAACGCCAAGGTCTCCCGGGACTTTACCCGCGCCAACCTGACGAGCAACAGCACGCTGACGAACAACCTGGACCTGCGGCCGGGGGAGTGGTGGAAGCCCCTGCTCGACCAGAGCTTCAACCTCGGCTACACGATAGAGACCAGCGGCACCTACAACGACCGGACGAAGACAACTGGCACGCAGACCTACGTGGTGGATTCGGTGACGAGGCGGGTGCCGGCGAGGGATCTGTGGTGGATAGAGCACAAGGACGACAAGCTGACCACGGCGAACTCCTTTGCGGAGACGTACGTGGCCGGAGGGCGAATGGTGTTCCTGCGGGCCTTCCAGTTCACTCCCAACTGGAGCCATCGGGAGACCACCCAGCTCCAGCAGACGTTGCGGTCGCGGACGATGTCCACCACGGCCGGGTCGGGATTCTCCCTCACCCGCCGCGAGCTCATCACGAAGTTGTTCAGCGTGACCCCCCTGTTCTGGATGCATTTCGACGGGCTGGAATCCACCTACAACTTCCGCAAGGCCACGACCTTCGACTACCTGGACCACCCGACGAATATCACCGAGAACCACAACGCGACCGGAAGCATGGGTTTCAGCCCGGTCAAGAACCTGAGCGGGAACGTCTCGATGTCGGCAGATGTGGCGGTGACGCGGGTTCCTCCCGCGGTGAAGACGGTCCAGCGGAGTCTCCAGCCCAGCGCATCCTTGAGCTACAGCAAGAGCGCCGGCCTCGAGATCCCTCTCATCTGGTGGCGCCTCAAGCTCAAGAACCTTTTCACGATCAGGCATAACTTCCGCATGAACTTCATCCGCAACGAGGCGGTGGGGCAGACGACCGGGAACCGGCAGGCCCGTGAGACCCAGGACTTCACCGAGTTCGAATACGAGATGCTCAAGGGCATCAGCTTGCGGTTCCGCCTGCAGTTCGACCAAGTCAAGGATTACACGACTCCGACCTCGAGCTTCAAGGCCTATTCCTTTTACGGCACGTTCATGTTCAACTTCTAGTGATGAGGACGAGGAGATCGATCGCGCGCCTGGGGTTGGTGCTGGCGATGGCTCTTGGGGCCACGGTGGCACGGGCCACGATCTCCCTGGTGATCTCGGACATCCAGACGCCCGTCGCGCCGGTTTCGGGTGAAACCGTGACTTACATGCTGACCGTGGTCAACACCGGGGACGAGGCCGTGACGGGTCTCCTCGTGGTCGACACGGTGGCTCCGGAGTTGACCGCGGTGACAGTCGACCAGGACCCGGCTTTTGCGGCGGGCCTGTCGGTCACGTCCGGGGCAGCCGGTACGGTCTACGCCTGGAGTGCGACGGGGCTGACGATGTCGCCGGGGATGGGATACACCTTTTCGATAACGGGCGCTGTGGGGCTGACATGCCAGCCGACAACGGTGGTAAACACGATGCGGGTGTCGGCGAGCGGGGTCTCGCCCGTCGTCGAGGCGTTCGCGTCCTCGGCCGGGTTCGGGCTTGGGCACGGATACCAAGTGACTTTCACCCCCTCAACCGACCACAAGTCCTTCGTGATCACGGTCCTGAACACGGGGACGGCGACGGTCATGGACCTCACTGTCACGGATACGCTGCCGCCGGCCGCGGCCGGGTTCTCCTCCAGCGAGCCGGCTCCTTTCGGGCCGGCCGCGTCCGTCTCCGTGCCGGGTTCCGGCACACTCTTCGTATGGAGCGCGCAGGCGGTGGCGTTGCCGCCGCTGGTGGTCCTCACGTTCACGATCAACGGCACGCCCGACTGCTCTGCGACCGCGTTCCCGGTTACCATGGCACCGTACGTGACCGGCGGAACCGGGTGCGGGTTCGCCGTGGCGTCGAGCCAGGCGGAGAACCAGGTTCAGCCCAGCGGATGGGCGGGGGACCAGTGGGCGGTGCTCGTTTGGCATCCCCTGCCTGTCGAGATCGAGCCTTCGATCGTGTCCTGGCAGGTCTGGCGAAGCGAGGATGGGACAACGTACGTCCCGGCGGGATTCGAGGGAGTGGACACCGGCGGCTCGCTGGCGACTGAGGACACCAGGGCGTTCTGGGACCGCGGGCTCACGAACGGCAAGACCTACTTCTACCGTATTCAGGCGCTGGACGCGTGCGCTGCGGTCACGATCTCGGATCCGCCGACGGTCGTCAAGCCGATGCCGGCGTCGTCGTTGCCGAACGCGGGCCAGTCCGGCGTCGTCTCGATCCTCCCGGGGACCGGTTACGTGAAGCTGTCCTGGCCCGCGAATCCGTATCCGGAGCCCACGGTCGATCGGTTCTTCATTCACCGTTCCCTGAGCGCGGGCGGTCCGTCGACCACGATCATGACCGTGATCGGGGCGGGTGTCACGTACGACTATGGACTCGTGAACGGGCTGACCTACTGGTACATGGTCGTGCCGTGCTGTCCGAACCGGCGGCCATCCTTCCTTTCGGGGGTTCCCATGCAGCCGGCGAGGGGGCAGGGCCAGCCGACCGCGCGAATGGATCCGTCGGGGCCGCGTGCCGTCCGCTTGGACTGGCTCCCTGCGCTGGATGGCACGTTCGCCCCGCTGGCGGGCTACGCGATATTCCGGAGCGACGACGGCGGATCCTCCACTCTCCTCGCGGGTTCCGTGCCGGCGAGCCAGCTCACCTTCGTGGACCTGGGCGTGCCGGCCTACGGCAGGCGCTACGTCTACATAATCCGGCCGATCGACTCGGCGGGGTACCTGGGAGACGCCTATCCGACGACGCTTATCGACGTCGTCCTGCCGATGAACCGGACGTTTCCGAACCGCAACCGGATGCGGCCGGCGCGAGGTGAGCGGGTCGAGATCATCTACCAGATCACGGAGCCTGGCCGGCTTCGCGTTTCGGTGTGGACTCAGGCGGGCGAGTTCGTCAAGAAGCTTTACGATCAGGAGGTGCGCGGGCGGGATATCACCGTGGACATCCCGTACAACTCGCACAACGAGGGGTTGCCGCCGCTCGCCTGGGATGGGACCAACGGGAACGGGGAGCTCGTGGCCAGCGGCGTGTATCTCATAGTGCTCGAAGTGAACGGCAAGCGGGACTTCCGGAAGGTGGCGGTGGTACGGTGATCCGCCTTCCCGCCCTCCTCGTGCTCCTCATGCTCCCCGCACCGAGCCGGGCGGCGGGAGTGGGGACGACGGGGGCCAGCCTGCTCAAGGTGGAGGCGGGCGCCCGCGAGCTTGCGATGGGCGGAGTAGGGACCGCGCTGGCAGGAGACCTGTCCGTCCTCCTGCAGAATCCGGCCCTGCTGGCCTCCGTGGGGGCCAGAGCCCTCATGCTCATGCACTGGCCGGGCGTGGCCGACAACCGGACGGAATACGCGTCCTATTCGATCCCGCTCGGGTCGTTCGGCATCTGGGCGGGTAGCGTCCTCTTCCGGTCCATGCCCGACATCAGCAACCAGGACGCCATCGATCCGCCGCTGGCCGTCAGCGACGGCGAGGTCCTCATGACGTACGCCCGGCGGATGGGCAGATCGGGCGGGGCGGCCGGCGTCAGCATCAAGCTGTTCAACTGCACCCTCGGGGACATCCGGGCGACTTCCGTCGCCATAGATATGGGGCTGTTGAGCCAGGGCAGCGGACGGTTTCCGATCCGGTACGGGCTGTCGATCACGAATCTGGGCTTTCCGATCAAGCTCATTGAGACGGGGGAGCCCCTGCCGATCACGGTGCGCGGAGGTTTGAGCTGGTCTCGCGGGTGGTACCCTCACGTGCTTACGATCGCCACGGATGCCCAGCTGAACGCGGAACAGAACGCGAGGATCGGGCTCGGAGCGGAATGGCTCCAGGCGGGGCACGTGGCGCTCCGGGCGGGCGGCCGGCTGAGCCGCTACGGGGGGGCCGCGTTCTCCCTCGGAGGGGGCTGGCAGGTGCGTTCCACGCTTCTGGGCCCGGAGGCGGAGTACCACCTCGACTACGCCTATCTGCCGTTCCAGGTGCTGGACAGCTTCGAGCCCACGCACTGCTTCTCGATCTTCGTGAAATTCTAGGGGGCGGCCGGCCTCAGAGCTTGGGCTTGATCGAGCCTTTCGACCTGGTCTCCTGGAGGGCGACGTCGGCCTTCCGGCGTTCGAGGATGGCGAGCGACAGCTCGATGACTTCCTTCGCCTCGTCCGGGGTCATCGTGCCGGCCGTCACCATGTCGCAGTCGCGGAGGGTGTTCCACACGAACGACAGGGCCTGGAACGGCCGCAGTTGGCCGGCGGCGAACGGCTTGATCGTCATGACGGGCTTCTTCGCGTTCCTGATCACGTTCGCGATCCAGTCCACCTCGACCTGCATAAGGAATCCCATCGAGTTGTAGAGCTGGATGTAGGTCTCGACGTCGAGCCCGGATTCGTCGGCGTAGATCACGGCTTCGGGCATGTGGGTCGAGAGCCCGGGAATCATCCCTCGCTCGCGGATCATCTTCATGACCGGGGGCAGGTGGCGGATCTGGCGTGTGCACCGGTCCAGGAGCGCGTCCGTCGTGACCCCGTGCGGGAAGCAGAAGGCGGTGCCGATCGCGCGCTCGGCATCCAGGATTCCGGCAACCTCGCCCAGATCCAGCCCTTTCGCCGGAGTTTCGGGGGTGACCGGCAGATGGGGCGTCGAAACGACGATGAGCTTCCTCCCGGTTCTCTGCTGTGCCTCCTGGACGGCCTCGCGCATCACGGGCCATTGATGCAGGCCCATGATCGTGTCCACGCCGGCGTTCAGGAAGACTTCGATGACATCCGCGACCTTCTTCGGGGTCATCGTGGACTTGATCAGCGCGTCCTTCGCGGCCGTGGTGTGGCTGAACCCGAGAAACCAGTTGGTACCGATGATCATGCGGGAAACCGATACGCCGCCGACCGTGGTGCGGGGGAATGCGCTCATCCGTCGATTGTAGGGGACGTGCTTGAAATTGTGAAATTCTGCCCCCAGGGAGGGATTCCTGGGGGAATTTCACAATTTCAAGTACGTCCCCTAGAATAGCTCGTCCATGAACCCTGTTCCGGCTCCCGGTGATCCGGTCGTCGACGAGGCCCTGGCGAGGAAGCTGGGGCTGACTGGCCCCGAGTATCGCCTGATCGTGCGCTCCCTCGGCAGGACCCCTGCGTACACCGAACTCGGGATGTTCTCGGTCATGTGGTCCGAACACTGCTCCTACAAGCACTCGCGCCGGATGCTCCGCATGTACCCGACGAAGGGCCCGCTCGTGTTGCAGGGGCCGGGGGAGAATGCGGGCGGCGTGCGGCTGGCGCCGGACCTCGCCGTCCTGCTCAAGATCGAGAGCCACAACCACCCCTCCATGGTGGAGCCCTATCAGGGGGCGGCCACGGGCGTCGGGGGCATCCTGCGCGACATTTTCACCATGGGCGCGCGGCCGATCGCGCTCATGGACTCGCTCCGGTTTGGACCTCCCACCGACGCCAAAACGCGCCGGATCGTGACCGGCGTCGTCGCCGGGATCGGCGGGTACGGCAACTGCATCGGCATTCCCACCGTGGGCGGAGAACTCGAGTTCGCTCCGAGCTATCGGCACAACTGCCTCGTGAACGCGATGGCGGTCGGCGTGATCGACCCCAAGGACTTGACCCGCGCCCGGGCGTCGGGCGAGGGCAACCTCGTCGTCTACATGGGCTCGATGACCGGCCGGGACGGGATCCACGGGGCCTCCCTGCTTGCCTCGCAGGGCTTCACGGCGAAGAAGAAGGACGAGGGGGGCGGGATCAGCGCGGTCCAGGTCGCGGACCCCTTCCTGGGCAAACTCCTGATGGAGGCCTCCATCGAGCTCTGCCGCAAGCACCTCCTGGTCGGAATGCAGGACATGGGGGCCGCGGGCGTGACGTGTTCGACGGTCGAGATGTCCGCGAAGGGGTCATCCGGCATGGACGTCGACCTCGACCGGATCCCCCAGCGGGCGGCGGGGATGACGCCTTACGAGATCATGTTGTCCGAATCGCAGGAACGCATGTTCTTCGTCGTGGAGCCGCGGAAGTGGAAGGCCGTCCGGGCCGTCGTGAAGAAGTACGGAATCCCGCTCGTCGTCGTGGGGAAGGTCAGGTCGCACCGGCGCGTCCGGCTGTGGCACCACGGCCGACTGGTCGTGGACGTGCCTCCCGCGGTGATGGCCGACGGCGTTCCGCTGTGCCCCCTGCCGAAGCCGCTGCGGCTCGCCCTCCCGAAGGCGCCCGCCCTGCGGCGGCGGTGCGACCCCGGGCGGGACCTCCTGAGCCTGCTCGCGACGCCCTCCTTGGGTTCGAAGCGGCCGGTCTGGCGCCATTACGACCACATGGTCCGGACGAACACGGCGCTCCTGCCGGGATCAGACGCGGCCGTGCTCCGGATCAAGGGGACGGACCTCTCGATCGCGATCTCGGTCGACGGCCCCGGCCGGCTCGTCGCCGCCCATCCTTTCATCGGCGGCCAGCTCGCGATGGCGGAGGCCGCCCGCAACGTGGCCTGTGCTGGAGGCAAGGCTCTCGCGTTCACGAACGGGCTGAACTTCCCGAACCCGGACCGGCCGGGCAATCTCTGGCAGTTCCGGGAAGTGGTCCGGGGCATCGCTCTGGCGGCGCGCCGGCTTGGAACGCCGGTCGTGTCCGGCAACGTGAGCTTCTACAACGAGCATCAGGCGGAGGGCATCGACCCCACGCCCATGATCGGCATGCTGGGAGTCCTCGACGGGTATCCGCCGGTGCCGCAATGGTTCCGCCGGCACGGGGACTCAATCGTGCTGCTGGGACCGGGGCGGGTCTCGCTGAACGCGAGCGCGTACCAGGCGTGCTTCGCCCGGCGATCGGGAGGAACGCCTGCGGGGGTGGATTGGCGGCTGGAGCGGGCGTTGCACGCGCTCCTGGTCGAGGGAGCGAGGCGCGGGATGTTCTCCTCGGCGCACGATCTGGCGGACGGCGGGCTCCTGGTCGGGCTGGCCGAGTGTTGTGTCTCCGGGGCGGATGCGGACCAGCCTCAACTGGGATGTGCCGTTGAGGTGGAGGAACCTGCGGGGCGGGCCGCGGAGTTATTCTTTGGTGAGGGGCCCTCCCGTGCGATCGTGAGCCTGCCCGAACGGTTGCTCAGCGAATTGCGCGCGTCGGCGCGCGGCGTTCCGGTCAAGGTGCTCGGCCGGGTCGGCGGGGACGTCCTGCATGTCCGGGCCGGCGCTCGGGACTACGTGCGGCTCCCGATCCCGAGGATCGCCGATGCGCGGGAGCGGACGCTGAAGCGCCTCTTCGCGTGACGCGGACGGCCAGGGCGCTATAATGACCACGGCCTGATGGGAAACGTGGAGTTCGATCTCAGATGGGATCATCCCCGGGAGGAGTGCGGGATCTGCGGGATCTTCGGCCACCCGGAAGCGTCGAACCTTGCCTACCTTGCCCTCTACGCGCTCCAGCATCGCGGGCAGGAGGCGGCGGGCATCGTCGCCTCCACCGGCCCCGAGGTCAAACTGCACAAGGCTCAGGGCCAGGTTGCCGACATATTCACGCGGGACGTGCTCGAGGGCCTGCCCGGCAGCATTTCGATCGGGCACGTGCGCTACTCGACGACGGGCGGGAGTCACATCCGCAATGCCGCTCCCTTCCTGGGACGCTCCGCCGACGGCGGCTGGGTGGGCGTGGCCCACAACGGCAACCTCGTGAATACGCCCGAGATACGAGCGGATCTCGACCGGCGGGGGGTCGAGTTCGGGGGCACTACCGACAGCGAGTGCATGATGCATGCGATCCGTCTTGCGGAAGGGAAGGATTTCGTCGAGCGCGTGATCAACGGGTTGAAGCCGATGAAGGGCGCGTTCTCGCTCGCGCTCATGAGCGAGGACACTCTGGTGGCCGTGCGCGACCCCGGCGGGTTCCGGCCGCTCGCCTTGGGGCAGCTAAAGAACGGTGCGTGGGCGGTGGCATCGGAGACGTGCGCGTTCGACCTGATCGAGGCGAAGTACGTGCGGGATGTGGAGCCCGGCGAGGTCGTCGTGATCAACGCCAAGGGGCTCGCGTCCCACCGCCCCTATGAGCCGGCACGGGCGGCCATGTGCATATTCGAGTTCATCTACTTCTCCCGGCCGGACTCGCTCATCTTCGGCCATTCGGTCCAGGCGATCAGGAAGGAGCTGGGTCGTCAGCTGGCCTGGGAGGCTCCCGCCCGTGCGGACGTGGTCGTGCCGGTGCCGGACTCGGCGCTCGTGGCCGCGCTCGGGTACGCGGATTTCTCCAAGATCCCGTACGAAGCGGGGCTGATCCGGAATCATTACGTGGGCCGCACTTTCATCGAGCCCTCTCAGCACATCCGGGACTTCGGCACCAAGATCAAGCTCAACCCGGTGCGCGCGGCGATAGAGGGGAAGAGGGTCGTCCTCGTCGACGACTCCATCGTGCGGGGCACGACGCTCAAGAAGATCACGAAGATGATCCGCGAGGCCGGCGCGAAGGAGATCCATTTGCGTATTTCCTCGCCGCCGCACCGGTGGCCGTGTTTCTACGGCATAGATTTTCCGACGAGAGAGGAGCTGATCGCGGCGACGCATTCGCGGGAGGAGATCCGCAAGTTTCTCAACGTGGAGAGTCTGGAGTACATATCGGTCGAAGGGCTGCTCAAGGCGGTGCGAAACGTCAAGGCCGGGTTCTGCCTGGCCTGCTTCGACGGGCGCTACCCGGTTCCTTTCGAACAGGCGCCATCGAAGAGCTCTCTGGAGGCGGCCCCGGCCAAACCCGCAGGAAGGAAAGGATAACCGCATGGGGAACATCGGATTTCCGGAGCTTGTGGCCATCCTGGCCATAGCGATGATCCTGTTCGGCGCCAACCGCATTCCCGAGATCGGGCGCTCGCTGGGGCAAGCCATCAGCGAGTTCAAGAAAGGCATGGCGGGAGAGGCCGACGATACATCCGCGCCTCGCCGTCGCGGGAGAGGGACGGGCAAGCGCGGCGCCTCGGGGCGGGCGTAGGGTCCCGCGCAGGCGATTCCAGTCCGGGTCAAGGGCGCGCTTTCCGGATCCTGACCGTGCCGGGGCCGCGACTCACGATTCTCGGCCATCTCGAGGAGCTTCGCCGCCGTCTGCTGATCTCGGGCGCGGCGTGGATCGTCGCCTGCGCCGTGCTGTGGCCCTGGTCCCTGCCGTTGCTCGACCGTCTGCTGACTCCGCTCGGCCAGCCCGCGATCTACCTCGGGCCCGCGGAAGGATTCCTGGTGGTGCTCAAGCTGGATTTCATCCTGGGGGCGCTGGCGGCCTCCCCGGTCTGGCTATGGCAGTCAACCGCGTTTCTGGCACCGGCCCTCCGGCCCAGGGAGCGCAGACTCGCTGGGCTGGCCGGCATCATCGGACTGGTGATGTTCGTCTTGGGTGCCTGGTTCGCGTTCAGGTTCCTCCTGCCGGCGATGATGCACTTCCTGCTGGGTAACTTCACCACGGAGCACCTGCGGCCCCAGATCACGGCCGAGCGCTACCTGGCCTTCCTGGTCTGGACCATGGCAGGCTGCGGGGCCGCGTTCGAGTTCCCGGTGGTCGCCGCCGCGCTGGCCCGCGCCGGCATCCTGGAAGCTCGAACGCTCCTGCGGCAGTGGAGGCTGGCGATTCTCGCCTGCCTGGTTATTGCGGCATGGGTGACGCCGTCGCCGGATGCCGCTACGATGGTGATGCTGGCCGTGCCGCTCATCGCCCTTTACTTCGCGGGCGCGGGAGCGGCTTGGCTGGTGGAACGATAGGCCAAGTCGAGGAGGAGGTGGCATCCGGATGATTCAGGGAACGCTGCGCAAGGTCGTGATCCCGGCGGCGGGACTCGGGACCCGGTTCCTGCCGGCCACGAAGGCTCAGCCCAAGGAAATGCTCCCGATCTACGACATGCCCGCGATCCAATACGTGGTGGAGGAGGCGGTCGCGTCCGGGGTGAAGGATGTCATCGTAATCACGGGGCGCAACAAGCAGGCGATCGAGAATCACTTCGACCGATCCCTCGAGCTCGAGGCCTTCCTGCGCCTCCACGGACAGCGTGTCAATCTGGCGGAGGTGCGCCGGATCAGCGATCTCGCCAACCTCATCTACACCCGCCAGAAGGAGCCCTTGGGGTTGGGGCATGCCGTGCTATGCGCGCGCACGCTGGTCGGCGATGAGCCGTTCGCAGTCCAGCTGGCGGACGACCTGATCGACTCCGAGGTGCCGGCGGTACGCCAGCTCTGGGACGTGGCCGTGCGGTACGGGGGCTCCGTCATCGCGGTCATGGAGGTCCCTCGTCAGCAGGTGTCGTCCTACGGAATAGTGGCGGGGGAGTGGGTGTCGAGCCGGGTCATGAGGGTCCGGGAGATGGTCGAGAAGCCTGCTCCTTCCCGGGCTCCGTCCCGGCTGGGCATCGTGGGTCGCTACGTTCTTTCGCCCCGGGTCTTCTCGCTCCTCGAGAGGACGCGGAAGGGAGCGAAAGGGGAGATCCAGCTGACCGACGCCCTCAAGCGGCTCGCGACCGAGGAGCCGGTCTTCGCCTACCGGTTCCAGGGAACGCGTTACGACGTCGGCAACAAGGTGGGCTATGTCGAGGCCTGTCTCGCCTACGCGCTCAAGGACCGGGAGTTCGGGTCCAAGGTGCGCTCTCTGCTTCGAAGGATGCGGCGCTGAGCGCGGCCCCCCGTCCCGGCGGGGTCGCCTGCGGGGTCAGACGGGTTTGAAGAAGTCGGTCAGTGCCTTGAGGTCCCGGTCGGACAGCTCCTTGATCCTCAGCCCCGCCGCGAACCGGCCGAAAAGGTTGATCGAGTTCCGGCGCGACCAGGCCACCACGGCCTGGATGCGGATCACGTGTCCGTCGGTCGGCGAATTCAGCGTGACCTCGAGCGGGGTCCCCATCATGAGGTCCGCGTCGCAGTTGATCAGGAGGCCGTCGCGGCTCACGTTCACGGTCTTGGCCGAGAAGTCACGCGTGGGCGGCGCGCCGCGCTGGCTGGGGATGGTGACCGTCCCGGCACCCAGCACCCGGCATTCAACGGGGACTACCGTCGTTACGCGGGGAGCGGTGCGCTTCTCATCGGTGCGGAGCATGCTGGCGACCTGTAGTTATTCTACAGCGCCGTGAGCGCCTCCGCCACGGCGCCCGACTCCGGCTGTCTGGCGATCCTCTCAGTGGGATCGGAGGTGACGACCGGCAGGGTCGCGGACACGAATGCGCAATGGGCGGCGGCCGAGCTGACGAAGCTCGGCTGGACGGTGGTCCTCGAGCTTGCCGTGGACGACGATCCTGAGGCGATCCGGGACGCGTTGGCGATTGCACGGTCGCGTGCCGATGTCGTCTGGATGACCGGAGGCCTCGGGCCGACCCGGGACGACCTAACTGTGGAGGCGGTGGCGGGCGCGCTCGGACTCGGGATTGCGGAGGACGCGGCGACGATTCGCCGTATCGAGGATGCATGGGCGAGACGCGGCATCCCGGTTCCCCCCGAAGCATCGAGGATGGCGCGGATTCCGGAGGGATCGAAGGCTTTTCCGAACGCGGTCGGGACTGCGCCCGGGATCTGGCTCGAGGCATCCGGCGGCGTGATCGTGATGCTTCCGGGCGTGCCCGCCGAGATGAAGCGAGTTGCCGTCGACCACGTGTTCCCCCGGCTTGCCGCGCGGGTGGAGCCGCCGTCCTCCGTCGTGTACCGGGTGCTGGGACTGTCCGAAGGCGAGGTCGACCGGCGGGTCGCGCCGCTCTGGGAGGCGGCGCCGCCCGGGGTCCGATTCGCGCTCCAGATCGACGCGGGAGAGGTCATGCTGCGCCTGCTCGCTCCGGCCGGATGGGACGGATTGCGCGCACTGGACCGGGGCATACGGGCGGCGCTGGGCGAGGCGGTCTGGACAACGGGGGACGAGACACTGGAAGCTCACGTCGTCCGCCGCCTGAAGGCGGCCGGTCGAACTCTGGTGGCGGCGGAGTCGCTCACGGGGGGGCTCGTGGCCGCCCGGCTGACTTCCGTCCCGGGTGCGTCCGAAGCGGTGAAGGGGAGCTGGGTGGTCTACCGGGACGAGTCGAAGACCGGCTGGCTCGGCATGGATCCGGCGATCCTCCAGACATGCGGTGCCGTCAGTCGCGAAGCGGCGATCGAGATGGCGAGGCGCGCGCGCCAGGCGTCCCGAGCGGACCTGGCCGTCTCGACGACGGGATGGGCGGGACCGGAGGGCGGGACGGACGCGGACCCCGTGGGGACGGTCTACGTCGCCGCGGAGTGGGATGGGGGGCTGGAGGCGGAGCGGCGCTGGTTTCGCGGCGGTCGCGACCAGGTCCGGGCCTACGCGGTCACGTTCGCGCTGGATCTGGTCAGACGGTGCCTGCCCCATGTGGGCGGCGGCGCCGGGTGAGCATGCGCTGTTTCGCGGCCGTTGATCTGAGCGCGGACGCGCGTACGGCCGCGGGACGGACGGCCGAACGCCTGCGCGCGAGGGTGCCGGAGGCGCGTTGGGTGTCGCCGGAATCGATGCATCTCACGCTCGAGTTCCTGGGTGATGTTGAGGGGCAGGATGTGGCGCGTCTCGGCGTCGCGCTGGCCGGCCTGCGTGACGAGCCCTCGGTGGAGTTGAGCCTCGGGAAGCCGGGAGTCTTCCCGGGTCTCCGGGCCGTCCGGGTGCTCTGGCTCGGAGTCGAGTCGGCGGGGGGAGCGCTCGAGGCGTTGGCCCGGCGGGTCCGAGGGTTGGTCTCTTCCGTGGGCCTGGGAGGGGCTGATGACAAGCCTTTCGTGGCGCATCTTACGCTCGCGCGTTTCCGGCGTCCCTCGGATCTTTCGCAGGTTGATCTTGGAGGGGAATCGCGCGACACTGGTGAGGGGAGATGGCTGGCAGATCGCGTGATCCTGTATCAAAGCCTCCTGTCCCCGGCGGGAGCCGAGTACCGGCCGTTGTGCGAGGTCCTGCTGGAAGGGCGGCGTTCAGCGTGAGCCGGGCGGCTCTCGCCTTGGCCGGCGGACTGGTGCTGGCGTCCGGGTCCGCCAGCGCGCTGTCGCGCGGCGAGGCCGGGGCGGACTTCCTCAAGATCGCCACGGGGGTGCGCGCCGTCGCGATGGGAAACTCCTATACCGCGATCGGCGAAGACATCTACTCGGTTTACTGGAATCCGGCGGGCACCGCGAATCTTACCGCTCCCGAGGCGGCGCTTTCCTACGTCAAGCTATATCAGTCCCAGCAGATCGCGGGAGTCTACCTCGTCTCCGGTGCGGTCGAGTTTCCGGGCCAGCCTTTCGGCTTCGGCAACGGCGGGGTGGGTTTCATGGCTCTTGCCACCGGGGCCTTCGACTCGACCGATCCCCAGGCTCTCGTACGCGCCGCCGCGGGCGCGGCCTCCGACTTCATGGGCTTCGTCACCTACAGCGCGCCGTTGACCGAGACCATCGCTGTCGGCACCAGCATCAAGATCATCCGCAGATCCCTGACGGGTGCGGACCCTGCGAGTTTCGCGACCGACCCGACCACCGGGGACTCGATTCCGACGAGGTCGATCGACTTCCAGGCGGGCGGTCTCGGGATGGATCTCGGGGTTCTGTGGGAGAACCTCGACCGGACCATGGCTCTGGGCGCCTCGGTGCAGAACCTGGGGGAGATCGGGGGGTTCGGGGAAGGATTCGGTTTCGCCCTGGGGAGCGGCGAGATCCTGCCGATCACCTTCCGGCTGGGCGGAGTGCTGCGAACGCCGCTGTGGGGATCCCGCCTGCTGACGACGGCCGATCTGACCTCGTTCGTGGACTCCTTTGGCCGGCCCCGCCTGTCGCTCGGGGCGGAATACGGGATCGCCGGGATCGCGTTTGTCCGGGCCGGATGGGAACAGCCGCTCGATCAGCGGTTCGGCAAGACGGCGCTCGACTACGGGGAGGAATCGGGACTGGCGAGGCTCCCGTCCCCCCTCCGTACCGGCCTGGGCTTCCGCTGGAAGGTCTCGCCGACCGCCCATATCCAGCTCGATTACGCGCTGGCGCCGTTCGGGACTCTCGGCAGCGTGCATCAGGTCGCCATGCTCGTGCGCTGGAACATCCCCCGCGTCCCGAAGGCGATAACGAGGGAATCCCCGGCGACGATCGAGAAGAGGGCCGTGAAGCCGACGCTCGTTATCGAGCCCAAGACGATCCGCTTCGAGCAGCCTCCGAAGGAATGGAAGGTCGAGATCACGGACGACCGCGGCCGCGTGGTCAAGACATTCGCGGGCACCGGCCTGCCGCCCAAGAGCCTGAATTGGGACGGAGCCGACGAGCGCGGCAGGATCGTCACCGACGTTTCGAGGTTCCAGTTCGTTCTCAAGGCGAAAGACGTGGCCGACAAGGAAGTCAGCTCGTCGTCCAATATCGCCGCCGTGAGCGCGGAGCCGCAGATTCGACCGGTGGCGGGGAAACCGCTCTACCCCGAAGTCGCCTTCGCCCTGCCGCAGGGGACGTACCAGCTCTGGCAGTTGCAGATCCTGGATGCAGGCCGGATCGTGCGGACATGGCAGGGACAGGGCACGCCGGAGTCGCCGATCCGGTGGGACGGCCGCGATGCGGAAGGCCGGGTGAGGACGCTCAAGGCGCCCAGGTTCAGCTGGCAGTTCAAGGACGAGGAGGGACAGACCACGAAGGGGGAGCGGGCCATCCCGCAGGTCGAGGCCGAAGTGCGGCCCGAGTTGCTCGGAAACCGCGTCCGGATGGTCGGCGTGAGGTACACGGGCAAGGCGTCCGAGCTTACGGACGAGCATCGCGTCGTGCTCGAGAAGGCGTCCAAGTTCATTGCCGAGCACCCGGGCAGTTCGCTGGCGATCGAGGCCTACGCGGACGCGCCGGGGAGCGACGACGAGAACTACGAGCTCGCGAAGACCAGGTCGGAACGGGTCCTGCGCGCCCTGGTCGAGGAATACCGGCTGGAGGCCTCCCGGGTTTCCATGCGCGTTTACGGACGGAGCCGGCCGGCCCCGCGGTACCCGAACCTTCCCGAAGAGGAACAGCGCCAGCGGGTGGACCTGGTCATCAACGTCCGCCGGTAGTCCTGGCCCGAAGACGGGCGCAAGTCGAAGCACGGGCTGTTCCATGATACGTTGGTAGGATGCGACTCAGCCGTCTTCCGCGCGCTCACGGGGCCGACCTGGACCCCCCGATCCGGCTGGTTCCATCGATCCTGAACGCCGACCTCGCCATGCTGCGCGACGGCCTTCGGATCCTCGAGCGTGGGGCTGCGGACGGTGTCCATGTGGACGTCATGGACGGCCACTTCGTGCCGAACCTTTCGATGGGCCCCCACATGGTCGAGTCCCTGCGCCGGCATACGGACCTGCCGATTGACGTCCACCTCATGGTGACGAATCCGGGTCAGTTCGTGGGCCCGTTCGTGCGAGCGGGCGCATCCAGCCTCACCGTCCACGCCGAGGGAGGGCGTGGCGTGCGCCGGCTTCTCGATCGGATTCGTTCGCTGGGGGCGGGGGCCGCCCTGGCCCTGCGGCCCCGCACGTCGCTGTCGGCCCTGCACGGCCTGCTCGAGCACGCGGACATGGTGCTCCTCATGACGGTGGAGCCGGGATTCGGCGGGCAGCCGTTCCAGGGCCGCGTCGTGCCCAAGATCCGGGCCCTGCGGCTTCGCGCGAGGCGCCTGGGACTCCGGCTCGACATCCAGGTGGATGGCGGGATTACGGTCGGCACCGCGCGTACCGCGGTGCGCGCCGGCGCCAACGTGCTTGTGGCCGGCGTCGCCATCTTCGGTGCGCCGGATCCGACCGCGGCGCTGGGGCGCCTCCGGCGGTCGGCGGAATCGGTGCGGCACCGAAGCAATGCCCGCCGGTAGGCTCGCCTCGGCCGTCTTCCTAGCGGGCGTTCTCGCCGCGTCGGCGGGAGCGGTGCGGGCGGCTGACTTCGACACGCTTGTAGCCGAGGGCAAGGACGCGATCTCGACGGGGCGCTTCAAGGACGCGGAGCGGACCTTCCTCAAGGCGCTCGAGCTCCAGCCCGGTCATCCCGAGGCGCTGTACGGGGCGGGATTCGCCGCGATGCAGCTGGGCAAGCGGAAGGCGGCCGTCGAGCGCTTCGAGGGGGTCCTGAAGGCGACGTATACGACTCCCGAGCTCAGGTCGTTTCACACGCTGGCGCTCACGCGCATCGGCGAGATCCTGCTGTCCGAGCGGCGCTGGGAAGAGGCGCTGGCGGTGTATGCCCGGGGCCTCCAGAACGACTCGCAGAACCCGGACCTGCACTACGGCAACGGAGTGGCCATGCGGGCCAAGGGGCGAAACGACAAGGCCCTGAGGGAATTCGAGGAGGCCCTGCGGCTCAACCCCAAGCACGCGGGGGCGATGGTGGGTAAGGCGTCCGTCTACTACGAAATGGGCAACGTGCCGGAGGCCTTCACGCTTCTCGAGAACGCCGTGACGGCCTCTCCCGGGGACGCGCTTCCTTACGGCGTCATGGCCTCCTTTTACCAGGACATGAAGAAGCCCTACGAGGCCCACCTCATGTACGGGCATTACTACTTCACGGCGCGCGACCTGAAGCATGCGGCGGAGGAGTACCGCAATGCGCTCGCGATCAAGGAGACCCCCGACACGCACTACTCGATTGGGGTGGTGAAGCTTCAGCTGGGCGAGGCGAGGGAGGCGGAGACGCATTTCCGGCGCGCCCTGGACCTCAAGATCAAGCCCGCGGACGCGTCCCAGGCTCAGTTGGGAGTGTCGCTGGCCAAGCAGGGGAAACTCACCGAGGCGATGGTCGCGCTCCGGAAGGCAATCCGGGCGAACCCCAAGGAGCCGGGCTACCCGACCCAGATGGCCTGGATCGCCCTCCAGGCGGGAGACAAGGACGAGGCGGAACGGTCGGCCAAGAAGGCCCTGGAGCTCGACCCGAACCTGCCGGCGGGGTACCGGTACCTCGGAGACGTCTACAGCGCGCGCGGCGCGTGGCACGACGCGATCGGGGCGTACGAGAAGGCGCTTTCGCGAGATCCCAACCAGGATGACGTCTACGTGAACCTGGGGTGGGCCTACGAATCCGTCGGGGATCTCGTGAGCGCCCAGCGGAACTACGGGATCTTCCTCACGATCGGCACCGACAAGGACGCCATGGAGAAGGTCCGGGCCCAGATCAAGCTGCTGAAGGCGCGCCAGCGGAAGGCCGGGTAGCGACGGTGGGTGAGGCGGTTCAGCGGCGGCTGAACCGGGTCGTCCTGTTGTGGGGCGCCGTGCTCCTTCCGCTGGCGTTCTGGCCCCCGTTCGAGGATGCGTTCAAGCTTCCACAGACTTTCCTGGTCGTCAGCCTTTTGGTGGGCTTGATGACGTGGGCGACGTGGCCGGAGTGGACGAAAGTCGTCACGTCGCCGCCGGGGTGGTGGTGGCCTGCGGGAGCTTGGTGCCTGATGGCCGCTTTTGGTCCTCTGCTGGCCCTGTGTCCCGGGCCGGGTGGATGGGGCGCGATGATAGAGTCGCAACGTTGGATGGGGTTCACGATCCTCGCGTACATGGGATCGATCCTCATCAGGCGAAACGGCGGGGTGCGCCTCCCGGTCGCGATGGCAGTCGCCGGGGCCATGAGCGCGCTATACAGCCTCATCCAGTTCTTCTGGTCGGACCTTGCGGGGGGGCTCGAGACCCGGGGCCTGCGGCCGTTTTCGACAATGGGGAATCCAGATTTCCTGGCCGCGTACCTGATCGCGGTGTTCCCGCTGATGGTGTCACGCGTGCTGGCGGGAGGCAACGTGCTCTGGTGGCTGGCGACGGCCGTGACCGGGCTGGCGCTCCTCATCGCGCAGTCGCGCGGCGCATGGCTCGGGATCGCGGCCGCGGTCGTGGCGGCACCCGTGCTCTGGCGGGCCGGGGGAGGCCGGTTCGTCATGTCCAGACGGCTGTGGCTGACGGTGGCCGCCGCCCTGGTCGCGGTTACGGGGTACCTCGCTTCGCACGGCCAGGGCCGTGCGAGGCTGACCGCGATGTTCTCGACCGGGCACTTCGACGCGACGGGGCGGCTCATGATGTGGCGGGCGACGATGTGGATGGTCCGGGACCGCCCGGTCCTGGGGGCCGGCCCGGGGTCGTACGCGAGGCTCTACCCCGATTACCACGCCCGCCTCCTGGCCGAGGATCCTGGCCGGCCGTGGTTCTTCAGCGAGAACGCGCACAACGACACCCTCCAGTTGGCGGCCGAGACCGGAGCGGTCGGACTCGGGGTCGTGATCTGGCTGCTGGCCGTGTTCTGGCGGATCGGCTGGAAGGCCCACCGCGACGGACAGCGCGACGCCTTGCCAATCCTTCTGGGCCTCGTCGCGCTCGTCGTGGACGCGCAAGTGAACTTCCCGTGGTACCTCGTCCCGGCACAGGGCTGGGTCTGGCTCTCGCTCGCGTGGCTGGCTTCGCGCCGACCGGAGTCGGGGAGGGAGCCCGCGGTGGCGCCGTGGGGACCACACTGGGTCGGGCGTCTCTTCGTTGCAGGTGTTGTGGTCTCGTCGGCGATCTGGGGCCGTCAGCTCGTGGCGGACGGCTGGCTCAAGCTCTCGGGCGACTTCGCGGCGGCCGGAAGGTGGCCGGAGACGGCGGCGTGTGCGTCCCGCAGTTGGAATGGCTGGGGGTTCTGGGAGGGCCGATCACGGGCGGCCGGGAACGCGGCACTGGCGGAATACTCGCTCGGCCGATGGACGGAGGCGGAATCGTGGGCGCGGGCGGCCCTTTCGGATGCACCCGGTATTCCCGCGCAGTGGAACCAGTTGGGCCTGGCCCTGGCCCGGCAGGGGAAGCTGGACGAGGCGGATGCCGCCTGCCGGGAGGCGATCCGGTTGAACCCGCATCAGGCGGAGAGCTGGCACACGCTCGGCAACATCGCGTTTCTCCGGCGGGATCGGGCGGGCGCGGCCGCGGCGTGGCAGCGCGCGCTGGTGGAGAACCCGTCGCTGGAGGGGGCTCGGCAGAGCCTGCACGGGCTTCGTGATGTGAGATACTAGCGCCATGCCCAGACAAGTCATTTCGACACCCCAGGCGCCCCAGGCGGTTGGCCCCTATTCCCAGGCCGTGCGCGCGGGGGATTGGCTGTTCGTTTCCGCCCAGTTGCCGTTCGACCTAATGACGGGGACGCTCATCCGTTCAGGTGTGCGGGGTCAAACCAGAAGGGCGATGGAGAACATCAAGGCGGTCGTCGAGGGGGCGGGGGCGACGATGGCTCACGTCGTCAAGGTCACGGTGTTCCTCCGGAACATCGAGGATTTCGGGCAGATGAACGAGGTCTACGCCGAGTTCTTCCCCGGGGACAAGCCTGCCCGGTCCACGGTGGAGGTGGCGCGCCTCCCGAAGGATGCCATCCTGGCCGTGGACGTGGTAGCCTACCTCGGCTCGTGAGCCCAACGGACCCGGTTCTTCTCCTGGGTGTCTTCGCCGCCCTCGCAATTGGGGGGCCGGCCGGGGCGCTCATCGCCAGTCGGCTCGTTGCGCCGCGGAATCCGGGGATGGTGAAGAGCCTGCCCTACGAATGTGGTGCGGTCGAGGCGGGCGATCCCTGGGGGCAGTTCCGGATCCAGTTCTACCTCTATGCCCTCGTCTTTCTCGTGTTCGACGTGGAAGCTCTCTTCCTTTACCCGTGGGCGACGGTGTTCCAGGAGGCGGGAGTGACAGGTTTCGTCGAAGCCATGGTTTTCGTCGGTCTGCTGGTCCTCGCGTGGGCCTACGCGTGGCGGCACCGGGCCCTCGAGTGGGAGTAAGCGCATGAGCAACGCGCTCGACGGAGTGTTCATCGAAGGGAAGCGGTTCCTCCTGAACCTGCTTTCCACGCTGTTGCCGAATGACTGGTACGCGGCGCTGAGTCCGGTTGTCTCCGCCCTCATCATCTCGGCGGCGATCCTGGTCTTCGCGCCGGTCACGATGATGTTCCTCACCTGGCTCGAGCGGAAGACCGTCGCGAGGTTCCAGGACCGGCTGGGGCCGAACCGCGTGGGCCCGGCCGGCATCCTTCAGCCCATCGCGGACGGGATCAAGATGTTCCTCAAGGAGGACATCGTGCCGCGCGACGCCGACCGGTTGCTCCATTTCCTGGTGCCGGCGGTTGCGACGGCCCCGGTGTTCATGGTATTCCTCGTCCTGCCGTTCGGGCGGGACATGACGGCACTGGACCTCAACGTGGGCCTGCTGTTCTTCCTGGGGCTTTCGGCGGTACAGACCCCCCTGGTCATCGCCGCGGGCTGGAGCGCACGATCCAAATACTCCGCACTGGGCAGCATGCGGGCGGCGGCCCAGATCATCTCCTACGAGATCCCGATGGTCGTTGTGCTGATCGCGGTCGTCATGGCTTCCGGGACCATGTCCACGGCATCCATCGTGGAGGCGCAGGCTTCGGGCTGGTACATCGCGACTCCCTGGGGAGCGGCCGGCTTTCTGGTCTTCGTGCTGGCCGCCGCGGCCGAGGCCAACCGGACTCCGTTCGATTTGGCCGAGGCGGAATCCGAGCTGGCGGCGGGCTTTCACACGGAGTTCACGGGGATGAAGTTCGCGATGTTCCAGATGGCCGAATTCCTCAGCACCTTCGCGTCGGGCGGCCTGGCGGCGACGGTGTTTCTCGGCGGCTGGCAGGGCCCCGAGCCCTACCTTCCGCGCTTCCTGCAAGGGGCAGCCGGCGCGGTGCCGTCGTGGGGGTGGTTCCACCTCAAGCTCTACGCCATGTTCTTCGTGTTCATGTGGTTCCGGGGCACCTTCCCCCGGTTCCGGATCGACCAGTTGCTCGGGTTCGCTTGGAAGTTCCTCTTTCCGATGAGCGTTCTCGTGATCGTCGCTGCAGCGATCTGGCACTTCCTGCTGGCAGGACCGGCCGCCCCGTCCGCGGGACGGTTGGCCGCGGCGTGGGGAAGCTGTGCCGGACTGCTCGCGGCGGGCTGGCTGGTCCTGTCGATCGTGCTCGAAGGGGAGTTCGGGCGGATGAACCGCCCGCGGGTGTTGCCAGATGCTTCCTGAAGCGGCCTTCGCCGTGTTCGCGGCGATGGCCGTGGGAGGCGGACTCATCGCGGTCATAGCCCGGAGCGTCTTCCGCGCCGCCCTCGGGCTCATGCTCTCGCTCTTCGGTGTGGCGGGGCTTTACCTGCTTCAGCGAGCGGAGTTCCTTGCCGTGGTGCAGGTGCTCGTATACGTCGGCGGTGTTTCGGTTCTCATCGTGTTTGCCGTCATGCTCACCGAGCGCGAGGGCTCGGTTCTGAAGGTGACCCTGAACCGCGGGCTGGTCGCGCCGGCCGCCGCCCTGGGGGGGGGATTCTGGCTGGTGACCACCTGGGCGGCGGCCCGGACGCCGTTTGTCAACCCGCCCCCCGCGGCGGTGTCGGCCCGGGAGATCGGAACATCCCTGCTCAACCAGTTCCTACTTCCGTTCGAGGCGGTGTCCCTGCTCCTGCTCGTGGCGCTGGTGGGAGCCCTCGTGATCGCCGGCGCGGACCGCGGGCGGAGCGGACCTCCGGGCCGGCGGGAGGACGGCTCATGCTGAGCGTCAAGGCGTACGCCGTGGTCGCGTCCCTGCTCTTCGGGCTGGGGGTGTATGGAGCTCTTGCCCGGCGGCACGCCGTGGCCGTTCTCATCTCGATCGAGCTCATGCTCAACGCCGCTGCCCTCAACTTCGTGAGCTTCTCCCGTCTGCAGGGGAATCCCCAGGCTGCATCCGGTCAGGTCTTCGCGATCTTCATCATCGCGATCGCGGCTGCCGAGGCAATCGTGGGTCTGGCGATCATCCTCGCGCTCTACCGTGCGCTGAAGTCGGCCGCGCTCGACCACTTCACGATGCTGAAATGGTAGCCCAGGCTTCCGCGCTCGCTGCCGCTTCCGCGTTCTCGGCCGTCCCGGCGGTCACGGTGGTGGAAGCTCCCGCGTACCTCTGGCTCATCCCGGCACTGCCGCTGGCGGCCTTCATTGTCATCGGGCTTGTGACCAGGCCGTGGCGGCTGCTGTCGGCGGCCGTGGGCGTGGTCGCGATCGCGCTCTCGTTCGTGTTCTCGCTCTGGACGTTCATCGCCCAGCTCAAGGCTGGAGCGGAGACCGTGCAGGCGGTCTCGATCCCGTGGTTCTCGACGGGCACGCTGCATCCGATGGTCGGCCTTCAGGTGGATCCGTTGTCCGCGGTCATGCTCCTCGTGGTGACGACGGTCGCCCTGATGGTGCAGGTATACTCGCTCGGCTACATGGCGGGCGAGGCGGGCCTCGCGCGGTACTACGCCTACCTTTCGCTCTTCTGTGCGTCGATGCTCGGCCTGGTCCTGGCCCGGGGGTTCATCCAGCTTTACATATGCTGGGAGCTGGTCGGGCTGTGCTCGTACCTGCTCATAGGTTTCTGGTACGACCGGGACGCTCCTGCATTCGCGGCGAAGAAGGCCTTCGTGACCACGCGGCTCGGCGACCTCGGATTCCTGCTGGGGGTCCTGCTCATTTGTACCGCGGCCGGGTCGTTCGAGTTCTCGGAAGTGCAGGCCAGGACGGCGGCGGGGCTCCTGGATTCGCGCACCATGACGCTGGCGTGCCTCCTCCTGTTCTGCGGCGCGGTGGGGAAGAGCGCGCAGGTGCCGCTGCACGTCTGGCTGCCCGACGCCATGGAGGGCCCGACGCCGGTCTCGGCGCTGATCCATGCGGCGACGATGGTGGCCGCCGGCGTCTACATGGTGGCGCGGTTCGCCTTCCTCTTCCACGGATCTCCCGATGCCATGGCGACGGTGGCCGTGGTCGGCGCGCTCACGGCGCTCCTGGCGGCGACGATCGCGCTGGTCCAGGACGACATCAAGCGCGTGCTGGCCTACTCGACGATCAGCCAGCTCGGCTACATGATGCTGGCGCTGGGCGCCGGGTCCGTGACGGCGGGGATGTTCCACCTCTTCACCCATGCGTTCTTCAAGGCCCTGCTCTTCCTCTGCGCGGGCGCGGTCATCCATGCGGTCCGCACGAACGACATGTGGGAGATGGGGGGCCTGCGGAAGGCGATGCCGTGGACCTTCTGGACGTTCGTCATCGGTGCGCTTGCGCTTGCCGGGATCTTCCCGTTCTCGGGGTTCTTCAGCAAGGACGAGATCCTGGCGCGCGTGCTCGCCTATTCGCCGCCGCTCTTCGCCGTGGCGCTGGTTGCCTCGTTCTGTACGGCCTTCTACATGGGCCGGGTCGTGTTCGTGGCGTTCCTCGGCGCCGCGCGGGGGGGTGCCGCCGCCCACGCGCACGAGGCGCCGCTGGTCATGCGGGGGCCGCTCGTCGTTCTCGCCGGCCTCTCCCTGGTCGCCGGCTGGTGGGTTTGGGACTTTGCGCGGTTCGTGTTCGCGGGAGAGGTCGAGGAGGTGCACATCCACCTGGGGCTGGCGGCCGCGACCCAGCTCGTGCCGCTGGCGGGCCTCGCGCTCGCGGCGGGGATGTACGTCTCCCGGACGCCCGATCCGGACGCGCTGGCGAAGCGGTTCGCTTCGGGATACGCCCTGCTCCGGCACCGGTTCTACATCGACGAGGCCTACGACTGGCTCATCGACCGGGTGGTCATGCAGTTCGCCGCCGGGATCGGCTGGTTCGACCGGCACGTGGTGGACGGGGCGGTGAACGGCGTGGCCTGGCTCGCGCGGCAGACGGGCGCCCAGCTCCGGTATCTCCAGACTGGGAGGGTCCAGCACTACGCCGCGGCCGTATTCGGGGGGGTGCTCTTCCTGCTTCTGCTCGCGCGCCTGGCGGGGGCCAGGTAGGCCGTGTTCTCCGCGATCGCTTCCTGGGCCACGATTGCCGCCGCGCTGGGGATGCTGGGCTGGTACGCGGCGGTCCAACTGACGGGCGAGACGGTCTACTGGCTCTCGGACATCATGGCCCTGACCGCGACGGCGTCCGTCGTCATCATGGCGGTGCCCGGCCGGTTCGAGCGGTTCATCAGGTGGATCGCGGCGGCCTTTTCGTTCGGTGCTCTCGTGCTGTCCGTGTGCATCGCGGTCATGTTCCAGCGCGGGGAAGGATTGTCCACGTTTCAGTTCGCCGAGACCTCGCCCTGGATTCCGGGGCTGGGGGCCAGCTGGGCGCTTGGCGTTGACGGGATCGGCGTGGCGATGGAGTTGCTTACCGGGATAATCATCTTCTGCGGGGTTCTGGCATCCTGGCGCGTCGAGCACCGGCCGCGCGAGTTCTTCGCCCTCCTGCTCCTCCTGGTGACCGGCGTGTTCGGCGTTTTCGCCGCCCAGGACCTGTTCCTCTTCTTCCTGTTCTACGAGCTGGCGGTGCTTCCCATGTATCTGCTCATCGGAATCTGGGGGACGGGTCGGAAGGAATACTCCGCCATGAAGCTCACGCTCTACCTCCTGATGGGAAGCGCTCTCATGCTCGTGGGATTCCTCGCACTCTACTTCGGCACCGAGACCTACGGGGCGCCCGGCGCTCACGATCTCACCTTCAGCCTGGAGGCGATGCGCCGCACCGTCTATCCCGCGGACGTCCAGAAGTTCTATTTCCCCTTCCTGTTCATCGGGTTCGGGATACTGGCGGGCTTTTGGCCGCTCCATACCTGGTCGCCCGACGGTCATGCCTCCGCGCCGACCGCGGTCTCGATGCTGCACGCGGGCGTCCTGATGAAGCTCGGGGCGTTCGGGATAATCAGGGTCGGCGTCGAGCTGTGTCCCGAGGGCGCCCGGCTCTGGCTTCCGTATTGCGCGGTGTTCACGCTGGTCAACATCACGTATGGGGCGTTCTCGGCGATGTCGCAGGTCGACCTCAAGTACGTGATCGCGTATTCCTCGGTCTCGCACATGGGGATCGTGATCCTGGGGATAGCGACGCTCAACGACGCTGGGCTAAACGGGGCCGTGCTCCAGATGTTCTCGCACGGGATCATGACCGGTCTGTTCTTCGCGCTCGTGGGGTTCACGTACGAGAAGACCCATACGCGCATGATCGCGGAATACGGCGGACTGGGAGCCCGGATGCCCGTTCTGGCGACCTTCTTTACCATCGCCGGGCTGGCTTCGCTGGGCTTGCCGGGGCTTTCCGGATTCGTGGCGGAGCTCATGGTGTTCCTGGGGGCCTGGCAGATGAACCGGATCATGTGCGCGATCGCGGCGGTCGGAATCGTGGTGACGGCCGCCTACGTTCTGCGTGTGCTCCAGAAGTGCTTCTGGGGGCCGCTGACGAACCCGCACTACGAGAATGTCCCTGACGCCGGTCCCGTCGAGATCCTGTGTCTCTCGATCCTGGCGTTCGTCCTGGTGGCGGTGGGAATGCTTCCGGGCTGGCTGGTCTCGATCATCAACAGCGGCGTGGCTCCCGTGCTCGGGCGCGTGGCGGGAGGGGGTTGATGGGATTCCCGGGCGTTGACTGGAGCATCTTCCGGGTGGAAGGCTTCCTGCTCGCCGGCATCGGCGCGGGGTTCGTGGCGGATCTGGCGCGGCCGCGGGAGTGGAGGACGCCGGCGGGAGGATGCCTGCTGGGGGGGGTGGCGGCGGCCCTGGTGGCCGCATTCGTGTGGCCGGTTCCCGACACGTCGCTCTGGGAAGGCGTGTTCGTCGTGGACGGCCTGGCGCGGTACTTCAAGATCCTGTTCCTTTGCGCGCTCGGCATCGTCACGCTCGCCTCGCTGCGGGACATGCGTGACCGGGCGTGGGCGGGGGAGTATTACTTCTGCCTGGGATCGTCCGGGGCCGGCATGATCCTCCTGGCGGGGGCGAACGAGCTGGTCTCGCTCTTCGTCGCGCTCGAGCTCACGAGCCTTCCGCTCTACGTCATGGCGGCACTGCGCCGGGGCGAGCCGAAATCGCAGGAGGCGGGCCTGAAGTACCTTCTCGTGGGGGCTTTCTCGACCGCCGTCTTCCTCTTCGGCGCATCGTTCGTCTATGCGATCGGCGGCTCCACCGCCATCAGGGACCTCTCGGTGGCCGGCCCGCTTCACGCCGCCGAGCCGTTGCTCCTGATCGGGCTTGTGTTCATGCTGGCCGCCATGGGCTTCAAAGTGGCGGCGGTGCCGTTCCACACGTGGGCGCCCGACGTGTACGAAGGCGGGCCCACGCCGATGGTCGCGTTCGCGTCGGTGGCGTCGAAGGCGGCCGGGTTCGTGATCCTGATCCGGCTGCTCCTGGGGCCCTTCCGCGTCCTGCAGGAGGACTGGACGCTCCTCGTTTCGACGATGGCCGCGGGGACCCTGATCATCGGGAGTTTCCTCGCGATCCCGCAGACGAATATCAAGCGCCTGCTCGCGTATTCCTCCATTGCGCAGGCCGGCTATCTGCTGATTGGGTTCGTGCCCGGCACGCCCCGGGGCGTCTCGGCCGTGCTCCTGTTCCTGGCGATCTACGTCTTCACCAACCTCGGCGCGTTCCTGTCCGTGATCGTCGTGTCCCGGTCCACCGGGTCCGACGAGATCGCGGCGTTCACGGGGTTGTCCAGGCGCTCTCCTCTCGTCGCGCTCGCGATGATGTTGTCCCTGCTTTCGCTGGCCGGCATCCCGCCCCTGGGCGGATTCGTCGGGAAGCTCTACCTCTTCGCCGCGGCGATGGAGTTCCCCTCCCGGTTCCTGTGGCTCGTCGTGCTCGGGGTCCTGCTCTCGATCGTCTCGCTCTACTACTACCTGCTCGTGATCAGGCGCATGTACATCGAGGAGTCGCCGGATGCGCCTCCGGTGGATCCCGGCCCGGCTGCAGGAATCGCGCTCTTCCTGTGCATAGTCGGGATTCTTGCGCTCGGGATAGCACCGCAGTACCTCCTGGACCTGGCCATGGGCGTGGCCCAGGGCTGGCAGTAGCCCTCAGCCGGGGATGGTGGCTCCGCCGCCCGCAGTCCGGCCCGCGGTCGTTCCTTTCGTCTCCTACGCCGAGTCGGTTCCGCTTGTTCTTGACGCGGCCGGGGCCGCCGACCCGATCTCGCGCCAGACCGCGATCCTGATCAAACCGAACCTGGTCGAGGCGATGGCTCCTCCGGTCACGACGCCGGTCGAATGCGTGGAGGCGGTCATAGCCTACTGCCGCGCCCGCTCGAAGGCGTCCATCGTGGTCGCCGAGGGGTGCGGGGCCGCCTCCTACGACACCGACGTGGCCTTCGCGAAGCTGGGTTACGAGGCGCTGGCGAAGCGTGCGGGAGTAGTCCTGGTCGATCTCAACAAGGCTCCGACGATCCTGCTGAGAAATCCTTCGTGCCGGGTGTTTCCCGAGTTCCACATGCCTAAGTTGGCCATGGACCACTTCGTGATCTCTGTGCCGGTTCTCAAGGCGCACAGCCTGGCCACGATCACGGGCACGCTCAAGAACATGATGGGGTTCGCGCCACCCAAGCACTACCAGCAGGGCGGACACTGGAAGAAGTCGGCCTTCCATGCGCGCATGCACGAGGCGATCCGGGACCTGAACCGCTACCGGACGCCGGACCTGACCCTCCTGGACGCGCGGGTGGGGCTGGCCGAGTATCACCTGGGCGGCGCGGAGTGCTCGCCGCACGTCATGAAGCTTGTGGCGGGCACTGACCCCGTCGAGGTGGACCGTCTCGCGGCATCTTTCCTCGGCCTAGACTGGCGCTCAATTCCTCACTTGGGGGACGACCTGGGGGACGTGATTAAGTAATTAAGTTGCGGGGACTTGGGCAATAGGGGAGAATGGCGGTCACGATGCCTCGCCAGGCACGACTGGACTTCCCGGGGTGCTTGCACCACGTTATGGTGCGGGGGATAGGTCGGTCTCCTCTCTTCGATGACCGGTCAGATTATTACTTCTTCATCGGGGAGCTGGAGCGTGAACTGCACCGTACTGGCGCACGGTGTCTTGCGTGGTCGCTGATGCCCAATCATGTCCATCTGCTGATCCAGACCGGAGCCATTCCGCTCTGGCATCTCATGCATCGGCTGCTGCTGCGTTATGCGGGCCGGTACAACCGGCGTCATAGGCGGTCGGGGCATCTCTTTGAGAACCGCTACAAGTCGCTTCTATGCGATCGGGACAGCTACCTGCTGGAATTGGTACGGTACATTCACCTGAACCCCCTGCGAGCAGGACTGGTGGCGTCAATGGATGGACTGGAACGCTATCCATGGACCGGGCATCCGGTACTGCTCGGGAAACGACGGGCGTCATGGCAGGAGACGGACCAGGTCCTCGGGGAATTCTCGACGGGCCGAACTCGAGCCCGGAGCCGGTATGCGGATTTTGTCAAAGAAGGCGCGGGCAAAGTCCGTCGTCCCGAGTTCACCTTCGGGTGGTCGCATCTGAGGGGCATGCTGGCGGAGGGGGGCCGAACGCCGAAGGACGATAGGGATGTCCGCGATCCCCGCATTTTGGGCGACGGGGATTTCATCGCGCGCGTCGCGGCGAAGGTGGAGGCGGCGGAACGGCGGCGACAGAGGGCAGGCAAGCGGGTCAGTCCGCAGGCGGTCGTGCAGGCAGCGGCGAAGGCAGCCGGTGTGCCGACAGAGGCGATTCAGCGGCCCAATCGGAGGCGAGCAGCTGTGATGGGGCGTGCGCTGGCCTGCAAGTGGCTGGTGGAGGACCTGGGAATGCGCGGAGTGGCAGTGGCGAGGCTTTTACGGGTGACTCCTGCCGCGGTGTCCCAAGCTGTAGAGCGCGGGAGGAAGGTCGAGATTGAACAGGGAGTGAGCCTTGACACCGCAACTTAATTACTTAATCACGTCCCCGAAGGGGTGGTGGATACCGCGGCGAATCCTGTTCCCGCTGACCGCGCTCTGCGGACTGGCGGTGCTGGCGGTCGCGCTGGCGGCGCAGTCCGATGCGCGGGCCCTGACCGATGCGGTGGCGCTCGTCCCGCGGGCATGGTTCAAGAACCGGGCAGGTTGGGCTGCTTTCGGCGGGGCGGCCGTTTTGCACGCGCGCGCGGCACTGGCGGCGGCGGCAATCCTGGCGGCGGCGTTCTGCGCGGGCGGGAGGTTGCTGAAGTGGCTTGGGGGAAGGGAAGGAGCTCTTGGCCGGGGCGAGTCGTTGCTGAGCCGGATCGGTCTGGGGTTAGGTGGTTGGGCGCTGGCCGGAATGGGCCTGGGGCTGACGGGGCTGATGGAGCCTGCGATCATGGTGATCGTCGGAGTCGGCATGATGATCATGCCGAGCTGCTCGGCCCGCCCGAAGGCGAGGGAGAGCGGAGCGGGGGCGCTCGGTTTCGCGGTGTGGACGGTGACCGGCGTCCTGCTGGCCACGGACCTCATGGCGTCCATGTGTCCGGAATGGTTCTCGGACGGCCAGATGTACCACCTCGGATTGCCCGAGCGGTTCCTGTTCGACCACAAGCTTGCTCCGATGCCCGAGAATCTGCTGACCTTCCTGCCGCTGAACACGGAGATGATCTACGGTGTTGCGCTCGCGTTCGGCGGAGAGGAGGCGGCCAAACTGCTGAATTGGTGCTGGGGCGTTCTGCTCGCGCTCGCGGCGGCGGCGCTCGTCCGCGCGCTGGGCGGCGGGAAGGTTCCGGCGTGGACGGCCGCAGTCGCGGCGTACCTGCTGGTCTCCCTGCCGGTCACGATGGTCGAGAACGAGATCTCGTTCGGCGACAACTTCCGGGCGCTGATCGAGACCCTGGCCCTGCTCTGGGCGATCCGGGCGGTCCGCGGGAACCGGGTGGGGCTGGTCGTGGCGGCCGTCTTCGCCGGGCTCGCAATGGGATCCAAGTACCTCTCCGTGTTCCGCGGCGGGCTGATTGCCCTGGGCCTGCTTGTGATCGGGGTCGCGGAAGCGCGGCGCCATCGGGCGCGTCTGGGCCCGGCGCTGCGGTTCACGGCCGTGGCCTCACTCGTGGTGGCGCCGTGGCTGGCCCGGAACTGGTACGTGGGTGGTGATCCGGTGTATCCGTTCCTCCAGCAGATCTTCACGCCCCTGCGGTTCACGGCGGCGGACCTGGCCCGGTGGATGCAGGACAACGCGCACTACGGCGTCGCGGGCCAGACCTTCGGGAGCTGGGTGGGGACATTCTGGCGCGCGTCGGTGGCCCCCGGGGACGCCGAGTTCGGGACGTTCGGATTGAGCCCTCTGCTCCTCGGGTTGCTCCCGCTCGCCGTCTTCCTCAGGCGTTGGCCGCGGGAAGCGCTCCTCGTGGCCGGCGTCGTCGTGGGGGAGGGGCTCGCGTGGTCGTTCTCCTCGCACCTGATGCGCTATCTCCTGCCCGCGCTGGCGGCCGCATGCGGACTGGGCGGCTGGCTGCTCCGCGAGGTCGACGGGGAATCGCCCCGATTCGCCCGTCTTCTGGTCGCGATCGCGCTCCTCTGGGCGGCACCCGTCCTGCTCATGCGCGCGCACCACCGGTTCAACCTTGACGACAAGTTCGGTGTGTTCGAATACACGCTCGGCCGCACTCCCTACCGCGACCGCTTGACCGCACGGGGGTTCGGGGCGGTCATCCGCGGTCTGCCTCCCGGTTGCGTACTCATGGTCGGTGAGGACCGGGTCCTCGGGCTGGGGCGGAGATGGCGCGCCGGGAGCATCTATGACCGCATGCTCGTTAAGG
>Ga0315294_10000807_pt1 | contig 33913 bp, 28 predicted proteins | sample YL17G13_40_MG_FD_203626 | JGI IMG/M metagenome (GOLD analysis project Ga0315294, IMG submission 203626) | Sediment microbial communities from Yellowstone Lake, YNP, Wyoming, USA - YL17G13_40 | ecosystem: Environmental > Aquatic > Freshwater > Lake > Sediment | place: USA: Wyoming | collected...
CCCGCAGCGTCCTCTTGCCCACGCGTTCCCTGTCCTCGACGAGCAGGGCGTCCCAGGGGATCCTGCGCCTGTTCGCATCGGGGTTCGCCTCGAGGTAGTCGTACTTGTACATCCGCAGCTTGAACGCGGCGTTCCACCAGAGGAGGATCGAGGCGGGGCCGGGGAGCAGCAGCGCGGTGAACGCGGAGACCACGAGGATCAGCAGCGTTCCGATGAAGAGACCCAGCGAGTGGCCCGGGTTGTCCAGCAGCAGGAGGAAGGACTTGCGGATCAGCTTGCGGAACTTCCTGTCCAGCCGGGCGCGGATCGGAAAGAAGTACTGCAGGGCGAGCGCGCACGCCACCGTCACCCAGAACAGCAGGGCGAAAGCAAGCCATGCCGCGAGGTTCTTCACGCTGGCGAAGAAGGGGAAATCGACGAAGATCACCACGACGACGTACAGCACGACCGTGAGGGCGAGCAGGAGGCTCGTCGGGACGCTCTCCCTGAGGTATGCCCAGAACTCAGCGAACCCGGGCTGCTTGTAGTCCGCGATGTCCGCGCACATCCGGCTGACGGCCCCCGCGTAGACGGCAAGGGCCGCGACCCCCACGGCAGCGATGGCGATGGCGAGGGGGAGGATCGCGCCGGCCAGGGGAGCCAGCACGAACAGGATCGCGAGAACCGCGAGGAAGCCGAGGTTCATGATCAGCACGCGGAACATGTTGTCCCACATGTCGAAGAAGGTTTTCGTAATGAGGAATCCAAACATGCCCGACCTTACCATCACCTCGCCTTGACATTCAAGGCCCTCGATAGTATCATCGAGACATAATTCGGCGATGACGAACTACTACGATGTGCTGGGGATAGCGCGGGGCTCGACGCCGCAGGAGATCAAGAAGTCCTTTCGGCGCAGGGCCAAAGAATTGCATCCGGACGTCCGGCGCGACGGTGACGGCCGCACGGAAGAGCAGATGCGGCTTCTCCTGGCCGCCTACAGCGTGCTCGGCGACCTCGAGAAGCGCCTGCAGTACGACAGGACCCTGCCGCCCGTCACGGCGATCCGGGGCTTCGACTATCGGGAGTTCCTGCGCAAGCGCGGCGATGACCCCTTCAGCCAGTCGAAGCTGATCTTTCACGACCTGCTGTCCAATCACCAGGATGAGGCGATGGAGCTGTACGAGCGGCTCACGGTGGCGAGGGGTTTCGACCTGGAGCACTACCTTTCGCGCGAGGACTACATGGACTGCGCGTTCCTCCTCGCCGAGGTGTTCGAGTCGCGCGGCAACTTCGCCGAGGCCTACGAGCTGTACAAGAAGCTGTACAGCTACGAGCGGGAGCAGCCCTACTTCCGTCACTTCATCGAGGAGGTGGTCGACAGGCTGCGCACGCTGCTGTGCTTCAAGATGCTGGGGACCCTCCAGCCCCACGAGGCGATCTCGCGCCTGAACGAGATGATCCTGCTCGACTTCTCTCGCAAGGACAGCGCGTTCTTCTGCAAGAAGCTCGCCGAGGTGTACGCCTCCCTCGGGCTGCAGGAGGCGGCCTTGGAATATCTGCAAAAGGGGCTACAATTGGATCGAAAACTGTCGGGCGTGAAGAAGCTGAAGGAGAGGATCGGCTGCGCCGTATGCCTTGACAATCCCTGAGCACTTCGGTTAACTGACGACGCTCCCGGGGTGCCTTCGCGGGGGCGTAGAGGAGCGCTGTTCCAGCATGAAAACTCGCATTTTCTCCCTTGTTCTCCTTTGCGCCGGGCTGTGCGCGGCCGGCGCCGACCCCATCGACAAGACCGTGGCCACGGTCCGGCTGACGCGCTCGGAGATCATCACGGTGCGCCAGCTGCGCAAGCAGATCGACCCGCTGGAGGCGCAGGTGAAGCGGGCGCTGTCCCAGGAGGAGCGCAAGCTCGTTCTGGAGGGGCTGGTCGCCAAGTCGCTCATCGAGCAGGCCGCGGAGCGGGACAAGGTCTACGCCTCCGACGCGGAGGTGAGCGCGCGTCTGGACCAGATGAAGAAGACGGCTGCGCAGTCCCTCGGGCTGGCGCGCGACCTCACCGATGCGGACCTCCGCCAGATGATCGCGGGGAGCGGCGTGAACTGGGACGACTACCTCAAGAACATGAAATACCAGGTCCTGCTGGCCAACTACGCCCGGGCTAAGAAGAAGAGCATGCTCGATGCGGTGAAGCCGCCCACGGACGAGGAGCTGAAGGCCTCCTACGACGCGAACAAGAAGGATTTCTTCATCGACGACTACGTGAAGATCCGCCACATCTTCGTCGACACCCGCGCCCTCACGTCGAAGGAGGAGCGGGACAAGGCGGCGAAGCGCGCCGATGACATCGTGAAGGAGCTGCGGGGAGGCGCCTCGTTTGACGACCTGGTCCTCAAGTACTCCGACGACGGGGCCACGAAATACCGCCAGGGCGACTACGGGTATGTTTCCCGGGCCGACGAGCAGAGGAAGCAGCTGCTGGGGAAGGACTTCTTCGACGCCATCTTCCGCCTGAAGAAGGGCGACACCAGCGGCGCGCTGCAGTCGAACATCGGGTACCACATCGTGCGCGCCGAGGATCGGTTCGACGCGAAGCTCCTCGGGTTCGATGAGAAGGTTCCCCCCGCCATGCAGTACACCGTGAAGGATTTCATCCGTCAGAACCTCGCCGCCCAGGAGGCCAGCACCGCCCTGACAAAGGCCCTCGAGGAGATCGTGAAGGACCTGCGCAAGCAGGCCGAGGTCAAGACCACCGAGGAGAACCTCGCCTGGTGACGGCGGTCGCGGCGGGAGAGGTCGAATGGGAGCCCGAAGGAAAGGGCGGATCATCGCGTTCCAGTCGCTGTACCGCGCGGAGGTGGCCGGCGCGGGGCTGGAAGAGCTGTTCGACTTCTCCTGGATGGACGGGGAGAAGCCCGGTGCCGCGGCAGAAGATGCGCTGCTGTTCGCGCGGCTGCTGATCCAGGGGACCCTCGAGAACCTGCCCCGCATCGACGAGGCCATCCGCGCACAGCTCGAGAACTGGGATTTCTCCCGACTGAACAAGGTCGACCTTGCCATTCTCCGCATGAGCGTGTACTGCCTCCTCTTCCAGCCCGACATCCCGCCGACCGTGACGATCGACGAGGCGGTCGACATTTCGAAGAGCTTCGGGACGGAGGATTCCTACCGGTTCGTCAACGGCGTGCTGGACGCCGTGCGCAAGGGCAACCTTGCAGCAGGGGAGAAGCGGTGATATCATTCGCGAGGGGAGAAGCCATGCCGAGCAAGAACGAGACAAGCAACTGCGTCATCGGTGAGGGGTCGATCTTCGACGGCCGGTTCTACGTGAACGGATCGATCCTGATCGAGGGCAAGTTCCAGGGCGACATCAAGACCGACGACCAGCTCGTCGTGGGGCCGACGGGGAAGGTGAAGACCGACATCGTCGCCCGGCGGGTGACCATTGCCGGCACCTTGATCGGGAACATCGTCGCCTCGGAGGAGGTGAACCTCCTTCACACGGGAAAGGTCCTCGGCAACATCTCCACCCCCCGCCTGACCGTGGAGCCCGGCGTCATCACCGAGGGCAAGGTGACGATCACCTCGGGCCAGGCCGAGGACACGAAGAAGCTCATCGAGGATTCCTTCGGCACCGAGACCGAGGAGGCCTTCACCTCCATCGTCAAGGAAAAGCGCAAGGAGAGAAACCGCGAGAAGGAGGAGGCGGGCAAATAAGCCCCGCCATGATCCGTCTCAAGAACGAGCGGGAGCTCGGCGGTATCCGCGCATCCGCTCGCCTGCTCGCGGCGGCTCTCGCGGAGCTCTCTCGCATGGTCGCTGACGGGACGCCCACGCAGGAGCTGGACGCCTTCGCGCGCTCCTTTATCACGGCCCGGGGCGGGCGGCCGTCTTTTCTGGGCTACATGAACTACCCCGCCTCTCTGTGCGTCTCCATCAACAACGAGGTCATCCATGGCATCCCCGGCTCGAGACGGCTGCGCGCGGGTGACATCGTCAGCCTCGATCTGGGCGTCGAACTGAACGGGTACTTCTCGGACGCCGCCGTGAGCCTTCCCGTGGGCCGGGTGTCGGAGGCCCGGCGGAGGCTCCTGGAGGTGACCCGCGAGTGTCTCGCGAGGGCGGTCGCGCAGGCCCAGCCCGGCAAAAGGGTGAGCGACATATCGCGGGCGGTCTACGAGCACGCGGTGGGCAGATCGTGCGGCGTCGTGCGCGAGTACTGCGGGCACGGGGTGGGCTTCGCGCCCCACGAGGACCCCCAGGTCCCCAACTACGTGGGGACGGGCGCCAACCCGCGCCTGAAGCCTGGCATGGTCCTCGCCATCGAGCCCATGATCAACGCGGGGACGGGCGATATCGAGCTGCTGGAGGACGGGTGGACGGTCGTGACGGCGGATGGCGCCGATTCGGCCCACTTCGAGCACACGGTCGCGGTGCGCGAAGATGGAATGGAAATTCTCACCTTGATCGAGTAGAATCGGAGCCGCATGCGCAAGGAGTTTCTCCCGTACGAGACCGTCCGCAACAACGCAATCGCCCTGGCGGCAAGGATCAACCGCGAGGGCTTCGTCCCCGACGTGATCTACGTGTCGCTGAGGGGCGGGGCGTACATGGGCAACGTCATCAGCGAGTTCTTCAAGCTCGTGCGGCGCGGGACCCGTCCGGCCTACTACGCCGCCGTCGTTGCCCGTTCCTACCACGACATAGGCCTGCAGGACAGGGTGCGGGTGGATGGGTGGACCTATGACCCCGAGTACCTGCGAACGGGGGACAAGGTCCTTCTCGTGGACGACATCTTCGATTCAGGCCGCACGGTGAACGCCCTGGTGGAGATCATCATGGACAAGGGCATCCCGCGCGAGGATGTGCGGGTCGCCGTTCATGACTACAAGCTGCGCCGCTACCTCGAGACCCAGCTTCCCGTGCAGCCCGACTACTGGTGCCGGTTCCACGATCTCGCCTCGCCCGACAACGATTTCTGGATCCACTACCTCAGCCACGAGCTGGTGGGTTTGACCGAAGAGGAGAAGAAAAAGTACTACTCCGACGTGGACCTCAGCTTCGGCGGCGCTCCATAGGCGCGGCTCACTCTATTCCTGGATCCAACTCTCCACCGAACAGTCGGTCGCGTCGAACGATTCGGTGCGCCAGAGGCCTTTCAGTGTGCACGCGAAGAGACGGTTCTCGTCGATGAGGAACCTGCTTATAGAGGCCGTGTACAACCCGATGGTGCTGTCGGCGAATCGCGCGAGGGTTGGCGGGGTCACAGCGGTGTCGAGAACATAGTACCCGTACCCGTCCGAGCCGACGAGCATCTTGCTCTGGTTCGGGCCGCCAGCGACCGTGAGGAAGCTCACGACCGTGTCGCTCACCTTCATGGCAGAAGCGTTCGGCGTCCACGTCGCACCCTCATCGGCAGAGTAGTACACGTACCCGAGGTTCGATGTCACGAAGAGGCGGGTCCCGTTGTCGCTGAACACCGACGTGAGGACCTCCTCGGTGGCCGACTTCGTAAGTCTGGGCTCCACGACTAGAGCGCCGGCCGCGCCTGAGTACAGCGAGGTGCCGGAAACAGCCCAGTAGGTGCCGGGAGTCGAGGTGAAAGCCACCCCCGTGAATGGCTTCGTCGCGGTATCTGGAAAGAGGGTGGAGTAGGTTGTCCCATCGAAGAGGACCAGGCCGTAGCTGAAGGGATCCCCCGGCGATACCGTAGAGATGACCAGCTCGGCTCCCCCGTTCAGGACCTCAAGGAGTGCGACCTGCTTGTCGACCACGAGGGGATCGGTGATCTGCCCTCCCACAAAAGTGGTCGGCGAGGGTCCGGCTGCCTTGTACAGGCCGACGTTTCCGCTCTGCGTGATGAACCCGCCGTACAGATCCAGACCAGGACCAGGATCAAACGCGACGAGTGCCGTGCAAAGAGCGCCGTCGACGGGAGGGGTGATCGGCGTCGACGTGTCCCAAGCGACCGGCGCAGGGGTCAGCGTGCCTTTCCAGACGCTTCCCGCCGCGACGTAGTAAGCCGGGACCAACTTCGCGACGCCATGGATCGGGATGCCGTTTTTCAGCGTGTTGTCCGTGGTTGGCGTCTCCTTCTCCAGGGTGTAGTAAATGCCGCCTTCCGGGCAGCCCGAGAGGAACGAGATCATGACGAGGAGGACAATGGCGATTCGTGCTTTCATCTGGGGACCCCTAATAGTGATACAGCGCGCACAGGGATAGCTCGAGGAAGTTCCCGATCCGACCCTGGTCAGCCGTCTTTGAGAATTGCATGCTCCACCAGTACGTCGCGTTCAGGCCGAAGGACCACGACGCATTGTACGCCCACAGCCCCGAGACCCCCGGCTTCAAAATGAGGTCGATCATCGACTTGTCGATGTACTTCACCACGTTCATTCCGACTCCGAGCGAGAAGGGGATCTCGAACGGATAGGAGGAAAGGATATACGACGCCTTCGCGGTGATAGGAAGCGAGAGGAGGGTGTTGCCGTTGGGAGAGAAGGCGAACATGCCCCCGACCTCGATTCCGACCCGCAGCCAGCTGTTCACGTACGCCATCCAGTTCAGGGAGCCGGCGCCGCCGACGGTCAGGTGAGTCGAGGCCGCCGCGAACTGATACGTGAGGAAGAACAGGGGAACGAACAGCCCGGCATTGATCGACAGGGTCTGGTCGCCAAGGGTGTACTGCGGAGGCGGCTCCTTCGGCTTGCCCTGTTTGTCCTGCTCGTCCTGGGCGGCGAGGGGCGCGAGGACGCACATGATGAGAACCGCTGCGATGAAGATGGAGAGGAAACGCTTGTTCACGGTGATGCTCCCTGTCTGGTTGCTGGGAATGCTACCACGTCGAGGGGCTTATTTCAAGTTTCCCGGGCCGCGGCGGGTTCGTCCACGTCGAGGACGAGGTTCTTGATGGGTCCGTCGAGCTCAATGTCGATGTTCCCCGCGGATTCGTCCGCCGCCGTCGACACGAGCGAGCCGTCCTCCCGCTTCTCGAGGTCGCCCTGGGGATAATCGACCCGACAGAAGGGGTTGAGCAGGCGCACACGGATGAAGGCGCGCGCAGGCAGCACGATGGTCAGGTCGCCGCTCGAGGAGTACAGCCGGGCGGTGACCTTGCGCGGCCTGCGGCCGAAGAAGATCTCCTGCCGCCCCGTGTCGGCCCTCATCTCAAGAGAGTCGACAGGCAGGTCGCGAAGGTCGAGGAACAGGCTCGCCTCATGCAGGTCGAGCGCGAGGCGCAGGGGGAGCGAGCGCTCGAGGGCGAGACGCCAGGTGTTGCGCAGCTGGAAGTGGGCGGGGAAGATGGGCTGGCTCATCGTGATGGAGAGGCTCGCCGCGCTGCCCATCATCTCGGAGGAGATCGCCGGCACGGACGCGGCGCCCACCTGCTCGGTGCGCAAGTGCGAAGCGCCTTCCGCACCGTCGATGAAGAGCCTCCCGTAGGAGAACTGGACGCTGCAGGAAAGCTCGCGGGCGCCGGACGGGGCCGCAAGGGTGTGCTCGCGGGTTTCGATGCCGGTCGAGCGCGTGAACATGCGCTTCTTCGTTGAATCCACTACCAGCATGATGCCCGCGACGACGAGCAGGACGGGCCAGAGGTTCAGGGCGACAGCGGTGGCATTCTCCGTGATGAGGCTGAGGTTGTAGCCCAGCAGGAACAGCCCTATGGCGAGGCAGAACAGCGAGACCAGAAGGCCGATCCTCTTGGTCAGAGGATGCATGGGGTCACTCTAGAGGGATTGGCTCCCCGGTGTCAACTCGGCTTGGCGTCGCGCTGCTGCCGCCCGAGGGGACCTGCGAGAGCCCAGCTGTAGACGCACCGCAGCGGCGGATGTACATTGCATCGAAATTGGAGGTGAGGCATGAGCGACATCGTTCCGCGCGGCCAGCTCACGAAGCAGGCCATGATGGGGATCGGGGCGGCCGGCGGCGGAATCGCCCTGATCGCCCTCGCGGGCCACGGCCTCTTCAGCATCATCGCAGGAGGCATTCTCGGCGTTGCCGGACTCGCCCTGAGCGGGGGCAAATCTGACCGCACGGTCGGTCTCGTGACGGCAGGCGTGGGCGCCGCGACCCTCGTGACAGGGATTTTTCAGCTGCCCCTCCTGCTCTGGCTCATGAGGGCCGGGGGCATCGTCCTGCTGGGCGGCGGCGCGGTTCTCCTGTACCGGTTCTTCAAGAACCTCAAGAAAAGGTCGTAGAGACCGCCGTCGGCGATGGAGGCGAAGAGGGTCTGGCTGGAGACCTACGGCTGCCAGATGAACAAGGCCGAGTCAGAGGCGCTCCTGCTGGACCTCGCGAGCGACGGCTGGTCGGCCGCCAGATCGGAAAAGGAGGCGGACCTCGTCATCCTCAACACGTGTTCGGTGCGGGAGACGGCGGAGGAGCGCATCCGAGGCCGGCTCGCCTTCTACCGCAGCGCCAAGCGGGGCCGCTCGTTCACCCTCGTTCTCACGGGCTGCATGGCCGAGCGGCTGAAGGGGACGCTCTCGGCAGAGCATCCCGAGATCGACGTCGTTCTGGGGACCTTCCACAAGAAGGACCTCCTGGCGGCGGTCAGGGAAGCGGGGGACAGGCGCGCCCCCGTGCTCCGCGCCGAGGAGGCCGAGTACGGATTCGCTGCGCTGCATTCCACGGGCGGCGCCCGGGCGTTTGTCCCCATCATGCACGGCTGCGACAACTTCTGCTCCTACTGCGTGGTCCCCTATGTCCGTGGCCGCGAGGTGTCGCGACCTCCCGAGGAGGTCCTGGCCGAGGTGAGGGCTCTCGAGGCGCGGGGGGCGCGCGAGATCACGCTGCTGGGCCAGAACGTGAACTCGTACCGGCATTCCGGCGGGGGTGCGCCGCTGGACTTCGAGGGCCTGCTGAGAATGGTGGCGGTCGAAGCGGGGACGATCCGCTGGATCAGGTTCCTCACCTCCCACCCCGGCGATCTCTCCGACGGCATCATCGAGGCCATGGCGTCTGACAGCCGGTTCTGCCGCCACGTCCATCTCCCCGTGCAGAGCGGTTCTGATGCGGTGCTCGCGCGAATGAACCGGGGATACACCGCCGAGAGCTACCTGCAAAGGGTCCGGCGGATCCGGCAGGCGCTCAGCGACGCCGCAGTCACGACCGATATTCTGATTGGGTTCCCCGGAGAGACTGAGAGGGATTTCCGCGACACCATTTCCCTGATGGAGACGGTCGGCTTCGATGAAGCGTTCATGTACTACTACAACCCGCGCGAGGGGACTCCCGCGTTCACCATGGAGGACGCCCTGCCGGATGAGCTCAAGCTGGAGCGCCTTTCGCTCGTCATCGAGACGCAGAGGCGCATCTCGAAGAGCAGGGCCGCCGAGAGGCTGGGCCGCCGCGTGCCCGTTCTCGTCGAAGGTGTCTCCAGGAAGGACCCGGCCGAGCTGCTGGCTCGCACGGAATGGAATGCCATGGCCGTTTTCCCGGGCGATCATTCTCTCATCGGGGACTTCGCTGATGTCACGCTTCGCTCCCTTTCCGGCAACACCTACAGGGCTTCGCTCGCCTGAGAGAGCTCCGCGCCGAAGGGCCGTGACGGCGGTTCTTGCCGCGGCCCTGCTCTGCGTGTCGGCGATATCCGCGTTTCCGGCGGAAGCGCCTCTGCTGGCGGAGGCAGCGCGCCTGGAGCAGGCTGGGGATTCCGAGGGAGCGATCCGCATATACCGCGCATGGCTCAAGGACAACACGGAGGACCCCGCGCGGGTCGACACGGTTTTTGCCGCGCTGTTCCGGCTGGAGCCGAACCTCAGCGAGCTTCTCGAGCTTTCCGCGACACCCGGCCTCGGGCCCCAGCCGCTGCTCGCCCTTTCGAAGCTCGCCGAGATGTCCGGCCGATCTGAGGAGGCGCGGGCGCTTTCTGAAAGGGCGTGGAAGGGGGGCGGCGGCGCCGAGGCTCTCGTCGCATACGCCCTGCTCGCCCTCGAGATGAACGACGCCGCCGCGGCCACGGGGGCGCTCGATGTCCTGCGGGCGCATGGAGAAGCTTGGGCGAACCTGGTCGACGGGTACAGCGACCTCGCCGCCGAGCAATGGGACCGGTGCCGCGAGACACTCGGCCGAGCCGCGGAAGGCTCCGACAATCCCCGGATCGCCCTTGCAGCGCTGTGGGGCCTGTACGAGTGCTCCAGAAGGTCTGGAGATGCAGGGGGAATGGCAGCAGCCGCAGCAGGGATCGGAAGGCGGTTTCCCGGTTCGCCAGAAGAAGCCCTTGCCGCCGGCCGCGCGAGCCCCTGGCCGAATCCGGCCCAGTTCGCGGCCCCGTCTGTGGGGCAGGCCGCTGCCGCAGTGCAGGACGGCTCCCCCTCGGCGCAGGCAGCCTCCGCTGCGGTGCAGACCGGTTCCTATGCTGTCCAGGCCGGCTCCTTCGCGACGCGGGAGAACGCCGATGAGCTTGCGGCCGACCTCTCGAAGAAGGGTTTCGCGCCCGTCGTCCGCCAGGAGACGCGCGATGGAAAGACGCTCTTCAAGCTTTACGCGGGGGTCGGAATGGATCGGGATGCGGCGGTATCGCTCGCGGAGAACCTCCGCAAGGCGGGCTACGCGGGGTTCGTCATTTCCGAAGCCCGCTGATCGCGATCGCGGCCTGGCCCGCGAAGATCTTCAGGACCTGGAACTCCTCGTCGCTGATCTCGCCCGAGACCAGGCTGCGATCGACGCCCAGAACGCCGATCAGCCTGTCCCTCACCACGAGCGGCGCGATGGCGAACGGGTTCGTCCCGATCCGTTTCTGCAGCTCCCTGTTGATGAAGGGAGAGTCCTGCGGCCGGCGCACGTTCATCGCCGTGCGGCGGATGGCCACGCGCGCGGTCAAGCCCGCCCCCTCGCGCAGTGGAATGGAAATGCGGGGAGACCGCCGCCCGGCAGCAGCCGAGCCTGACCGGTATTTCACCATGAAAAGGCGCAGCGTCCTGCCATCCCTGTTCAGGTACAGGAGCGCCCGGTCGAGGCGCAGGAACTCCAGCAGCTCCCCGAGAATCGCATCCGCTACGTCTCTGACCCGGCGCGAGGAATTGAGCGCCTCTGTCGCCCGCTGGAGCAGCTGGAGGGTGGCGATCTTCTTGGACAGGCGCGCGTTGGCCTGCCTGTAGCTCTTGTTGCGCCTGCGCAGCTCCGCGGAAAGGTAGGAGGCGAGGAAGGCGATGAGGGCAAGGGAGAACAGTGTGAACAGCACGCTGAGCGCGACATAGGCGGGGATGAGGTGCAGCCCCGCGAGGGGCACGAAGTAGCTCTGGTGAGGGATGAGGTGGAGGAGCTCGAGGCCGACGATGCCAAGGTACAGCGCCGCGCAGACCCCCGCGACAAGGAAGGTTCCACGGGCGCCGAGCAGGAGGCCCGCGGCGAAGATCACCCCGTAGTAGAGGAACGCGAGGGGGCTCGCGACCCCCCCTGTCTTGTAGACGGTGAAGGTGAAGTTCAGCGCGTCGATGGCGAGCTGGAACAGGACGAGGGGGCGCAGGTCCCGCACCCTCCCGACCAGGAGCAGACACAGGGCATTGAGGCCGATCACGACCGCCGCGTTCACCGCATGCAGCGGAAGGCTTCCCGCCGTGAAGGCGGCGCTGCGCGCAAAGCCCACGAAAGCCGATGCCCCCAGCAGCACGAGCACGGCAGGCACGATGAAGAAACGGATGCGGATGATCAGCCGGAGGGTCCTCCGCGTCTCCTCCCTGTCGATCGCGCTCACTTCTTCGGCAGGTCCTGGGTCTGCGCGAGGGTCAACGGCTCGCCGACGGTCTCCTCGTACCCCTTCACCGTCACAAGCACCGGCGTGAGAACGAGCGTGCGGACGACCCGGCTCGCCTCCCTCTTCTCCTTGAACTCAGCGAGGTACGACCTGCTTTCCGAGGAGGTCGGGCTGTCGGTGAGCAGGCGCACGCCGAGCATCTTTCGCCCCTGAAGCGAGAACAGCACGTACGAGCCGTCGCGGGACTTCCCCCCCTCCGTCCAGGTCAGGCGGGGGTTCGCGAAATCGACCACGAGATTGGAGGCCCCCTTGTACGCGCCGCTCAGCTCCGGTGCGTCGAGGGTGACCGCGACGCCGCCGTCGCCGAGCAGCCGTGACTGGATCTCGTCGGAGACCTTCGTGTACGTCGCGAGGGGGAAGTCTCCCAGGTCGCTGCCCTGGATGCTCACGGCGATGGATGAGACCGACTCGACGCTGATCGAGAATGTCTTGGTGATCTTTGGCACCGCCTCGTTCTCTCCGACGAGGATCACCCGGTTGTAGATGGTGCGCAGGGTGTCCCGCCAGATGTACACCTCCTGCGTGTCCCCCGAAGAGATGGAAACCCTTCGCGACTGGGGCTGGAAGTCGACGATGGCCCCGATCTTGTCCCCCGTCGGCGTGAGGGAGAGCTGCACCCACGAGCCGGAGAGGAACTCCTCGAAGGCGGCGACCGTCCCCGTGGTGAAAAGCTTCTCGAGCTGCTTCTGCTCGACTCTCTCCCCGGGGATCTTCTCGGGCGGCCCGGGCACGTAGCGGCCTTCGTTGTACTTCCAGGTGTAGGTGATGCGGATCAGGTCCATGACGTTCTCGGACTGCGGGTCGCGCAGGTACGAGACGATGGGAAAACTCTCCCCGTTCCTGCCGCCGTACGTGTACGCCTCGTCCCTCTCGGACTCCTCGATGCGGATCTCGACGGCCGCGATCTGGCAGACCGGCCGGAAGGCGAGCCCCTTGCCCAGGGGGGGAGGCGAGGGTCGGAACACGTCGAGGGTGAGCCGGCCGTCGCGGTTCATGCCGCTCAGGACGATCTCCCGTCCATGGTCGCCGAGGAGGTCCTTCACCGACAGGTCGAGGATGCGCGCGTTGGTCGCGTTCGTCGGCGCCTCCCAGCTCTGGAAGAAGTACTGTCCCTGAGCGGGGTCGGAGTCCACGACGATCACTCGGATGGGCGCCTCGAGGTCGTCCCGCCTCTTCACCGCGATGACCTGCTCCTCCTCGGGGTCGACGTCGAGGTTCGCGCTCGCCACCTGCAGCACGACGTCCTGGGTGTCGAGCGCGATGCGCGGTTTCATCGCCTCCGCATCGGCGCGAGCCTCGCCTGCCGGCGCAGCCTCCCCGGCGGGGGCGGAGATGCGGGGCCCCCGCGGAACGATCCTCCCGGCCTGTCGCGGCGGCGTCGTCCCCTGGCGCGGGCATCCGGCAAGGAGAATGAGGGCGAGCAGGGGCGCGATCAGGCGAACCACGGGGCAAGCCTTTCCAGGACCGCTGCACGGGTCGAAGCGATGGAGCCGCTGCACTTGAATCCCGCGGCCGTGCGGTGGCCGCCGCCGCCGAAGGATTGGGCGATTTCCGCGACATTGATGGCCCCCTTGGAGCGCATCGAGCAGCGGACGAGGCCTTCGAGATTCTCCTTGAAGAAAATGGACACCCGGATATCCTCGCTCTTGAGCGGAATGTTGATGAGCTGGTCGGCCTCCTCGTAGAAGGCGCCCGACTCCCTGATCATCGCGGCGCGCATGGTGAGGATCGCGACGGCGTTGCCGTGCACGAGCTCGAGGGTGGAGAGGACCCTGGACTGGAGGACCAGCGCGGAGATGGAATTGCTCTCGTAGACGTTCGCGTACACCGAGTTGGGCTGCACGCCCCGGGAGACCAGGTCGCGCGCGATCTCGAAGGTGAACGCCGTGGTCTTGGGATAGATGAAGGAGCCCGTGTCGTACACGATCGCCGTGTACAGCGCCTGGGCGGTTGGGAAGTCGATTTCGACGCCGAGCTCGCGGAAGATCTGGTAGAGGATCTCTGCCGTCGAGGAGGAGCTTTTCTGGATGAAGTTGCCCGCCAGCAGGTCCTCCTCCTGCTCGTGGTGGTCGATGATGAAGTGCTCGCGGACCCGGGGGAGGACCAGGGAGGCGACCTGGCCGATGTTGTGCACGTCGCTGGTATCGAGCATGAGCAGGGCATACTCGGCGATGTCCGCCGGCAGGTCCGCCTCGGAGGAGAGCACCCCGATCAGGCCGTCGGCGTCGAGGAACCTGAACTTGCGCGGCGTGGGATCCGCGTTGAAGATCGCCGCGGTCTTGCCCATGCCCCGCAGAACGCGCAGCATCGCGCACTCGCTGCCGATCGCATCGCCGTCGGGCGTCTCGTGCGCCGTGATGATGAACTTCCCCGTGCGCCGCAGGAAGTCGACCACGCCCGCAAGTTCGGTCACCCCTCGCCTCCGATGATGCTCGCGCCCCGCCGAAGCACCTTCAGCTTCCGCAGGGCGGCGGGCGGGACGCCCGGACCGACGTACGTGGCCGCTTCGGCCTTGAACCCGTTTGGGAGATCGACGTTCGTTCCGATGAGTGTGATCCCGTCCCTCACCTGTGAAGGGAAGTCGGCGTTCTTCGCCGTGGATGACTTCGCGCCGATGAGGCAGTTGTCCCCGATGTTGGGGCCGGTCCGCGGGGCATCGGTGATGTAGGGGAGCAGGAGGGCGTTATGGACCGCGCTGCCCGCGCCGATCCTGTTGCCGTTCAGGACGACCGAGTTGGACACGAGCGCCCCCCGCCGCACGAGCACGTCGGGGAAGAGGATCGACCCTTCGACGGTCCCCTCGACCTCGACTCCCGAGGCGAGGATAGAATCCTTCAGGGCGCCCTTTTCAGCGACCCGGGACTCCTTGCCGGGCGCGGCCAGGGCGGGCAGCCGGGAAAGGATCCTGTTGAAGAGCTCCCCCTCGCAGTTCGCGATGGCCCAGATGTTTCTCCTGTAGAACTCCATCAGATCGTTCTGGAACAGGAGCTCTCCCGGCAGTTCCTCGATGAGATCGATCGCCGAGAAGAGGATGTCGTTGAACAGGTACTGCCTGCTCCTGCCGCCCGGGCGGGAACGCGCGGCATGGGCGGACAGCAGCTTCGCGAGCCTGTCCCGCCGGGCCGCGTATGTCTCGATGGGCGTCTTCTGCACGGCGAGCTTCACCATCTCACCGCCCGCGGGGAGCTGGTCCAGCAGCGCACGAGGGTCGAAAACGGATATGGAGGAAAGGGAGGCGAGAACGACGTACTCGGAGTCCTCGGCAGCCACGCGCGCGGCGAGCTCCGCGAGACCCCCTTCCAGAACGTGCACGGGAATCGAGGGCTTGCGGTATCGGGTGACCAGCGGGAGGGCGAGGCCCCGGTCCGGCTCGTCGAGGAGGATCGTGATGGCGGTGTCGCGCGCGGAGGTGAAGTTGGCCACGGCGAAGTCGACCAGACAGTTGTTCCCCCAGAAGGGCAGAAGCGCGAACGGGTACCCGCCCGTGAATCCCGGCAGCGTCTGGAACGGGCCGGTTTCGAAGAGATAGACGGAAGCGGTGCTCAGGCTACTTCGCCCTTTCCTTCGACACGACCTTCATCGTGAGCTTCTCGCCGCGCTCGGAGCGCAGCACGAAAGACTTCCCCCGGGCGTCGGCGGGCGCCTCCGCAAGCTTCGGGAACCTGTCGGCCTTCAGAACCTCCAGGGCCAGGGCCCGTCCCTTGACCCTGAACCGGGCGACGGAGCGCGCGTTGCGCTTGCGCGCGAGCGAGAACGCTCCGCCGGTCTCGTTGAGCAGGATCTCCCGCCCGGCCGCGAGCGAAACCGCTCCCGGCGCGGCCGGCTCGCCGTCGACCACAACGGCAAAGCGGATCGGCTTGCCCCGCATCAGCCTGCGGACAAGGAGAACGAGCAGGACGACGAGGACGATGAGCACGGCGGCGGCAGCGATGAGGAGGAGCAGGTTGTTGCCGAACCACCCCTTGACGCTGAGGCGAGCGGTGACGTCGGAAGGGGTGAACCTCTCGCCCGCGGCAAACGAGAAGGAGAGCGTCGCCTTCGAAAGGCCCGGCGGCAGGTCGCGCGGGAAGCGCACGGGTACGGAAACGCGCGTCGCCCCGCTCGCCCGGACCGAGAACGCGAACGGCGCCTCGAGGATGTTCGCCCCGGGGGCACCGCCGATCTGAGAGTTGACTGCGTCGATCGTGACGCGCGCCTCTTCCTTGTACCCCTCGGACTTCAGGGTGAAGGCGAGGGCGCTCGCGCCGCTGGCGGGAATGGGAGAGACAAGAACGGGACTGTCGAGGGTGATCTTTCCGAACAGGCCTTCAGTGCTCGAGAGCAGGGAATCGACATTCAGGGCGTCCTTGATCTCGGTGTACGAGCCCTCCAGCTCGCGCGCGAGGTCGCGGGCCGCCGTGTCGGTCCCGATGCCGAGGATCTGTATCTTCCATCCCTTCTGCTGGATCGTTTTCGTGTTCGTGAGAAAGGCGTGGTTGAACTTGCCATCCTTGGAGTAGTACTTGCTCGTCGTCGGCGCTTCCTGAATTCCGTCCGTCAGGAGGAGGATGAACTTCTTCCGTCCGTCGTTTTCGATCGGGGTCACCTGCTGCTGGAGAATATCGAGGGCATTTCCAATATCTGTGAAACGGCCATTCCCTCTAATCTTGGTGATGATACTCTTCACCGCCTTCTTGTCGGCATCGCCGCCAATGGCCTGCGAGATGATCACGTCCGCCTTGCCGTAGAACGCGACGACGATGAAGTGGTCGCCGGGGATGAGCACCTGGTCGATCAGATACGTGGAGACATAGCTCTTCACGGCCTCGACCTTCTTCTCCATCGAGCGCGAGCGGTCGAGAGCGACGACCACATCAATGTTTTCCGTGCGGGTATCCGCGAGCAGCGGGCACGCAAGGACGATCGAGAGCAGCGCGAGTGATACGAAGCGTTTCATCGTTCCCATATATCCCCCCATTTTTCTGAATTCGTGCTTGTAGAATGCACCAAATTGGGTTAAAATGGAAGAGAGGAAAAAATGTGCTTTACAGGGTTGACGTTTTGTGGTTAACTAAGGGAGACCAAGGCTAACTAAGGGCGACTAAACCGAGAAAAGGAGATTCGTATGGCAGGAATTGACCTTCCGAAAAGCCCTAATGTGTTTCACCCGGAAAAACCGAGCGCCGTCGGTTCGCGGAACTCCCTCGCGCAGGAGTTCCGGGATCAGCAGGCCGAGACCGATCTCCTCCTGAGCGAAGAAGTCGACAAGGTCATGAATCACATCTCCTCGAAGCTGCCGAAGGAAGTCGCCGAGCGGCTCGACATCATGGGCGGCGTCAAGGAGAAGCTCTACAACTACTTCAACCAGAACTACCAGAACATGTTCAACCGCTTCATCGTGACGTCGGAAGACGAAATGGTGAAGAAGACGAGGAACTTCGTTGACAAGGAGGAAATGAAGACCCTCGCCCGCTACACGCCGAAGGAGATCGCCGCGCTGCTCGACCAGGTCGGCGGCATGGACAAGTTCAACACCGGCGAGATCGAGAAATCGATCGTGAACATGTACGGCCACCTGCAGGGCCACATCCAGAGAGGCGTGAACGACCTCGAGAACGTCACGAACTCCCTCCTGCGGCAGAAGACGGACGTCGGCGCGTTCATCCGCGGCGAGAACGCGTACTCCATCGTCAAGTGCTCCTTCAAGGACAGCCCGTACAAGCCGAAGACCGTCACCGACGTGAAGCTCTCCGTCAACATCCTGGACTCCGAGCTCATCAGCCCGATCTTCCACTACCAGGTCACCGTCGAGTTCCTGATCAAGGACATCATCTCCAAGAACATCATGGATATCATTGACAAGGAGATCGAGAAGCTGAAGGACCAGATCGTCGACGAGGGGCGCGAGGAGCTCGTCGACGGGGAGATCTTGTTCGAGAAGATGAAAAGGGTCGAGAAGTACACCTCCGACGAGAAGGACGACGCCCGCTCCAAGCGCTACACCTTCTTCGCGAAGAGCCTGATGGACAAGATCGAGGGTCTGCGCGCCGAAATCGACCCCGAGGAGTACGACCCCATCAACATCCGCGAGAACCTGAAGCGGATCATCGACATCGAGAACATCAGAAACCGCGGCTTCAACACGGCGGTGAACTCGATCACCTCGATCCTCGACACCTCCAAGATGGGCTACCAGCACGTCGAGAACCTCAAGAACGCTCGCGAGTTGGTCCTGCGCGAGTACGAGGACAACGACGACGCGCACCTGCCCGACGAGCGCTACGCGATCCGCCTGAAGTACTACGACCAGGCCCAGCTGCTCGAGGAACGCAAGAGCTACGACGTGCAGGCCAAGAGCTTTGAGGTCGAGGTCCAGCACGCCTGGGACGTCCTGGAGATGGTCTACGAGGACTCGAAGTTCATGAAGGGTGTCGTCGATTTCGGCGACCTCGCGCGCAGGATGCGGGGCAAGATCAAGAGGAACATCAAGGCGAAGACAGGCGACCCCCTGTACGAGGACATCGAGAAGAGCTGGAACGAGGTCACCTTCATCAGGCCCGGCGACACGGACGTCGAGCGGATGAACAGGACCTACATCGCCGAGAAGGACGACATCAAGCGGCGCATCATCTCGATGCGCGACAAGCTGCAAAAGGTCTACGGCTACCGCTACCCTATCCAGCGCCGCGTCATGGAGGAGAGGCTGCAGTATCTAGAAAAGCAGTTCCTCAAGTTCGAGTACATCATCAACCCGTACCACATCCAGCCCGGGCTCCTGCTCGACGTGGACATCACGTCGATCAAGAGAAAGAAGGCGACGCTGGACGGCATGTCCAACGTCCTGAACGAGTTCCTCTTCGGCGTGTCCAAGGGCTTCCAGGACCAGGCGTTCGCCTCGTTCTCGCGCCGCCGCTCGACGGTGCGCAAGGACATTGCGCAGTCCTTCGCGACGACGGAGGAGTCGCCCGACGCCAAGAAGGGCGAGTACCTCGACATGCTGAACGTGCCGGCCGCCAATGAGGGGAAGCCCGCCCCCCGACGGGCGGCGGAGCAGGGCGTCGTCGACGTAGCGCCGCGCCGGGGGCGCAAACCCGCCGCCAAGCGGGGGAGGCCGCGGAAGGGCTCCTCGGACGTGGGGTTAAGAGAAATCTAGGGTCTTCGGTGAACCGAATGGTGACCCTCTCGGGGGTCACCATTTTCATTTACGGCGAGAGGGGAACAGCACATGTCGGAGAACCATCACGCATTCGACGAGCTCAGCACGCGGGAGGGCTTCAACCGGTCGCTCGGGCATTTCAAGTTCATGATGAGCGTCATCGCCGAGTTCGAGTCCCGGCGCAGCCTGGCCGACATTCTGGGCGAACGGCTCGCCGTGAAGGCCATCGAGCCCCACCAGGTCCTGCCGACGGTGAACGCCATCCTCGTCGACAAGTACCACTACACCTGCCGGTCGCGCAACATGGCGGAGAACTTCGATGGATTCGATGCCCTGACGGCGGAGGTGGCGCGGTGGCGGGGGCTCGACCTCGTCGTCGTGTACTTCCACCCCGAGCTCGGCGTCGTCGCCGTCAACCCGAAGAACAGGGCCCACTGGGATGTCGTGCAGGGCCTCAAGAGGAACGAGCTGGTGACGGTGTTCGCAGGCGCCTTCCGCGAGACCAGGCCTGAGCGCAAGTTCGAGGACGGCATCTCGCTGCTGCTCTCGCTCATGGAAGGCGGGAAGGGGAAAGCCCCGGCGGCATTCCTGAAGGGCAGCTTCATCCAGAGGAAGGCGGCCCCCGCGCCGGCTCCGATCCCGGCCCCTGCCCGGCCCAGAAAGGTCAAGGGGCCCCGGCCGAAGGCCTCGGCAGCTGCCGCCCCCGCGACGGCGGTCGCGGCTGTCGCCCCCGCGCCTGCAGCGGCCGCAGCGCCCGCCGGGGGAACGACGACCAGGAAAATGACCCCGATGTACTCCATCCCCGTGACGAACGAGCTCTTTCACAACGGAAACGTGGAGGCCTGGAAGAAGATCATCCAGAGCTACACGACCAAGTACCCCGGCCTGGAGGTCTACGTCTTCTACGAGGGGGAGAGGATCCACGACATCAACACGCTGTTTAAGTGGGGGAAGGTGAAGCACGGCAGCGCGATCCTCATCGCCGTGGCCGGCGCGGACATCCGCGACGTTGCCAAACTGCAGAGGTACCTGCGTCAGGGGGCCAGCCAGATGTTCGAGGCCTTCCTCAAGGCCCCTGTCAACACGGTGCTGAACCTGTTCTGATGGCGTGAAGGAAGGACGAGCAATGAAGAAGAACATCCATTTTTTCAACAAGGGCGAGGCTGACCTCCGGCCCCAGGTCCTCGAACGCATCGGCATCCGCGGCAGGCTCGCGATGGAGTTGGCCGATCTGAGCCTCCCCATCCTGCCCGGGTTCATCATCGACTCCGATGTCGCCGCCCACCTCGACCAGTACGATCTGAAAACAGCCCTGTCGCCGTGGCTGGCAAGGCTGGCCAAGCTGACGGGAAAGTCCTTCGGGGAGCCCTCCAATCCCATGCTCGTGAAGATCGTCGTGAGCCCGAACCTCGTGATCGCCACCTACCCCACGCTGCACAACTTCGGCCTGACCGACGGAACGCTGCCGGGGTTCAACAAGTTCGTCGGAGAGAACTTCGGCTGGCATGAGCTGCAGTTCCTCACGCGCGGCGGGCTGGAGATCGAAGCGGCGATCGCCGAGCTCGAGGAGCGCGAGAAGGACGCGAAGGCTCTGAAGCAGGCGGTGAAGGATCTGGACGCGGAGCTGAACTCGGTGATGGACGCGAAGAAGCGTCGGGCGAGCGCCGAGCGTTCCATGGCCCTGTTGCCAAAGGGGTACTTCGCCGACCCGTTCCAGCAGCTCGAAATCGCGCTGAGACGCATCAGCCACCTGCTCGCGATCAACGATCAGAACCAGGAGGACACTGCTCTCCTGATCCAGCCCATGGTCTATGGCAACTACGGACGCGACTCGTTCTACGGGCAGTTCTACACCCGCAACATCGTGACGGGGGCCACCGACATCCAGGGCGAGTATTTCCAGGGCAAGTTCAACGCCATCGGGGCGGCGGGAGCCGATATCGGGAAGCTCACCAAGAGCTACCACGGGGACCTCACGAAGATCGCGCGCAAGGTCGAGGACCATTTCAAGGAGATCCGCTCGATCCGTTTCACCGTCGAGAACAAGCGCCTCTGGCTGATCGACCAGCGCTCGGTCATGACGAAGTCCACGCAGGCCGACATCCGCATGCTTCTGGACTTGCGCTCGCGCAAGCTCGTCGACGACGCGTACGTCGTCACGCAGATCAAGCCCGGACAGCTCAACGAGATCCTGCACCCCATCATCGACTTCTCCACGGTCAAGGGCATGACCTGCATCACCGGCGGTATCACCGGCGCTCCTGGGGCGGCGATCGGCAGGGTGTTCTTCTCGACCGATGGACTGCTGGAAGCGCACAAGCTCGCCCAGCAGAAGGGACAGGACACGAAGATGATCCTCTGCCTCCCCGCCTCGTTTGCGGAGGACGTGAAGGCGATCGAGGTCGCCACGGGCGTTCTCTCCACCGAGGGAGGCTACTCCGCCCACGCCTCCGTCGTTGCCCGGCAGTACGGCAAGGTTTCACTCGTGAAGCCCGTGCTGAAGATCAAAGGCAACCGGGCCGCCATCGGCGACAGGGTGATCAAGGAGGGGGACTACATCACGCTGAACGTCCCCTTCTATGGGGTTCCCTCGCTGTACCTTGGCAAGGCGGAGCTGATCGAGCCGGATCCCGAGGAATCCGGCATGCTCGACTTCCTCGCCCTCGTCGAGAAGTTCGTGACCCGGTTCCACGTCCGGGCGAACGCCGACAAGCCGCGCGACGCGGCGCTCGCGCGAAAGTTCGGCGCGCACGGCATCGGCCTGGTGCGCACGGAGCACATGTTCTTCGACGAGAAGCGGATCAACCTGTTCCGCGAGATGATCCTCTCCGACACCGTCGAAGAGCGCAAGAAGGCCCTGGCCCGGCTGCAGCCGATGCAGAAGGCCGATTTCTACAAGCTGTTCAAGATCATGGAAGACTACCCCGTCATCATAAGGCTGCTCGACGCGCCCCTGCACGAGTTCCTGCCGCACAACGACCAGGAGATGGAGCGCTTCATGCGCTACCTGAACACGGGGAAGAAAGGCGCGAAGAGGGCGTCGGAGAAGGAGGTGCGGGCCCTCTGCGACGCGCTGCACGAGTTCAACCCCATGCTGGGCCACAGGGGCTGTCGTATCGCCGTTTCCTACCCCGAGATCTACGAGATGCAGGTGCGCGCGATCTTCGAGGCGGTCTACACACTGAAGAAGGAGGGCGTGCGCGTCGACCCCGAGATCATGATCCCCATCATCATGAACGAGAACGAGCTGAAGCTGATCATCTACGGCAAGAAGATCGAGGGCAAGCACATCCGCGGCCTGGTGGACGTGGAGCGGGATGTGCGCGAGAGCTTCAAGGCCAAGGCCGCCCCGTACAAGATCGGCACCATGGTCGAGCTTCCGGCCGCCGCCCTTGGCGCAGGGGATCTCGCCCGCTACGCGCAGTTCTTCTCGTTTGGCACGAACGACCTGACGCAGACCACGATCGGGCTGTCACGCGACGATTTCAACACCTTCATGCCGGACTACACCCAGTTCGACCTCCTTGAGGGCAATCCCTTCCAGTACCTGAACCCCCAGGTGAAGGAGCTCATCTCCCTCGCCGTGAAGCGGGGAAAGATGACCCGGCCCGACCTCGAAGTGGGCCTGTGCGGGGAGCATGGCGCGATCCCCGAGAACATCCGCTTCTGCATGGAGGCGGGGCTCGACTACGTCTCCTGCTCGCCGTACCAGGTGCCGCTGTCCAAGCTGGCTATCGCGCACCTCATGATCGAGAAGGCGAAGGGCTGAGGGCAGCCACGAACTGAACGAGGGGCGCCAGTCGAGGCGCCCCTCGTTGTTTCGATCGTCGAGCCGGTAGGCTCAGCCCGGCGCTTCAGGCGCCTTGGCCCGGCGCTTCAGGCGCCTTGGCCCGGCGCTTCAGGCGCCTTGCCCCGGCGCTTCAGGCGCCTTGCCCCGGCGCTTCAGGCGCCTTGCCCCGGCGCTTCAGGCGCCTTGCCCCGGCGCTTCAGGCGCTTCGGCTGCCTTTCGGTACTCCGCGGCCTTGGCGAGGAACTTCTCGGCAAACACACTGTTCCCTGTCTTGCGGTAGACCATGCCGAGGTTCCTGTGCGCGCGCCAGCTGCGCGGGGCCAGCGCGATCGCCCGGCGGAATGCCGCCGCGGATTTGGCCAGGTCCTTCTCCTGGTAGTGGAGAACGCCGAGGATCAGCACGAGCGAGAGGCTCTCGCCGTGCTCCTTCATGAAGCTTTCGAGGAACGCGAACGCGACCTGCCTGCTGCCCATCTTGTCCAGACAGTACACGACGGGCTTGGCGTGCTCCTGCGAGCCGGGAGCGCTGCGCAGGAGCTCCCGCAGGATCACCAGCGCGTCGGCATAGCGGCCCGACCGTCGGTAGCACAGGGCGAGCAGAGATCTCAATCGTGTGCTCCGCGGCTCGAGCGGGAGCAGGCGCGCGATCTCCTCGGCGGCTTCGCCGAAGGCGCCGCCGGCAAGGAGGAGGCGCAGCAGGCGCCTGCGCACCGGACGATCGTCCGGCCGAACTGCCAGGTACCGTCTCCAGGTCTCCTGCTCCTGGGAGCGCTTGCCGAGGGCACTGTAGACCCCCGCGAGGGTTTCCAGCACCGAAGGATCGTTCTCCTGGATCCGAAGGGTGCGCACCAGCCACCCCTCGGCGAGATCGGGGAGCCCCGCGCGCAGATACGCCGCCCCCAGCTCCGCCATCAGCAGCGGGTCGGGTCCGCGCACCTTGAGCTGGGCCTGGAGGCGGGCGAGCACCTCCTCGATGGGGCCCTGCGACCGAGAGAGCGCGAGGCTGTTGAAGTACCCTCCCACTTCGTCGTGCGGATCCTTTCGGAGGATTCGGGCAGCCTCCTCGGCGAGCTCGTCATAGTCACCCTTCTGCCACAGAACGGCGAGCAGACCGTGGCGCAGCTCGCGCGACCCCTTGTCCGCGGCGAGGGCGCGCTCGTAGTGATTTCGCGCCTTGGCGAGGTCGCCCAGGCTCTTGTAGGACTCGGCGACAAGGGCATGGAGAGGCGCATCGTCGTAGGAGGCGCGCAGGAGCTTCGAGGCGTAGAAAATTGCCTCGCGGAACCGCTTCTGCCCGAAGAGGTTCACCGCGATGAAGCGCAGCACCTCTTCGGGCTTTCCGGCAGGCCCAGAGCCCGCGGCGAGCAGCCGGCTTCCCTCGCGGATCTCCGCGAGCGCCTGCTGCGGCTGTCCCTGGGCGAGGAGGATGAGGGCCTTCTGGAGGTGGAGGAACGGGTCGTTGGGCGCGAGCTGCGAAGCGGCATCCATGTGGTAGAGGGCGAGGTTCTCGCGGCCGAGCTCCCTGTAGATCGAGGCAAGGTAGAGGTGGGGGAGGATGGAGGTGTCGCGCTGGCGCAGGACCTCGTTGAACACCCTGCCGGAATCCGCGAAGCGCCCCTGGTAGAAGAGCCGGATCGCATACACGAGCGACGCGTTGAGATAGCCGGTGTGCAGCCGGGGGTTCTTCGGATCCAGCGTGAGCGCCCTGGCGAACGCATCGACGGCCCGCTCGAACCGGCGGCCCTTGGCGTAGGCCAGGCCGAGCAGGCCCCAGGCCGAGGCAAACTCCGGATTGCATTCGATCGACCGGCGCAGGCAGCGCACGGCGGGGGAGAGGGCGCCGAGGGAGAGGTACGACCGGCCCAGGAAGAAGTGCCCCGCTGCCGAGTCGGGCTTCTCCCGCACGTAGAAGCCGAGGGCCTGGACCGCGAGCTCGTACTGGCCGAGGGCGTGGCGGCTCCTCCCGAGGTACAGCAGCGCCTGCGGGAACATGTCCGTGCTCCCCACGAGGCGCGTGAGAATCTCGGCCGCCGTCTGGTAGTCGCCGTTTCGGCCCGCGGCCAGGGCGCGGGCGAAAAGCTCCGAAGCGCTCTCCGTGGGGTTTCCTCCTCTGCCCGAGTATACCCCGCCCGCCTTTGCTTTACAAAGCCATGCCTTTGCTTTACAAATACCGCATGAGAGCGGTGAAGAGCATCGCGCAGATCACGCACGAGCAGGACGTCCTCGCTGAAAGGATCGTGGTTGCGGCCCGTCTCGCGGCCGCGGCGATCGTCGCGGTGTACACCCTCGTCACGGGAGCGGGAGGCGTGGCCGCTCTCATCGTCGACGCGGTTGTCCTTGCGGTCATGGCCGTCCTCTCGCTCCTCACCGCGCTCGCGCACCGCCGGGGGAAGGACACGGAGAGACTCTTCCCCGCGACGGTCGGGATCGATTCGGCGGCCGCCCTCGCAGCGGCGCTCTTCTCCCTCGGCGCCTCCGACCTCGGCATGGCGCTGCCTGTGATGATGGTGTTCTGGGCCTTCACCATCTGCCTGACGATCGTCGCCGTGCTGCGCCTCGCGGTGCGCGACACGATCCTGACCGGATCCCTCGCGGCCTTCGTGGCCGCGATCACCACCGTCGCCGCCATCGTCCGGTTTCCCGGACCGGCCGCGATGTCCCTGCTCGTCGTGCCGATCCTGAGCGCCATGTGCGGGGTGCTCGCCACGGTGGTGTGCAGGAGAAACGTCAGCACCCTGGCCGACAACCTCGTCACCGAGGACCTTCTGAAGGCGAGCCGCCGGCTGAAGATGACGATGGATATCGTCACCGCCTCGATCTTCAACCTCCAGCAGTTCATCACGAAGCTGGTCGAGGTGTCCCGGACGGTCTCGCAGGGTGCGAGGAACCAGGCCGGAGGCATCGAGCAGGTGACGGGGACGGCGGAGCGCCTGCAGAAGTCCCTCGAGGGCATCTCCCAGTCCACCGAGACCTCGGCGGCCACGATCGGCCGGGCCGCCCGGTTCTCGGAAAGCGGCACGGCGATCATGCAGAAGGTCATCGACGAGATCCTCGGCATCCACGAGGTCATGGAGAAGATGGTCGCCGCCCTGGCGCGGATCAACGACATCGCCGACCAGACCAACCTCCTCGCCTTGAACGCGGCGATCGAGGCTTCGCGGGCCGGGGACGAACGGAGCGGCTTCTCGGTGGTCGCCGACGAGATCCGGCAGCTCGCCGAGAAATCCTCCGAGACCGCCGGCGAGCTCAGCAAGTGGGTGAAGCAGATCGTGGCCGTCATCGAGAGCGGAGGGGAGTCGTCGCGCGAGGCGGGGACGATCTTCAACACGATCGCGAAGGACCTCGGGACGTACGCGGGGTTCATCGGCGATCTGTCCCGGTCGGTGAAGGGCCAGCTCGACTCGCACCGCGCTGTCACCACCGCCATCGAGCGAATCGGGACCGTCGTGGGACGCAACACGACGGCGGCCGACACGGTCGGCGCCATCGTGAACGATCTTCAGAACGAGATGCAGAAGCTGGAAGCCCTCGTCGAGGACAAGGTCCAGGAGGCGGAGAAGCTCTCCCGCGGCGCATAGGGGCGGGAGCCGTTCAGCCTTTACAAAGGCCGCTGTTTCCGGACACTATGCGCCATGGAATCCCGCGGCATCTTCTTGAACATCTCCCCGCTGGATCACCGCTACTCGCTCTCCGACCCAGCTCTTTTCGATTCGCTTGCCGGCGTCCTGAGCGAGGAGGCGGCAATCCGATACTGTGTCAGGGTCGAGGCGGCGCTCCTCGCCGCCCTGGCTGCACGCTTCCTCGCAGGCCCCCTTGCCCCGGGCGACAGGGAGTCCATAGATGCCCTCGAGTCGGCAATTTCCCCCGAGGAGGTCTACTCGGAGGAACAGAAGACTCAGCACAACATCCGGGCCCTGGTCAACGTCATCAAGCGCCATCTGCCCGGCTCGCTCGCTCCGCTCGTGCACCTCGGCGCGACCTCGGTCGACATCCTCGACACGGCCGCCGCGCTCCGCTACAGGGATGCGGTGCGGGGGGTCGTGCTGCCGATCCTCCTCGACCTCGAGGAGGATCTTGCGCGGCGCGCCCGGGAGGAAGCCGAGACCCCGCAGATCGGCCGCACCCACGGCCAGCACGCCGTTGCGATCACGTTCGGGTTTGCACTCGCCTCCTATGTTTCCCGCCTGGGCAAGAGCATCGAACGGCTGCACGCGAAAGCCTCGAATCTGAAGGGGAAACTCGCCGGGGCCGTGGGTGCGTACAACGCGACATCGCTCCTGGTGGGAGACCCCGCCGGACTGGAGAGAGAGTTCCTTGCGGGGCTGGGGCTTTCGCCCTCAGAATGTTCCACCCAGCTCGCCGAGCCCGAGTATCTGCTCGAGCTGCTGCTCGAGATCAACACGGCATTCGGCATCATCGCCAACCTCGCCGACGACCTGCGCCACCTCCAGCGATCCGAGATCGGCGAGGTGCGGGAAGAGTTCACGGACACCCAGGTCGGCTCCTCGACCATGCCCCAGAAGAGAAACCCCTGGAACTCCGAGCATGTGAAGAGCCTCTGGAAGGCGTTCGCGCCGCGTGCGCTCACCTTCTTCATGGACCAGATCTCGGAGCACCAGAGGGACCTCACAAATTCCGCCTCCTCGCGCTTCGTCGCGGACTACATCGCGGGGTTCGCCTCCGCCGCAGCCCGCATGCGGTCCGTTGTGCGCTCCCTCTCCGTGGACAGGCCTCGGATGGCGAAGAATCTCTCGTCAACGGGAGACCTGGTCTTCTCGGAAGCCCTCTACGTCCTCATCGCTGCTTCAGGCGTTCCCGACGCTCACGAGAGGGTGCGCAGGGCGACGCTGCGCGTGGAACGTGAGGGCGGGCGGCTGATCGACATCCTTCGCGCAGACGATGAGCTGTGGAAGGCGCTCGGCGCGGGCCTCGTGCGGGCGGGGATCGCGGAGACCGAGCAGTTTTTCTCCGACCCCTCGCGGTACCGGGGCCAAGCCGCCGAGAAGGCGCGGGAAATCGCGCAGCGCTACGAGGCTGTCACGGCCCGGATCCGCTCGGAGCTCACCTGATGAGCGGCGTGGACAAGATCCTCATCCTCGACTTCGGCAGTCAGAGCACGCAGCTCATCGGCCGGCGCATTCGCCAGCTCGGCGTCTACAGCGAGATCGCGGCGGGGGATGCCCCGCTGGAAAGCCTTGATCTGGAGGGCGCCCGGGGGATCATTCTGTCCGGCTCCCCGTTTTCAGTGTATGAGGAGGGCGCGCCGCGGATGGACACCCGTCTCTACGGCCAGGGGCTGCCCGTTCTGGGCATCTGCTACGGTCTGCAGAGGCTGAGCGTGGACCACGGGGGGAGCGTCGGACCCCTCGGTCACAAGGAATACGGCCGGGCGCGCGTGCGCGTCACGGAACCGACGCCCCTGTTCGGCCGCCTGCCGGGAGGCGAGTTCCTCTCGTGGATGAGCCACGGCGACACGGTCACCCGGGTTCCCGAGGGTTTCCGCGTTGTCGCGCGCTCCGAGGCGGGCCTCCCCGCCGCGTTCGCGAAGGAGGAGGGGAGGATCTGGGGCGTGCAGTTCCATCCCGAGGCGAGCCACTGCGAGTTCGGGCAGGAAGTCCTCGAGGGGTTTGTCGTCGACATCTGCGGGGCGCGCCGGGACTGGACCATGGAGAAATTCCTGCGCCGGGAGAGCGCGGCGCTGCGGGAGACGGTCGCAGCGAGGGACGTCGTGCTCCTGATCTCGGGCGGGGTGGACTCCTCCGTGGTCGCCGCGCTGCTGCTGAAGAGCCTGGACGCACGGCAGGTGCACCTCATGTATATCGACACCGGCCTCATGCGGGCAGGAGAATCCGAGGAGGTCGTCGAGAGCCTGAGGCAGCTGGGAGCCCGCAATCTCTACGCGATCGACGCGAGGGAGGAGTTCTACCGGGGCCTTGCGGGCATCGAGGATCCCGAGAAGAAGAGGCGTGCCATCGGGGACCTCTTTATCAAGGTGCAGGAAGAGCAGATCGCCAGGCGGGGGATCAGCGGGTCACTCCTCGCCCAGGGGACGCTTTACACGGATCTCATCGAGTCGGGCAAGGGGGTCGGAAACAAGGCCAACCTCATCAAGACCCACCACAACGTACGCTCCCCGCTCGTCGAGGAGAAGAGGCGGCGCGGGGAGATCCTCGAACCGCTGGCTTCCCTGTACAAGGACGAGGTGCGGGAGCTCGGCCTCGCTCTTGGCCTGAAGCGGGAGGTGGTCTTCCGCCACCCGTTCCCGGGACCCGGCCTCGCCGTGCGGATCCTCGGCGAGGTGACCCGTGAAAAATGCGATCTGCTGCGCAGGGCTGACGCCCTTTTCATCGGCGAGCTCAGGTCCCGGGGGCTCTACGACAAGATCTGGCAGGCGTTCTGCGTCCTGCTGCCCATCCGCTCGGTCGGCGTTTCCGGCGACATGCGCCGCTATGGCCATGTGCTCGCCCTGCGGGCAGTCACTTCTCTGGATGCGATCACGGCGGACGTGTATCCCTTCGGCAGCGCCGACCTGCTCGAAATATCCTCCCTCATCACGAACCGGATCCCCGAGATCGGCCGGGTCGTCTACGACGTCTCGAGCAAGCCCCCTGCCACGATCGAGTGGGAGTGAGAAAAAGGACGATCGAAGGCTCCTCGCTTAAGAAAATGGCTGTACGTTACCGATATTCGGTGTAGCGAGGAGAGAGCGATGCCAGCAGAGGTGCCGGGAGACATCCCTGTTCGAGAAATGCTGGAATGGATCATGTCGACCCACGTCATGACCAAGTCAGATCTCGCCAGGATGTTTCAAAGGACGCAGTCCACGATCCACCATTGGCTCAACACGGGCCAGGTCTCTCACCGCAATCTCATGAAGATCCGTTCCAGCTATTTCTTCCTGCACGATTCCCGCGATCCCCACGCCGGGGAGAGGCTGTGCGAACGCTGCGGAAAATGGCTTCCGCAGAAGGAGTTCCGTCCGGGCAAGGCGATCTGCCACGCGTGCGAGAACTCGCGCACTCTCCAGTACTACTGGGGGCACCGCAGCGAGCAGCTTTCGAAGCGCAAGGCCAAGAACTGGTACAACCGCAAGCGCCCGGTCGCCTGAGAGCCCGTCAAGGCCTTCTCGGAGCTTTCCATTCCTCCCCGAATCCGGTATAGTAGGCGGCACGGAAAGCCCATGAGAAAGATCTGGTCTTTTGCCCTCGGCGTGGCGCTGCTCACTCTCACCTCGTGTCTCGGCATCGAGAGCCGGCTGGACATACGGGGCGACGGCTCGGGCACCCTCTCGCTCACCTACAGGATCTCGCGCCGATTCGCGGAGCTGGGCCGCAATGAAGGCGAACCTCTCGTCGTCCCCGTGCCCGTATCCCGCGAAGATTTCGTGCGCGCTCTGGCCGGCGCGGGTGGGGTCGAGCTGAAAGCCTTCAGGCGCACGCAGGACGAGAAGGACGTCACGATCCGGGCTGATCTCGCCTTCTCGTCGCTCGAGGCCCTCTCGCGCCTGGAGGCATTCCGGGAGATGGATGCGCGGATCAGCGCCTCGGGGTCCCTCCACACGTTTTCTCAGTTGATCACGAAGGCCGCCGCGGAGCCTGTGACGGCGGACTCGCAGCGGATGCTCGACGAACTGTTCGACGGCTACGATCTCGCCTACACGGTCAGGGCTCCCGCCCCAATCCAGTCCAGCAGCCCGGCGACCGTGCTGTCGGCCGATCGCAGAACTCTCACCTTCAAGACGAGCATCAGGGACCTCGTGAGCCGGACGGAAGACCTCGTTCTATTCCTGAGCTGGTAGGAGCGCGAATATGCGAAGGATCTATGCGATTGCGGTGCTGGCGGTTCTGCTTGTTTCCTGCGCCACGCCGGCCAAGACCCCCGCGCCAGCTCAGGACACGGCGGCGAAGTCTCCGGCAGCAGCGGAGACCGGCGGCGAGGCCGGCGCCCGGATGCGCGAGTACCTCTCCAATGGCCTGGCTAAGATCAACGAGGGGAGCGTCACGGAGGGCATTCGCCAGCTCGTGGCCGTGCTCGCCGAGCGGCAGGCCCTCGCCAGCGCGCCGCAGGAGGTCCGGGACATCGCGGGCAGGGCGGAGGCGGAGCTCACCAAGCTCGGGGCAGCCCTCTCGCTCGACTCGGGGCTGGAGTGGGTGGACGCAAACAAGAACCAGCTCACCGGCAGCGTGCTCGACGTCGGCTCTCCCAAGGGCATCCAGCCCAGCGTCATACTGTCGTACAACATGGGCCGGGGAAGGACGCTCGTTGCGGGGGCTCCGATCCTGTTCGAGTTCGTCAAGGGCGGCGGCGTCCTCACGGCCTCTGTCTCGACGAACGAGTACGGCCAGGCCACCTGCTCGATCGCGCGGCTTGACTCGCAGAGCCAGGAGAGCGTGATCCGGGGCGCGCTCGTCTACACGGTAAACGGGTTCATGTATAAAGTGCAGGGCGTGCAGAGGGACTTCGTCTACGCGCCCCCATCACGACGCGCCACAATCCTTGTGCTCGAGCGGCACCCCAAGGGCCTCAACCAGCCCCCCATCATACTCGATGCCGTCTACAACACGCTGAAGGGCGTCGCGTTCGACTTCTCCCACTACGACGGCGTGCTCATGGGAGAGGCTTTCATGAACGTGTTCTCCGGCGAGCCGAAGGCGATCCAGTCACTCGGGATGCAGAAGGACGTGTCCTACCTCGTGATGGTCCTGAACGACTGCATCGCCGTCAACCAGGTCGTGCTCGACGGCAAGACCTACAACATCTTCAAGTCGCAGACAACGGCGACGACCCGCCTCATCAGGGTCGCGGATGGCAAAATCCTGTATTCCGCAGCTGTCCAGGGCGTCCAGGGGCAGGGCGGGGACACGGGGAAGGCGCTGCTGGACGGGTTCCGCAAGGCTGCAGAGGCGATGTCGGGGAAGTTGTCAAAGGACCTGCCCGAGATCAGCGCAGCCCTGGCGAAGAAGTAACTGTTAACGGGGGAGTTTGACGGGCCGTCGCCTTCTTGATACGATGGGCTGACGACAGCCCGGGAGGGGATTCATGGACGTTCTCAAGGAAATTGCACAGGCGGAAGGCCGGGCGCGGGACATCGAACGAGAGTTCAAACAGAAGGCCGAGGACCTCGCAAAGGCGACCAAGGGACGTCTGGCGCGCACCCGGGAACAATCCGAGAAGGCGCTGGAGAACGAGCTGGCCGTCCTGCGAGCCGATCTCGATCGGGCCCTCGAGCAGGAAAAGAAGAAGGTCCTCGAGGCGAGCCGCGAAGCGCAGGGGACCCTGGAGCGGCAGGTGCGCGAGAACACCTCTCGGGTGATCCAGCTCGTCCTGAAAGAGATCGGTTTGTAGCCGATGGCAATCGCGAAGCTGCTGCGAGCGGAGATCGTCTGCGGCTCATCCGAGGATGTCGCGCTGGTCGAGGCCCTCGAGAAGTCCGGTCTCGTGCAGGTGGAGGACGCACACGTCGGCCTGCCCGACGAGATCGCGCAGCTCGAGGTCAGGACGAACATCGACCTCTCCGCCTGCGACGCCGTGCTCGGCAAGGCGCGCTGGATGCTCGATGCGTATTCCCGCTTCCTTCCCGTCAAGAAAGGCCTCATGCAGGGATTCTTCGGCTCCCCTCCCTACGTCCGCGAAGAGGAGTTTCACGGGATCTATGCGGGATTCGACCTGGGTGCCGCCGAGCGCGCGCTGCAGCAGTCCGTGCGGGAATACGACGGCATCCTCGAGGCCGTCGCGGCAAAGGAGCAGCTCGCGGTGGCTCTCCAACCCTGGGAAGACCTCGCGCTGCCTCTCGAGGATCTCGCCGGGCTTCGCTTCGCGCGGATCTTCCCCGTGCGGATTGCCAGGCGCGAGCTCGCGGCCATCGAAGCGCTGATTGTCGAAAACAAAGCAGCCGCCGATGTGGCCTGGACAGAGGTCTCTGGCGACGAGAGGCAGGTCTGGGGCATCTACGCGGTCGTCGAAGCCCGGGCGGCCGAGCTGGAGTCCTGGCTGAGAGACGCCGGAGCCGAGAGCATCGATCTGCCATCGGCAGGAGGAACGCCGAGGGAGATCCGCGCCCACGCCGCCGAGGAGCTCGCAGAGCTCTCGCGGAGGCGGGAACGGATCGAGACCAGCCTCGAGGCCGAGGCTGCGGAGCGCCGTCCCATCGTGCACGCCATCGTCGACGAGCACTCCAACAGGAGGAAGGACCTCCTCGTCCGGCGCAGCTTCTTCTATACCGGCAACGTGGCCGCGGTCACGGGGTGGGTCCTCGAGAAGAACCACCGGAAGCTCGAGGATTTCCTATCCGCCCGGCTTCCCTCCGCGCAGCTTTTCGTTCGGCCGCCCGAGAAGACGGAGAATCCGCCGGTGTTCCTGGAAAACCGCGGGCTGCTGAAGCCCTTCCAGATCCTGCTGGACATGTTCGGCCTTCCTCCCTACTTCGGCTTCGACCCCACGCCGGTGGTCGCGATCGCCATGACCCTCTTCTACGCGATGTGCCTCGGCGACCTGGGCTACGGTGCCGTGCAGGTCCTCCTGGCATGGTGGCTGAAGAGGAAGTTCAAGCCCGCCGAGGGCACACGGCTGTTCCTGAACCTCTTCATGGAGATGGGCGCCGCGGCGATGATCTTCGGACTCATGACGTGGAGCTTCTTCGGCACGAGCCCCGGCTACGCCGTGGGCGGTCCGAAGATCCTCGGTTTCCTGCCTCTGTTCCAGCCGACATCGGAGTTCCTCCTCATTCTCGGCATCGCCGTCGCCATCGGCGTGGTCTATCAGCTCATCTCGATCGTCTCGGGCCTGTATGCGGCTTTGCGCGCCGGCGACCTGCCCGCCGCCTTTTTCGACTATGGTGCGTGGCTCGTGCTCCTCGTTGCAGCCCTGGTGTGGTCCGCCGGTGTGTTCCTGCCCGCCCTCCCTCCGGTTGTCCGCAAGGCGGGGCTGATCGGCATGGGCGCCAGCGCCCTCGTGATCGTCGCCTTCGCGGGCCGGGAAGCAAAGAGCATCTTCGGCCGGTTGCTCACGGGCGTCATCTCTCTGTACGGCATCGTGGGCTACTACGGCCTGGTGTCGTTCTTCTCGGACGTCCTTTCGTTCTGCCGCCTTGCGATCCTGAACCTCACCAGCGGTTTCATCGCTATGGTCGGAAATCTCCTCGGCGGCCTGATCATGTCCAGTTCCAGCGTCTTCGCGGCCATCTTCACGTTCATCGTCGGAGCCGTCATCATCGTGTTCTTCCACGTGCTGAACCTCGTGCTCTCGATGA
>Ga0315294_10000808_pt1 | contig 33911 bp, 21 predicted proteins | sample YL17G13_40_MG_FD_203626 | JGI IMG/M metagenome (GOLD analysis project Ga0315294, IMG submission 203626) | Sediment microbial communities from Yellowstone Lake, YNP, Wyoming, USA - YL17G13_40 | ecosystem: Environmental > Aquatic > Freshwater > Lake > Sediment | place: USA: Wyoming | collected...
GTCGGGATCGGTGACCGCGGATGTCGAGGTGATAAGCCTGGGGGTCAGCTTCCTGACCGCTCTCGGGATCGAGAATCTGAGGGTTGCGGTGAACTCGCTCGGGTCGTCCGAGGATCGCGCCGGGTATAACGAAGACCTCAAAAAATTCGTCGAAGATCGCCGGGCCGATTTCTGTCCGGACTGCCACCACCGGGTCGAGCACAATCCGTTGAGAGTGTTTGACTGCAAGGTTCCCGAATGCCTTAAGGTGCTCAGGGAAGGGCCGCGCATCGATCGGGCGCTGTCGAAGGAATCGCGCGAGCGTTTCCGGGCACTGTGGGAGCTTCTGAGAGCGGAGGACATCGCGATAGAGGTCGATCCGATGCTTGTCAGGGGCCTGGATTATTACACGCACACGGTATTCGAAGTGATGATGGAGGGCGCAACGGGCCAGCAGGCGAGCCTCATGGGAGGCGGGCGTTACGACGGGCTTGTGGAGCTTTACGGCGGTCCGTCGACGCCTGCGATGGGATTCGGCTCCGGTCTGGAGCGGATCTCGGAGTCCATCGACTGGACCGATATCGAGGATCTCATCCAGCCGGAAGTGGACATCGCGGTCATAGGACTGGGAGAGGAGGCATTGCACGCGGCGTCGACGATTGCGAACACCCTGAGGGCGTCGGGCCTGGTCGTTCATATCGATCACCGGGCCACATCGTTCCGAAACCAGCTCGGTCAGGCGAACGCGCTGAAAGCCGGTGCGGCGGTGATTATCGGGGAAGACGAGCTGAAGGCACAGGTCGCAATATTGAAAGATATGGATTCGGGAGAGCAGGAAAGCGTGCCGTTGGGCTTGGTGGTAGAATATGTCCTGCAGGCGTTCGGTGGGGAAGAGGAGCCCGAATCAGACTGATCGCCTGCGTGTAACAAGGCATGAGAACCCTGCCTGCATATATCGTCCGATCAGGTCTTTCGTTCGTTCTGATAATCCTTCTGAGCGGCGTCGTGCTCCCGTCGACGGCGTACGCCGGCCAGATGTACCTCGAATATCAAGGTGAGCTCGCGAGCGGCTATTCATTTTTCCGCGGGGCGTTCGATCTGGGCGACATCAATCGGGACGGCGCGGATGAGATGGTGATAGCGGACGATGAGGGCGGATTTCACGTGTATCGCTTCACCCGGGCCGGATTCGTGCCCATCTGGATAAGCGACCCGCTGCTGGAAGACGGCTACATGGTGGCGGTTGAGATCATTCATGACAGGATGCCCGGGATCAGGCCGCAAATACTCCTTCTGGACTCGCTGGGTACGCTTCACCAGGTGCAGTACACGGGCTACCTGTTCGAGGAGACCGCGAAATACGAAGATTACCGTCTGCCCGGTGAGTCGGGACGGCTCGTTGTGACGGACATCGGGGGCGGCCAGAGAACGGTTCTCATCGCTCTGCCGGCTTCAAACAGGGATTCGTCCGGCACGCAGAAACCATCCGAGGGAGGCGGCGACTTTCAGCAGTGGGCGGGCATGGTGCTGTACAAGCTTACGTCGGACGGGCTTGTCGAGCTCATTGAGGAAGAGATATCGGAGCTGCAGGAAGGGGAAGTGTATTTCGTGCAGGACCTGACCAAGCTCGATGTGAGCGAGCTGCAGGAAATCGGTGCCAAGGCGGGCAAGCTGTACGCGGGAACCGGCGGCGAAGCGGACAGAGTGGGGATCGCGGATCTGGACCAGGATGCGCTCCTGGAGCTTCTGGTTTCGGTGAGCGACCCCAACCGTCCGATAGACCGGCTCCAGATTTTCAGGCAGGACGGCGGCACGTTCACGGTCCAGATAACTCTCGAGCTTCCATTGATCAACGAGATGGTTCTGGGGGACATCGACGGTGACGATTTCAGCGAGATCGTCGGACTGACATACGACGGGGAGGTGCTGGTGTATCAGTACGATCCGCTGACGGTCAAACAGGCCGACGGGACCGAGGTGCCGTGGGAGACTCCGCACAAGGAGATCGACGGTACGATCTGGGTCGGATTGGGAGGATTCGAGACGCTCGGTTGCACCATAGTGGAGGAGGCCGACAGCCTTCAGGTGAGCTACGGCGGGCGCGCTGTCACGCTTGACAGGGAAGGCAAGCTGATAAAGTGCGGGGACCAGATTCTGCTTCCGGACGTTCCGGACGCGGCTCTCGAATCGACGCCATACCTGCCCCTGCTTTCCGTTCTCGACTGCCTGGGTTTTCGATACACCTACGATCCGCGAAAGAACCTGGTGGAGCTGGAGTCGTGAACGTGAGTGAGCCCCGCGCGCCAGGACACCGGCTCTATCCTTTTACGATCGTCTGGGCGCTTGTGTACGTGATCTGCCTGTGGCTCTCCGCACGGGAAGGCTTTCCAGTCGATATCGCTTACTACCTTGTGCTGGGGCTGGGCGTTCCTCTTACGATTCTCACCGCCGCAGAATGGTCGGCACATCTTCCCGGAAGAAAATCCGCGTTTTTTGTCCTGCTTGCGTGCGCATCATGGTGGCTTGCATCGCTGCTCCTCGTGCGCGCGGAATATGACTGGCGCATCTGGCACACCCTGAACACGGTGACTCTTCTGATCGGCACTTTCACGATCGGAAACTGGCTTGCGGGAGAAATCGAAAAGGTCGGGCATCTGATACCGGTCGGAATCCTGGGCGCCCTCGTCGACATCTGGAGCGTATTCCAGGGTCCGAGCAAGTCGGTGGGCAGGCAGGTTGTGGAGCACGTGCAGCGGCAGATTGCGTCGGGTGCCTGGCAGCCTCCGCCCGTCGTTGAGTTTCTCATTCTGAGCTGGCCGCAGCCGGGTGCGGGTTTCATGACGCCGCTGTTCGGGCTGGGGGACCTCGTCTTCATGGCGGTCTTCCTTGCGGCAAGCAGGCGGTTCGGAATTTCGCTCATGAAGACCGTCCTGCTCATGGCCGCGGCGCTGGCGGCGTCTTTCATTGCTGTGTTCGTATTCAACGCGCCGATCCCCGCGCTTCCGTTCATCTGCGGATTTTTCGTCCTCGGCAACCTGAGGAGTCTGTCATTGACCAGGAGCGAATGGAGAATCACGCTGATTGTCTCGTTTGCCGTGCTTGCGGTTGGTCTGATCAACTGGCTCGTCAGGGCTTTCACCGGAGGATGACCCATTCGGGCATGCTATGGAGATGAATCATGACCTGGGCACATGAGGATTTCGAGGACCTTGACGCTCCGGCGACGTACGCGGTGGACCCCTCCGGCGTGTACGGCTGGATCGAGACGAGCGATCAGAGGCTTTCCGATGCGAAGAGCCTGTACCTGGGGGCGTCAAGACCGGCAATAGATCGCCGTGACGATATTCGCGAGGTCCTGATCTGCGGGATGGGCGGGAGCGCAATCAGCGGCGACATAGCGTACTCCGTGACGTCCCAGTCGCTTCCCGTGCCGTGCCGCGTGGTGCGAGGGTACACCCTTCCCGCGAGCCTGGGACCCGGCACGCTTCTCATCGTGGTGAGCTATTCGGGCAACACCGAGGAATCGGTCTGGGCGTACACCCAGGGGCATAATCGCCGGGCGGAGGTGGTCGCGATCGCGACCGGCGGAGCGCTTGGGGACCTGGCGGGTCGCAACGGAACCCCGCTGGTGAAACTTCCGACGGATTATCCGGCTCCGAGGCTCGCGCTGCCTCATCTCCTCTGCGCGGTGCTGTCGGTTCTGTCGGCGGCTTTCGAGGGAATGGAATTCATAGATGAATCTGTCGAGGATGCGATCGTCTCGCTGAAACGCGGGGCGAACCGCTACTCGAGGGACCTTCAATACGACAAGAACTTCGCGAAGCGCCTGGCGTACGATATCCACTCCTCGTTTCCGGTGATCGTGGCGGCCGAGCTCACCTGGCCCGCGGCGCTCAGGTTCCAGACCCAGATCAACGAGAACTCCAAGTGGCCGTGCCACGCGTGCGTGATCCCCGAGATGAACCATAACGAGGTGATGGCGTACGCTCAGGCGGGTCCGGCGACCGGCAGGACCGGCGTTCTGTTTCTCCGCGACAAGGACGATCATCCGCGCGTGAAGTTCAGGCAGGATTTCACGAGCGACCTTGTCCAGAAGCATGTCGCGTGGGTTCACGAGCTGAAAGGGGAGGGGAAGACGCTTCTGGGCCGTCTGATGAGCATAATGCAGGCGGCCGACTACACGAGCTACTATCTGGCCTGCGCGCGGGGGCTCGATCCTCTCACCATCCGCGCGATCGACACCCTGAAGGAGAGGCTGGGGAAGATCCAGTAGCTCGCGGCGAAGGCATGAGGATTCTCTGTCGATGAAAAAGGCGTTTGAAGTCGATCTGTCGAAATACCGTGCTCCGTCGCGGGCCTTTTTTGCGCGCGATACATTGACCGTCGCAAAGGCGCTCCTGGGCGCCTACGTGCGTCACGAGCTTCCGGAGGGCACGGCGGGCGGGATGATTATCGAGACGGAGGCATATATATATACCGAGCCGGGGTGCCATGCGTTCAGGGGCGAGACGAAGCGGAATCGCGCGATGTTCGGTCCCCCTGGGCATGCATATACCTACTTCACCTACGGCAATCACTGGATGTTCAACATAGTGACCGAGCGCGAGGGGCTCGGATGCGCGGTGCTGGTGCGGTCGATCGAGCCTCGGGAGGGCCTCGACCTCATGCGCCCGAGAAGACCGAAGGCGAAGAGGGATATCGACCTGACGAACGGTCCGGGCAAGCTCGCCGCCGCGCTTGGGATAGGGCGCGAAGAGTACGGGCTTGATCTCCTGAATTCGCGCCTGCGGATTCTCGTTCCCTCCGCGGCGTTCCGACGGAGGCTTGTCGATCGATACGGCGGAATCGTCCGGACAACACGCATAGGTCTTGGCGACATCGACCGCGGCGCCGATCTGCCGTACCGATTCTATCTCGCCGACCATCCGTGCGTGAGTGTGTCCGCCCGCAAACGCTGACTTCGCGTTCCGTCATTGAAATATTTCCAACTGGTATCTTGCGGAATTCGGGAAAATGTGATAGACGGTGGATATACGCCCCTCCGTGTTGAGGTGGTGCCGGCGGCTCGGCAGGCGAATAAGGCATTGTGGGAGGAAAGAAAATGTCACGCAAAGGGAAGTCGTATTCGGGGGGGGGGATGCGTTAACCGCATTCCTGGTGCCGGGTCAACTGATGCCTGAGAGGAGGTTTCCCATGAAGGGCTGGACATTTCTTCTATTTCTGCTTGTTCTCTCCATTGGATGTGCGCAAGGTCGCCTGAATGACCCCGTCGCGGTGTCAGGCCAATCCCCTGAGTGCGCATCGGAGGATGTGAGTCAGGTTCAATTCCCGTCTGCAGCGTTCATACCATGGGGCTTCTACGATCTGGAAATAGCTCGAGACGGATCATCAGTCACCGTCGTCCCGAACAGGACGGCGATGGCGGACTGGGGCTATCATCTCAATGCCGTGAAGTTGCTGGAAGCATCCCCATGCACAAATTGTCTTAGCCTCAGCAACATCTATCTCCTCCCCAACGGAGATCTCTCAGTCGATATCTCGATCAAGCACCCGTTCGATAACCCGGTGTACACGGGCTTTGACGTGAGGGGCATAATCATGTTCCCGGCATCGCAGTATTGGCCTGACAACGAACTCCGAGTCGAAGCTGACTTGGATCCGTACGAGGGCGGCGTCAACCACTGCGGATGGCTCGAGAGATGGGCATCGCACAAGAAAGGCGATGCCGAACTGATGAATCCGGACGCGTGGACTACCATCTGGGCTCCGGACTCCGAGGATTGGCACAACGCGTTCGATGTGCCTTATAGCACCTATCCAATCCAAAATTTTTATCCGGGCAAGTTTGCGTCGGGTGGGGACCTCGGCACGATCAACGCATACAGACATTACTGGTCGAACCCCAACCGGCACATGTTCGAAATCGGGAAGACTGTTGCGCGCACGTACATCATTCGCCCTCCTGCCGAAGGGCCTATCCTGGCATCATACGCGATCTACGCTCACTGGGACGAGCCCCTGGAGATTCCCGTGACCGATCCGGCGACCGATTTCGGCCCCGAGGCGAATTCGCCGATCCCTTATGAATTCTGGGTAACCCAGGATTCCATGATCGATCCCGACGCCCCCAAGGAGGAGAAGGGGAACCACATTCACTGGCACATCAAGTCATGGTCGATCGGATCGGAGTATTGGGGGCTAGTTCATAGCGATTTGCTCGATTTTGGCGGCGCCGGAGGGAACGCTACTCCGAGCGGGCTCCCCGACGACTACGGTCTTGGCAGCTTCGACACAGACGCATACGAGTTGGTGCCCGAATGGCTGCCTGGCGAGTGGCCTTATTTCTTTAACATCCGGATCGAGAATCCCAAAAAACCGTGGTGGCTGCCGATCGCGCATGACTACTACATCGCGGACATCGCCATCGAAGCTCCCGACGGGGAGTGGTGATTGAAATCAAAGCGGGGATGGGGCCGGACCTCATCCCCGCTCGATTCTGTTTACCCCAAGTGACTCCTCCCAGTCTCAGTTTAGACAGGTCGGAATCTGCAGAAACACGCCCGGGGTTGTCATTGAGCGGGGAAATCTGCTATGCTACCGAGGTTGCCGCGGGTAGGCGATGTATTGTCGCGCCCGGCGACGAACGAGCTTGCATATGCAGGCAAACCTGTTCGTGATTAGAGGGTTTCCATGGATTACACCATTGTTGATCTCCTGATCGAACTTGCCGAGAGGCAGGCGAGCGACCTGCACATCACGGTGGGGGTGCCCCCGACCCTTCGCGTTCACGGCCGACTCGTGAGGCTCGACCTGGAGCCGCTCACCCCCGAGGACACTCGAGGCCTGGCGTTCTCGATCATGCGAGAGGACCAGCGCAAGAGGCTTGAGAAAGAGCGTGAGATCGACTTCGGCTACTCGCAGAAGGGAATCGGACGGTTCCGGTGCAACTCGTTCTGGCAGAAGGGAACCGTTGCGCTGGTGATGAGGTCCATCCCGGAGCGCATCCCGACGCTGGAGGAGCTTCTGATCCCCGAGATCATGAAGGAAGTAATCATGGAGCCCCGCGGGCTTGTTCTGGTGACCGGCCCGACTGGATGCGGCAAGACTACGTCTCTCGCGTCCATGTTGAACGTCATCAACGAGAACCGCGACCTGCACATCGTGACGATGGAGGACCCGATCGAGTACGTGCACGAGCACAAGATGGCGAACTTCAACCAGCGCGAGATAGGCGAGGACACGACGAGTTTCAGTGAGGCCCTTCGACGCGTGCTGCGCCAGGACCCGGACGTAATCCTGGTCGGCGAGATGCGCGACCACGAAACGATCGCCACTGCAATCACCGCATCGGAGACCGGTCACCTCGTGTTCGCCACCCTGCACACGAACTCGGCGCCTGCGACGATCGACCGAATCATCGACGTATTCCCGTTCGGGCAGCAGGACCAGATTCGAGCACAGCTTGCCAACACTCTGAGGTGCATCATCACCCAGGCTCTTCTGCCCAGGGCGGACGGCGCCGGGCGTATCGCGGCGTTCGAGGTGCTGCTGAACATCCCCGCCATCAGGAACCTTATCCGCGAGCGGAAGATTTTCCAGATTCACTCGACGATGATGACCCACTCGAAGATGGGCATGATAATCCTCGACCAGTGCCTCAGGAATTATTATTTCGAGAGAAAGATAACGTTAGAGACCGCGATGGGAGCTGCGCACAGTCCGTCCAACCTGCAGCGCCTGATAGCGGCGGGTCCTTCCGGTGTCGAGGAAGAGAAGGGTGCGGCGACGGGTCGGGGAGACACGGGCGAGCTCGGACAGGGCTACATGTAGAATCCGCGGCGCCGGGGCTTGACAGGCGGCATGGCTAAAGTGTAAATAGTGTACATAGCCCCGCAGATTGTCCCCGCAGGTTCGACAAACTCAATTGCTGCAATGAACGATAATCATACAGGCATAGTCCTACAAACCGGAACATGTGCAGAGATCATGCCAGGTGGTGAAGCCCAGTGAAAACGTACGTATACGTTGCGCGTGACGCGGCCGGCAACACGGTCAAGAATACGGTCGAGTCGGACAGCCAGCAATCGGTCATCGAGACCCTCGGCAGCGAAGGGTACTACGTACTCAGGATATACGAGAAGCGGGCTTTCAACTGGTCGCCCTGGGACATTGTTGACCGCTTCACCAAGGTGGGTCTGAAGCTGCTGACCATTTTCACCCGGCAGATGGCCCTCCTCATCAACGCGGGCCTGACCCTGTCGGAGGCGCTCGACACCTGCGAGGAACAGACCCAGCAGAGGAAGTTCCAGCAGATCATACACAAGGTTCGAGTCGACGTTCAGTCGGGCATCACTCTCGCGCAGGCGATGAGAAAGCACCCCGATGCGTTCTCGAACTTTTTCGTCGCGATGGTGCATGCGGGAGAGATCGGCGGTGTCTTGGACAAAATCCTCGAGCGAGTTGCGAAATTCTACGAGAACGAGCTGGAGTTGAGGCGCAAGATTCAGTCGGCGATGGTTTACCCGGCATTGGTGACCATTGTGTCGATCGGCATCAGCCTTTTCATGCTCGTTTACATCGTTCCCCAGTTCGCCGAGTTCTACAAGGACTTCTCCGGCGGCGAGGCCCAGCTTCCCGAGCTCACGCAGAAGATGCTGGATCTCTCGGAGGAGTTCCGGTACAACTGGTACTGGTACACGATTGTGCCGCTGGTTGCGCTGGTTATCCTGTACAAATTCCGCGGGACCAAGTGGGGGCACAGGATTTTCGACCCGATCCTCATACGGCTCCCGATCTTTGGACCGCTGGCGCGAAAGGTTGCGATCACCAGGTTCAGTCGAACGCTGGGGACCCTGCAGGAATCGGGCGTTCCGCTGATCGAGGCGCTTGAGGTCACGCGGGACACGGCCAATAACCTGGTCGTGGCGAACGCGATTGACTACACGCGCGAGCGAATCCGCGAGGGCGAATCGATTGCGGCCCCGATGAAGCGGACGAGGGTTTTCCCGCCGATGGTCACGAACCTGATATCGGTCGGCGAGGACGCCGGTAACCTCGAGGAGATGCTGTACAAGCTCTCGGACTACTACGATGTCGAGATCGACGCGACGATCCGGGCGCTTGCCAGCCTCATCGAGCCCGTGATGATCGTCATCATCGGCTCGGTCATCGGTGTCATCGTCGTCAGCCTCTACCTGCCGATCTTCAACCTGGTCAATATTATCCAGTAATTGCATTTCTTTTCCTCCTCGGAACGCCCCGGTAACGGGGCGTTCTTTTCATCGCCCACGAACGGCACCCCTATTCACTCCTATTCAGGGGCCCGACAGTGAGGGAGAGGCGCAGAGACTGAGAACTGCAGGGGCGTGTGAGTGCTTTTCTCTTTCAATTTTCGCCTTTTCCTGTTAAAATCCTCCCCGAGTCTACCCGTAGACATCTGCCTGCGGGCGCGGTTGGTTGCGTCCGCCCATCGGAGTGAACGTTAATGGCTGATTCACGTTCAGTACGAAACCTTCTGAACCTTATGTACGAGAAAGGCGCAAGCGACCTCCATATCGGCGTCGACAAGCCGCCCTGGATGCGCATCGACGGCACCCTGAAGCCGACCGACCTCCCCAAGCTGAATCGTCAGGACATGGAGGATATCGCCCGTATCGTCCTCGGTCCCAAGCGCGAGTTTCTCATCGACGAGCAGAACGAGGTCGACTTCTCTTACTCGCCGGAGGATTTTCCCGGACGATTCCGCGTGAACTTCTACCGGCAGAAGGGCGAGATCGGGCTGGCGCTCAGGCTGGTGACGTACTACATCCCCAGTTTCGACGAGTTGAACCTGCCGAAGATCATAGCCGACGTGGCGCTGGCCGAGCGCGGTATTATCATCATCACCGGAACGACCGGATCCGGCAAGTCGACCACTCTGGCGGCGATGACCGACCACGTCAACAAGAACAAGCCGGGCCACATCCTCACGATCGAGGACCCGATCGAGTACTACCATTTCGACAACAAGTGCATCGTGAACCAGCGCGAGGTGGGTATCGACACCGACTCGTTCATAGTGGCGCTTAGAGCGGGATTGCGCGAGGACCCGGACGTGGTGCTGGTAGGCGAGATGCGCGACAGGGAGACGGTTCAGACGACGTTCACGGCGGCGATCACCGGTCACCTCGTCATGACCACTCTTCACACCACCGACGTCATCCAGACCATCAACCGCGTCATGGACTACTATCCGTCCGACCAGCAGAAACAGGCGCGAATCATGATGGCCGAGACTCTCCACTCGATCTTCTCGATGCGACTGCTCCCGATGGTCGGGGGCGGCCGAATCCCGGCGATCGAGTCGATGATCGCGACGGCCCAGATTCGAGACTATATACTCAATCCCGACGAAACCTACCTCATCAGGGATGTCATGGAGAGAGGCGGGTCGGACGGCATGTTCACGTTCGACCAGTATCTGCTCAAACTCGTGCGCGCCGGCAAAATCACCTGGGAGACCGCGAGAAAAGCCGCGACCAGCGAGCACGATCTGCTGCTCCTCCACAGAAAATCGACCGAGTACGATGCCCCGATCACGCAGACCTACTACGGTACCGCGAGCGAATGACGCATCCCGGTTTTCACTTGAAAGACAGACCTCCCGTCCGGGAGGTCTTTTTCTGTTTCGCACGCGACCGGGAATCCATCGGGGTTCGATAGTGGGGGCGTCTCGGCGATTATATTGTGTTTAAGGCCGATAAGGCGGGGTTTGAATGGATCTTCGGGATGGATCGAGCTCGAACGATAGCGCTTCTTGAGGGGTACAAGGAGACCTTTGTGGAGGAGTACAACGCGTTCAAGCTGAAGAGCGGCGTGCCCGGCAGCCTTGCGCGGTCGGCGGCGAAGCAGGACCTTCTGAGGAACTACTACGGCCTTCAGTATTTCAGCCCGGACGGAAAGTGGTCGAGGCCGCAATGGAGGCCGACCTTTGCGGAGCGCATGTTTTTTGTCAGGCATCGCATCCTGTCGAAGATTTACGGGAAGGCACACCGTTACAGCGAGGCCGACCAGAAGCGCCTGTGGCACATAAGGGGCGGCGAGAACTACAGCTTCGAATCCGAGACGCCGGCGTCGAGGGAGTATGCGAGAAGATATCTTAGGGACCTTTTCGAAAGCGCACCCGTGGCGAAAGACGGGCCGATCATAGAGCTGGGATGTGGTTCGGGCCGGAACCTTTCACTCCTGAAGGATCTGGGTTACTCCAGTCTGAAGGGGGTGGATTTTTCCGCCACGCAGGTTGAATTCTGCCTTAAACAGGGGTTTGATGTCCGGCTGATGAACATCGCCGAGCTCGATTTTCCGGACCGCAGCTTCGACCTCGTGTTCACCAACTCGGTGCTTCTTCATGTGCCGCCCGACCGTATCGCCCGTGTGCTCGGGGAAGCGATACGGGTGTCCCGAAACCTGGTTGCGTTCCGCGAGGAAACCTGCGAAAAGGAATTGTTTCAAGGGCATGTATACAAGTATAATTACTCCCGGCGCCTGGGGGAGCTTGGATTCCCCTGCGAGAAAGTCGGGGAATTCATTGTGGTCAGGCGCGACCGTCCCGGAGCCGGCGCGTAAGGAAACTTCCTGAACACAGCGAGGGGATTGAACCTTTGGGAGAGATATATCATCCAAGTTTGCAGGACAGCCTTCTCGTCAGCCTCATCTTCTACTTCCCGGTAATCGTATCCTTCGTTTTCGGCACCATCATCGGGAGCCTCTCAAACGTAATCATTTACAGGCTGGTTTACTACAAGTCCATCTGGTCACCCTCAAGTCATTGCACTTCATGCGGCACGGAAATACCATGGTACCTGAACATCCCAATCGTGAGCTACCTTGTTCTGCGGGGACGCTGCCGGTTCTGCGGGGCGAAGTTCACGATGCGGTATTTCTGGGTGGAGCTGGCAAGCGGGCTTCTGTACGCGCTGGTGATCCTGTGGGCGTATACTTTCCCGGAAAGGCAAGGGGGATTCGGAATCCCGTTCCGGGAGGTCTTCACGTACGGGTTCACGGCTACGCCGTCTCTGACATTCGAGCCGGGTCCGCTGGCGATGCTGTGGATGGCGAAGGCTTTCATATTCACGACTCTCCTGATTATCCTTACGGTGATAGACCTGGAGCATCGCCTCCTTCCCGACCGACTCACGTTCCCGGGCACAATCCTGGGGCTTCTGCTGAGCGTGGGCGCCCCGCTGCTTCGTCCCGAGATCGGTGTGCTGGGGACCTCCGGTGTGCTGGACGCGTTTCTTCAGTCGCTGTTCGGGATGTTGATCGGGGGCGGCGTTCTGCTGCTGATCGCATACCTGGCGCTGATGCTGGCGCCGGTACCGATGGGTGCGGGGGACATCAAGCTGGTGGCCATGATCGGGGCGTTTGTGGGCCTGTTCGCGATCGGTCCGAGCCTGTTCCTGGGTTTCGTGATCGGAGGGGTCATCTCGATCGTTCTCCTGATCCTGGGAAGGGCGAAGATGAAGTCGCTGATACCGTTCGGGCCGTTTCTTGCCTTGGGCGGGCTTCTGGGTTTCTATTGGGGGTACGCGATCTGGTTCTGGTATCTCAGCTACATGAAAAGCTGAAAAAAGAAAAATCGGTTAAGGGGGCGTTAAGCCCCTTGCAGAAACCAGGATCATGGGGTATAAGTAGGCGAGGCCTTCCGCAATACCCCCCCTCCCAGTCTACTCGTATCCAGCACCCAGCCGTTTTCCCAATTTGTGCAGTACATGCGGAGGCAAGGTCTGATTGAGCTTTAAAACTTCAAAAACCGAGGCTTGTGTGATAAGATGTATTGATAATGTCAGAACGCCGTTTTGGTCTTGCCGAGACCATATCCCCAGCCAGCCGGTGAGAGACAGAATGTACAAGAGGCATAGAAGTTCTCGCGATTCGAATTATTTCTGCAGGACCGGGGAACGGGGTTTCACGCTGGTCGAGTTGCTCGTTGTAATCGCGGTTTTCGTGGCTCTGACCGCGCTGACTGTTCCCAGCTACATAAAAGCGAGGCCGCAGCGCCTGCTGAACGCGGAGACGAATCGGCTGGCTGCGGTCATCCGGCAGGGGAGGCTGTACTCCCTGAGGGACAACCAGAATGTGTATCTCGAGTTCGTTCCGGAATTCGACTTTTACCGCCTCTGGAGCGGGCAAGGCTGGAGAGCGTACGCGGACGTGGGCCCGTGGGACGCTCCCGGCGAGCCTACGGGCAGAAACCCTGCGATCGGGGACTATGACGGCGACATGGACGGAGACGGGGACTTCTGGTGGGGAGATTCTGGAACGCCCCTGAGTCCAGTCGGAGTTCCCGAGGACCCCGATGTCAAACAGGACTCGGTAAGCGGCGAATGGTACTACGAAGACTCCGACGGCATCTTCCTCGATCCGGACGTGCTGCTCATGCCCACCTATCCGGGAAACCAGCCGATAAGGACCTTGAGCCCGAAGCTCAGAATAACTCAGAACCCGCTCTACGTGGCGAGGGATTTCGGGGATGCGGATGCGGTCGGTGGGGACACTATCGTGCCGTTCGAGGTCGACATCAGGCTGCAGAGAGCCGCGTGGAACGTTAACCAGCCGCTGGGAACGCGTAACGGTGTGCTTTCCCATTTCCCACTGATTTTCATCGTGTTCTTCCCGGACGGCACTTTGGCTGCGAGCTGGGACGAGAATCCATCCACCGACTTCTCGAACGAGATAATCGACCTGGCGCCGGGACGGCTGGGCGCGGCCCAGATTCACGTGCAGTCGAGGGGGCAGGAGTTCAATCCCGAGTCGTACAACCTGTTCGATCCTCAGGTTGTGATCCAGGGCGACGAAGGTCCGAGAGAGCCCTTGAGCCCGTACGACACGCTGTCGCTTGAGGACACGGAATCCGATGCGCTTGGGCGTCTGATTACGATCAACAACCTGAGCGGGCGCGTAATAATCCGAAACTATATCCCGTACAAACTGGACGAGTTGCGCGTTGTCAACGGCATCGACTACGACTACTTCTGAACGATCGGGTCGTGAAGTGGTCGACATGCATATAAAGTAAGGCCATTCAGGGGCAAAGATAGAGGGAGAGACAAGAAGGAAAACGACGGGGCACCAAATGGTCTATCGTCAAAAGAATTTGCTGCGGAATGACAAGGGCTTCACCTTGCTGGAGGTTATGGTCGCGATAACCATCCTCCTTCTCGTGATCCTCCCGCTCGCGGGCCTGTTCGTGAGAAGCCTGACGGTCATCCAGAACGCGGCCCTGTATTCGCAGGCGATACAGCTTGCGCAGGAGCGCGTAGAAGTCTGCCAGGCGGTGGGGTATCCGGGCCTGTACTACTACAATGAGGCGTTCACGCCGGGATTCCCGTATACCGGTCCGCTGCCGGTCGACCCCATGTACGACGGCGCCACGCCGCGGGATACCATGGAGCCGGTCTCAGGCAACGCCTATGACTGTCGCGACAACCCGGACACTCCTGAAACAGAGCTCTATTTCGATCCGACCGATTCGCTTGACAGGCATTACCCGGTTCCCGTCTATCGAGACTACTACAACAACTACACGGGCGTGCTTCTCGACCCGAATTTCAACGGGCTTTGCGACGACGATCTGGACGGCGACGGCGGGGCAGGGATTCTCGCCGACCCCGTGGACATGGATGACATCGAGATTGCGACTAACGGAACGCAGAGGATGTATTCCGACTCTGAGTTCGGCGGGTTGCCGGCGTCCGCGCTCGGCGACACCTGGGTTCCGGGCGACGGGCTCTACGACACGGTTGTCGAGGGCACTTACGTCACCAGCATGGATCAGATGTACCGCATGATCCGGATCACAGAGTCGCCGACGCCGATTCTGGATATGGGTTTGCTCATGGATCAGAGTCACAGGGCCGCCGTTGCCGATTATCGCTATCGTGAGGCCACTTACCAGAGCTTCGTCCGGATGACGACTTTTATCGATCCGACACCGGAACTGGCCAACCCGAACGACCCGGATACATGGGCTGACCAGCTCTACGAGCGCGACAATTCCTACACGGCCATAGAAAGCGCAAAGCTACACCTGTGCCTTCAGCGCGATCTTCCCCTCGACGGAGGTTTCTCGAACTTCGATGTGGGAGTTGCGGACGGGGGCTTGATTGACTTGACTCAGTATAATCTCAGTTACGCGACACCGATCTACGGGATACGGATAATCGTTACGGTTTTCTACCTGACGGGGCAGGGCGAGATGCAGTTGACCGATGTGAACGCGGACGGGGTCGCCGAGGAAGTATCGGTCGAGAGCTACGGCGGGGCTCGAAGGGTGAGACTGGAGAGATATTTTTACAGCCATGTCGAGCTTACGGGCATTTCAGTGGAGTATGCGCCCCCACGGCGGTTCAAGCCGTCCGATGAAGGCACCGATCCGTCGAACCCGGTTCGCTCAGTGCTGATACCCGACGTGGTTGACGGCGGTGACGGCTCGGACCCGTGCGATTTCTTGCACAAGGGCCTTCCATACTTGGACTGACGGTGCGGGGAAAGAATCGAAATCTATCAAGGACATACCTCACAGGGTTGGCGGTACGGTCCGCTTCCCAGTCGTAAAAAGCGCCAGAGGTGGAACAATAATGACACGACAGAAGGGATTTACACTTGTTGAGCTTCTAGTAGTGATCACCGTGATCGGGATACTCGTGGCGATCGCGGTGCCGAACATGCAGAGGCTCAAGGTCAAGGCGAAGGAAGCGAAGGTGATGGGGGGAGCGCATGCGATCCAGACGGCGCTTCAGACCTTCGCGGCCAACCACAGTGGTCTGTACCCCGGGGTGGCGGTTCCGGCGGCCGACAACGTGGATGGTGTCGACTGGTTCCTGACGCAGGACCCGGAGTGGTTCACGATGCGAGGCATCATCGGCGGAGGGGTCGTCAAGCCGGAGAATGCCACCCTGGATTTCCTGGACGGGTTCTATTTCAAGGTCGACCCCAATGACCCTCCTCCCCCGCCGCCCAACCAGGTTCCGGACAGACTTGTAGCCGATAAGGCGTTTGAGATTTACCCCGAAAACCCATTTCGGGCCAACATTCAGAATGTCACCGACCAGGCCATTCCTATGCTCAACATGTTCGGGATCGAGTTCGATACTGCCCCGGCGCCGGCGACCGACATATTCACCCTGGGAACGCAGGCTCCCGCAAGAATCTGCGAGCCCTTGTGGTACGGGTCGGACGGCGACTGGGAAACTCCCACTGTGGGCGGAACCTATGACTTCCCGGATCCGGACGGCACCGACCCCAGGTTCAGAGGCGACATCAACCATGCCCTGAGGTATGACCCGGACCAGGACTGGAAGATCACCCGGGGTGAAATCCAGCAGTCCGGCTTCCCGGAGGGTAATTTCTCCTACATTCCCCTGGACCCGGTCCAGACCGACCCGAACGCTCCGGATTTCATGAGATATTGCCAGAACTACTGGCTGATTATTTACGGAAGCGAAGCGACGGCTCAGAGAAACAAGTACAAGGACGTATGGCCTCAATTCCCGAGGCCGCTGGGCGACGGCGACCCTGATCCGAAGGTTCTGAGCGCCTACGAGTTCACGGTGAAGCAGGCGCTGGTTGGAGCGATGGACGTGATGGCATCCAACTACGAGGACCAGGTAAGGGTAGAGGGCAGTTAACAGATGCGATTGAGCCGCCGGGCCGCTGTTCTGTTATTGGGACGGCGGCCAGGCGTAACGAGCTTTGTCGAGCCGGTAATCGCGGACGGGTGGCTCCTCGAGCTTATTCCCCTTAGAACCAATTGCCGACGGGGCTGAGAATATGAAACTGAGGAAACAACGAGGTTTCACTTTGATCGAGATGCTGGTGGCGCTGCTGATTGCCAGCATATTCTTCTCGATCTTCGTGGGGGTGGTCATGGCCACCTTCGAAACGTTGCGATCGGGGGACGAGCGCACCGTGGCGCAGCAGAACGCCAGGGTGGCGCTGAACTACATCGCGAACGACATCAGGCACGCGACCGAGATTGCCCCCCTGCGTCTCGAGGCCTACAAGGACTGGGCGACGGGCGGTTTTCCGGCCGTTGAGAATGCTGTGGACCCCTTCGACCCCAACTTCGTCACCGAAGCGTGGCCGATCTACCGCCAAAGCGTCGACTCCGACCCGGTGGGATATATCGACTTGTCGATGGACGGAGCCCCGGGTGAGGGTGACGAATACGAGGATTTCCGCACTGACGGGTTCCCGTACGATGTCAGGGCGCTTGCCCCGAATCGCGTCAGCCTCCTGTTCTTCGGCGACACCTACTACCCGAATACACAATATTGGGCGGGCACGGGAGTCAGCAAGGACCTTGACGCAAACGCGTTGCAGAACTCGACCACCGGTGTAACCAGGGTGACGTACGAGCATCAGCTCGTCCCCCCGAGGCATCCGGAGGTCTATCCTGCCGAGTTCAGCGGTCGCCAGAAAACGTTCCGGATGGCCGTCAACCGAACGAATGCCGAAGCCATCCAGGAGGACCCGAACGACTCCGAGAACAAGTCTGACTTCGTGATCGTGCGGTCGTTCGAGATGGACAATCCCCGGTCGAGCCTGCCGGACGTGGGCGATACGGCTCACCGGGCCGAAGATCCCGGGCTGGGTGGGGTCAACTACCAGATTCGGGTCGATGAGGATTTCTTCCGCCAGCCCCTGGCCGACCACGTGCTCAACATGCGGTTTCGGTACTGGCACATCAAAGGGAACGTCATGCTGGAGATCCGGTATGACCCTGAACAAGGCAACATCGGCGGGACCGGGATCGCTCCCAACGACGGGTACTACAGGTACTTCGACATCTACGGAAATGAGATATACGTCTGGTACAACCTGGATTTAGGTCAGTTAGTGCCGCTTCTGGAAACCAACTACACGCAGGCGGACCTGGACAACCTGCCTGTCAACACGTTTCTGATTGACGGCGGGGCTACAGGGGACGACCATTATCAGCAGGGGCTGCTTCTGTTCGAGGGCTGGAAGTTTGTGAACGCGGTCAGCATCACGATTAAGACCGCGAACAACAGGACCCTGGATATTTATCGGTCAACCATCAACAACAATATTCCGCATGATAATGATCCGACCAACGATCTTCCCGACGAATGGATGGGTTTCATCGACTTCGGTCTTGGCACCCAATTCACTGATCCGGATCGTATCGAGCTCAACGTGAACAAGTACGATCCGTTCTACCAGGCCGCAGATAATGTGAGGTTCAGCACCGCGCCTGTGCCCTCGAAGGTCACGGGACAGCGTGTGGATCTCTTCGATTTCGTCGAGCCGAACATAAACCCGAACTACAACGGGAGCGCTTTCACTACCCTGCAGACATTCGTGGTTCCGCCTGCCCTGGTGTTGAAGGCGGACGCGGCGGTGGGTCAGCTCAGATTCGGGCTCCGTTACAAGAAGAGTCTCTAGACGGTTCTCGGCAGGGACGCCATTTTAAAAAAATCTCCCGGTGAATGCCATGATTGCGAAACCGACCGATAAATTCAGGAAGCCCCGCAGGGGTGAACGGGGCATGGTGCTCATCGCCGTGCTCATGTTCATTGCGATGATCCTGCCGGTGACGCTTCTGATCCTGGATACTGTAAGGATCGAAAGCCTGCTGCCCGTGAACGAGGCGTATTCTCGCACGGCGGGCGACGAGGCCGACAAGGGCTTTCACGAGGCGGTTGCAGCGATTATGGCCGATCAGAGCGGTGTCCTTGTGGACTCCTCCAAGGACCTTGCGGTTCCTGCCGGGGGACCCTATTTCGTCGGCAGGGAGTCCAATATCAGGGCGGGCAAGCACAGATACGATTACCTGGCGGAGATGTGGGCGAGGCACCCGGACAACGACACGATCTTCCTTGCGGAGAGAAGCATTGAGAACTGGGATGGTTCGGATCCGGACGAGCACTCGGTGCCTGTCAGGTGGCAGTTGATGAACGTGCCGTTCGGGATGGACGATTTCTGCGAGTATTATCCGGACCCCGGGGACCATCCGCGATTTCTTCTTCCCTTCGAGTACGTCGGCAGAACCGTGCCCCTGACAACAGCCGAGAGGAATGCTCCGGCGTTCTACATCGATCCGAGCGACCTGAGCATGCTGTCCGGCGATCACGAGGGCGACTCTCCCGCCGGGTTCGCGTCGGATGTCCTCACCGAGTACTGGCGCTTACCCCCGACCGATCCGAACTACTACCTGAACATCGGCAACCTGTCATCGATCCTGCAATTCCTCCCGCGACCCGCCAGCTACTTCCGCAACACGTCCGGCGGCCCGTCCAACCTGAACCTGGCCAATGCCGAGTTGCCGGGCATGGAGACCGACATAGAACCCGGGTTCGCGCGCGAGAACAACGACGACCTTGACCAGCTGGTCTATGACGGTCTATACGACTACAACGATCTGACCACCCAGTATCCTTTGAATATGCTGGTCCAGCAGGCTTGTACGGACTCGCTCTGGGCAAACAAGTTCTTCGGATCGACCGGCGGATCGAGCAGCCTGACCGCCGCCTTTGTGACGACTAACAAGGAATACAAACCGGCGCCCGGTTCGCTCACACGGTATCAGCTGGGGTCGACCGAGGAGGATGCGGTCCCGGGCTGGCATGAGGCGATAGTGTCCGACGAATCGGGCCGCTTCCCGATCAACCGGCTCTTGAATATCATATTTGCATCGGACAATATCGACTATCACAGCATCAATGACGACGATGACGAGCCTCTTGCCAGACGCGACCAGTTCGAGTTGAACATCGACGAGGTCATCAACAACGACCGGCATCCGAATCATGGCGGCTATCTGATGGCGCGGGACATCCTGATCAGCCTCCTTATGAGCGATGAGGATATGGCTCGCCTCGCGGCCAACTGGGACGACGGCGTTTACCAGACCTACGCGAACAAAGCCACGTGGATCATCAGGCAGATGCTGACACGCAGGCTTCAGCTTGACGAATCCAGCGATTTCAACCGGAACGGCGACTACTCGGACGACGAGTCGCACGGCGAGTATTTTCAATACCCGGAGAAGAACGGTAACAACGACTCAGACACCCTGGAGATAGCCGCTCCGGGACTGGACCTCCTTGACGGGTCGGGGCGTCTGGGCGACGGGCAGGACTTGTGGGACGGCACCTGGCGCGTCTTCACCAACCCCAAGGAGATCATGACCAGCTTCACCGGCCAGGTTGGAAACCCGCTCACCCCGACCGATTTCGACATACTGAACCAGCGCGTGACGGTGTACTCGATGGACACTGAGCATACCGCCGATCCTCAGCATCCGTCGCTGAACCTGGGTCCGGTGAACGGACTGGATGTGCGTCACAATATCCAGCACATGGGGCCGCAGGACGATCCCAATACTCCCCTTCAGGACGAAAGCGCGCTATGGAAGTACCTGCAGCCGATCATCGGCACCGCGCGTCTTCAGAGCATCGTCATCTGGCGCGAGGGTCTGGTCGATCTGAACGGGGACGGGGACCTTGACGATGAGTACATCGAGCAGCCTGTGAGCGGACAGAGATACGATCCCGGGGCGGGTGTGTACACGGACGCCGACGACATGCCCGTGAGCACCCTGACCTACAGGGAGCGCAATAACATCAATTTCCAGGATCCGCAGCTCGCCCCGCAGTACATCGACCCCGACATGCTGAACATCAGGTGCCTGGGCGACCTGGTGACGATCCCGATGAGCGCCGCTGAGGGCTTGATCGTGTACTCCGAGGCCGCGAATTCGGGGGATGTCCCGGAGCTGGTTATCAAGACCGAAAACGGGGCCGATCCCGCTGCCGGTCCCGTGTCGCTCACCACTCGAAGCGTTTACCCTGATTTCTCCAACGCCGGAGCGGAAGTAGCGTACGACAACGAGACCAACATCTACCAAAACGATATCAGCCTGGCGAACGAGGTCCTCGTTGAGAGCACTCGCCTGCACCCGTCGTGGGGTCCCGGCGATGCGCTGATGTGCTACTACAACGGGGACGAGATTCGACTGCACGACATGGGCACCGGCGCGGACAGCCTTGCCCTGGCCAATGCCGACATGCCTCCGGACATCGACGACACTGAGACCGAGACCGGCGGATTCTGGACCGACTTCACCGGGAATGCGATCGGGGACGCGAACTTCGAGATGGGCAGCCCGGACATCAACCCGAACGGCAGCTACAGCGAGATTGCATTCACACAGGTGGCCGCCGGATCGACCGGAGACGAATTCCTTGACCCCGACGTCGCGTACAACATCGTCTCCTTCAACACTAATTCCACTGCGATCGATATCCTCACGGATAATGATGTCGGAACCTTCGACTACGCTCCGGATTTCTCGAGCGCCGGGAGTCTCATTGCATTCACGAGGACCTCGTATAGTACCTTCGCCGACACCAATTTCCTGACCCTGGTTCTGGAGGCTTTGGGAGCGGACGTCGACGTGCCGGTAACCACGATCATGGTTATGGATCGGGCCGGCGGATTTCCCCTTTCGGTTCAGGCCGAATGGGATTTCGGTGGCGTGGGCGCGGGCACATACATTGAGCTCGATCTGTCGAATTTCCCGGTGGAGATCGGGGTGTACATGCACGAGCCGATGTTCCCCAATTTCTCACCCGACGGGCGTTCGCTTGTGTTCATGGATGTTCCCGTCAGGTTCACGGTGGATACGGCAACGGACACGATAACCGACATGCAGATTGAGGCCTCCGACATATACAGGGTCAATCTGGGGACGGACTGGTCTGACTGGTATCGTCCGTGGACCGACATGGTATCGATTCCGGCCGCGCCTCCCGTGGGAGTCTACGAGATATTCCCCGACTGGGGTATCGGGGGCATAAGGATCGCGCAGCAGAACGACACACAGATCGGGACATTCCCGGGAACCACCCTGCCTCTGTTCAACTCGCCGTCTACCGACAGCCCCTTCGACGAGGCGGAGCGGCAGACGATCGCCCAGGAGATCGGGGATGCGTCGCTCGCGCTGAGGAAGTCGATCGGATGGGGCGCGGACGATCAGAACTGGCGTCTGAGAGACCTTCCAGTGATGCCGGAGCATGTCGTCGATGTCCTCGAAGGCCTGGCCGACATAGTCTGTTTCACCGATCCATATGTGATGTACGACACGCAGAATCCGGTCGTTGTCCCGCTGCCGGGACTGACGGTGAACGCGCCCCCGCTGCAGGCATATCCGGGCAGGGTTAATATTAATACGGCCACCAGGCCGGTTCTGAGATCGCTGCTCCTGCTCATGTTCCAGGGTCCGCTGAACGACCCGGATGACGACAGCGACCCGAACTGCCCTGCGCCCCGCATCGGGGACGCAACCGGTTATCAATACATCAACCTGATGAATCCCGACATGGACGGCGGTTCGGCCAACGATGAGTCAAGGTTCAAGGCGATGATGGTGGCGGACCGCTACGCTCACCAGGTGTGCGAGTACAGGAAATGGATCTATAACAACGAGGGCAACCTCGGAATCACCGACGAGACCGTCCCCAGCAACCTGCCGCTGTACGAGGCCCAGTTCGCCGGCAGTGACCCGCCGGTAAGCCACTACGGGAACTACCGGGCGAACCCCTTCTATCCTCTCGGCGACACTAACGGGGATACGATAGCGCCGGAGCTGAGGAGCGCGAGCCCGGACCCGCCGTTCAAGTCGGTCGCAGGGCTGTTCAGCGTGATGCTTTACGATGACGTTGCGTTCCCCAAGGACTGGACGTACGAGGGGATAGGCGGCGACGGCGGTCCGGACGACAACGACCTTCCGAACCCGCTCGATGTGGATGGCAATGTCACGACCAATACTCTGGATGCGCTCGAGGTATGGGGACCGATATACAATGCTTCGGATGAGCGTTGGTGCACTCATCCGACTGGACCGCTGGCGAGCGGGACGATGTACGGGTTCCAGGCAACGGTCAATAATGATCCAGGCGACCCCAGCTACAACAACTTCCACGAGGATCAGTTCTTCAGGCTGTTCTCGGCGGACGATTTCCGGCGCATCTCCTCATGGATCACGGTCCGGACGTACGACTACCGGATCGAGAGCCGGGGGGTTGTGAGGATTGCGTCCGGCGCGCAGCGTACGGATATCACCCGCGACAGGATCTGGATCGTGACCACGAACACGGACGCGAACTTCGGTTCGCGCCTGAATGATGACACTGTCTTCGATGTGGAGATGCCTCTGGATTCGAGCTTCCTGGCCCAGAATCGAGGAACAAAGCCCTACTACGTGCTGTACTTTGAGGAAACTCCGCAGTCGGGCCTCGCGCTGACAAGAGACACCTTCGTGCCGGAATGATGAGTCCGGCTCCACAACTGACTGGAAAGACATCGGGGCGCAGAAGCGCCCCTTTTTTTTGCGGGTTTCCGGGCTTCCGAAGGCGGGGACGGGTGTAAAGTCAAGGATCGACTGAGTCGATTATGTCGCGTGAGAGAAAACGGTCCGGGTGAGCTTTAAGGGGAGCGATAAGGGGGGATTGAACCCGTCGTCTGGTTGATGAGTCTTAACTATTTCACCCGTCGCGGGGACCGATCACGACGCCGCGGGTCCGCTTTCCACATTTCCTATATATAGCCGGTTGGCTGCCTTGACAATCAGGTGAGTCGCTACTATCATAGGCCCTTTGTTATCAGGTTTATTCTTACTGATAGACTATAAGACGTGAGATTCATTGAACCATTATCCGTGTTTTCCAGGAGGAAATCTCTGTGATCACTGGAAGCAGCTTTGCGGCTAGGCTTCTCAGCATGGCCTTGGCATTTTCAGTCCTGCTGGTCGTTGGAATCGCTATGCCGTCCAATGCCGATGCAGGATGCCGGCTTGTCAATGTGACTGTTTCGGCAGGCACAACTGGCGAGGCGGTGGTGCTTGAAGTGGAAGGCACACCCGAGTACCAGGTTGTTCCTTTGGAGAACAACAGCGGTCTGGCAATCGTGCTCGCGGATTGCGAGCTTGGGGACGGGTTCCAGCTGCCTACCCTGGCGCCCGGCTCGGCGATAAGCCAGATCGAGTACCGGCTGACCCTGCTGGCGGGGACCCAGAGTGTTGAGCTGGCGATTCACATGGCTCCGGAGACTTACCAGGGATATGTCGTTGACACGTCCACCCCGGGCATGTTGAAGGTCAACCTGACACCTGAGGTCGCTTCCGAACCTCCCCAGGCTACATCGGCCCGGGAGACGGCAGAGGTCGAAGAGGTGGAGGTCAAGTGGTACGGACCCCGGGAGGGTGATCCCGACGCCATTTGCCGGGTGGACATCATCGATGTTGTTAAGGCCGATGACGGCGAAAGCATCGTTATCACGCTGGACAAGCCTGCTGAGCCCAGGATTCGCAAGTTCTCCTATCCCAACAGGCTCGTTTTCGAGCTTGACGGGGGCTACCTGGCGGAGGATGTGGACGAGTACCTATATGCGAGCAAGGACGGTCTGGTGACGAAGGTTGACATTCTTTTCTCCCCTGAGCATCTGGCCGGCGTTCTACAGGTGATAGTCTCTTGTCCGAGCCTCGGTTCATATGAGACCGCGACGGAGGGCAGTGTGTACACACTGATTCTCCATCCGGAGTCGGTGGAGGCGACGGAGCCTGTAGCTCCCGAAACACCCGCCACTCCGGCTCCGACCGTCGATACCGGTGTCGTAGCCCCTGCGGTCGAGGTCGTAGAGCCGACTGAGCCCGAATCGACTGAGCCGGAAGAGCCTGTCCAGGCTGCGTCCGTCGAGGAGCCCGCTGCTCCCGAGGAGGCAACCACGGACAAGCCCGCCGAAGTCGAGCCGGTGGAGGAAGCGGAAGAGACTCCGACCGAGGAGCCTGCCCCTCCGGCCAAGGATTTCTACGAATACCCGGATGTCCCGATTGCCGGAGAGATCGCGGAGGAGGGGACATATCAGTTGCCGGGCGCAGGCGAATCGATTAACCCGAACCATGTATCCGACGCGATTGTGAGCCTTAATGTCACTATGGCGCGGTTTACTGATGTTATGATGATTCTGGCCGAGCAGGCCGGCGTCAATTTCGTGCTTGACGCCTACTGGAACATATCTCCTACGGGATTTGTCCGCGAGAGCTTCCGGCCTCCGGGAGGTCCCGGTGGCGGCGGCGGCGGCGGTGGCTTTGGCGGCGGCGGTGGGTTCAACCCGCGGGACCAGAGCGGCGGCGGCTCCGTGACGATGCACCTGAGCGAAGTGCCGTTCGACGTTGCCTTCGGCATGCTGATGCAGGCAAACAACCTGAAGTACAAAGTATTCCGATACACTGAAGACACCGATCCGATCCTGTTCATCTCGAGTCGCGAGCGAATCGAGCAGGAACTGGGTCTGGGCTCCATACAGATATACCATCTGCACTACATCGATCCCCAGGCTGCTCTTAATTTCCTGGTCACCATGGATCTGCTGCCGACTACTTCCGGCTACGGAATGTGGACTTACGGTGGCGGGAGCAGCGGCGGCGGTGGTGGCGGCGGGGGCAGTGGTGGCGGCGGAGGGCGCGGATTCAGCGCCCAGCAGCCGGGCATGTTCGGGACGCCTGTGGGCGGAGTGAACATGGGCCTGCAGCCGTACGGCTACGGTGCGATACCTTCGCCTGAGCCCCAGCAGGGCTTCGGCGGCGGCAGCTCCGGCGGCGGCGGAGGAGGAGGAGGCAGAGGCGGCGGCGGTGGCGGCGGTGGCTTTGGCGGCGGCGGCGGTGGCGGTGGTGGCGGCGGCGGCGGCGGCGGCCTTAACCCGACCGCCAAGGCCGGCGCAATCGGCATAATCGCGACGGAAGAGACTCACGACGCGATCCGCGAGGCCCTCATGCAGATCGACAAGCCCCCGAAGATGATCTTCGTCGAGGCGACCTTCATCACCTACGATGACACCAATCCGGACGGACGTCCGACGGTCTACGGCCTCCAGAACATTGGCGACTGGGCCCTCGAGACCGGCGCAGACCGCTTCTGGGCCGGGTTCGATACGTCCGGCAGCGAGGGTCTCGTGTTCGAGATTCTCCCGAAGAACCAGCGAGTGCCCTTCGACGACTTCAGGGCGCGGTTCCACTACATTTTCCAGGAGCGCAATGCAAAGATCATTTCGAGCCCGCGAGTCGCTGTAATTGACGGGTTCACTGCGACCATCAACGTTACCGAGAACCGTCCGTTCATCGTTGACGGCGGCGTTGTGATCGACCAGTTCGGAAACCCGATCCCGGCGCCCGACATCGTCACCTTCGTCCCGACCGGCACAACTCTGACAATCACGCCTTACATTGACGACTTCGGCAATGTGACGATGGACATGAGCCCGACCAATACGACCCTTCTGGGCGAGCCGACGCTGATCAACGGAAACCTGGTGTTCGGTACAGCGAATGCCTCGATCACCACCGTGCTGAGGATGCGCGACGGCGAGACCATCATTCTGGGCGGCCTTAAGGTGAAGAACCGCGACTATCGAACCATGCGGGTCCCATTGCTCGGGGACCTGCCGCTGATCGGGCCTCTGTTCGGGCATACGTCGGAAGCGATTACCGACAACCAGCTCATCATCCTCATGACGGTCCATCTGGTGGGCAGTTGATCCGGATGACATACCCGTCCGGGAGAGCTGAGAGCAATACGTGATTCGGACGAAATGCGGACAGCCAGCGCTCCATTGAGCTGGCTGTCCCTTCATAGACGGTTTCCGGTTTCAACCGTGCGATTTGATTCAAACCTTTTCAGTCACCTTTGGGTCTCAAAGGCAACGGTGCAGGGGTGAGGATGGTTTGTGGGCGGAGCTATTTTACAATTATGATATAATTATCCCCGCCTGGGGTGGCTTGGATGCGCGTCCGGCGCATCCCAAGGTTCCCCCAAATCGACGGGAAATGACAAAGGTTAGCCATGGCAGAAAAGAAAGTTATCGGCATCGACTTCACCAATCGCGAGATTCGCATGGTTCAGGTTTCGGCCGGTCGGGGATTGCCGAGGGTTGAGCGCTTCGCAATCGGGCCGATACCCGACGGGGTGTTCCAGGGCGGGCGGCTCATGGAGCCCGGACGGCTTTCGGAAGCCGTCAAGGATCTGCTGAGGGGTTACAGGTTCAGCGTGAAACGCGCGATCCTGGGAATAAGCGGAAGATACGGCGTGACCCGCTTGGTCACGCTGCCCAAAATGACCGCTGCCCAGACGCGAGATGCGATCAATCTGCAGCTCAATCAATATGTGCCGTTCCCTCCCGGTGACAGCCTGTACGACTTCAAGACGCTTCGCGAAGTGAAGGAAGGGGAGCAGCCCTCCCAGGAGATCCTTCTTGTTGCGACGCGCCGCTCGAGCATCCAGCCATTGATGAAGGTCATGAAGAATGCCGGGCTGAACCTGATAGGCGTGAAAATTACGACCCTGGCGTCGTTCCAGTTGTTTGAAGACCTCTACACCGACAGCGAGCAGGCGATCGCCTTCGTGGATATCCGCGACTCGGTCACGGACATCTCGTTCGTTGCGGACAACTATTTCCGATTGTCCAGATCGATCGAGTTCGGCCTGACCAACCTCACGGAGAGGATCAGGACGAAGCTGGGGGTATCGCATCAGGAGGCGGTCGAGTACCTGTTGCAGAACAAGGTCGACCTGATGGAGTCGTACCGTCCTGCGGGCATGGACACGGCGGAGGAAGGGGTTGTGCAGCCGCCGTCGGGTCTTGAAGGGCCCAAGGATGCAGCGGAGCTCGACAGGCAGCTCGGCCTGGTCAAGGGCGATGACGCAGTCGAGAAGGTGATACGAGACGCGGTTCTGAGGTCGATGGGTCAGTTCGTGAACGAGTTGATGCGGTCGATCAGGTATTTCGAGAGCCAGGCCAAGCGTCGGTCGCGTGTCGGACGTATCGTGATGTTCGGCTACATCGGTGGGCTGGAGGGTCTGAGCGAGTATCTGGCTGAGCAGACCGGGCTCGATGTGACTGTCGTTACCGGCTTGCCCGGAGTCGAGAGCGCGCTCGATGCTGCCGATGAACAGGAGCTGAGAGATAGAGAAGCCGTGCTGGTGGTCCCGATAGGACTTGCGGTCGAGGCCGTCAAAAAGGCCAAAATCGACCTCAATCTTATCCCCCGCGAAGCCGTGTTCAGACGGAAGAGCTTCAACGCCATGAAGTTCGCCGTCGTGGTTGCGGTCATACTGGCCGCGATCCTGGCGAACCTGTACATCCAGCGAAACAACGAATATAACCGGTTCAAGGCCGACGAGGCCGTTCTTGACCAGAAGATACAGTCTATCAAGAAGTATCACGACCAGTCGCTGGAGTTCAAGCAGCACATCGCAACCCTGGAGGGGAAACTGAAGGGTGTCCTGACGCTCGCCGCCGCGCAGCCCCCCTGGCCCGTCATCATGGATGAGCTGGGACGGATCATGCGCGACGCCGCCTTCATAGATGAAATGCACTGGGATGCAAACGGGGGAACCTGGGAAGTCCACGGGTTCTGCATAGGCACCGATGAGTTCCAGAAACTGGTCGTCAACTTCTGGCATTCCGACGTTCTTCAGATGAAAGAAGCGGGAGACATAGAGCCGACGAACCTGGATCTGGAAGAAGGCAAGCTGGGACCGCAGTTCGGCGATCGGGGCGTCGGTGGTGGATTCGGCTTCTCTGACCGCCAGCCGAGTATGCCCGGAGGCGAGGACTCGGGTGCGGGCGCCCCTGTTTCCGGCAGGTCATGGTTATTGCCGCCTGCCGCGGAGCCGACCGGAGCGGGCATCCCCGTTCCGGAGCCGAGGTACAAATTGCCGGAAGGGGGCGGATCAGCCTGGCAGGATATCGAGTGGTATTTCCAGGGACATGAATATATGCCGCCCATCTATTATGAGTTCAAGTTCAGCGGTACGATCAACCCGGCGGTCATGCAGAAGGGTAAGGACCTGTTCCCGGAGCTGTCAGACCTGGTGTCGGCCGCCCCGGCCGGTCCCAAGGGGCCGTCCGGCGGAACCAACCTTCCGCCGAGTACCGGACCTACACCCGGCGCCGGCAGCGGCGGCGGTGATGGCGGCGACGACACGGGCGGTGACGAGGGATCCTGATCCGGGAGGAACAGCGAAGGCCGGCTTATTGACTAATCAACATTTGCAGGAGAGCTTCGATGGAGAAAGCAGCACCACCAGCAGCCCGAGGAACGCAAGACGTAACGGTCGTTTGGATAGTGTTCGTGCTTGCGGTGATCGGTCTTATCGCAGCCTACTGGTTCCTTCTGTACAAACCCAAGGGTGAGGAGATCCAGGCGGTCCAGGCCTCTATCCGTACCAAGACCAAGACTCTCGAAGAGTGGAAAACGGACGCCAAGGAGCTTCTGAACTACGAAGACCAGTTTGCGGCTTTGGTTCACCAATGGAATGAAAACCAGCACTATTTCGTGAACGGGTATGTGCGCGACCGCACGACGGGGACATACCACCCTCAATACGAGGGTCGGGAGCAGACCGCCATTTTTGAGACCTTTCAGACTGTATGGTCTGCGGCGAGAGCCGCCAGCGTGTACCTGCAGGAGATGTACGTTAGCGAAGAGCTGGAGTTCTACATGGACGATGATCCCTTCGAGGTGCCCTGGGAGCTGCAGCGCGCGATCAATTGGAAGGCGATCATGTCGAACCGGGGAGAGAACATGAATCCCCTGTTCTCCTCGCACAACATGGCGATCAAGTTCTTCGGGAATCTCCAGGAGACCAGAAGGTTCATAGAGATCATGCAGAAGCTGGAGGGAGACGTAAAAAAGCTGTTCTCGGTGCATTGCTTTGAGACCGCGGACGCTGCAAGCTACCGGGCCAACCTGATTGGTTTCAGCGATGTGGTGCTGACCGACATCACGCTGGAGATCGACATGATGCTGTCGGTTTACGAAGTGAACCCGAAGGCGAAGACGGCGAACACACCGCCCGACATACCGGGCACGGCATCATGTTCGTACGGCTCGTCCGGCGGCGGCGGTCGCGGCGGCGGCGGTGGCGGTGGCGGTCGCGGCGGCGGCGGCGTAGGACTCGGCATTTGATGAACCTTGGACGATATTAATGTGTCGAATGCGATTGGGGTCAACAAGGGAGTGACCACGATGAATACAAGATCAATACTGATAATCATGGCGGCCGCTCTGATGGTTCTCGGGCTGACGGCTGTTTTTGGCTGGGGGAGCTCAGGGCCGGTTCAGGCGGCCTCCTATGGGATAGGCGGAGGCGATCAGGGGAATGATTCCCTGATGCAGGATTCCGGCGGCGGGGACACCGGCGGTGGCGAGGAATCCGGTGGGAGCACGACGCCGTCCAATGAGCCCCCGGAATCCAGCCAGGGATCCACTGCACAGAGCGACGTGATCGCCGGACTGGGGACTACTCCCGCCGTCGACAAGAACCTCCTGGATGCCCTGGCGGGGATCGCGGACTACGAGGTCTCCTACGATACATCCAAATCACGCGCGGAGCTTACCCCCCAGGCCCTCAAAGACCTTGACGTTGAATACGCCGGTGATGAAAGCCCCGTGGCAAAAAGAACCGCGGCGATTCGGCAACTGGACCTTGTGGACACCCTCGCGAACCGCTACGAGATCGTCGAGGATGAGTTCGGCGCGGATTCGGAGAAGGACTTCACGCCTGACGACCCGAACACAACCCTGAATTATTACCAGCCTCGCGGCGACCCCTTCGTCATAACCGACCTAATCCCGAAAGAGCTTCGTCCCGAGCTTGAAGGCACCGGCCTGGACGGCCCCGTTGACCCGGAACTTCTGGGTGAGCTCGCCTGGGCGAACTACACGGCGATGCTGCGGACCATACCCATTGCGGTTGTCGGAACGATGCAATCGGGTCCCAACAGGGGCTGCATCTATACAATCGGCGGATGGGGCTCAAGCAGATGGATCGACGAGGGCGGAACCGACAACTACGGTTACTTCTCGCTGTACTGCGCGCAGGTGTCGGAGGACTTCGTCGTGTTCATACTGAGCGCCGGGAATTCGTCGGTCACACGCACATTCCACGTGAACAGGTAGGATTGCCTGTTGTTTACGTCAATCAAGCCCGTCTGGCTTCCAGACGGGTTTTTTTATGGGTCCAGGTTCGTTATGGATGACGATCCAAGCCTTAAGTGTCCAAGCGCGGTCGGACCTGCTGCGGATCAGTTGACAGCCAACGTGGCCGTCGGTACAATGCCTGCTTGTTCTCCAGCAGCGACCAGGTTCGCAGGTTGTTTTGTGTCAACCTCATGAATCTCGCAGATGTCTGAATCGATGGTTCAAGATCCCAAACCTAAGGAAGTCTCGGAGAGCAAGAGGATCCCGATCTACAAATCCGGGGACTGGTTCTCCCAGTTATTCGCGTACGCACTGCTGCTTGTAGGGGTCCTCGCCATTCCATTTCCTTTCAACCCCATACCCGACTGGGTGCGTGGGGAGTTCTACCCGCAGTATATCTCGTCTCCGCTGGAGGTTTTTGCCTCCTCGTACCGGGCCTACTTCCTGCTGATCCCCGAGGCGATGGACCTTACCACCGGCCTCCTTATCCTGCTTCTGGACATGGTTCGCCCGAACAGGAACAGCCTGAGATCGCCGATAATCGCGCAGATCGGACTGATCCTGAGCTACTTTCCGGTTATATTCACTATGTACCTGACAACGCGGTACTTCAACGCCGCGCTTGGCCAGTACTGGGGCGGCCTCGAGACCATAGACCCGTTCAGCCTTTTCCTGAAGAGCGTCGCGCTGGTTACCGTCAATTATGTTGTCGTAATTGCGATGCGGTCCAAGGACCTGCCGGAGAAGTTTTCGGGCGAGTTCTACGCGTTCCTGATGTTTGCGGTTGTCGCAATCGAGTGCGTTGTGTCGTCCTCCGACATTCTGGCCATATACATTCTGACGGAGTTCGTGGCGATCACTTCGTACATCCTGGTCGGCTGGCTGAAGCACAAGCCCACCAGCACCGAGGCGGCTTTGAAGTATTTCCTGCTCGGTTCGATGAGCTCAGCTTTCATGGTTTTCGGATTCGCGATTATGTACGGGCTGTCCGGGACGACGAACCTGTACGAGATGAAGGTCGCGCTGCACCAGGTCAGGATGCAGGACCCCTCGATGGTGCCGGTCATGCTGTTGAGCGTGCTGTTCTTCATGGTGGGGATCGGATTCAAGCTGGCGATAGCGCCGTTCCACATGTACCTGCCCGACGTGTTCTCCGGGTCTCCGACCGCGGTGGCCGCTTTCCTGTCGGTCACTCCGAAGCTCGCGACCGTCGCCGTGTTCGTGAGAGTGTTCCTTCTGGGGCTGTCGACCGTGGCGGACCTGTGGCTGCCGATGATGCAGATCTGCGCGGTGCTGTCGATGACGATCGGGAATCTCTTTGCGTTGCGTCAGACGGAGATGAAGCGGTTCCTTGCGTACTCGAGCATAAGCCACATGGGTTACATGCTGATCGGCTTGTGCGCCGCCGGTGTAGTGGCCGAGAGCAACGCAAACGCCTCCGTACAGTCTCTCGGCTACATGGGCATGCTTCATTACATGGTGGTCTACGCCATCATGAACACAGGCGCCTTCCTGATCCTCAGCATCGTTGAGCACCACACCGGCGGGACCGAGTTCAGGAACTTCAAGGGCCTGGTTCATCGCGCGCCCCCGTCTGCATACACGATGCTTGTCATCTTCCTGAGCTTCGCGGGTATCCCGCCGATTGCCGGCTTCGCGGCGAAGTTCTTTGTCCTTATGCCTGCGCTCGAGACCGGCGTGGGGCTGTACCCGCTGGCCATTATCGCGATCATCAACATGGTCATCTCGGCCTACGTATACCTTCGCCTCATAAGGACGATGTTCCTGGAGAGGCCGGAGGTCGAGACACGCTTCTATCCCGACGCTACTTATCGCTACGCCATGATCCCCCCCTTCGCGTTCCTCGCGTTCTATTTCATCGGGGGATTTTTCGTGCGGCAGCTCTACGCCTACGCCGCATCGAGCAACTTCCTCACCATCAACGTCTACTTCGGAGGAGGTCCCACGTCCGGGATGTAAGAGGGGCGGATCGGACGCAGAGAATCCGGGTTCAACGGACCCGGAATGCGCATGCAAACTGAGATTTGTCGGGAGTGGATCTCGGGATCAGAGGCGTATGTGCAAACCGAAATCGTCGTCGCGATACCATGCGTCGAAAGAGCTGTCGAAGCCACGTCCCCAGCCGTTGTTGTACCAGCCCCCGTAACCGTGCCCAAACCATCCGTCGTACGGCCAGTTGTCGTGCCCATAGCCGTAGCCACCGTCCCAGTAGTAGCCGCCGGACCCCGGACCCGTGTACGTGTACGGGACGTGCAGGCTGTTGTCGTAGATCACATACATCCCGTCGTGCCAGTATCCCCGGTTGTAGCGATAATACCTGGGAGCGCGGTATGCGTGGTAATAGGGATGATTGTCGAGGATATAGACTGGGGGCTCATAGACTACGATGCCGTAGCCGGGACCGTAGTGGTCCTCGTAGTAGCTTCGACCCTCCCAGTAGTCGTCTTGTCGACCCCTCTCACGGGAGCGGCCGTGAAATCCCTCGCCGCCCACCCAGTTCGGATGGTCGGTGATGTCGGAGCCCCAGGCCCCTTGACCTGAGACCTCGGTCTCGACATCGCCGCCGTCTTCGAGCTTGCTCAGAAGGTAGTCGATAACAGCTTCGTCAACATCGGAATCGATAAGGTAGGTGAGGGCGTCGGCATCCAGCTCACCTTCGAACCCGGTCGCATCGATCACATCGATGATGACGTCCGATGGAATGCCGGCCTCGGACATGGCGACAATCTCGTCAGGCGTCGCGGCATTCGCCGGCGGCGCCGACACAGACATCAGGATAGCCGAGGCCAGAAGAACCAACCCAAAGAGTCTGATAACCGATTTCATTGCTTCACCCTCCGTACTCTGCATATCGATCGCGATTCAGCTT
>Ga0315294_10000809_pt1 | contig 33893 bp, 20 predicted proteins | sample YL17G13_40_MG_FD_203626 | JGI IMG/M metagenome (GOLD analysis project Ga0315294, IMG submission 203626) | Sediment microbial communities from Yellowstone Lake, YNP, Wyoming, USA - YL17G13_40 | ecosystem: Environmental > Aquatic > Freshwater > Lake > Sediment | place: USA: Wyoming | collected...
CTGAGTCCTGGTGTTACTGGTTACGCCACATGGGGGGTCAAAGCGACGGGCGGCGGGGATCTCGAGCTCGGCGCTTCGGCCATCGGGGTCGACGCTTGTTCGAGCCTCCTCATCTCTTCCGCGACGGCATACTTTGGCCCGGTGGCCATCCAGAGTGCAAGCGTGATCGTGGCATCCACCGCGCCGCCTCTAGTACATCCGGGGGTCACGTTCACGGTCACGATCACGGCTTTCAACGCAGGGACCGAAACCGTCGAGCTCACACAAGCGCTCTTCATGTCCTGGACGGTCGGCGGGTTGGGGTACGTGCCGAACGGCAATGTGAACCTCGATCCCGGCAAGACGGCAAGCTTCCTGTATCAGCTTCAGGCGCTCAAGCCCGGCAGGATCACGCTGGGCACCGGCGTCCGGGCAAGATTCTGTCAATCCGGCACGATATTCTATGCGTCCGATATCACCTTGATCGTCGGCAGGGCCGCGCTCGTGGTGGCATCGGCCAACGCTCCCAAGGGAGTGTGTCCCGGCGACGTATTCCACGTAGACTTCACCGTTACGAACGCGGGCGACGGATTCGCCCGGCTCGTGCGGGTGACTCAGCCCCTCGTCACCGGCTCGGGGGCAGTCGCAGGCGGCGGGATCCCGCCCCCGGGCGTCTTGAGGCTGGCGCCCGGATCAGCGACCGCATTCTCGTTCACGTACACGGCGGTGGGGAGTGGCACGTCGTATTTCAGGTCGAGTGCTTACGGATACGACGAAAGCTCCGGGGTGTTCATGTCATCCCCATCCGTGACGTCGAACCCGGTCCGGATCTCGGACAGCACGCTGAGCGTGAGCGTCTTCTCCGTGGGGCAGGCGGCTGTCGGCGCGACGATTTACGCCTCCGTGTCCGTGACGAACACGAGCGGGGTTCCCGCCTACTGGGTGAAACCGGCGCTCTCGGTGGCGGGTCCTCCTGCCGCAGTGCTCTCGACGCCGTCGCCCGCGTCCGTCACTATGCTCGGCGACGGAGCCTCGCGGTCTTTCACGTGGAAGTACCGGGTGGATTCCTGGGGAGTGTTGGCGCTAGCGGCATCGGCCACCGCGACGATCTGCTCCACGCCGGTCGGCTTCGCCGCCACGGGGGCCGTGTTCGCCGGCCGGGCGATCCTCGCGGGCACCAGCCTTACCGTGGACCCCACGCCGCCATGTCCGAACTCGGACTTCCAGATCGTGCTCGGCATCACCAACCCGGGCGATGGAGGCGCGGTGAACATAACGCCGGGAACACCGGTGGTATGGGTCCAGTCCGGTGACGCCGGGGCGACGCTGGTTACGTCGCCGCCGCTGTTGCCCGCGCTCGCGCCCGGAGCGTCCGCATCGTTCACCTGGGCCTACCACACCGGAACCGGGACGGGAACGGTCAAGTTCATCGCGGGCGCGACCGGCGCCGATGCGCTCACGGGGAGGGTCGTGAGCTTCGACCCGGTCGTTTCCGACCCCGTCGATATCAGCCGCGGGCTCGTCGCTACCGCCTCCGTCCCCGGAGCGGTCACGCGGGGCGTGCCGTTCCCGCTCGTGCTGACATGCATCAACCTGACGTCGTCCACGGCCACCGTTTATCCGAACCCGATGTCCATCTCCCGGGGTGCTTCCCTGCTCGCCTCGCAGACGGGCCCTTCGCCGGGAGGCGTGTTCACGGTGACCCCGGGCGGTACGCAGTCGTTCACGTGGACGTACGTGACAAACGGGATGGGCGTGATCACCTTCAGCCCATCCGTCAACGTGGATGCCTGCGGTTCGTCAGGCGGTGCCGGTCCGGGCGAGATCGACGTGACCTCGTTCAACGGCGGCGGCGACTGGCTGACCTGGGGGCACGATGCCCAGCACACGTTCCGGCAGGCGGAAACGACGCCGCTGGACCCGCCGCTGGAGGAGCTCTGGAGCGTGCCCGGAGGCACGAGCCCGATCGTGGTGGGGGACTTAAGCTACTGGATCGAGCCCGACCCAGGCTACGTCAACTGGCTGGTGGCGCGCCGGCTGCTGAACGGCGAAGTGGTCTGGCGCGTGAAGGGGGCGTTTACCCCGCCAGCGATGGCGTCCGACGGGACGAACGTCTATGTGATCAACATCGGTCCTGTGCTTCACGGTCCTGTGCTTCACATCGCGGCATACGACGCGAGAACGGGCGCCAAGGGTCCGGCCATCTATCCAACATACGGCGCGATGAACCTGACCGTGGACAACGGAAGGTTGTACGTCATCTCCGCCACGGGACTCTCGATCTACGCGGGCGGAGCGGTATTCAGCCGGGCGGCGACCGATTTCGCGGGCGTGACGAAGCTCCTGACCGCGCCGCCGCTCGTCGTCAACGGGGATATCGTCGTCATCGGGATCAACGCATCCGGCCAGAACCCGCGGTTGATCAGGGCTGGCCCGTCGGGGCAGTACAGCATGCCGCTCGACCTTCTTCCATCGGATGGTCCCAACGCCGGCTACCTCAGTTTCGACGGCACCTGGATCATCGTCACGGGCCAAGACAGGGGGAATGGAGTCGTGGAAGAGATCAACCCCGTCAACGGGGTGATGGCACGCAAGTTCACGTGGACGTACGGCAACGAGATCTACGGGCCCGTGCTGGACCTGAACGGAGACATCCTGACTCGCCGGCTCCTGCCCTACAGCACCGTGCAGGGCGTCGGATACGGTCCGTCATCGGCTTTGCGGCTCACGCCGATGGGGTCGGGATTCACGTATCTGACCACGAACGAACCGCTCTGGTGGAGCGGGGACGGGCTGCTCGGGGGACGGAGCGCGGCGGCCAACGGGTACGTGTACCACGAGGGCGGCAACTTCGCGCTCAAGACTTCGTGGTCGACCGCCCCGCGCACGCTTTTGCACGCCGTGGACGCGAACAACGGGATCGTGTGGGCGGCGACGAGTCGGTGGCCGGCGGTCCTGCCGGACATGAAGGCCCCCGCCGTAGCCCGGGGTCTCCTGTTCATGGACGGCGGGTCGGTGTGGGGCCCGCGGACCATCGACCCTCCGACCGACCTGTGGACGCAGAGCGTGCCGGGTGGCGTCTCGCTGACGTGGCAGCCTCCCGCGACCGGTGCCGCGGACGTCGACCACTACGAGGTATACCGGGCCGAGGGGGCGAAGGGCCAGATTTGGGCGGAGGCGTTCCTGAACCCCGCGGTAAGCCCTGCGCCGGTCCTGGTGGCGACTCCCGTTGACCCCCTCTTCACCGACACCGCCACTGGGCTGGTGCCGGGCCGGATCTACTGGTACGCGGTTCGGGCCGTGACTGGTTCGGGCCGGCCCGCGACGAGTTGGTTCACCCAGGAGAGGGTCGGGGTGGCGGGTGGGTCGGTGGCCGAGATCACCTCCCCGACCGGATGTGCGGTGGCCTGGGGCGGGTGGATGATCGTCCGCGGCAGGGCCTACTTCCGCGGGACACCAGACCTGTTCGCCCGGTACGAGGTCGCCGTGGACGGCGTGGTCCGGTACACGTCCACCCAGCCGAAGGGCAGTTTCGGCACGACCGCCGAGCTTGCCTCTGTTTCGGTGCCGGCCTCGGGATGCCATGCCATCGGGCTCAGGGTGTATGCGACCGACGGTTCGAGCATGTCCACGAACGTGTCCGTGGGCGGCAATCCCGGTGTGTCCTGCCCTGGATGCGGCCAAGCGCCGCAGGTCACGGTCTTCTCCGAGCACCGGCATCCCGAGGGGATCGCGACGGATGCGGCCGATTTCGTATACGTCGTGGACAGCCTGCGCCAGCGCGTCGAGCGGTTCGACGCGGAAGGACGATTGCTGTGGGAGGTCGGGAATCCGGACGCCTCCGGCAGGGACTCCACCGGGCTCAAGGCGCCGGTCTCTGCCGCCGTGGGCACGGACGGATCGATCTTCGTGGCGGACAAGCTCCGCAACCAGGTGGTCGGGTACGACGAAGACGGGGGATTCCGGTACTCATTCGGCGGCGCCGGCGATGCTCCGGGGAGATTCCGCGAGCCCTCGGGGATCGCGATCGATCCGGCGGGATACTTGTGGGTGGCGGACCGGTTGACGGGCCGGCTCCAGCAGTTCACCGCGGACGGGACGTTCGTGCGGTCTGCCGAAAGCGCCGGCGCCGCGAAACTCAAGGAGCCCATGCACCTGTGGGTGGAACCCTCGGGCACCGTCTGGGTGGCGGACTCCGGACACCACCGGGTATGCGCGTTCGACCGGGAGGGGCGGCTGGTACGGACGGTCGGGGAGACCGGGGGGCTGGCGGGACCGTCGGGCGTGGCCGTGGAGGAAGACGGCCGCCGGGTGTTCGTGAGCGACACGCGGCACGACCGGATCGCCGTGTTCGATGCGGACTCGGGAACGCTCCTCTCGGCGTTCGGCGTGCCGGGGAGCGCGGTGGGCGAGATGAGACAGCCGGGGGGTTGGCCCTGGACACCCAGGGCTCCGTCCTCTACGTGGCCGACACTCTGAACGACCGCGGGCAGGCCTGGCCGCTGACGATCTCGGTGCCGCCGGACGTGATCCGGCCGCGCGCTGAGCTGGCGGATCTCCCGACGGCTCCCGTGGAGCGGGGTGTTGTGGTCCAGATCCGCGGCCGTGCGGTGGATGCGCATTTCGCCAGGTACCGGCTGACGCTCACGGGAGGCGGGAGCACGTCCGTGGTCGTGGACTCGGATCAGCCCGTGTGGCTCGGGTTACTGGGCCAGGTGAAGACCGCCGACTTCGCCCCCGGTGCCTACCAGCTCGAACTCGTGGTCGAGGACGCCGCCGGCAATACGGGCAGGGCCTCGGCGTATCTCGTGATCCTGCCGAAGCCGGAGCCGCTAGTGGCAGCCCCGGGGTGGTGACCCCGCGTGTGGACGAGATCGCCGATGCGTCGTGCAGGAACCCCGGTAGATACAGCGGATTCCGCGTGCGCCTGGCTTCAGAATCCTTTACGCTGTTGGGAGAAGAGCCCTATAATCGAATCCGGAGGGCAGGGAGCTTTCTGCTGGGCCGTTGTTGCATGAGGAGGAAAGACGTATGCGTACCATGCTGACCGTTCTGGGAACCGTGCTGGCACTTTACCCGGTCGCCGCTTCGGCCGAAGACTGGACGACCGCGTACGCGGGGCTGTCGCGTACGAGCTACGTCGCGGGCGAGGCGGTATCGCCGCCGTTCGCGATCCAGTGGGAGACGACGATGCCCACTCCGCTCAAGGGCGCGCCGATCGTCTCGGGACTGCTCGGGCACGCGTACCTGTGCAACGGGCAATTGCAGGTGTGGGCGCTCAAGCTCGCCGACGGCAGTATCGCGTGGAAGCACGACGAGCCGCGGGACCCGAGCGAGGTCAAGTGTTACGACGCGCTGACGGGGACGCTGAGGTGGACCGCGCACGTGGACGGCAACCTGATCCACACGCCGCAGGTGGGGCAGAACGCCGTTTACGTGGCGACGTCGCAGGGCAAGCTGTACGCGTTCAACCAGATGGACGGGAAGCAGATCTGGCAGGTTTCGCTTGCGGCTCCGCTCACGCTTCCGGCGGCCGACGCGACGCTCGTGATCGTGGGCTCGGGGTCGAGCCTGGTCGGGGTGGCGGCGGGGACGGGGGCGAGGGTGTTCTCGACCGATCTCGGGAGCGCGGTGGGTTCCGTGCCCGTGCTCGCGGACGACGGGGGCTACGCGGCGCTGGGCGAGTCGGTGGTGGCCGTGGACCGGACGGGCAAGGTCAAGTGGCAGGCGAGGTTGCCGCGGCCGGCGTGGGCGCCGATCGCGGTGACGAAGGCCGGGGTGGTGGCGGCGAGCGTGGACGGAGGAGTGAAGCTCCTGTCCCGTGCGAATGGAACGAAGGTGTGGGAGACCGTTCTGGCGGGCACGCCGAACGCGGTCTCGGGCGCGGGCGACGTCGTGTACGTGGGGACGAGGCAGGGAACGGTGGTGGGGCTGAAGTTGAGCGACGGGGCGAAGCTGTGGAGCGCAGCTCTCGAGCACGGCGTGATCGACGGCGTGGGCGTGTCGGGCGGGAGGGTGCTGGTGACGGCGGGGAAGTGGGTGGCATCGCTGCTGCCGGCGCCTGATGCGCCGGCCCAGGTATCACTTACCAAGGACGGGGAGAACAGCCGGCTGACTTGGGGTCCGCCCGCGCCGAACGGGTCGGCGTTGAGCGCATACCGGGTATGGCGGCGGCGCGGCCAGAACGTGACGATGCTGGGAACGGTGCCGGGGCTGAGCTTCGGCGAGCCGATCCTGGCCGGCGAGGTCGGGTACCAGGTGAGCGCGATCGCGGCGAACGGGGCGGAGAGCGCACGCAGCGGGGAAGTGACGCTGGCGAAGGGCGAGCCGCTCCTGCGGCGGGTCGCGGTGGCGCCGGTGCCCTACGACTCGCGGACGGGTGCGCTGACGGTCACGTTCGACCTGCGGGAGACGGCGCGGGTCACGTGGTCGATCGCGGACGCGGAGGGGAAGGCGCTGACGGAAGAGCGCACGGTGTCGATGGCGGCCGGTCCGGGATCGCTGGTGTGGGACGGCCGGAGCCGGGAGGGGTTGACGGCGGAGCCCGGGGTGTACCGGGTCTCGCTGCGCGCGGTCGTGACGGACGAGACCGATGCGCAGGCGCGCGCGATCCCGGTGGTGTGGGGCACTGGTCCGGCATCGGGAGGCTCTCCGCTGGCAGGACCTTCGGGCACGGGCGGGGCGTCGACGGCCGGAGTCCCCGGGAGTGCCGCCGGCGCAGGAGCGGCCGGCGGTGGTGCGACGGCTGGCGGTGGTGGGGCTGCCGGTGGCGGTTCGGCTTCCACCGACCCGGCCGCGGGCGGCGGCAACAACGGGGTCCGCGACCACGGCGTCGGCGAGGGCCGCGACGGGGCGGGACAGGGCAACGGCCAGGGGTCGGCTAGCGGAAACAGGTAGCCCAAGCGTTCGCTCCCGGACTGAAGTGAGGGCCTGCCAGAACGGCAGGCCCTCATGCTTTCTGCGTGCTAGTCCTTGCGCTCGCAGATGACGAGCGGGTTCACCGCGCGCACGGGACGGTAGCGGGCGCGCAGGTACATCCACAGTTCCGGGTTCGCGTCGGGCAGTCCGATGTCGAGCTGGGCGGGGGTGACGACCGCGACCGGCGGACGGTCGCGTTCCGCGGCCTCGATCAGGAGCCGGCGGTCCGTGCCGGTCACGGCAAGCAGGCTCTCGGGAAACGGGGAGAGGGCGGCCCGGTCCGCGAGGAACGCGAGCGCGAGGTGCGACGGCGCGACGAGCAGAATGCGGCGGTCCGGCGGACACAGCCGGCGGATTTCCGGCACGACGCGAGCCAGGAACCTGGCCAGGTCGGGGTCGAGCATGAGGCCGCCCAGCCGGTACTCGGCAGGCGCGGACACCAACCGGGCCGGCGGCGTACACGTCCACCTCGCCAACAGGCCCCTTGCCCCGGCGTCGGGAGCGACGAGACCCCAACCGGCGAGGGCGATGCCGGCAAACGCCGCAGCGGCCCGCCGGCGCTCGAGCTTCGCGTCCTCGAGCTTGATCACGGCGAGCACGATCCACGCGGGCGCCGCCATCGCCTGCTGGCCCAGCGGCCGGGCGACGGCGGGCAGGAGCGAGACCAGGACGAAGACGGCCAGTCCGGCGCGCAGGGGTCCGCCCGCGGAGGGGAGCGTGCCCGGCCGGGCCAACAGGTGCGCGAGCGTGGAACCCGCCAGCAGGGCCGGCCCCCAGATCGACAGCGAACGCCAGAGCGGCTCGATTCCTGCCGCATCGAGCGGCCACCGGAACGCGGGCAGGGGGCGCGCAGCGTGGCCCGCGAGCCGCGCCAGCGGGTAGCCGCCGCCGGGCGCGCCCGCCCAGCCCACGGCGAACCAGACGACGCCGGCCGTGACGGCGGCGGCTACCGCCCACCGGCCGACCGGGGGGCGGTTCCGGCCGGCGACGAGGGCGCCGCACGCGATCGCGCCCAGCCCGGCGGCCCCGAACTCGGGGCTGTAGCCGACCGCGACGGCGGCCAGGACGCCCGAGAGGATCGCGCGGGCCGTCCTGGGGCCGGATGCCGGGGCGAGGAGGAGAACGACCGACGCCAGCGGCAGGGACACCCGGAGGACGTTCGCCCAGCCGTACGGGCCCGCGCACGAGGCCGTGAGCAGGAGCCACGCCCCGATCCCGAGACCCGTCCGGGTCCGGCAGACGAGAGGCAGGAGCACGAGCGCGAGCGCCATGCCGGCGGCCTGGACCACGAGGAAGTACTCGCGCAGGGACAACGCCGTGAACCCGACTCCGCGCATCCACGCGATGATCGACCGCGTATACAGCGGCCCGTATTCGGTCCGGATCGCGCTGCCCCCTAGATCGCCGGCGAGCCAGCTCTGGGCGTAGAGGAGATGCGCTCCTTCGTGCAGGAGGTCGAGACTCCGGGTGCGCAGGCACGGGTCGATGACCCAGCCCGCGGCGACCACGACTGCGGCGGCCGCGAGGACCGGTGGCACGACTCCGGAGGACGCCGGAGCGGCGTGTCCGGGAGGCGGCTCGGGTTGCGCGTACCAGCGGCGGGAAACCCAGGGCCAGACCATGCCGGCCATCGCGAGGGCGGCCGTGCCCGGCGCCCCCGCCAGGGCCCGGGAGAACAGGAGCGCGCCGGCGGCCGCGAGCGCGACGGGGACGGGCCAGAGCGCGAGGTCCGGGAGCCGGCGGGTCCCGCCCGCCCGGCGAAGCCGCGCGTGCCCGCGGGCCGCGACCCAGGCCCCCGCGACCCCGGCCAAGGGCAAGGCCGCGTACCAGAACCAGTCCGCGGCCTTCGGGTAGCCGTGGAGCATGCACCAGTTCGGGATGGCACTGCCCGGGGCCGGGGGCGCGAACCCGACGACGCCGAGCCGGTCGAGGAGGAGGCAGACAAGCCATCCCGACACGAGTCCGAGCAGTTCGACCGGGCGCGGGACGCGTCTCACCTTCCCATGGTACCGCTCCCGGGAACCCGGGCCTGTTCCCGTTCAGCGGGCGTATAGTGGGGCCGTGACGGGCGCAACGCGGCTGACAGCCTTCCTCGGGTGCGTTACGGGGTGGGTCGTGTGTCTTTTGCTGGACCGGCTTGGGTTCGTCGCGTTCATGCCTCCCGACCCCTCGGTTGGCATTCCGAGTTTCTGCTCCATGGGCGGCTACAACAAGGTTCAGGACTACTTCTGGACCGCTGCCTTTGTTGCCGTCGGCTGCCTCGGCGCCGTGGTTGCCGTCCGGGTGCGCGGATGGGTCCGCGCTCGCCCGCGCATGCTTCCGAGCGTCCGGTTTCCGCTCTGGCCTTCCTGGCTCCTGCTGTCGGCGGCGGTAGTCCTCCTCTTCTCGACCCGCTGGCGCTCGTCCATCCTCACGATCCTGTGTGCGCTGGCGGGGACGGCGACGCCCTGGTTCAGCCGCAGATGGTACGGCGCACCGAAGCCTCCCTCGGCTCCGAAGGCATCCGGCGGGGCCCTGACGTTGAGCCCTTGGCTGTGGGCGGCGGGGTCGCTGGTTATTGCCGCAGTCTGGCTGGTGGACCCCTGTCTGGGATCGAGAGATATCGATCAGATGCACGAGGGTATGCACCTGCTCTACGTTCAGAGCTACCTGGCGGGAGACCTTGCGAGGCATGCGGTGCGGACCGCATACGGCCCGCTCTATGCATGGTCCATCGTCTGGTGGATGAAGATCTTCGGGTTTCACGTCGTCTCCCTACGCTGGTACTTCTACGCCGCACAGGTCATCGGGGTGGCCATCGGGTTGATGGCGGTCCGCGCGGTCTGCGCGAGCCGGGTCGCCGCCCTGATCGGAGTCTGGCTCATGCTGACAGTGACAACGGCTTCGTATTCCTTGAGCCCCTACGGTTGGGCCAATGCTGTCCGGTTGGCGCTCCCGCTTGGGGCCGTGGTCACGGGATGGCGAGGCATGAGTCTGGGCCGGCCGGCCCTCGTGTCCCTGTCAGGCGTTCTTGCGGCGCTCGGGGCGCTCTACAGCCCCGAGTTCGGGTGCGTGGGAATCCTGGCATGCGCCACGCTCTGGATTGCCTGGCCGAGTCCACGAGGTCTCGCGGGCAAACTCCGTGCCACGTGGCCTTGGGCCGCGTCCATGGTGGCGACCGGAACTGCGGCGTGGATCGCGATGTTCGGTTTGGGCGCATATGCCGGAGTTCCCTCACTCCCGGACATCGGGTATCTGGTCTCGAGACTCGCGGGTCATGGCGTAACGCCCCTGCCTGAGTTTCGCTGGTGGATCGATGAGGGGGCCATCCATATGAATGCCGATGCGTTGAAAAGAGTGTTGTCCGTATGGGGACCGATGCTTCTGTGCTGCGTGGCGGCCCCTCTCTTCCTGGTGCGGGAGCGATGGTCAGCAACGATGAACGGGCCCGGAGTGGCGGCCCTCGGCGTGTTCTGCCTGTTGGTTCAGTGGCCTGCAGTGGTCAGGCCGTTGGGTCAGCAGATCATGTCGGCTCCGGGTTGGATTCTGCTGGCGGTGACCGCAATCGACGGGCTTGGCGGCTCGAAGCTCCGGCGGAGAATCATCAACGTTTCACTCGTTATTGCCGCCGTCGCCTACGGTTGGCAGGCCCCGTTCGCGGGGTTCCGATCGGCATGGACCCGGTGGAGATGCGTTCCTTCGCCGGCAGACGTCCGGATGCCCGTTGATTCCCGGTACGGGGGCGTCCGGTTGAGCGCCCACTCAGCCCGGTTCCTCGAGGAAGTGGTCCCCGTGATTCGGAAGACTTGCCCGCCGGGGGGCAGAATCCTGATCGCGGCTCCATACTACCTGGGGCTCTGCTTCCTTGCTGACCGTGCCGGATTGACGCCGTTCCCCGAGAACGATCTGGCGGTTCGGCCGCACGAGCGACAGATCGTGATCGAGAGTCTCGAGCGGGAGCGCCCGAGGCTGGCGCTGGTCGAGGCGCTGTATACCGACATACCGTATCCGACGGCCCAGCCCGAAGTCTGGGCATACATCAACTCGCACTATCGGTTGGAGAGGCAGATCAGGGACCTGCTCTTCTACGTGCGGAGGCCATAGGGCCGGGATCGCAGTATGCTGGTAGCCGTGGGGACCCCGCTCATCGTCCTCGGCTGGACCGCCCTCGTCCTCGCGAACTACCTCGCCGGACATCCCTGGATGTGGAACGCGGACTGGCTCGTCAAGGCCGTGATCCCGCCCTGCGTGCCCTGGCGGTCCGCCCTCGGGGCGGACCGGGGGGTCGCGCTCGTGCGCGCCCTCGCCCTCGTCGCGGTCTGGGCCGCCGGGGCGTTCGCGGCAGGCCACCGGCTCGGCCGGCTCATGCGGATGCCCGCCGAGGAGGGTCCCGTCCGGCTCCTGCTCGGGCTCGGCCTCACGGCGGCGGGCTGGCTCGGGCTCGGACTCGCCGGGCTCTGGTTCCCGCGCGTGGCATGGGTGGTCGTGGCGGCGGGCACGTGCGTCTGGGTGGTTGGGCACGGCCGGCGTTCGCTCGCGGGAGCGGGCCGGATCCGTCCCGGCTGGTGGGTCCTCCTGCTCCTGCCCATGGTCTGGGTCACGCTCGCGGGGGCGACCGTTCCCGAAACCGAGATGGATCCCGTCCGGTACCACCTCGGCCTGCCGGAGCGGTTCGCCCGCGCGCACCGGATCCTGGTTCCCGAGCGCAACATCTTCGCCTCGTTCCCGCTCAACGTCTCCATGCTCTACGGCTCCCTCGAGCTCTGCGGCGGCCAGGAGGCCGCGAAGGTGTTCAACTGGTCCCTGCTTTGGGCCGGGGCCTGGTTCGCGTTCACGCTCGCGGGCGGCGGCGCGGCGGGCCGGATCGCGGCGCTGGCGTGGTCGGCGGTGCCCGTGGTCTGGGTCCACGGGTCGATGGCGTTCGCGGAGCTGTCGGTGATGGCATTCGAGTGCGGGGCCTTGGCTCTTCTGCTCGCCGGCGCCGCGCGCGGCGGCGGAACCACCCGGCTCGGCGCGGTGTCGGGACTGCTCGCCGGATTCGCGCTCGGGTGCAAGTACCAGGCCGTGCAGGCGGTCGTACCGCTGTTCGCGCTCTGGTTCGTGCTGGGCCGCCGGTGGACGGCGGCGGCGTCCTTCGCGGCCGCGGCCGCGGTCGCCGTGCTCCCGTGGCTGGCCAAGAACTGGCTCTGGATGGGGAATCCCGTCCACCCGATCCTGTCCGGGCGCTGGCCCGACCTCGAGGACGCCTCCGCCGCGCTCGCGGCGTCGCGGTTCCGGTCCGAGGACGTGCTGGGCGGCCGGGACGTCTGGCACGCGCTGGCGGCGCCGTGGACGATCGGGCTCGCGTCGGATCGTCTCAATACCTATCCCTTCGGTCCCATCCTCCTGCTGTCGGTCCCGTGGCTCGCGGCCGGGCTCCGGGGCCGGACGGCGGCGCTTGGCTGGTACGCGGTGGGCTTCGTCGCCGCGTGGGGCGCGACGACGGCGGGCTGGGGCCGGTATCTCGTGGGCGTCCTGCCCGCGTGGTTCGCGGTCGCCGCGCTCGCGGCGCGCCGGACCGATGCGCGGCTGACTCCGGTCGCGCGCGTCCTCGCGCGCGCGGGGGCAGCGGCGGCGATTGCCGCCGGTTGGGTGCTGGGCGCGTCCACGGTCTTCCAGCGGCAGAATCCGCTCGAGGTGGCCGTCGGGTGCATGCCGGCGGACCGGTCGCTCGTCTGGCGGATCAGCCCGCCTCGCCATGCCCTGCCGTCGATGCGCTCCCTGTGCGACCGGATTCCTGCCGGCCGCCGGTTCTACGCCTACGGCCGGGCCGCGATCGCGTACGTCCCGCGCGAGTGGCACTGCGACTACGAGCACGACACGCCGCTCTTCCAGCGGCTCCTGAAGGCTTCGCGGGACCCCGGCGAGCTGCGCAAGAGGTTCCGCCAGCGCGGGCTCGACGCGTTCTACCACGACCTGGCCGGCGGCGTGACCATGAGCGAGGTGGGCCGGATCCTGCCGTGGACGGCGCGCGAGATCGGGTTGTGGCAGGAGTTTTTCCGGCTCTACTGCGATCCCGTGGTCCAGGACGAGGTCGAGGGCGAGAACGTCACGATCTACGGCTACCTGTTGAGGGATGTTCCGGCGGAGGCGGCGCGACTGCCGCAGGGGATGGTCTGGCCGCACCTGCCCGGGCTCGAGCGCGCGCTCGTCGACGGGGACCGGCTGCACGCGCTAGGGCAGCGGGAAGGCGCGCGCCGCTACTACGAAGCCGCCGCGGGCGTTCTGCCCGGGTACGCGTGGGTCCACCAGCGGCGCGCGGCGGTCTGCCGGGAGCTGGGCCGGACCGGGGAGGCCCGGCGGGCGGAAGCCGACCTGCGCCGGCTGGGAGGATGACCGCGGTCGCGGGATCGCTGTGGGCCGCCTGGGGAGCGGTCCACGCGATCCCGCTGTTCCGGGGCTGGGGCGTGCTCGGCCACGGGCTGGCGGGCGTGTCGCTCGCCGGGATCGGACCGGCCGGAGTCGCGGCCGCGGCGGGGCGGCACCTGGGGACGATCGGGCTGGCCGCGCTGGCGGCGTTGGCGGTCTTCAACCTCGGGGTTCCATCCGTGCGGTTGCTGCGGCCGCGTGACGCCGGGCGGGGGGAGCGGGCCGCGCTGGGCCTCCTGTCCGGATACGTCCTCCTGGGCACCGGGTATCTCGGACTCGGGCTAGCCGGGCTCTTCTCGCCCCTGCCGCTCGTGGCCATCCCCGCGGCCGCCCTGCTCGCGCCCGCCGGCTGGCGCGCTATCCGCGATCTGGCGCACTCGCGGCCGGCGGTCCCGGGCTGGGCCGCGCTCGCCCTGATCCCGGCGGCGCTGACGCTCGTGGCCGCCCTCGTGCCCTCGACCTACGTCGACGTCTACGCCTATCACCTGGCGGCGCCCGAGACGTTCCTGCGCCTGCGGCGGTTCACGCTGTATGGGGCGCCGTTCGGCTTCCAGTGTCCGCTCACGGCCGAGCTCGTCTCGGTCCTCGCGGTCGTGGCGGACCGGGACGCGCTCGCGAACCTGCTCCAGCTCATTCCCTTTGTCCCCGCGGTCGCCCTCCTCGCGGACTGGGCCGCGCGAAGCGCAGGGGCGGCGGCCGGGTGGCTCGCGATCGTGGGGATAGCGACCATGGGGCTGGTCGAACAGCAGGCCCTGCTCGCCAAGCACTGCCTGGCTTCGGCCGCGTATCCGATGGCGGCCGTGGCGCTGGCCCTCCGGGCCGTCCGGCCCGGCGCGGGCGTCGGCCGGCCGGCGGGGCCGTGGCTGGCCTTCTCCGCGCTCCTGTTCGGCGCGGGGGCGGCGCTGAAATGGAGCGGCTATCCGCTCCTCGCCGTGGGCGCCGCCGCGGTCTTCGTGCTCGCGTTCCGGCGCGCGGGCTGGAGAGGAATGGCCGGCTGGTGCGTCCTCGCTTCGCTGCCCGTCTGGCCCTGGCTGGCGAAGAGCTGGTTGTTCATGGGCGACCCCGCGTACCCGTTCCTGTCCGCGTGGCTGCCCGGCGCGTTGTGGGACGCGGAATCCGGGCGCGCGACGGCTCTCCTGCGGGCGAGCCCGGGGTCTGCCCAGGTGCTCGCCCTCATGGTTCCGTCGGCCGTGGGCTTCTGGTGGGTCAACCAGCCGGCGGTCGGATGCCTGTTGCCCGCAGTCGCGGGCCGGTGGGGGTCGCTCGGAAGGGAGACGCGCTGGCTGGCGGGCACCGCATTCGCGGGGTGGGCCGTGCTGTGGATCGCCATGCCGCGGGAGGCGTGGCGGCTGGCCCTGCCGGTCTGGGCGCTGTGGACGGCGGCCGCCGCGGTCGCGGCGGGCAAAAGGTTCGCGGGTGCCTCCCGCGGCGTGCGCCGGCTGGGCGCCGCGGCGGTCGTGGCGGCCGGCTGGCTGGCGGCGGGACCGGTCTGGTCCGAATACGTGCTCGTCGCGCCGGCGGCCAGTTACCTTCTGGGCGGGACGGGCCAGCAGGGGTACATCGCCCGGGCCACGACGACGTACGCGGAGCTGGGCGAAGCCCTCGGGTGCCGTGGGGTTGCGGGCGGCGTGTTGGCGGTGAGCGAGGAGCGCTCGTACCGGCTGCCCGGCCGCCACTTCGCGGGCCGGTTCTACGGCCGCAACTGGCCGTGGGCGCTCGCCGGCGAGTGCCGGACGCCGGGCGGGATCCGGAAGCGTCTGCGCCAGCTCGGCGTCCGATGGATGGTCCAGAACGTCGTGACCGACCTCTACCCGCACGACTGGCTGACGGAGTTCCCCTGGAGCGAATCCCGGCTCCGGGTCTGGAAGGCCTTTGTCGCGCGCTGGACCCGGGTCGCGATCCCGCCCTCCCGGATGGACATGCTGAACGGAGGGTTCGCCGTCCACGAGATACTGGATGCGCCGCGCCCCGCACCGCGGCTCCTGCCGTACCTGCCGGGCATCAACGCGCTCCTGTACCCGATCGTCGCCCAGCCGGACCAGCGGAAGGCGCACGGGGAGGCGGTCGCGCTCGCGCGCCGGCTGCCCGACGTGGTCCAGGTCCGGAACGTGGCCGCCGTCACGTGCATCAGGATCGGCGACTGGCCAGCGGCCTACCGGTACCTGGAGCCGGGGATCAGGGCCGGGGTCGTGGACTTCGAGAATCTCTATAACTTCGGCAAGGCGGCCATGCGCCTCGGCAGGAACGCCGAGGCCGAGGAGTACCTGCGCAAGGCGCAGCGGGCGGAGCCGGACCTCGGCCCCTCCGTGGACACGCTGATCGAGGCCATGCATGCGGCGGGGGGGGCCCCATGAGCATCGCGGTGCGGGCGTCCCTGGCCGCGTGGACGGCCTGGGTGATCCTGCGGCAGAGCGAGGCGGTCGCGGGGTGGCGCGGCCTAGGGGCGGGGCTCGCGCAACTGCGGCTGGCGGACCTCGGATGGACGGGGTTGCCGGCGGCGGCCGCGCACCACGCCTCCCTCGTCGTGATCGCGGTCCTGATCGGGCTGGCGAGCGCGGGGACGGGAAGGGCGGTGGCGGCGCTCCGGCGCGGGCCCCGGGTCGCGGGGGCGGAGCGGACGGCTCTCGAACTGCTGGCCGGGTTCCTGGCGCTGGGGACCGCGTTCCTCGGGCTGGGGCTGGCCGGGCTCTTCTTTCCGGGGGTGCTGGTCGGAGTCGCCGTCGTGGGTCTGCTCTGGCCGGGGGGAATCCGGATTCGGATTCCCCGGGTCACGCCGCCGGGCTGGGCTTATGTGTTGCTGGTCCCCGCCGCGCTGACGGCGGTTCTCATGCTCGTCCCGTCGGTGTACGTCGACGTCTACGGCTATCACCTGGCGGCGCCCGCGTGGTTCCTGCGCGTCCACCGGTTCGCGCTCGGCGGCGCGCCGTTCGGATTCCAGGTGCCCCTCTCCGCCGAGCTCGTGGACGCGTTCGCGGTCATGACCGGCCGGGACGCGCTCGCGCACTGGATTCACCTCATCCCGTTCGGCGCGGCGGCGGTCCTGCTGGCGGGCCTGGCGAGGGAAGCGGCGGGGCCCGCGGCGGGGTGGCTGGCCCTGGCCGGGATCGCGACGCTCGGGCTCACCCTCCAGCAGGCGGTCGTGGCGAAGAACAGCCTGGCCGCGGCGGCGTACCCGGCCGCGGCCGCGGCGTGCGCGGTCCGCGGGCTCTGGGGCTCGGAGACGCGCGGGGACCGCGGGGGCTGGCTGACGTGGGCGGCCCTCCTGTTCGGCGGCGGGGCGGCGATGAAATGGAGCGGATTCCCGTACCTGGCCGTCGGCGCGGCGGGGGTCGGGATCGTCCTGGTGCGCCGGCGGAAGCCGGATGCATGGGCGGCGGCGGGCTGGCTGGCGCTGGCCGGGCTCCCGATCCTGCCTTGGCTGGCCAAGAGCTGGCTCTGCATGGGGGATCCCTTGTACCCGTTCCTGTCCCGGTGGATCCCGGGAGCGCTCTGGGACGAGGCGTCGGCGCGGGCGATGGCTTCGTTCCGGCGGGACGCATGGACTGCGACCTCGGTCGCCGGCCTCGGGGCCGACTTCGCCCGGTTCTGGCGGCCGAACCACGCCGCGGTCGCGATCGCGTTGCCGCTGGTCGCGGTCGCGGGCGGACTCGGTCCGAGCGGGCGCTGGCTGGCCGGATTCGCGGGCGTGGCCTGGATCGCGCTCTGGGGGTTCTTCCCGGGGGAAGCTCCCCGACTCGGGCTGGCGGCGTGGTGGATCCTGGCGGTCGTTGCGGCCGCGGGCGCGGTACGGGTCACGGCCGGCTGGAGCCGGCGGGCGCGGCAGGCGGCGCTGGCCGGCGCCGCCGTTTCGGGCTGGCTCGCGTTCGGGGCCAACGTCACCGACTTCGTTTCGCCCGCGGCGGCCGTCCGCTACCTGACCGGGTCGGTCGGCCAGGACGGCTACCTCGACCTGACCCTGTCGACCTACCGGGAGGCGGCGCAGGCGCTCCGGTCCCTCCCGCGCGTCGGGTGTGTCATCGCTCTGGGCGAGGAGCGGTCGTACCGCCTGCCGGGCCGCGTCGTTTCGGGCCGGTTCTACGGCCGCAACCCGGCTTGGTCGCTCGCCCGCGAGTGCCGGACCCGCGGGGACCTGCGGCGCAAGTTCCGCCAGCTCGACTGCCGCCACGTCCTTTACAACCTCGTGACCGAGTGCTTCCCGCATGCCTACGCGGAGCCGTTCGCGTGGGACGACCGCATGCTCGCGCTCTGGCGCGGGTTCGTGGGCCGCGATCTCGAGGTGGCCGTCCCTCCCGTGCACCTGGATCACGAGAACGGCGCATTCTGCGTCTACGCGCTCCGGGATCGCGCTCTCGCCCGGGATCCCGAGTACCTCCCGTACCTGCCCGGAATCGAGAGTCTCTACTTCGGTGTCACCAAGTTCGGGCAGTTGGGGGACCCGGCGGGGTGGACGCGGGCGGCATTGGCGCTCAACGCGAGGCTTCCCGGCGTCGATTATGTCGGCGATATCGTCGGGAGCGGGTACGCGATCGTGCGCCGCTGGAGCGAGGCCTACCCGTATTTCGTGCCGGGCATCCGGCACGGGACGGTCGACGACCAGAACTGGTGGTACATGGGGCTGGCCGCGGGCGCCCTGGGCCGGTTCGACGAATCCTACCGGTGCCTCGTGCGGGCGGTCGAAATCTCGCCCTACCTGGCCCCTTCCGCCGACGAGGCCTTCGCGGAACTGCGCCGGGTTGCCGAGTACGACACCCGGTTCCGCTGAGGTGAAACTCCGCGTCCCGGACCGGTGTTACCATACGTGAACATGACCAATGCCAAGCTCGGCTCCGTGAACGTGTCCCGGTTCCTCCTCGGGAGCAACCCGTTCAGCGGGTTCTCCCACCAGGGAGTCGACCGGGACCGTGACATGGTCCGCTACTACACCACCGCCCGGATCAAGGAGGTCCTCTTCGGGGCCGAGCGCCTCGGGATCACCGGGATCGTGGCCCGGACCGACCACCACGTCATGCGGGTCCTGCGCGAGTACTGGGACGAGGGGGGCAAGCTGACGTGGTGCGCACAGACCTGCCCGGGCGTCGGCCCGACCGAGATGTGCGTGCGCGAGGCGGTCTCGGGCGGCGCGAAGACCTGTCACATCCACGGCGGGGTAATGGACCATCTCGTCGCGACGGGACAGACCGACGAGGTGAAGCGCGGGATCGACCTGCTCCACCAGCACGGGCTTCCGGCCGGGATCGCGGGCCACAACGTGCGCGTCTTCGAGTGGGCCGAGAAACACGCGGAAGCGGACTACTACATGTGCTGTTACTACAACCCGACGCCCCGCGAGGACAACCCCGAGCACGTGCACGGGGCCACCGAGCTGTACCGCGAGGACGACCGGAAGGCGATGGCGGCGCTCATCCCGGCCCTGCGCAAGCCCGTCATCCACTACAAAATCCTGGCCGCCGGCCGCAACAAGCCGGATGAAGCTTTCGCGTTCGCGGCGAAGGTGATGCGGCCGGGTGATTTCGTCTGCGTCGGGGTGTTCCCGCAGGATGACCCTGAGATGCTCCGGAAGGACGTCGAGCTCTTCAACCGCCTTGTGAAATAACGGGCTTCCCCGTCCGCGACCGCCACCACTTCTCCACTTCGCGCGGCAACGCGCGCCACGCGGTTTCATCCGCCGCGATCGCCTCAACCAGCTTCGTGTAGGCCTTGAATGCGCCGGGGGTGAGCGAGATCCAGGATTCGGGATGCGTGAGCGCGAGGGCCATCCCGGAGTTCGACCTGATCCAGTCCAGCTTGTCGTGTTGGACCGCCGCGATCCGGCCCGCGTCGTCGCCGTAAAGGCACCGGACCGAGAGGTCGTCGGGAATCGTGACCGGGAGCTCGACGAGCCGGCCGCGGAAGAAGGGGAATACCGTGCAACAGCCGCGGCGGCCGGACCCCGCGAAGAGCTCGGCCGCGGTGTCCCGGGCCGACGAGTCGTAGCCGAAGACGTCCTCGAGGCCCGCGTACAAAGCGGGCGTTCTCAGGAAGTTCGGGCTCCGGAACCCGCGAGGGCCGAAGGCCCCGAGCGCGAGCGCGGCCGCGGCGGCCTCCGTCCGGATCCGGGCGACGGAGTGGAACGCGAACCGGTAGTCGTGCCGGGGCCCGTGCCAGCCGATCTCGTGGCCGCGGGATGCGAGCGTCTCGAGCGCGGGGAGGGCGAAGGGCAGGTGCTCGGAGCACACGTGCCAGGACGATCGCAGGCCGTGCGCCTCCTCGATCTCGGCGAGCGCCTTCCATTTCCCGCTCCGGAACGAGTCGAGGCTGTCGAAGTCGTGCGAGAGCACGGCCGCCCACGTCCGGCCTTCGGGCCACAGGGGTTCGGGGACGCGCGTGATCCCGGCCGCGGTTTCCGCCGCCCAAACCATCGTGCGGATGCTCTCGACGATGGGCTCCACGGGCCACCGGGGGAATCCGGCAGCCTTCAGCCGGGGCGCGACGGACGCGCGCAGGAGGGCCTCGCGGACCGGGACCGGGACCCAGCCGGACGGGACCGGCAGCCGCGTGTGCCAGGGCCGGACGGCCGGGGCGTAGGCCTCGGTCACGAGCCGGTCGGTGGTGGCCTCGGGGTCCCACGCGAACCGGACGACCCCGGGCTCGATCCGCTCCCATGGCATTGCGACCGCTTCGGGGGACCCGAGGACGCCGGGCACGAAGTAGACACCCGGTCCCTCGGGGTGTCCGGTCCACGGGCGAAGCGCGATCGGCCGGCCGGGGAAGTGGAACCCGCGGACGAGGGAAGGGGAGACCACGGGGCCGTTCAGGGCTTCACCGCCGCGATCCCGATGCGCATTGCGCACCGGCGAACCAGCGGGATGCGGGAGAGCACGCGGTCGGCGGGCACCATCCACCGGCGGACGGTCCGCTCGGAGAACCGGTGCGGCACCCAGTTGAACTCGAAGGCCTCGTTGATCGTGAACCCGGCGTCGCGGAGCCGGCGCCGCCATCCCCAAGGCGTGCTGGCGAGGAGTTGGCGCGTCCAGAGCCGGGCCTTCCGCCATTCCCAGAGGCCCAGGAGGAGATAGGGGAAGTGCAGGAGGTAGTTCATGTCGATCAGGAGGAGCGTGCCGCCGGGCTTCAGGACCCGGTGGGCCTCCCGGACGGCCGCGTCCTTGTCCACACAATACGAAAGCGCGTTCATGGCCACGCAGGCGTCGAAGACCCCGGTCCGGAACGGCAGGCGCTCCGCGTCGGCGACGACCCCCGCGCCGAGGCCGTTGGCCTGCCTCGCCCACTTCAGCATGCCGGGCGCGATATCGGAGGCGATCACGGTAGCCGACAGTTTCGCCAGCTCGGCGGTCAGCCGGCCGGTGCCGGAGCCGATCTCGAGGACGGTGTCCCCGGGCTTGAGGTGGCGGGCGAGGAACGGCACGTACCGGTTCGCGATGGACCAGGTGCCGCCGGGGCGGCCGATCCCGTGCGAGGCTTCGTATCCGGGCGCGGCCTCGTCGTAGTAGCCGGCGATCCGGGCCTTGACCGCTTCGCCGGCGGGCGCCGGGAGGACCATGACGGGGAAGCCGCCGGCTATCCCATAGGCGGCGCCGCACCCCGGGCAGGTTAGCGGATCAACCTCGCCAAGATCCGGACGCCCGCACCGGGGGCACTGGAGAAGCCCGGCGGGAACGCGCTCGGGTCCCGTCTTCGGGCCTACAGGCACTCCAATTCGGTGACCGTGAAGTCCGGCTTGTAAGTCACGCGGACACGGGCCTTGGCCGCCCGGGCCGCGGTCAGCAGGACGATGGCGGCTTGGTTCGCGGTGTCCACCTTGAACGCCGACGGCGTTCCGGGATCCGCCGGGACGATCTCGAAATAGAGCTTGCCCGACGTCGGTCCCTCGAGCGGCAGGGTGAGCACCTTGATCGGGCCCACGGCCACGGCCAGGTCGGCCGCGGCGTCTTCCGCCCTGGGGCGGCCCGTCAGCATGACCGAAGTTCCCACGACGAGGACGCCCGCAATCGCGATCCACAGGATACGTTTCATCTGCTCCTCCTTCACCGGGTCTGGAATTTCAATTATAGAGGCCCCGCTTCAGCGGCGGCGGAGGGCCGTCACGAGATCTCCGCCGAGCACGCCCGTCGCGACTTCGACGGCCGGCCCCGTCATCGTGAGCCGCCAGGCGTCGTCCAGTCCGATCGCGAGCGTGCCGCCGGGCATGGCCACCGTCACCGTGTCGCCGAGGAGCCCGAGGCGCCGGCCCGCCGACGCCACGGCGCACGCGGACGACCCGGAAGCCTGGGTCTCGCCCGCACCGCGCTCCCAGATGACCGCTTCCACGCGCCGCCGTGAAACGGCGCGAGCGAACTGGACGTTCGTCCGCTCGGGGAAGACCGGGTGCCGCTCGATCAGGGGGCCGAGCCGGCGGAGCAACCCCAAGTCGAGCCGGCGCACGTAGAAGACCGCGTGCGGGTTGCCGACCGAGACGCCGGTGAAGACGAGCGAGCGCCCGCCCACGGTCAGCTTCTCGCGTACCGCCTCGCGCCTAGGGCCCCGCATGGGGAGCGCGGCGCTGTCGAAGGTCGCGGTCCCCATGTCGACCGTGAACCGGGGGCGTCCTCCGAGGGCGCGGGCGCGAATCCGGCCGCCGGCGGTCTCGATCGACCAGGTCCGCCGGCCCGGGAGGCCGTACCGGAGGAGGTAGCGGGCGAAGATCCGGGCGCCGTTCCCGCTCTTCTGCGCCTCGCTCCCGTCCGGGTTGAAGATGCGCATCCGGGCGTCGGCGACGCGGCTCCGTTCGTGGAGCAGGATGCCGTCGCTCCCGATCCCCCAGTGACGGTCACACAGAAGACGGATCGCGCGGGGCGTCAAGCGGAAGCCGATGTTGCCGGCCCGCAACACGAGGTAGTCGTTGCCCAGCCCGTGTCCCTTGAAGTACCAGTTCCTTGGCAGGCGGGGAGTCACTTCCGTTCGGTGATCTCGACTCTCCGGTTCTTGGTCCAGGCCGATTCATCCGAGCCGATGGCGGCGGGGCGGGCGCGCCCGTACGAGATCGGGTACATGCGCTTCTCATCGATCCCCATCCGCTTCAGGTAGTCGCGTACCGCGTAGGCGCGTTTCCAGCCGAGGTCGATGTTGTACTCGTCCGTCCCCCGCTCGTCGCAGTTCCCCTCCACGTTCACCATGGCGTCCGGGTGCGCGAGGAGGATGTCGGCGATGCGCTTGAGCGCGTCGCGTGCCGCTTCGGCGATCTCGGCGCGGTCGTACGGGAAGTAGACCTTCTCGAATTCGAGCGGCTTCGGAGGAGCCGGCTTCGGGGCCTCCTGGACCACGGGTGCGGGCGCGGGCTTCGGCGGGGTGGTGGCGCACCCGGCGAGCCACAGGACCAGAGCGCCGGCCGTGACCTGGAATGTGATTCGCCTCAGTGTCATATGGTGTTCCGCCTCCCCGCGGTCAGAACAATCGTAGCGCGCCGCGGTGGCGTCTTTCAACCGCCCCCCACCGCCTCGATGATCTCGATCTCGTCACCCTCGGCGAGCACGCGCCCGTCCAGGCCGGCGCGCGGGATCACGGCCGCGTTGACGGCCACGGCGACGGCGCGGGGGTTGACCCCGAGGCGCTCCAACAGGCGGGCCGGGGTCAGTCCCTCCTCGATTTCGCGGGCCTGGCCGTTAAGCCGGACGCGCATGGCCGAAGCGGCCGGGTTCGAAGGCGTCGAGGGAATGCGATGGGGGCTCTCCCGCCGCGAGTTCGCCCGCCAGCCGGGCCGTGCCCGGCGCGAGCAGAATGCCCTTCCGGAAGTGGCCGGTCGCCCAGACGAGGCCCGGGGCCGCAGACCGGCCGATGACGGGGAGCTCGTCGGGAGTGCCGGGCCGCAGGCCCACGCGGACCTCGACGAAACGCGCGTCCGCGAGCGGCGGGAAGACCGAGGAGCCGCCCGCGAGCAGGTGCCCCACGGCGCCCGCCGTGGGAGCGGCGTCGAATCCGACGTCCTCCATCGTGGCCCCGAGCAGGAGGCGGCGGTCGAGCGGGCGCGGCACGAAGTAGACGCCGCCCGCCAGCAGGACGCGGCGCGGGGGCTCGGGCATCTCCAGGGCCAGGAGCTGTCCCTTCCGCGGCCGCACGGGCACGGGCTCGACCGGGAGCGCGAGGCGGGCCGACCAGGCTCCCGCGGCCACCACGGTGGTTCCCGCGCGCATCGGCCCGGCGTCGGTCGAAGCTCCCTCGATCCCGCGTTCCCCGCCGAGCAGTCCGGTCACGGTGACGCCGCGCGTGATGCGAACGCGCAGCCGTTCCAGGGACACCAGCAGGCTTTCGCAGAGCCGGCGCGGATCCAGATGGTGGTCGTCGGAGAGCCAGAGCGCGCCGGCGAGCGACGCGGGCAGGCGAGGTTCCAGCTCCAGCCAGTCCCCGGGTTTCGTCAGCAGCTTCGTTCCCGGGAATGCCGCGGCCTGGGCGCGGAGGTCGTCCAGCTCCGCCCCGGTCCGGGCGAGAGCGATGGTTCCGCACTCGTCGCGGCCGGGGTCTACGCCGGTTTCCTCCCGGAGTTCGCGCGTCCATTCCGGGTACAGCCCGCCGCTGAACCGGCAGAAGGCGGCCAGCGATGCGGCCATCGGGAACGGATGGTGCATTTCGAGCATGCCGGCGGATGCCGAGGAAGCCCCGGCCCCGGGAGCGTCACGGGTGAGGACATGAACGGACAGGCCGCGCCGGGCAAGCTCCCGGGCGACCGCGAGTCCGATGACGCCGGCGCCGATGACGAGGGCGTCCGGAATCCGGGAAGAGCCGTGCGCGTCCATGGTTCAGAGATTCAGTATAGAAGAACCCGTTCCTTCAGCCCCCGAGCGTTTGCCTCCCCGTCACGTGGCCGGGTAGAGTGAAATGGTGATGCTGATGCATGCCGTGGCGATCCTGGCGACCGCCCTGACCGCTTCCGTGTCGGCGGGCCCGGTCGAGGATGGGCTGTCCCTGGAAGGGCAGGGCAAGCTCGTGGAGGCCCGGGCGCGCTACGAGGCCGCCCTGCAGACGGCCCCCGGCGACCGGGCGGTGGCCCTCCGCCTCGTGCACGTTCTGATAAGTCTCGACGCCCTGGACGAGGCCGAGGCGAAGCTCAAGCCCCTGCTCGGGGCCGGCGCGGACGCGGCGACGTACAACGAGCTCGGTCGTCTCCGGTTCCGCCAGCACCGGCGGCCGGATGCCCTAAAGGCGTTCCGTTCCGCGACCGAGAAGGATCCGGCCTTCGTCGACGCCCTCTACAACCTCGGGATAGTGCTCCAGGACGGCGGCGAGGTCGAGGCCAGCCGGACGACGCTGCGGCGCGTGCTCGCGCTGGACCCGAAGTTCGTCCGGGGCTACAACGCGCTGGGCGCCCTCGAGGCGCGGGTCAAGCACCATGACGAGGCCTTGCGGCTCCTGACCGAAGCCCTCCGCATCGCCCCCGACGACTTCGACACGCTCTACAACCTTGGCAACGTAGCCGGGGAGATGGACCGGCTGGAGGAGTCGGCCGGGTACTTCGCCCGGGCCGTGGAGAAGCGGCCGACCAGCCCCGAGGCGCGCAACAACTACGGCCGGGCGCTGATCCGCCTGAAGAAGTACGCCGAGGCCGAGGGGCAGTTGCGGGAGGCCCTGCGCCTCAAGCCCGATCAGCCCGAGTCCGAGTTCAACCTGGGGGTCCTGCGCGAGGAGACCCGGCACACGGCGGAGGCCGAGGCCGCGTACCGGCGCACGATCGAGCTGGCGCCCAAGTTCGCGGAGGCGGCGTTCCGGCTGGGCAACCTCGCCCTGGGGCGGGCGCAGGAGGCGTCGAGCAAGAACGATGCGAAGGGCTCCACGGCGGCCATGGAGGAGGCCCGCGGCTGGTACGAGAAGGCCGTGGCGGGAAACTCCGACTACACGGAGGCCCTCTACAACCTGACGCTCACCCTCATTCAGCTCAAGCGGCTCGAGGCGGCGGCGGCCCGGGCACAGGCTCTGGTCCGCCTCGGGCCGAACTACGCCCCGAACCAGTTCCTGCTGGGCACGGTCCAGGCCCAGCGCGGGCGGATCGCCGAGGCGGAGAAGGCCTTCCGCGCCTCGGTCAAGCTCGACCCCAAGTGCATGGATTGCGCGATGCGGCTCGGCAGCCTCCTCTACCAGACCGGCAAGTTCGACGAGGCGGTTCCGCCGTTGCGCCGGGTGGTGGCGGCCGACGACAAGAATGCCGAGGCGCACTACCTGCTCGGTCTCGTGCTCATGCGCCAGGGCGAGCTGGCAGGCGCGCGCCGGGAGATGGAGGCCGTGGCCCGTCTCAAACCGGACCACCTGGACGCGATCAACAACGCGGCCACGATCGCCGTGCGCTTGCGGCAGTTCAAGGACGCCGCCTCGTTCGTCGGCCGCATGGTCGATCTCGATCCTTCGTACCTGCCGGCGTTCCGGACGGCCGAGATGCTCTACGCCCAGACGAACGACCTGCAGATCACGGGTTCGCCGGTAACCGTCAAGCTCCTCTCGCGGTACATCATCGGCAACCGGGTCTTCTTCAAGAGCTACAAGGATGCCCATGCGGCGTTCGCGGAGATGGTGAACCTTCAGCCGAAGTGCGCTGCCGCCTACCTCAAGCTGGGAGTGCTGGACATCCTCAGCGGAAAATACCGGGAGGGACTCGGCCACCTGGACGCGGCCGAACGGCTTCTGCCCGGCGACGGGGAGCTCTATTTCGCCGAGGGCTCGGCGTACTACAGCCTCGGCGAGAAGGACCCGCGCGGCGCCCGCTCCCCGCACTTCCGCGCGTCGCTGGAGGCCTATCGGAAGGCGGTCCGGGTGTCTCCCGCGTACGCGGATGCGTACTGGGGCGAGGGTAGTGCGCTCTTCCAGATGGGCCGCTACGAGGAGGCCCGGGTGACCCTCGAGACCTGTCTGAAGCTGAACCCGTTCTTCGCGGAGGCGTACAACACGTACGGCAGCGTGGCGGAACGCCAGGGCGAGCTGGCCACCGATCCGGCGAAGCAGACGGCCTTCCGGGAAGAGGCCATCCGGTCCTACCAGCAGTCCCTGCGCGCGAACCCGAACTCGGAGCCCGCCCACTACAACCTGGCGGTCGTTTACCACCAGATGAAGAAGTGGAAGGAGGCGAGGGCGGAATACGAGGCCGCGATCCGCCTCAACCCGAAGTTCGTGAGGGCCTGGTATCAGCTCGGCCGGCTCTACATCGACCGGAACGGCTGGTTCGACCGCGGCCGCGCCGAGAAGGCGATGAAGAAGGCGCTCGAGCTGGAGCCCACCAACTGCGACTACTGGTACGATCTCGGCGCGTTCTACTTCAACACCCGCCAGTACGGGAAGGCGAAGGAGGACTGGCGGAAGACCCTCGAGCTCTGCCCGAACCACAAGCCGGCTCGCGAAGGGATCGAGAGGCTCATCGAGCGTGGCTACTAGGCGGCGGACTCCGAACGGCCGTCGCCCGGCGACGATGACGGGACTGACGGGGTCGGAAGCCCGGGTGCTGGGCTTCGCCCGCCGGAGCCGCTGGCCGTACGCCCTCCTGGATGCCGGGCGCGGGCTCGTGGACGCGAATCCCGATGCGGCGATGTGGCGGCGGCTCCTGCCGAAACTCCGGCTGTCCCAGCGCCGCGGCGTCCTCTCCGTCGGCTGGCCCGCGGGGAGTCGCGGGACGGTCCTGCCGCTCTCGGCCGGGGGATGGGTCCTGCTCGGGCCGTTCCGGGGGCGGGGGCCGGAGGCGGGGGTCCTCGAGGAACTGGCCGCCCTGCTGGGCGAGTGCGGGACGGCCCACACGGAGGCGATGCGCAAGCGGCTCGAGGTGGACCGGCTTCGGGACGAGGAAACGTCGGCGCAGGTTGCCCTGGCGCGCAAGGAGCGCACGCTCCAGGCGGTCATGCACCTCGGGAGCGTCCTCGCCTCGATCAAGGACCTGCGCGAGCTCGTCGGCTCCTCGATGGTTCCGGAGATGGTCCAGCTCCTGAACGCGGACCGGGGGAGCGTCTTCCTCATCGACGACGAGCGCCAGGAGCTCTACTCGATCATCGCGATGGGGGTCGACTTCAAGGAGATCCGGATGCCCCTCGCCGTGGGGCTGGCGGGCTGGGTGGCGCGCACGGGCGAGATCGTGAACGTTCCGGATGCCCACGTCGACCCGCGGTTCAACCCGGACTTCGATCACCGGACGGGCTACCGGACCCGAAGCGTGCTGGCGGTGCCGCTCGTGGATCCCCAGGGCAAGCGGTTCGGGGTCGTGCAGGTCATCAACAAGAAGACCTCCCCGCGGTTCACGCGCGAGGACGAGGAACTGCTCCAGGCCGTGTCCGCCGAGGCCGCGGTCGCCATCCTGAATACGAGGCTCGTGGAGCAGGTGAAGGGGCTCTTCGACAGCGTCATCTCGTCGATGGCCACCGCCCTAGACGCCCGGGACAACAGCACCTCCGGCCACACGCACCGGGTGACGGAGATCGCGATCGGGGTCGCGAAGCGGGCCGGGATGACCCGCAGCCAGCTCGAGCGGGTCCGGATCGCGGGACTGCTCCACGACATCGGCAAGATCGGCACCCCGGACGCGATCCTGAGGAAGCCCGGCCTCCTGACCGCCGAGGAGCGGGAGATCATGAACCAGCACGCCTCCTACTCCCGCACGATCATCAGCACGCTCAAGTTCCCCGCCGAACTGGCCGGGCTCGGCGACGACGCGGCCGGTCACCACGAGTGGTGGGACGGGACGGGCTATCCGCTCAAGCTGAAGGGGGAGGCGATTCCGCAGGTGTCGCGAGTGCTCGCCGTCGCGGACGTGTTCGACGCGGTCACGAGCAAGCGCCACTACCGGGACGCGATGCCCCTGGACCAGGCGCTCGCGATCATCCGCGAGGGGAGCGGCACGCATTTCGACCCGGCCATGGTGCAGGCCTTCTTCCGGTACTTCGACGAGGAACTGCGCGACACGATCGCCCGCGAAGGGGGGAACGGCGGCGGGGGGTGAACCGGCCGTCGGGGGGCAGTAGACCATGCAACCCGCGATCCTGATCCTGGCGGTTCTCGTCTTCCTCCTGCGGTGGCACGGCGCCCTCGTCCGGTCTCCGGCAGGACTTCACTCCCTCGTGCCGGTTCCCGACCAGTCCCTCCTCGCCGCGGTTCTTCAGTCGGTGGGCCTGTTCGGAGTCGCCGCGATCGCGGGGCTGGCCCTGCTCGGACTGGCTGCGGCGGGCCGCCGGGTCGTCCGGTGGACGGGGGCGAGGGCGAAGGGGCCGGAAGAAGGCATTCTGGCGTTGGCGGCGGGGATGAGTGCGGCCTCCGTCGCCGCTTTCGGATCGGGTCTCGCGGGAATGGTCTTCCCGGCGGCCGCGGCGGCGGCCGTCGGCGCGGGTGCGGTCGGGGGGCTCCGCGGGATCAGGGGACTGCGTGGCGCGGTCCGCGATGCTCCCGTCCACGCGCTCCTGGGTCTCGTCCTGCTCGCGTTCGCGGTCGTGCCCGAGACCGAGGTCGACGCGCTCGTCTATCACCTGGCCCTGCCGCAAGGCTACGTTGCGGCCCACAAGGTATTCCTCGCTCCGGGGTCATTTCTCGACGGGTACTGGCAGGGGCAGGAGATGCTCGCGTGGCCCGCCCTCGCCCTCGCTTCCGAGCCCGCGGCCAAGCTCGTGAGCTGGGCCGCGGCCCTGCTCCTCGCCGCTGCCGGTGCCTGGCTGGCTCGGCGGGCGGCCGGCCCGGCCGCGGGATGGTGGGCAGGCATCGCGATCCTGGCGGCCCCACCGGTCGTGCAGGCCGGCCTGCACGCGAAGAACGATGCGCTCGCGGCGGCGTTGGTCGGAGCGGCGCTGGTCGCCCGCGTCGGCGGCGCGACCGTCCCCCGGGCCTTGCTCGCCGGGGGACTGTGCGGCGCGGCGGCGGCCGTCCGGAGTTCGGCGGCGCTCGCGCTTCCGGCCCTCCTGGTCACGTTCGTCGGGGTTCCGGGCGGGTGGCGGGCGACCGGCGCCGCGCTGGCCGGAGCGGTGGGGCCGGCGCTCCCGTGGGCGGTCCGGAACGGGGTCGAGCTCGGGAATCCCGTCTTCCCCTTGGCTCTGGGGAGTCTGCCGACGCTGGGCATGCATCCGCTCGACCGTGTCCTCGCCGACCAGTACCTGCGCGAGTGGTCGAACGCCTCTCCCCGGGGAATCTGGGAGGGAGCGGCGGCCGTCGTCACCGTGTTCGGGGGCGCGAGCATCGCGGCCGCGGCGGGGCTCCTGGCGGCTCCGTTCGCGCTCCGGACTCCGGGGACGATCGGGATCCTGACGGTCTTCGCGTTCGGCTTTGGCGTTCTCTGGATGGCGGTCTTTCCGTGGCTGGGCCGGTTTGCCCTGCCCGCCGTTCTCCCGCTCACGGTTCTGGGCGTGGCCCGGTTCGGGCGGGAGCCGCGCCGGCTCGCGGCGCTGGGTGCGGGATCGGTTGCGGCGGCAGCCTTCGTAATGCTGGGCCTGACCGCGGGTGTTCCCGGGCCCGCCGGGTGCGCTGTCGGGATCGAGAGCCGGGAGGGATTCGGCCGGAGGGCGTGGGGCAACTGGTGGGAGGCGAGCCGGGAACTCGACCGGCGACTGGCCCCGAACGAACGCGCGGTCGCCGTCGGCGAGTGGCGAGCGTATCCTTCCCGGCGGGTGCTCACGCGCTGGATCGCGGACGAGCCCGTCCTGCACGAGTTCGCGCGCGAGTCGGCCGGCGTCGCCCGGCTCCGGGTCCGCCTCCGCCAGCGCCGCGTCACGCACCTGCTCTACAACATGCCCCAGGCGGCGTTCTGGGCCCGGTTCGCGGCCCAGTATCCGTGGGATCGGGCGGCGGCGGGGCGGTGGCGGGACGCGTGGGACGGCGCGGCGACTCTTCTCTGGCACTCGCAGGTCCAGGATCCGGTACACGGGTTCTTCCTTCTTTGCCGGCTGTCGCGCCGGCCGGGAGAGGCGTCGTGCCGGGCGTGGCTGCCCGGGATCGAGGGCGAGTACCAGGATCTCCGCTGGCGCGTCTCCGGGTCCGTCGGGGATCCGGGGGCGGAGCGCGAGCTCGATCGCGTGACCCGGCTCCTGGGCGCGCGCGCCGACATCCTGGCGCGGCGCGGGTGCCTGCTCGCGGTACGCGGGCTGTACCCGGAGGCGCTAGCGGCCATGCGGGCGGCCAACCGGGCGGCGCCCGAGGGGGCGGATGTCTGGGCCGCGCTGGGGGCGGCTCCCTTGGCGACTCCCGACGCGCTCGCCCGATTCACGCGCACCCAGCGGGACGTCGTGAACTTGGGGTTCACGCTCGGGTTCCCCGTTGCACTGGTCACTTCGACGGTGCGGGGCCGGTGACCGGGCGCAACTGGATCTGGTTCGCCGCTGCCGCCGGCCTCTTCGTTGCCCGCTGGTGGCTGGCCCTCCGGGCGTCCCTGCCGGCTCCGGTCGGCTGGGGAGAGCTCGTGGACTTAGGGGGCGGGCCGGCGGCCCGGCAGGCGGCGGGCCACGCGGTCGCCGTCGTCCTCACCGCCGCGGCCGTTCTGGGAACGGCGGTGCCCGGCGGGCTGATCGCGCGCTGGCTCCGGTTTCGCGGCGCCGGACTCGCGGCCGGCCTCGTGCGGATCGGGCTCGGGCTGGCCGTGGTGTCCCCTGCCGCCTTCGCGTTCGGTCTCACCGGGCTGGTCCATCCGGCCGTCGCCGCCCCGGCGGCGGCCCTCCTCGTAGCCTTCGGGTTGCGGATGTCCGCGGTTCCCGCCCGGGCGCTGCGCTCCGCATGGCCCGTCGCCCTTGCGGTCCTCGTCCTGCTCCCCGCGGCCGTAGTTCCCGATCTCGAGGTGGACAGCTGGATATTTCACCTCGCGTTCCCCGCCGGATGGGTACGGGTACACCGAGTCGTTGCGCAGTCCAACCTGGCGTTGGGAGCCCTCTGGCCGGGGCGCGAAGTCCTGAGCTGGCCTGGCCTTGCGCTCGGGGCCGAGCCCGCCGCCGTGCTCCCGAGCCTCTGGTTCGCCGTCCTCGCGGTCGCGGCCGTCGTCGCGCTGGTGCGAGCGGCGACGGGCGCCGGGGCATGGTGGGTGTGCGCGGCGGTGCTGGCCTCCCCGCAGGTCGCCATGGTCGCGTGCTCGGCCAAGAACGACTCGCTCGCGATCGCGCTCGTTTCAGCCGGCCTGGTCGCGTTGCTCGCCGGGGGCGCGGGGGGGGCCGCGGTGGCGGGGCTCCTGGCGGGCGCGGCTGTCGCCGCGAAGTCCACGGCCGCCGTTGCCGTGCCGGCCTTCCTTGCCGTCGCGCTTGCCGTCCGAGGCCGTCCCGGCCCGTGGCGCCGTGCCGGCTGGCTCCTCGCCGCCGCCGCAGGCATCTCCATGCCTTGGGCCGCCCGGAACTGGCTCGAGCTCGGCAATCCGGCGGCCCCGCTCCTCTCGGGGATGATCCCGACGCTCGGGTGGAGTCCGGTCCGCGAGGAACTCGCCGCCCGTTATGTCCGCACCTGGAGCGATCTGCGTCCCGCGTCGGTCCTCGGCGGTGCGGCGGCTCTCGTCCGGATCCTGGGCGGGTTCAACCTCCTCTGTGGGGCGGCAGTCCTCGTGCTCCCGTTCTCGGTTCCTTCGCTGTCCCGGACCGGACGGGCCGGTCTCTTCGCGGGCCTTGGCGTCCTGCTCTGGCTCTCGTCCCTGGCTTGGGTTTCCCGGTACCTCCTGCTCTTTCTGCCCGCCATGACCGTGGCGGCGGCGGCCCTGCTCGCGGCGCGCGTCGGCGTGGCGGCGGTGAACCGGTGGGCGGTCGCGTCAACGGTCCTCGGCCTCGTCGTGGTGACGGGCTTGAGGGGGGACACGCGGCCGGTCCCGTGCGCTCTCGGGCTGGAGAGCCGGGCGCACTTCGCCGCCCGGAACCAGGGCGCCTTCGGGGAGATGACCCGCGAGGTCGCGGCTCGCATCGCTCCCGACGCGCGCGCCCTCACGGTGGGCGAGTGGCGGACGGATCCCGCGGGCCGGCTCCTGCCTTGCGCGCCTGTGGACATGCCGGCCCTCTGGGCCCTCGCGCGCGAGGCGGACTCCATGGGCCGGATACGCGTCCGATTGCGGCAGCAACGGGTGACGCATCTGCTGTTCAACCTGCCGTCCGCCGCGGCGTGGGCTGACTACGCGGCCCGGTTCCCGTGGACGCCGGACGGGATCGCGCGCTGGGGCGGGTTCTGGGACGGCCGTGCCACGCTCGTCTGGCGGTCGGCGGGGCCCGATCCCCTCTACGGCTTCTTCCTTCTCTTCCGGCTCTCGCGCGGGCCGGGAGAGGCACCGGCCCGGGGCTGGCTGCCGGGCACCGAGGGCGAGTTTCACCGCCTGCGCGCGATCGTGGCCGGGCGCGCGTCGGATCCGGCTGCCGACCGGGAGCTCGACCGGTTGACGCGGGCTTTCGGGCCGCGCGCGGACGTACTGGCACGGCGCGGATGCCTGCTGGCCGTTCGCGGCCGGTACGGAGAGGCGCTGGCCGCGTGCCACGCGGCCGCGCGGGCGGCACCCGAGGCGCGTCCGGTCTGGTCGGCCTACGGCGCCGTCGCGACCGGGACTGCCGCGGGGCTGTCCGGATACGCGCGCGCGCGGCCGGACGTCGTGAACACGGGCTTCATGCTGGGAATCCCGGTGGCCTTGCCCCCCGTATACTGAATCCGCCATGAAGTGCCTCGCATTGATGTCGGGCGGGCTCGACTCGTTCCTGGCGGTCAAGGTGATCCAGGCGCAGGGGATCGATGTCCTCGGCCTGCACGTGACGACGCCGTTCGGCATCCGGGTCGGCGGCGGAGCGCCCGCGCTCGCGGCCGCCCACGGAATTCCCCTGCGGGAAATGTCCCTCGGCGACGAGCTCCTGCGCGTCGTCGAGCGGCCCAAGCACGGGCGGGGCGGGAACATGAATCCGTGCATCGACTGCCACGCCCTCATGTTCCGCCGGGCGGCGGCGCTCTTCCCCGAGACCGGGGCCCGGTTCCTGATCACGGGGGAAGTCCTCGGCCAGCGGCCTATGTCCCAGCACCGGAGGGCGCTGCGGATCGTGGAGGAGGAGAGCGGGCTTCCCGGGCTGATCCTGCGCCCGCTCTCGGCGAAACTGCTGGAGCCGACCGTTCCCGAGACCGAGGGCTGGGTGGACCGCGGGCGGCTGTTGGACATCTCGGGCAGGACCCGGACGCGCCAGCTCGCGATGGCGCGCGAATTCAGGCTCGAGAATCCGCCTACTCCGGCGGGCGGATGCCTGCTCACCGATCCCGGGTACAGCGACCGGCTCCGGGACCTGCTCGCCCAGGGAGCTGTCCTGACCGACCATCTGGCCCGGGTCATCCGGTTCGGCCGGTACGTGCGGGTATCGTCCTCGGCCCTCCTGATGGTGGGGCGCAACGAGAGGGACAACGCCGCGCTCGAGAGTCTTCAGGCGGAGGAGGAATGGCTCCTGCGCCCCGTGAACTGCGTCGGCCCCTCGGTTCTGGGTGTCGGAGAGCTCGATGACGCGGGCCGGGCGCGGGCGGCGTCCCTCCTGGCACGCTACGCGGACGCGCCCGCCGACGGCCGGGTCGAGATCGAGGCGCGGCTCGGCGCCGCGGGAGCGCCGGTCCGGCTCGAGGGCCGCCGTCCATGACGGACCCGGGCCCGCGCCGCCGGGGCGCCCGCGGGGGGGGGGGGGTCGGGCGGGGGTTGGCGGCCGCCGGGGCGCGCCACCCGG
>Ga0315294_10000811_pt1 | contig 33863 bp, 26 predicted proteins | sample YL17G13_40_MG_FD_203626 | JGI IMG/M metagenome (GOLD analysis project Ga0315294, IMG submission 203626) | Sediment microbial communities from Yellowstone Lake, YNP, Wyoming, USA - YL17G13_40 | ecosystem: Environmental > Aquatic > Freshwater > Lake > Sediment | place: USA: Wyoming | collected...
GACGGGCTGGGACCTCGACCGGCTGGCAGCCATCGACGGTCAGCTCCTGCGCGTCGCGGCCTACGAGCTTCTCTACTGCGACGACATTCCCGCCAAGGTCACGATCGACGAGGCCATCGAGATCTCGCGCGAATACTCGACGGCCGAGTCCACGAAGTTCGTGAACGGGGTCCTGGACGCCGTGGCCGCCAAGCACGCGGCCGGCAAGCTTAACCCGGGCCCGACGGGCTGACAGAGACGATGCGGACCAGGCTGGCGGGGCTTTCCCGGCTCTGCCTGTTCATGCTCCTCGCGGGCCTGCCGCTCGCGTTCTGGGCGAGCACGGACGACCACTCGAACACGGCCCAGTTCGCGTACCTGTGGACGGTCGCGGCGGCGGGATTGGCTGCCCTCCTCCTCGCAGAAGGGATGGAGGGAGTCCGGCTCGGGGGAGTCGGACCGCCGCTGGCCGGCTGGGTCGCCGTTTCCGTGGCGGCGGTCCCGGCCGCGTTCCGGACCGGGTTCGCCGTCTACGACCTGCTCGGCGTTCTCGCCGGCGGCGCGGTCGCCGTGCTGGGGGCGCGGTGGCTGAGAGACCGGGGCGGCCGGAGAGCGGCAGGAACGCTCCTGATCGCGGCCACCTTGGCGGTTACGGGCTACGCGCTCCTCCAATACGCCGGGATCGACTACGTGCGCTGGGCATTGGACTACGGCGGGCGCCGGCCGGTGGCGACGATGGGGAACCCGAACTTCCTGGCGGGGCATCTGGTCACGATCCTGCCGCTTGCAGTCGTCCTTCTGCTGGGCGAACGCGGAACGTTTGCCAAGACCGCGTGCGGGGCGGCCTTCGCTGCGTCGGCGGCCACGATCTTCGTCTCCCAGACGCGTGGCGCCTGGATCGCGGCGGTCGTCTCGTTGGCGGTCACCGGGTGGATCCTGCGGCGCCATGTGCCCGCTTTGCTGGCGGCGAACGCGCGGTGGCTGATGGCGCTGGCGGCCGTGGCGGCGCTGGCGGGGGTGGTCGAGATCGCCCGCAATCCGGCGATGCGGGAGCGGGTGGCTACCCTGGCCCATCCCGACGTCTCCGCGCACGCGCGCCGGCTTTCCTACTGGCACGCGTGCCTGCGCCTCTGGCGGGAGCATCCGGTTGCCGGGCTGGGGGCGGGGTCGTTCCGCCACGGCTACGCGCTCGAGCTGGCCGCGGTCCTGCCGAAGGCCGACCAGGCCGAGTTCGTGCACTCGTACAGCGAGGTCCACGCGCACAACGACTGGCTGGAGATGCTGGCCGAACGGGGGATTCTGGGCGCCGGCCTCTTCATCTGGGTGGTCGCGGCGGCCGTCCGGTGCGCGCTTAGGGGCCTCCGGCGGGGCGCGGCGGAAGCCCGGCTCGCGGCCGGGTTGTGCGGCGGATTCGTGGCCTTAGGGGTTCATGCGCTCTTCAACCTGCCCCTGCACGTCGCTCCGACGCTGGCCCTGCTCTGGGCGGGGGTGGGGCAGGCGGTCGCGCTCGACGCGCCGAGCAGCGGGCGGGCGCGGCCGGTCGGCTGGATCGGTTCTGCGGCCGCGGTGGCGGCAGTCGCCATCGGAGTGCTGGCCGCGCTCCAGATGCGCACGAGCTGCTGGTCCCGGATCGGGATGGAGGGAATGCGGCGCACGAACTGGAGCCTGGTCGGGTACGCGTACGAGCAGGCGGACAAGACGGACTGGATCGACCGCCGGGAGGCTTTCTACATGGCTTCCGCGCGGGCCCAGCTCGGCGACCTGGCGGAGGCCGAGCGCCTGTACCTCGTCGAGATCGCGCGCAACCCGTACTTCATGGACGGCTGGGCGAACCTGGGCGCCGTGTACGGGCGCGCGGGCCGGGTCGACGACGCCATCCGGACGAGCCGCCGGGCGATCGAGCTCAACCCCGCGTACGCGGAGGCCTACGTCAACTGCGGAATCGCGCTCATGTCTAGGGGCAAGCGGTGGGAAGCGGTGGCCGAGTTCACGCGCGCGCTCGCGCTCGATCCGGGCAACGCGACGGCGCGGGCGGCCCTGGCCCAGATCGGAAAACGCTGAGGCGGGAACTCTCCTAGAGCTGGACGGGACCTTCGACGGGATTCTCGAGGACGCCGATCCGCTCGACCTCGAGCCGCATGCGGTCGCCGGCCTTGAGGAAGACCGGAGGCTTCTGGAACACGCCGACGCCATCCGGCGTTCCGGTGGCGACCAGGTCGCCGGGGAGGAGCGTTATCCCGCGGCATATGAACGAGAGCAGTTCGGCCACGGGGAAGATCATCTCCGCCGTCGTCGAGTTCTGCCAGACGCGGCCGCTGACCGCGCAGGAGAGTTTGAGGCTCTGGGGGTTCGGGATCTCGTCGCGGGTGACGAGGACGGGCCCGATGGGGCAGAACGTGTCCAGCGACTTGCCGCGAACCCACTGCTTGTCGCCAAACTGGAGGTCGCGGGCCGAGACGTCGTTCAGGATCGTGTAGCCGAACACGTGGTCGAGGGCGTCCGAGGCGGGCACGCCCTTCATCTTTCGGCCGATCACGACGCCGAGCTCGACCTCGGGGTCGGCCTGGGTCGTGAGGCCGGCCGGCCAGCGGACCGGGTCCCCCGGGCCGATCACGGAGGTAGGCGCCTTGGAGAACAGGATCGGGGTCTTCGGAACCTCGACCTTCTGCTCCCGGATGTGGTCCATGTAGTTCTGCCCCACGCAGATGATCTTGGAAGGGGCGGGCACCGGGGCGAGAAGCTTCACCCGGAAGGCGGCGACCGCGGGCGCTCCGGGCGCGGCCGCGCGCGCTTCCGTCAGCGCCGGGTCCCCGCCCGCGAGCAATCCGGCGAGATCGGGGGAGAAGAGCACGGGATCGACGGCAGTCAGGTTCAGAACGCGCTCGCCGTCCAGAACGCCCAGCCCGACCGTGTTATCGGCTTCAAACCGGACGAGGTTCACGTCCGCCCTCCCCTCACGCGACGGCGGGGCTCATCCCCGCTCCGCCGTCCTCGTCCTTGAGCTTGCCCTCCTCCCAGAGCCGGGCGAAGATCTCGGCCAGCCGGGGGTCGAACTGCGTCCCGCCGTTGCGCCTGACTTCCTGGATGGCGATCTCCGGGCGCATGGCCTTGCGGTAGGGCCGCTCGGACGTCATGGCGTCGAACGAGTCCGCGATCGTGAAGATGCGGGCCAGGATCGGGATCTGCTCGCCCTTGAGTCCGTTCGGGTAGCCCCGGCCGTCGAACCGCTCCTGGTGATGGAGGATGACGGGAAGGGCGTTACGGAGGAAGTCGAGGTTGCGCAGGACGTTGTACCCGATCGTGGGATGCTGGCGCATGACGGCCCACTCCTCCTCCGTGAGCGGGCCCGCCTTCTTCAATATGACGTCCGCGATTCCGATTTTGCCGAGGTCGTGCAGGAGCGCGCCGTACTCGAGGTCGGCCAGGTCCTGTTTGGAGAGTCCTGCGGCCCGCCCCAACTCGACCGCATAGCGAACGCCGCGGAGCGAGTGGGTCTCGGTCGTCCGGTCCTTGGTTTCCAGCAGGGCGGCCAGCGTGCCCAGCGTCGAGACATAGGAATGCTTGAGCTGGTGCAAGACGACGTTGAAGGCTTCCGCGATGGTCCCGGCCTCGTCACCGCTCTTGATGTCGAGCTCGAGGTTGAACTGGCCGTGCTCGATGGCGGCGGCGTAGGAAGTGACCGACCGGATGGACCGGGTCATGGCGACGAAGAGCCGCGTGGTCGCGATCGTCGCGAGGATGAAGGAGACGAGCAGCCAGCCCGCGGACCGGCGGGCCTCGATGAGGACGAACCGCCGGTAGGAGGGGAGCGACAACCCGACGCGCAGAATCGCGACGGTTCGTCCGGATCCGGCCGCCGCCGTGACGGGACAGTCCGCCACGATGTGGATGCGGTCGCCGGCCCCGCCCAGCGGCTCGGTGGCGTAGACCCCGCGCTGAACCTGCGCGAGGCTGGTCTCGGGAACCTCCGGAAGCGCGTTGCCGAAGGTGTAGAGAGCGCGCGGCGTGCGTCCGGCCGACAGCACGGAGAAGTGACACATCGAGGGGAGCTGCGCCTGGAGCAGGAGACGGGCCCGGGCGAGGGGGGCGCGTCGCGCCTCCCCGGATTCCACGACGCCGCGCCGGATATAGGGGTGGATGAGCACGGGGGCCAGGTCCTTGAGCGTGGCCTTGAGGTCGGCGGCTTCGCGGGCGATGTTGACCGTGTGCTGATGGTAGCTGATGAACATGCCGACCGCGATCGCGCTGAAGACGAAGATGACCGCCGTCGTGGCAATCAGCCGGACCGTCACGCCACGCAGGAAGTTGGACGCGGGCACGAGGGTCAGCGGTCCGGAGCCAGGCGGCCGAGCCCGGCGCACGCGCGACCTCGAAGGGCAGGTCGATGAAAGTGAAACGTGAAACTCACGGAAGCAGGCTACACATAATGGATACCACGGGGCTTGGCGAAAAGGAAGCCTTGACGAGCCGTCCAGGCGCCGGGCGAGACGGCGGCCCGGTCGACCGCGGCCAGGCGCTCAACCAGGGGCCGGACGGTCTTCAGCATGTGCAGTGGATGCATTCCGAGCGGACGCCGGTGCGTGATCTCCCAGCATTCCGGCCTGCCTTCCGTCCTTCCCGCCGCCAGCCCGGCCCGGGCGAGGGCGGCGAGCGCGTCCCGTTCCATCCCGGCCCCTCTGAGGCCGGCTACGGGCAGGCGGACGAGGACCCGGGCGCCGGAGCCGCAATCGGCGGGCGATGCTGCCAGCCAGCCCCAGTGCGGAGTCCGCGCGAAGGCGACTCTACGCTCCAGCCGGGCGGCGAGGCGAAGGGCGTGCGCGAGCGTGCCGTCGAGGTCGAGCCCGGGGGTCGCGACCTCGAGCACGAGGTGGTCGACCGCGTTCACGAGAGCGGCGAGATGATCATCCCGCGACTGCGGTCCGCCCTCGAGATGCCAAAGCTCGGGCCGCGGGCCTTCGGGCGGATGGGGCAGGAGGCCGAACGCTCGCCGGCCGCGGACGGCCGTCGCTCCGCGCGTCGCGCGCGGCCGGCCGATGCCGCGCACCGCGGCCAGGAGCAGGTTCCTGACCCGTTCCGTCTGCGCCGCGCTCGCCCGCCAGGCAAAGGGGTGTCCCGCGAGATTCCGCACGAGACGCACGACCGTCACCGGGGATCCCGCGCGAACGCGCACGGTCATGCGGCGCGGGCCCGGGCGCGCGCGAGGCGATCCCTGAGCCGCGCGGCCTCCTCGAAGCGCTCGGTGAGGACCGCTTCGTCAAGCCGGGCCTTGAGCGCGCGCGTGCGACGCCAGCGCCGGGCGGCGCCGGGCTCCGAGCGGCCCTGCATGACGCGGAGCAGGGGGGCCAGCTCGACGGCGAAAGCCCGGTAGCAGAGGGCACACCCGGCACGCCGCGCCGACAGGAGCTTCCGCAGGGAGAGATCGCAGGACGGGCATCGCGGATCGGGCCCCGGTGGCAGGCGGCGCCGGCCGCCGCGCGCCGGGACCACGTTCAGACGGGAGTTCCTTCCCGACGCGTCAGTTCGCGGAACGCGTCGATCAGCTTGAGCGTGACCGGTCCGGGCTTGCCCGTCCCGATCGGCCGGCTGTCCACCTGCACCACGGGGATGATCTCGGCCGCGGTGCCGGTCAGGAAGCACTCCTCGCCGGTGTAAATCTCGTATTGCGTGATGTTCTCTTCCGCGCAGAGGACCGAAAGGCTGCGGGCCAGCCCGAGGACGGTCGCCCGCGTGATGCCCTCGAGGGCTCCCGCCGACGTCGGGGGCGTGATCAGCCGGCCGCCGCGGACGACGAAGATGTTGTCGCCCGTGCACTCGGCCACGTAGCCCTCGGCGTTCAGCATGATCGCCTCGAGAACGCCGTAGGTGTTCGCCTCGATCTTGGCCAGGATGTTGTTGAGATAGTTCAACGACTTGATCCGGGGATCGAGCGCGACCGGCAGGTTCCGCCGCGTGGACACGGTGGCCACCGTCAGTCCCTTGGTGTAGGTCTCCTCGGGGTAGAGCGAGATCCGGTCCGCGATCACGAACATGGTCGGCTTCGGGCACTTGCGCGGGTCCAGTCCTAGGTCCCCGATGCCGCGGGTGACGACGAGCCGGACGTACGCGTCCTTGAGTCCGTTCGCACGCAAAGTGTCGAGCACGGCCTGCTTGGTCGCGGTCCGGTCGAGAGGCATTTTGAGCATGATCGCCCGGGCGGAATGGCAGAGGCGCTCGATGTGTTCGTCCAGCTTGAACACCCGCCCGTTGTAGGCGCGGATGCCCTCGAACACGCCGTCCCCGTAGAGGAGGCCGTGGTCGAAGACGGACACCACCGCCTGTTCCTTGTCCACGAGCTTTCCGTCCAGCCAGATCTTCATGTGGTCAATGCTCCGTTCGCCAATCTTAGCACGCGCGACGCGCGCCCGACCAACTCGGGGTTGTGCGTCGCGATGAGGAACGTGGTGCCGCGCTCGCGGTTCAACCGCTGGACCAGGTCCATGAGTTCGGATGCCGTCACGGCGTCGAGGTTGCCCGTCGGCTCGTCCGCGAGAACGACCGCGGGCTCGTTGACCAGCGCGCGCGCGAGCGCGACGCGCTGGGCTTCGCCGCCCGAGAGCTGGGTGGGCAGATGCCCCATGCGGGCTTCCAGCCCGACGGCCGCCAGCAGGGACCTGGATCGCGCCTCGATCGAGGAGAGTTCCTCCGGCTTCCAGCCCTCGCGGGAGGCCACGAGGGCGGGCAGGGCGACGTTCTCGAGAGCGTTGAGCTCCGGGAGGAGGTGATGGAACTGGAACACGAATCCGATGCGTTCGCACCTCACCCGCGCACGCTCCGCATCCGACAGCGCGGAGAGCTCGGCGCCCCCGGCCGTGATGCGGCCCGCGGTCGGCGTCATGAGCCCGCCCAGGAGCGACAGGAGCGTGCTCTTGCCGGACCCGGACGGGCCCACCAGGGCGGCGAGCTCGCCGCGGCCCAGCTCGAAGGTGACGTCGCGCAACGCCTCCACCTCCGCCGGAGGGGGGAAGCGCTTGGCCAGCCCGGCGGCCGTCAGGATCGGCGCCCCCGCGTCACTCATACCGGATCGCTTCCACGGGGTCGAGCCGGGCGGCCTGCCGCGCCGGATAGAGCGAGGCGAGGACGCAGAGCGCGAGCGCGATGGCCGGGATGACGAAGAGCGCGAGCAGCCAGTTCGTCCTGACGGGAAGCGTCTCGAGGTAGTAGACGCTCCCGCCGCCCGGCATCTTGATCGGATACAGGGCGATCACCGCGCAGACCGCGCTGCCCGCGACGACCCCGGCGAAGACTCCCGCCGCCCCCACCAGCGCGCCCTGCGTGACGAAGATGCGCGCGATCCGGGCGGGCGGGACGCCCAGCGCGGAAAGGATCCCGATGGCCCGGGTCTTCTCCATCACCGTCATGATGAGGGAGCTCGTGATGTTGAACGCGGCCACGGTCACGATCGTGAGCAGTATCAGGAACATCACGAGCTTCTCCGTCCGGATGGCGAAGAACAGGTTCCGGTTGAGCGCCAGCCAGTCCCGGACCACGAAGCCCGAGCCGACCCGGACCTGCGCCTCGCGCCCGGTGGCGGAGGCGTTGAACATGTCGTCGACCCGCGCCATGACTCCGGCCGGCATGCCGGGAGTCAGCTTGAGGAGCGCCTTGAGGGGGAGGTAGCCGGTGTGGGCGTCGTACTCGTACATGCCGACCTCGAAGATGCCGGCCACCCGCACGCGGAGCAGGTTGGGCACCTGCTGGGCCATGCTTCGCGCGGTCAGGAGGACGATGGTGTCGCCCGGGAAGGTGCCGAGCGATTGCGACAGTTCGTTGCCAAGCACGATCTCGGGAGTCGCCGCGTTGAAGTCCGGCAGGCGGCCCCATCGAACGTGGCGCGAGATCATGACCACGTCCGCGGCCGCCCTGGAGTCGAGGCCGAACAGGACAGCGCCCGTGGTGCCGCGCTTGGATTGCAGGAGCGCCTGTGCGGTGCCGTAGGCTCCCGCCGCGGCCACGCCCTTGGTGCCCGCGACCGTGGCGACGGTGCCGGCGGACGCGGTCGCGCGGGCCATGACGGGCTGTATCCACAGGTGCGCGGACATGGCCGTGATCTTCTCCTGCAGGTCCCGCTCGAAGCCCCCCATCACGGAGAGGACGACGATGAGCGAAGCCACTCCGAGCGCAACCCCGGCCACGGAGAGCATGGCGACGAGGGGGATGAACCGCTGGCGGTGGGCGCGGAGCAGGAGTTTCCACGCGAGCCAGCGGTCGTAGGCCACGACCCGCCGCGAGAGCCCGGCGGCGGCGCTCATGCGTTCTCCGGCCTGAGTTGCGGGAAGAGGATCACCTCGCGGATAGTCGGCGCGTCGCACGCGAGCATGACGAGCCGGTCGATCCCGATACCGAGGCCCCCCGCGGGAGGCATCCCCTGCTCGAGCACGGCAAGAAAGTCCTCGTCGAGCTGCTGCGCTTCCGCGTCGCCCTGGGCGCGCAGGGCCGCCTGCGCCTCGAACCGCCGGCGCTGTTCGAGGGGATCGTTCAGCTCGGAGAACGCGTTGCCGAGCTCCATGCCCGCCACGATCGGCTCGAACCGCTCCGCCAGCCGGGGGTCGGCCCGGTTCGCCTTCGCGAGCGGCGTGAGCTCGAGCGGGTGGTCGACGACGAACGCCGGTCCCGCGAGCCCGTTCTGGACGTGGACCTCGAACAGCTTGTCCAGGAGCTTGGGTCTGGTCAGCTTCCCGGCGTCCGGCACCTTGGCCTCTTCCGCCGCGAGCCGGAGGGCGGGGGTTCCGGCGGCGAGCGGATCGAATCCGAGCTTGGCGGCGAGGGCGGGGACGAAGGGTACGCGGGGCCAGGGGGCGCCGAAGTCGAGTCGGGCACCCTGGTACGCGAGGACCGGTTCGCCCCCGGCGGCGACGGCGGCCTCGCGGAAGATCGCCTCGGTCAGCGCCATCATCCCGTGGTAGTCGGTGTAGGCTTCGTAGAGCTCGAGGAGCGTGAACTCGGGCTGGTGGGTCCGGTCCAGTCCCTCGTTCCGGAAGTCCTTCGAGAACTCGTAGACGCGGTCCAGCCCGCCGGCCAGCAGGCGCTTGAGGTAGAGCTCGTTGGAGATCCGGAGGTAGTTCTTCGCCTTCAGGCTCTCGTACCAGGTCGTGAACGGGGTTGCATCGGCGCCTCCGTAGAGGGGCTGGAGGATCGGGGTCTCGACCTCGAGATAGCCCCGCGCATCCAGGCACTTCCGGATGGCGCTCACGATCCGGGTCCTGGTCGCGAAGATGCGGCGGACCTCGGGGTTGGCGGCCAGGTCGAGGGCGCGGTGGCGGAACCGGGTGTCGACGTCCTTGAGGCCGTGCCACTTCTCCGGCAGCGGCCGCAGGGACTTGGCGAGAAGCTCGACGGATCGGGCTTTCACCGTCAGCTCGCCCGTGCGGGTCCGGAACACGGGACCGCGGATTCCCGTGAAGTCCCCGATGTCGAGGTCCTGCAGGGCTGCGAAGGCGTCGGCGCCGAGGACGTCCGACCGGCAGTACGCCTGGAGGCGCCCGGTGGCGTCCTCGATGTGCGCAAACGCGGCCTTGCCGTGGTCCCGCCATGCGACCAGGCGGCCGCAGACGGCGACTTCAGAGGCGGATTCGTCCGCGGTCGCGGTCGAGAAGGCGGCATGGACCTCCGCCAGCCGGTGAGTGAAGTCGAACCGGTACGGATACGCGGGCACCCCGCGCTGGGCGAGGCGCTCGAGCTTCCGTTTCCGGGCGGCGATCAGTTCGTTGAGATCTGCCATGTCGGCTCTCCAAGTCCTCTCGGGAGGTTCATTTTAACCGAACCATCCGGGGGGTGTTATCGTAGGATTCTCATGCGTTTAGCACGGCCGCTGGTCGCGATCTGGGCGGTCCTCGTCTTTGCCGGGTTCCTGGCTTCCGCCCCGTTTCCGAACGGCGTGGTCCGCCGGCTGGCGGCCGCGGTTTCCTGGCCGGCGGTTCCCCAAGCGGTGCCCGGGCCGGCGGTCAGGGCCGTCCCGGCGAGCTGGGCCGCGAACGGGCGGGGGGCGGCGTGGGGCATGCTGCTCGCGGCGACCGCGTGGGCGGTCGGGCAGGCGGCGGCGCCGTTCCTGCGACTCCCCGTTCTCGGCGCCGGCGCGGTTCCGGTCGCGGCCGGGCTGGTGCTCTGCGGCACCGGAACGCTCGGGCTGGGGCTGGCCGGGCTCGTCTTCCCGATCATGCTCCGCTGGATCGCTTTCGTGTTCCCGCTCTGCATCGCGATCGCGCTGGCGCCGGCAATAGCCCGGCGGCGGTTCGCGCGCCCGGCGATGCCGGGATGGGAATGGACGGCGGCCGGGATCGTGGCGGCGGTCTGGGGCCTGGCTTCCTTCAACCCCGAGCCCGGGATCGACGCGTATCTCTACCATCTCCGCCTGCCGTTCATCTACGGACTGCATCACAAGGTGCATCACGTGTGGCATCACATTCACGGCCAGGTGCCGCAGGTGTGGGAGCTCCTGCTCACGGCCGTTCCGGCACGGGACGCCGCGACCGCCGCGCAGGTGATGTCCGCGCTCTGCATCCTTCCCGTTCTCGCGTTGACTCTTCGCTTCGGGGGAGGCTGCGGGGACGCGCGGCTGGCCGCGCTCCTGCTCGTGTCGTCACCGCTCGTCGTGGCCATCGGCACGTCCGCCTACACGGATCTGCCGCTAGTCTGGCTCGGCGCGGTCTCTTTCGCGCTCCTGGTCGTTCCGCACGCGGCGCCTTCGCCCGCCCGCCGGTTCGCGGCGGGGGCGGTCCTCGGGGCCGCATGCGCGCTCAAGTACGCGGCCTTCCCTCTCGTCGTCGGAATGGGGGCCTGGCTCCTGGCCGGGTCGGTACGGCGCCGCACCTTAAGCTGGGGCGCGCCGGCGGCGGCGGGACTCCTGGCCGTGTTCCTGCCGTGGCTGGGCTGGAACTGGCTCGCGGCGGGGAACCCGGTCTGCCCGTTCTTCGCCCGGTGGTTCCCGGACGCCCTGCCGGCCCTTCCGTTTGCCGAGCGGCTGAGCGGAGCGGTCATGCGCCGTCCCTGGCACGACGTCTTCGCCTCCGCGTGGTCCGCTTACGTCGCGTCCGAGCCGTTCCTGTTCGTGAGCCCGTGGCTCGTCGTGACCGCGCCCGCCCTCATCCTCGTCCCGTCCGTCTTCCGGTCCCTGCCGGGCTCGGGGCTGTGGCTCGCGTGCGTGGTCGCGGTCTGGGCCGTGCTCATCGCGGACGAGCGGTTCCTCCTTCCGGCCGCGCCCGTACTCGCGGGGCTGGTGGCGCGGGCGGGGTGGTGCCGGATGCCTGGCGCCGTCTTCGGGGCCCTGCTCGCGCTCAATCTCGCGGGCACCGCACGCCAGGTCTTCGTGCCGTTGCCGCGAGTGTGGACCGCGCTGGGCCTGGTCGAGCGCCCGGCCTACCTGCGCGGAACCCTCCTGCCCGCGCCCGCCTACACCGACGCGGCAGACTGGCTCAACGCGCATGCGGCAACCCGTGACCGCATCCTCGTGGTCTCGGACTGCAAGAGCCACCTGATCTGGCGCGAGTGCATTACGGATCACGTCTACGACTATCCGACGCGGCTGGTCTGGATGCTCTGGGGTCTCCCGCCGGCCCCCGGCCGGATCGCCGTGCGTTTCCGCGAACTCGGGATCCGCTGGGTCCTGCACCTGCCCGGCCGGGCGGCCGCGCGGCTCCGGGACATGCCGGACCTGTTCGAGTTCCGGCCGGGCGAAGCGGCCGCGTGGGGCTCCTTCTGGGAGATGCACGCGCGGCGCGCGTGGACGGGCGCGGAAGCGGGCATCTATGCGGTCGGAATGCGCGCGCACGGGCGGGCCGAAGTGCCGGACCTGCCGGGCGTGCAGGAGGTGATGGAGTTTTCGGCGCGGCTCACGGTCCAGCGCGAGGGGCCGCAGGCCGTCGTGGCCGAGGTCCGCCGGTATGCCGCCGCGTACCCGCGCGTCGGAGCCGTCCACCGGCTGGCGGGCGAAGTTCTTTCGAGTCTCGGGGGCGACTCGCTGACGCGGGCGGAGGGGCGGCGGGAGCTGGAGAAGGCGCGAAGGATCGAGGCGGCGGCGGGAGGATCGAGGTGAGGATCGTCCTGATGCGCCACGGGCGGGCGGGAGACGCAACGGCTGACGCGGAGCGCCCGCTTACGGAGACGGGGCGGGATGACGTGACCAGGATCGCCCGGCGGCTCGCGTCGCTCGGCGTCACGGGCGCGGCCGTGTTCAGCAGTCCGTTGCGCCGGGCCATGGAGACCGCCGCGATCGTCGCCCAGGAGACCGCGTCGGGTGCGGTTACCGCGGAGAACAACCTGGCGTCGGGCGCGATCGTGGACCAGCTCATCCGGGTTCTCGAAGCGCACGCGCGTTCGCCCCTCGTCGTCCTCGTCGGCCACATGCCCGATCTTGGCGTGCTCGCGGGCTGGCTGGCGTGGGGGACCCGGTCGCGCGTCATCGAGATGCCCGCGGGCGCCGCGGTCCAGTTCACGGTGGAATCCCTGCGGCCGGAGCCGAAAGCCGTCATGGATTGGATGGTCACGCCGCAGGACGCATGAGAGAATAGCCGCATGAGGAAGGGATTCCTCGCCGCATCCGGAGCGCTCCTGCTTTGGTCTCTTGCGGTCGCCGCCGCTTCCACCTGGGTCCCCGGAGGCGGTCAGCGACCCGTCCTCGCGCCGATCCCGGCTGGTCAGCCTTTCACGTTCGTTGTGCTCGGCGACAACCGCGGCGACGTGACCGGCCGCCTGCGTCCGGTCTTCGTCGAGATTCTCGCCGCCGTGCACGAAGAGAAGCCGGCCTTCCTCCTGCAGACCGGCGACATGATCAGCGGCTATGCGACGGACGACTCCGCACTGCGCCGCCAGTGGGCGGCGTACGTCGAGGGAGTCAAGGCGGCCGGCCTTCTCGTCTTTCACTCGCCCGGCAATCACGACATCTTCGGCGCGGATAGCGCGGCGATCTACCGCGAGCTCTGGGGCGAGACGTGGTACGCGTTCGACTACGGGGGCGCCCGGTTCATCGCGCTGGACACGAGCACATTCCACAACCGGCTTGGGAATGGGCAGGAGGCATGGTTGTCCGCCCAGCTCGGGTCCGCGGCCGGCCTGCGCGTCTTCGTGTTCTTCCACTCTCCGCTCTTTCCCGTGGACGGGCACCGGGGGAGCTCGCTCGACAAGCATAGGGCCGACCGGGACCGTCTCCACGCGTTGTTCGTCAGGTACCGGGATCAGATCAAGGGCGTCTACTCCGGTCACGAGCACGTCTACAGCTTCCAGGAGAAGGACGGGGTTCCGTATTACATCACGGGCGGCGCCGGCGCCCCGCTCTACGCGAAGCCGGCCGAAGGCGGTTTCAACCACTTCCTCGTCGTCCGCGTGACGGCTGGCGGCGTCACCACCGAGCTCCGGCGATTGGAGCCAGCGCCTGGGAAGCCGGCGGCGGAGGTTCCCGCCCGGACTCCGGCCCCGGCGGCCGCGCGGTAGCGCTTCGGACGGGATCGTGATCGCGACGGCCCTCCGCCGGCTGACCGACAGGCTCTCTTCGTCACTGTCCGGCATCGCCACGCTCTGGCCCGCGGCTGCGATCGCCCTGATCCCGCCGTTCGAGTTCATCCAGCGCGGCTTCTACGGAACCGAGGTGGCGGCTGCGATCGCGTGTCTCATCCTGCTGACCGGCACCTGCGGCGCGTGTCTCCTGGCACGCGCGGACGGCTGGGCTCCGGCCGGGGGCGCGGCGGCGTGGTGGCTGGCGGCGGCGCTGGTGGCGGGGGGGCTCTCCGCTGCCGCGAACGGCGCGGTACTGGAAGCGCTCCCGGCGGTCTCCGTGCTCCTCGCGGGGGCGGCCGGGTTCCTGCTGACTGCGGGATGGGGGAAACCTCCGGGGGCGTTCCGGACGGTCGCCCGGGGACTGGCAGCCGGGGGTGCGATCGCCGGGGTCTACGCGATCGCGCAGGCCGAGGGCGGAATCGAGGTGTCGTCGGCGGCGCTGGCCGATCTCAAGGCGCGCGCGCCCGGGCTGGCCGAGCAGGTGCAGGCGCGCATCGCCGAAGGGCGAGCATTCGCGTTCTTCCTCTATCCAAGTGCCCTCGCCGGCTACCTCATCCTCGCCCTCCCGTTCGGCGTAGCGGGATGGCTGGAGGGGGGGCGGCGTCGCTGGCTGTGGGGGCTGGCGGCGGTGCTCGCCGTGGGAGGGCTCGTCGCATCCGGGTCGATCGGCGCGGCGACGGCGCTGGCCGTCGGCATCGTCGCGGTCGAGCTGGTGTCGCGGTCCCGGCGCGCGATCCCGGCGGTCGCCGCCTTGGGGCTCCTTGCCGCCATCATCGTGTGGCGGGGACCGGGGGCGTTCGGGTCGGGGTTGTCGGTCAAGCTCGCGCATTGGCGGGCGATGGCGGGAACGGCTCCCACGACGCTTTCCCTCGTCGCCGGCCGGGGACCGGGCAGTTACGGTTCCGTGGCGTCCGGCGTCCTGCCTCGCGCGGTCTGGTCCCGGTACGCGCACGACTGGCCGCTCGAAACCTGGATCGAACAGGGCCTGCTCGGGCTGATCCCGCTTCTGGGTTTCCTGGCGTGCGGCCTCCTGGCGTGCGGCCGGCTGGCGTCCGGCCGGCCGGACCCGTGGCGAAAAGCGCTGGCGGTGGCCTGGGTCGTCGGGCTCGTTCACCGGCTCGTGGACTTCGACTACGCGCTCCCGGCGGTCGCGTTCCCGTGGTGGTGTCTGACGGGGTGGCTCGTTGCGGCCGCGCCGGCGCGACGGCCGGCATCCGCCCGCGTGGTCGAGCGGGGTTGGGCGTGGCTGACGACGGCGGCAGCCGCGGTGCGGCGGCCCGTCCTGCCGTTCCTCGCGCCGCTCCTTATCCTGCCCTTGGCTCTGCTGAAGGGCATCCCGGCTGTCCTGTGGGAATCCGCCGTGCTCGGGATCGCGGCTGCGGCGTACTGGAGCGCCCGTTGCCTGGGCGGCCTGCGCCCGGTCGCGGGGCGCGCCGACCTGCCGTGGATCGGGCTGATCGTCCTGGGGGCAGGCTGGGCGCTTTTCTCGGCCCGGCCGGATGGCTCGTACACGGCGCTTCTGATCGCGACGGGACTCCTTGCAGTGCTCCTTCTGCTCCGCGCGCTCGCGAGGACTGACCGGCGAGTGGAGCCCGCAATGCGGTTGGGAACGCTCGGTGCGACAGTCGTGATCGGCGGATGGGGGATTGCCGAGGCCCTCGTCAAGCACCGGCCGGCGATGGCGAGCTTCCCGAGCCCGAACTTCCTCGGCGCGTTTCTCGTCTTTGGCGGCGGGCTCGCGCTCGGCTCGATCGGGATCGCGGGGAGGACGAGCCCCTGGCTCGCCCGGATCACGCTCGTCGTCGCCTTGGCCGGGATTGCGGCGACGAGGTCGGCGGGGGCCGGGCTGGCGGCGTGCGCGGTGGCGGGAGGGTGGTTGGCGGTGCGCATGATGCGAGCGCGGGGATGGAGCAGGTTGGCGGCGTTCGCGGGAGTGGCCGGCTGCATACTCGTTGCCGCATGGGGCGTATCCCGCATCGAGGCCGTGAGCCTGGTTCAACGTATGGCCATGTGGCGGGAAGCGACGCACCTGATCGCCCTCGCGCCTGAGGGGTGGGGCCCCCGTTCCTACGCGGACGCGGTGTTGAGGGTGCAGGAGCCGTCGATCACGGTGGCCGGTGTCGGCCGCTACTCCCTGTTCGCCCAGTTTGCCCACTGCGAACCACTCCAGTTCGCGGCCGAGTGGGGCGTGGCCGGGCTCGGGCTCCTCGTATGGGGACTCGTGCTCGCCTGGCTCGCGGCCGGCCGGGGGGCGGCGGCGGTCTGGCGGCTGGCGCTGGCGGGCGTCCTGATCCATGGGCTCGTCGACTTCCCCCTGCGTGCGCCGCCGATCCTGATGCTGGCTGCCGCCGCACTTGCGTTTATGACGGAGCGCAACAGGCCGGAGGCTGGCGGGCGTCGCGCGGCAGGCCCGTGGGCGGGCACGGCGGTTTGCGTCGTGCTCGCGTGCTGGTTGGGGTTCCAGTGGGCCAGGCCCGCGATCTCACGATGGTCGGGCGAGCATCGGGCGACACCGAGCGCGCCCTCGTTCTGGCGCATTCGCGCACTGGCGGCCTGGCCGATTCGTGCGGCGGGAGAGCCGCCGGAACCGGGGCTCGTCCGGAATTCGGGCCGGGAGCAGTGGGAGGGGCTGCTTCGGCTCGACCGGATCGAACGCGACGCGGCGGGCCGCTTCTTCCGTGAGGAGATCGACCGGGAGCCGTTCCGCCTCGATGCCTATGTCGGGCTCGGAGACCTGGCGCGGGCGCGGGGCAACTTCGCGGAGGCGCGCCGCTGGTATCGCAGGGCGCTCCTCCTGCGAGCGATCCTCGTCCAGCGGCCCGGTCTGAATGATTATGAGCGTTCGCTCATCCGGCCGGATCCTGGGTTTGAATGGCTCGTCCGTGGTAGGCTCCTTGATCTGGGAGGTGAGAGGTGAACATCGGGCTCATGGTCCTCTCCGGCCTTCTTGTCTCGCTCTCGTTCCCGAGCTGGCTCGCGAACGGGTTGCGCCCCTGGACCGGATGGCTGGCCTGGATCGCGCTCGTGCCCGCGCTCGTGGTGCTGGAGCGGCTGCCTCCCCGCCGGGCCGCGGTCGCGGGCTGGGTGGGCGGGCTCGCGTGCTGGCTGAGCACGATCTACTGGGTCGCGGCGATTCACGAACTCACGTACTTCCGGGTCCCCGCGTGGTTTCTGATGTCCGCCGTCCTGGCCGGCTACTGGGCGCTCTGGGGCTGGCTGGTCGCCCGGGCGGGCCCGGGCCGGGCGCTCTGGGCGGCGCCCGCGGCGTGGGGCGTAGCCGAGTGGATTCGCGGGTGGCTGTTCACGGGGTTCCCGTGGATCCCCCTGGGCGCGTCGCAGTGGGCGGCGCCCGCCGTCTTCCTCTCCGCGCGGTTCATCGGAGTCCTCGGGCTGAGCGTCGCCGTAGTCATCGTCAACGTGGCCGTGCGTGCCGCGTTCGGGCCGTGGGCCCGCCGCCGGGTGGAGATGGCGGTCGGGGCCGCGGCGGTGGCGGTGCTCGTCGTCCTGTCTGCCGTGGCGGGCCGGCACGTGACGGCGGACTTCGCGGGCGCGCGTACCGTTCGGATGGCCCTCCTGCAGGGCGGGTTCACGGAGGAGGAGAAGAACGTCCTGCCCGCCGACATTATGGTGGCCCGGTACGAGATGCTTGCCCGGAAGGCGGCCCCCGCCCGTCCGGCGGTCATGGTCTGGCCCGAGACCGCGGTCGCATGCCCGATCCAGGCTCCCGGGCTTCTGCCCCGGGCGCAGAAGCTGGCGGAGCGCACGGGCGCCGGCCAGCTCATGGGGGCGCTCTACGAGGGACCCACGGGCAAGGTCTACAACGGCGTCTTCCTCGTGAGCCGGTGGAGCATCGAGGGGCACTATTACAAGACGCACTTGGTGGCCTTCGGCGAGTACATCCCTGCATGGTTCCGGGCCGTCTCGCCGGTGGCGCGCAAGCTGATCTCGTCGATCATGGACCTTTCGCCCGGCACCGACCACACTCCGATCCCGTTGCCCGGCGGCGGGACGGCGGGAGCGGAGGTCTGCTACGAGGCCGTCTTCGCCGAGCACGGACGGCAGACCGCGAAGTGGGGGGCCGAGGTGCTCGTCAACGTGACGAACGACGCCTGGTACTGGCGCACGGCGGCGACCTGGCAGCACGCGCTGGGACCGATCTCGCGCGCGGTCGAATGCGGCCGGGACCTGGTCCGGTGCGCGAACACGGGCGCCACGCTGACTGCCTCCCCGCGGGGCGCGGTCGTATGCGAGATCCCGCTCTTCGTGCCCGGCGTTCAGGTGGCGGACGTCCACCTGATCCGGGGCCGGACGTTCTGGGTGCGGATGGGCGATCTGCCGCTCGTCTTTGTCCTGGCCGCCGTGCTCCTGGCCGCGGCGTGGCGCCGGGACCGGAAGGCGTGACGCTCCTCGAGATCCGGGGGCTCGCGAAACGGTTCGGCGGAGTGACCGCGCTCGACGGCGTGGACCTGGCCGTCAACCGCGACGAGATCCTGGGGCTGATCGGGCCGAACGGGGCCGGCAAGACCACGCTCTTCAACTGCGTCTCCGGGTTCAGTCCTCCTTCCGCGGGCGAGATCCGGTTCGGGGAATCGCGGCTCGAGCTGGCCGGACGGGGGCCGCACGAGGTTGCCCGGCTCGGGGTCGCGCGGACGTTCCAGAACATCCGCCTGTTCCCGCTCATGACCGTGCTCGAGAACGTGCTCGTCGGCCGCTACCTCCGGACGCGGGCCGGGGTGGCGGCCGCGCTCTGGCGCCCGGGCTGGGCCAGGGACGAGGAGGAACACTCGCGGCTGAAGGCGGAGGAGTGGCTCGAGTTCGTCGGGCTCGAGGCGCGGGCCGGTGCGGCCGCGCGCGAACTGCCTCTCGGGGACCAGCGCCGGCTCGAGATCGCGCGGGCCCTCGCCCAGGAACCCATGCTCCTGCTCCTGGACGAGCCCGCTGCCGGGATGAACCCGTCCGAAACCGAGGCGCTCATGGAGCTGATCGGCCGGATCCGGACCCAGGGCGTCACCCTCTTCCTGATCGAACACGACATGCGCGTCGTGATGGGCATCTCGGACCGGGTTGCCGTGCTCGATCACGGCATCCTGATCGCCGAGGGGCGACCAGCAGAGATTCAGCGTAACCAGGGCGTGATCGAGGCCTATCTGGGAAGGGCCGATGGCGCCGTTGCTTGAGCTCGCGGGCGTGCATGCGGGCTACGGCGGCCGCGAGGTCCTGCGCGGGGTCACCATTGCCGTCGAGGAGGGCGGGATCGTGGCCCTGTTGGGGGCGAACGGAGCGGGGAAGACCACGGCCCTGCGCGTGGTCTCCGGGTTGCTGGCGCCGACGGCGGGAACGGTCAGGTTCGCGGGGCTGGATCTGGCGGACCGTACCGCGGAGGATCGGGTACGGCTGGGCCTGTGCCAGGTGCCGGAAGGCCGCCGGATCTTCCCCCGGTTGACGGTGCGCGAGAACCTGCTGATGGGAGCCTACCTGTGCGACGATGACCGCGAGATCGAGGAGCGGCTGGGCCGGGTCCACGAGCTCTTCCCCGTTCTCGCGGAACGGGCGGGTCAGCAGGGGGGCACGCTGTCGGGCGGAGAGCAACAGATGCTTGCGATCGGCCGGGCGCTCATGGGCCGGCCGAGACTGCTCCTCCTCGACGAGCCGTCGCTGGGGCTCTCGCCCCTCCTGGTCGAACGGATTTTCGGCGTGATCCGCGAGATCCACTCCCGGGGATGCGCCGTGGTCCTGGTCGAACAGAACGCGCGGCAGGCCCTGCGACTGGCCCGGCACGGGTACGTGCTCGAGACGGGGCGGATCCTGATCGAGGGTCCGGCCGAGGCCCTGCTCCACGACGAGGTCGTCCGGCGCGCCTACCTGGGAGGCTGAAGGCCGGGGGGGAGAAATCCCTGTTTGCAGGCCCTTTTCCCGTTGGTTATGATGAAAGCGGGGATGGTGAGCCAATGCCCGTAAGCGTGGCAAGCCTGCAGGCGGTGCGGTCCAGTCCGTTGCTCGAGGAGCTTGACGATGCCGACCTCGAGCGCATAGCCGCCGCTATGGAAACCGTCCAATTCCCCAAGGGGGAAGCCCTCTTCGACCAGGACACCGAAGGACAGGCCCTCTACATCATCGGTCGCGGCCAGGTCGGGGTCATCCGCCGGTCCGTCAAGGAGAAGGTGCGGGAGCGTCTGCTGGCCGTGGTCGGACCGGGGGAATGCATTGGGGAGATGGCGCTCGCGGACGGAGGCCCCCGGTCGGCCAGCGTGGTCGCGCTCGAGGACGTGGAGGCGTTCGCGCTCTGCCTCGATCCCTACAAGGAAATGCGCGACGCGGATCCCCGGCTCGCGATCAAGGTTGCGCTGGGCATCTTCCGCCTTCTTTCCAAGCGGCTCCGCCAGATCAACAAGAGCCTCGAGGTCGTTCACTACTGGATGTTCGCGTGAACCGGGGGCGTGTTCTCGTCGCGCTGGCCGCGTTGGGCGGGGTGACGGTCGGCCCCGCACTCCTCGTGCCGCGCATTGCTCATGCCGCGCCGACGATCCAGCTCGACTCCGCCGGCTGGAAGGTCCAGGCGGCGCTCCCCGTCGCGGTGTCCCATCATCGCGCGGTCGCGCTGCCGAAGGCATTGGTCGCGATCGGCGGACAGGACCGGTACGGCCGGCTGCAATCCGGCGTGTTCCGGAGCGTCGTTTCCGCGAAGGGCGAATGCGGAACGTGGGTCCGGGACGCGGGTCTCCCGGCCGGCCTTTCCGACCATGCGGTCGTGGAAGCGGGCGGACGGATCTACGTGCTCGGGGGACTCAAGGCGTCGCGCCAGGCCGGGACGGCCACGGACGAGATCTGGGGCACGACTCCCGCGTCCGACGGACGGATCCGGTCGTGGCAGCCGGTAGGGCGCCTGCCCGAACCGCTCCAGGCGCACTCGGCGGTGGCCGTGGGCGGCCGGATCTACGTGCTCGGCGGGATGGCGCCGGGCGGCACGCGCAACGCGGTCTGGGTGGCCGAGGGGGGAGGCCGGATCGGCGGGTGGAAGCAGGTCACGCCCCTGCCCGCCCAGGTGTCCAATGCGACGGCGGTAGCGGTCGGCAACTTCATCCTCGTCATCGGCGGGCAGAGCCCGGGAAGCGGAAAGACGATCATTCTGCCCACGGTCTACGCGGGGCCCGTCGGGGAGGACGGCGGCGTGCACACGTGGTACCTGGCCACCACGAAGTTCCCGGGTCCCTGGCTCGGGTTCGGGCGGTGCCAGGCGTCCGGCGCCGTATGGCACGACACCGTGTTCTGCTTCGGCGGGCAGGATCCGCTCTGGTTCCTGATCGACAGCATCGCGGCCGCCTCCTTCGACGTCGCGCGCGGCGAGCTCGGCGGCTGGGGGGTGACCCCCGGGCCGGCCAACATGCACCAGCTGACCGCGGCCGTGGTCTGGCAGGACTACGTCTACCTCGTGGGAGGCACCGTGCACGGGGTCGTCACCGACCAGGTGTTGCGGGGGAAGTTCATGGTCGCGGAGCGGGAGGAGGAATGAGGGCCTGCCGCGCGGCCGTCGGCGCGGCCCTGCTGGCGTGCTGCTGGGCCGTTGCCGGCAAGGCAGGCGCCGCGACCAGGATCTGGAACACCGTCGCGGACTTCTCGGGGGGCCGGCCGTACGCGGTCACGGTGTCGCCTACGGGCACCTCGGGCCGGGCGTTCCTCACCCTCGAGCACCAGTCCTTCTATGCCTGCGATCCGACCTCGCCGTGCTCGGGTTCGGTGAGCTACTGGTCCAACGACCCCCAGCAGGGGCTCGACTGGCGGATCACGAAATACGATCCCACCGGGAGCCAGCTCTGGACCGTGTCCTATAACAGCATCGCGTCGGCTGACGACATCTGTTATGGGCTGGGGCTCGATTCGGCCGGGGACGCGATCGCGGTCGGGGACGAGTTGCGCCCCGACATCGCCCAGGGGATCAACCTGCGGATCCGCAAATACGACGCGGCGGGGACCGCGCTGAACACCGCGGATTACAACAACGGCATGGTCAACAACACCGAATCGGCGCTGGCGGTGACAGTGTCGGCGTCGGGGGCCTCCGTCGTCGTCGGGACCGAGGACCGGTCCACCGACCTCGGCCAGGGCATGAACTGGCTGATCCGGAAGTACGATCCGGCGTTGGGCTTCGTCTATGCGAGGACGTACAACGGTCCGGACAACTTCGACGATTTCGCGAACGCGGTGGCGTTCGACGGGCCAGGCGGGTTCGTGGCCGCGGGCGCGCAGATGACCGCCGTCGGAACGTTCGACTGGGTGATCCGGCGCTACGATCCGAACGGGAACATGACCTGGATGCAGACCTACAACTCCCCGGGGAATCTGGGCGACGAAGCGTTCGGCGTGGCGGTGTCGAGCGCCGGGGTTGTCGCCGTCGTCGGATACGAGGATCGGTCCGACATCGGGCAGGGCAGGAGCTGGCTCGTCCGGACGTACGGTCCGACGGGGACTCCGGTCGCGAACATCCCGTGCGCGAGCGTGGTGACGGCGCCGGCGGGACGGGCGACCGCGGCGGCGTTCGATCTGGTGGGCAACTCGGCGGCGGCCGGATGGGAGACGCGCAACGACCTCGGGGAGGGGGACAACTGGGTCATCCGGAAATACGACCCGACGGGCGTGCTGAGCTGGCTCCGCGCCTACGACGGGGCATTGCACGGCAACGACCGCGCGCTCGGTATGGCCATGGACGCGGGAGGGAGTTCCGTCGTGGTCGGGTTCGAGAACGGGTCCATCTCCGGTCCGACCGAGGACTGGATCGTCCGGCGGTACGACCCGTCCGGGGTCCTGCAATGGAGCCGTACGTACAACAGCCCGGCGAACAGGAACGAGGAGGCCGCCGGCGTCGCTCTGGACGCCAAGGGCTCCGCGATCGTGGCGGGGTGGGAGGACCGGTCCGACCTGGGGCAGGGGGACAACTGGTTCATCCGCAAGTACGACGTTTCGGGGGCGGTCCTGTGGACGCACAGTTACAACGGGGTCGCTGACGGCAATGACCGGGCGCTCGCGGTCGCCGTCGCGGGCATATCAGGGAGCGTCTACGTGGCCGGGTACGAGACGGTCGCGGGCGAGGGCAGGAACTGGCGGGTCCACAAGTACACGTCTTTGGGGACCCTCATCTGGACGTTCACGTTCAACGGGGAGGGGGGAGCCCTCGACGATCTCGCCACCGGCGTGGCCGTGGACGGATCGTCGTCGGTCTACGTCGCGGGAACCATGGGGACGGCGTTGAGCGGGCCGGACTGGAAGATCATCAAGTTCGCCCCGGGCGGGTCAACGGTGATGCAGCAGGCGTACAACGATCCGGACAACCTCGACGACGTCGCCTGCGGAGTGGCGGCGGACAAGTACGGGAACTTCACCGTCGTGGGTTCCGAGACCCGCACGGGCGAGAGCGCGAACTGGCGGATCAACCGGTACGCGCCGGGGGGGTCGCTCTCGTGGTCGGTTTTCTACAACGACGTTGCCAGTCTCTACGAATCGGCTCTGGCCGTCGGGGTGTCCCAGAGCGGGAGCATCATCGCCGTGGGCTACGAGAACCGCACGGATCTCGGGCTCGGTGACATCTGGCGGGTCTGGGAGTTGTCCCCGACGGGGGCCGACATCGCGGTCGGGCCGGCCATCAGCGCGACGTGCGGGATGGAAACGGTGGCCCGGGCGGCCGTCTTCGATTCTTCGAGGAATCTGATCGTGGTCGGGTACGAGAACCGGCCGGACCTGGCTCAGGGGCGGAACTGGCTCATCCGCAAATACGAGGCGGACACGAACTCGCTTCTGTGGACCGCGCACTACAACAGCCTGGGGAACTCCGACGACGAGGCCAGCGGGGTCGCCGTGGACCAGAGCGGCAACATCGTCGTGGTGGGATGCGTCACGCGGCCGGATCTCACGCAGGGGAGGAACTGGGTGGTCCGGAAGTACAAGCCGACGGGAGAGGTGTTCTGGCCGTTCGGGTCGCTCGAATACAGCTCGAACTCGATCAACGACGACTGGGCGCGGAGCGTCGCCGTGGATGGATTGGGCAACATCGTGGTGGCGGGAACGGAGTTCCGGTTCGACCAGACCCAGATGGTGCCCCTGCCCCAGGCGACGTGGGGGCAGGCCGTGACCTTGGTCGGGAACCGCGTCTACGTCATCGGCGGATGCGTGAAGAGCAGCGGCGGGTGCGGGGCGGGGGGCCTGCCCCCGTACTCGGTCTCGGAGGTGTTCTTCGCGCCCATCGATCCGACCGGCGATGCCGCGGGGGTCGGGAAGGGCCGGATCGGGCCCTGGACGAGAGCCTTCTACAACTTCGGCGACACGGGGCCGGCGGTGGTGCCGTGGGGTCCGCCGGTGAACCCGACCCAGGGCCTTCCCATAATCCGGCATCGCGCGGTCTCGGTGGGCAACCGGATCTACGTCGTCGGCGGAACGACCCTGAACTGCGGCGCGGCACCGTCTCCTCCCGGAGCGGTCTTCGCGAGCAAGAGCGTCTACTCGGCCGCCGTGGACCCGGTGACCGGCCAGACCGGGCCGTGGGTGCCCGAGCTCGGCCTGCTTCAGATGGCGACCGACCACGGGCTGGTCTACGCCGGCGGGGCGCTGTACTGTCTCGGCGGCCAGTTGGCCCCCGCCTACCCGGACCAATACGTCCAGAAGGCCGAGATCGCGCCGGACGGGCATCTGTATTCCGCGAACGGGCTGACGTGGGAGGCCGTGCTCAGTCTCCCGCCGGGGGCCCCGCCGGGGACCTGTTCGTTGTGCAGTCTGTGCACGTGCACGCTCTGCGCTCCCTGCACGGAGCCCTGCTGCATCGGCCTGAACGTCTGCCTCGGGTGGAACAACTTCCGGCCGGTCGGCTTCATGCGCACGATCGGGTTCGTGGGCGGCGAGTATTCCCCGGGATCGTCCGGGAACGTGTGCAGGTACTTCCGCGGGTCGTACTACGGGATTCTCAATGACTGCAACGGGCTCAAGGGCTGGTTCGCGCAGGACGGAACGGATGGCCAGCCCGGCGCGGACACGGTCGTCTACAACGGATCGCTCATGAACGTCGCAGGCGGCAACGGGTCGGCCCAGCAGAACCAGGTCCTGTTCAACGCGCTCGGATCGACCGGACTGAAACGCACGGGAAGCGTGGATGGGGCGGAACTGCGGCCGGCGCCTCCCGACAACTCCGCAGTCGGGCTATTCAAGGGAAACATTGCTCCCTACATCTTCCCGGCTGCGGCGCCTGCGACTCCGCTGGTCGTCTACAACGGGTTCGTCTACGCGATCGGCGGCGAGATCGGAGGCAACGCGGAGCCGTGCGGCCGCGTCTACCGGACGCGCCTGGAGTCGACGACATGGTGGGTCGACGCGGGGTACTGGCTGTCCCCGCCCTACGACCTGGGGACCCTGGTCAGGATGAGCAGGGTCTCGTGGTCTTACACGAAGACCGGACCGGGCGTGGACGACGACTGGGCCATGGTTCGCTACCGCGTCGGCGGGTCGGACGGCCACTGGACGTGCTGGACGCCCCGGGTGCCGGAGGAGGGGAGCGGCCCGGCCACGGCCGGGTACTACACGTACGCCTCGGACGTGCCCGGGTCGAATCCGTTCTACAGGATGCCGCTGGCTCCCGACCTCTTCCGGTACATTCAGTTCGAGGTCAGTCTCTACAACAAGGACTCGAACGACGGGAACGCCACGCCCACGATCCCGAAGTTCGACGACTTCCAGATCTCGTACCAGCCGGAAAACCCGGTGCCCGGGATCTCCGGTGGAGGGGGCGTCGAGGTCGTGCCGAGCCGGGACGGGAACTCGGTGACTATCCGTTTCGAGGTGCCGGCCGACGGTGCCGAGATCACGGCCGAGTTCTACAACGTGGCGGGCGAGATCGTGGCGCGGGACCGGTTCCTTTACCTCACGGGAGGCATCAAATCCGAGGTAATCTCGACCTCCCGCTGGGCGCAAGGAGTGTATATCATCATACTTAGGGGGACTTCCCGTGGCGGGGACCCCGGATTCTATGTCAGTTCGACCCGGGAGAGGTTCAAGATGCTGAAGGGACGACTGGTTGTCCGCCGGTAGCGCGCGGCGCTTGCGCCGCGCGTGCCTCGCGGGCTGGGTGATCGCGGGAGCCTGGACCGCGCTCGCGCAGGCGCGCGAGTACGACGAGGCCCGCGTGGCCGCGCCGTTCCTCAAGATCGGGCAGGGGGCGCGGGCCGCGGGGATGGGCGAGGCCTTCACCGCCGTGGCCGACGATCCGACCGCGATCTTCTGGAACCCGGGCGGGCTCGCCCAGATCACCGACGTCGAGGTCATGTTCACGCACAACCAGTGGATCGAGGACTTCCGCCACGAATACTTCGGGGTCACGGTGCCCTTCGAGGGCACCTGGTCGGCGGCCTACTCCCTCCTGGACCTCGGGCAGTTCTCTCAACTCGATTCGGACACCAGGCAACCGGGCGACACTTTTTCGGTGAACGACCAGGTCATGCAGTTCGGCTACGCCCGCTCCTTCGTGAACGGGGCGATCTGCGCGGGCGCCTCCGCCAAACTCATCAAGGAGGATCTCGGAGACGGCATCCGCGGCCAGACCGCGAGTTTCAGCGGCGGGATCCTGGGCGTCCCGCTCTGGGAGGAGCCGCGGCTGGCGCTGGCGGCGGTCGTCGAGAACATGGGCGGCGAGCTGTCAGGTTTCGAGATGCCCACGACCTTCCGGGCCGGCGTGTCGTGGAGGAAGTCGGGATTGCTCGCCGCGCAGGCGGAAGCCCTGCCGTCCGGGATCGAGGACAGCGAGGCGCGCGGCACGGCCGGGTACCCGTGGCAGAGCGAGGAGCTCTCCGACTCCCTGACGCTCGCCTTTGATGTCGTGGCGCCGCGGCGCGGCCGGATGGAGTTCCATGCGGGGCTCGAGTACTGGCTCTCGTTCGCCGCGGTCCGCGCGGGATACCGGTTCCGCTACCCGCGGAACGATCTCGGCGGGCCGTCCGGGCTCACGCTCGGGCTCGGCCTGCGCGGCCGCGGATTCCAGTTCGACTACGGGTTCGACGCCTCCTACGCTCCCTACGGGGACCTGGGTAGCGCGTCCCGGTTCGCCGTGATCGTCTCCTTCTGACGGCGCGCCGGCCCCCTCCTTCCGCAACGCCGATCCCGGATCTCACTCCGTCCGAGACGCGGTCGCTCGGCCACTTCGGCGTCCGGTCCCTGGAGGACATCCTCTGGCGCCTCCCGCGCCTGCACGTCCACCGCGACCGGGTGAGCCCGCTGGCGGAGGCGAAGGAGGGAAGCCGCGCGCTCTTCCTGGTCCGGATCGCCAGGGTCGGGGCGTTCGCGCGGGGCCGGCTGCACATCCTCAGGCTTCAGCTCGAGGACGGGACGGGGAAGGCCCAGCTCTACCTGTTCAACCGGCCGTACCTGCTCAAGGACTTCAAGGCCGGCCGCGCCCTGCTCATCCACGACGTGCCCGAGCGGTCAAACGCGGGACTCAGGTTCGGGGGACAGTCGGGGACGACCGAGCTCGTGTCCGACGAGGAACTGGCCTCGTTCGAGGCGGGCCGCGTGCTCGTCTACTACAAGGCCACGACCGTGATCCCGCAGACGCGGGCCCGGGAGCTGGCCTCCGTGGCGCTGGATCGCCTGCTGGGCCGGGTCGAGGATCCGCTCCCCGAACCGGTCCGGAAAGCGCGTGGACTCATCGGGCTCCGGGACGCCCTGCGCCTGGCGCATTCACCCGAAACCTGGGAGGAGTGGGATGGCGCCCGGCGGCGGCTTGTCTTCGACCAGCTCTGGCTCCTCCAGGTGGCGCTCGGCGTCCAGCGCCGGGCGCTGGCCCGGATCCGGAAGGGGCGCCGGTACGAGCTCCAAGGCAAGCGGCAGTCCGCGTTCCGCGCGGCGCTTCCCTTCACGCTCACGGGGGCACAGGTGCGGGTGACGGACGAGATCTTGGCGGATCTCGGGCGCGACGCGCCCATGAACCGTCTGCTCCAGGGGGACGTGGGATCGGGGAAGACCGCCGTCGCCGCGGCCGCCGTCGCCGCCGCGGTCGATTCCGGCCTCCAGGCCGCCGTGCTCGCCCCCACCGAGATCCTGGCCGAACAGCACGGCCGCACCTTCGAGGCGCTCCTGGCTCCGGCCGGGATCAGGGTCGGCCTGCTGACCGGGGGCTTAAGCGCGGCCGGGCGCCGGCAGGTGCATTCCGGGCTCGAGGGCGGCGATCTCGATCTCGTGACCGACCGGGCCATCGACCTCGTGGTCGGCACCCACGCCCTGCTCGAGCCCGGCGTCGCGATTCCGCGGCTGGGGCTGGCCGTGATCGACGAGCGGCACAAGTTCGGCGTGCGCCAGCGCGCGGCGCTCGAGAAGAAGGGCAAGCATCCCGACCTCCTCATGATGACGGCGACGCCGCTGCCGCGGGCCGTCGTGCTCACCCAGTACGGCGACACGGCGCTCTCGCTCCTGGACGAGATGCCGCCGGGGCGCGGGACCGTGACCACGACCTGGGCCCACGGCGCGATGGCGCGCGACGCCGCGTACCGATTCACGATCGAGCGCCTGGGGGCGGGGGAACGCGCGTTCGCGGTCTTTCCGCTCGTGGAGGAGAGCGAAAAGGTGAATCTCCGGGATGCCACCCGCGAGTACGAGCGCCTCCAGCGCGTCTTCGCCGGGACGCCCGTGGGGTTGATCCACGGGCGGATGGGGGCGGATGAGAAGGCCACGGTCATGCGCGAGTTCGCCGACGGGGCGATCAAGCTCCTGGTGGCCACCACCGTCGTCGAGGTCGGGCTCGATATCCCGGATGCGACGGTCATGCTCATCGAGCACGCGAACCGGTTCGGGCTCGCCCAGCTCCATCAGCTCCGCGGCAGGATTGGGCGGAGGGCGAAGCCGGCCTGGTGCTTCCTCATCACCAGCGGCCTCGTGACCGCGGACGCCCGTGACCGGCTGAACGCCATGGTCCGGACGCGCAACGGGTTCGAACTCGCCGAGACCGATCTGCGGATCCGGGGACCGGGGGAACTCCTGGGGACGCGCCAGGCCGGGCTGGCTCCGGAGGAGTTCGCCGATCTCCTCCTGGACCCGGCCGCGCTCGAAGGGGCGCGCGACGAGGCGGAGAAGCTCTTGCAGGCGGATCCGGACCTCGCCTCGGCGGACGGGTTGAAGGTGAGACGCGCGCTCGCGGGCAGGTTGTCGGAATCCTGGGGGATGGCCCGGATCTCGTGAAGCCGCCGGCCGGCGCTCCCCGGAAACCCATGCGGATCGGCTCGGGTGCTTTCCGCGGCCGGCGGCTCACGACCCCCCGGGACGCGCGGCCGCCGCTCGCGCGGATGCGCAAGTCCCTGCTCGACATCCTGGCTCCCCGCCTGCCCGGCGCGCGGATCCTGGACGTCCACGCCGGATCGGGCAGTCTCGGGCTCGAGTCGGCCTCCCGGGGCGCCGGCCGCGTGGACTTCGTGGAGGAGTCCGCCGAGGCCTGCCGGATTCTGGCCGAGAACGTGGCGCGGACGGGGTTGACCGATTCATGCCGGGTCATCTGCCGGGACGCGCTCGCGGCGATGGCCGGGCTCGACCGGGCGGGGGACCGGTACGACCTCGTCTTCCTGGATCCGCCGTTCGCCGACGAGCTCGATGGCGAGCTCCTGAGCGCGGCGGCGCGGCTCGTGGAACCCGGCGGGGTCGCGATCCTGCGCATTCCGGCCCGGCGGGCCCTGCCCGCCGTCAGGGACAGCCTGCGCCTGATCCGTCATAATCGCTATGGCGCCTCGCTCGTGGGGGTGTACTTGCGGGAGGAGGGTGCATGAGAACCGCGATCTATCCGGGCAGTTTCGACCCGATCACGTTCGGGCACGTGGACCTGATCAAGCGGAGCCTGGCCATTGCGGACCGCGTGATCGTCGGTGTGCTCGGAAACTCGGCCAAGCACCCGCTGTTCACGGCGTCCGAGCGGGCCGGGCAGGTCCGGCTCGCCGTGCGCGGCCTGCGCCGGGTCGAGGTCGAATCGTTCGACGGTCTCCTCGTGGATTTCCTCCGCCGCAAGCACGGGAGCATGGTGATCCGCGGCCTGCGCGCCGTTTCCGACTTCGAGTACGAGTTCCAGCTCGCGCTCACGAACCGCCGGCTGGAACGGACCGCCGAGACCGTCTTCCTCATGCCCGCCGAGCGGTTCACGTTCCTGAGCTCGAGCGTCGTCAAGGAGATCGCGCGCCTGCACGGGAGCGTGCGCGGGCTGGTGCCGCCGCACGTCGCCTCCGCCCTACGGGGGAAGTATTCCGGACGCTGAGGCGGATCACCGGTCCGGGTTCGTAGCCGTCCTCGGCCTGCCCAACGTCGGCAAATCCACGCTCGTCAACGTCCTGACCGGGCACAAGGTCGCGGGCGTGAGTTCGAAGCCCCAGACCACGCGCCGGCGGATCCTGGGCATCCGGACCGAACCCGGGTGCCAGATGGTCTTCGTGGACACCCCCGGGCTCGCGAAGGCGGAGGGGGCACTGGGCGCCTTCATGGGCCGAACGGCGGTCTCGGCGGCGCGCGACGCGGACGTGATCCTTTACGTCGTGGACGCCCGCAACTCCGAGGAGGACGCGCGCATCAAGCAGGTCCTGACCGACCCCCAGGCGCCCGTGATCCTGGTCCTCAACAAGGTCGACCTCGTTCCCAAGCCCGAACTCCTCCCGATCTTGGAGCGGTACGGCCAGGGCGGCCGGTTCGCCGAGATTGTCCCGATCTCGGCCCGCGATGGCGACGGCGTCGACATCGTGCGCCGGCTCGTCCGCGACCGGTTGCCGGCCGGGCCCAAGTGGTTCGAGTCCGTGGGCGAGGGACCCAAGGTCCCGGAGCCTCCGCTGGTGCAGGAGATCGTGCAGGAGCATCTCTTCCGCCGGGTGCACCAGGAGGTCCCGTACGGCTGCGGGGTCATGGTCGAATCGATCCGTCTCGACGGAGCTCTCGTCCGCATCCAGGCCGTCGTCCTCGTCGAACGCGAGAGCCACAAGGGGATCGTGATCGGGGCGAAGGGCGCAATGCTCAAGGCCGTGGGGATGGAATCCCGGCTCGAACTCGAGCGGCTCTCGGGCTACCGCGTCTTCCTCGGGCTCCAGGTCAAGGTCGAATCCGACTGGCGCAACCGCACCGCCGTCCTCGGTGAGCTCGGCTACCAGTCCGAGGAAGGCTGAACTTCCCCAGCGGGTGGTATTCTTTGAGTGTGCGTTGCTGGCGTAGCTCAGGGGTAGAGCAAGCGCTTTGTAAGCGCTGGGTCGGGGGTTCGATTCCCTCCGCCAGCTCGGCTTCCTAGCCCAAGCCCGCATGGACGACACTTCCGCCCGCTGCGAGACGATCCGGGGCAACCTGGCTTCCATCCGGGACCGGATCGCGGCCGCAGCCCGCCGGTCCGGCCGGGATCCCGCCGCCGTCACCCTCGTCGCGATCACGAAGACCGTGCCGGCCGAGATCGTCCGGGTCGCGGTCGAGCTGGGGGTCAAGGACCTGGGCGAGAACCGGGTCCAGGAGGCGAAGCCCAAGATCCCGCTCGTGGGCCCGGGGCCGGTCTGGCACTTCGTGGGCCGGCTCCAGACGAACAAGGCGAAGGACGCGGCGGCGCTATGCCAGTTGGTCCATTCGGTCGACCGGGCCGAATTGGCCCAGGCCCTGAACCGGGCGGGGGAGGCCCTGGGCCGCCCCGTCCGGGCCCTGGTGCAACTGAACGTCACGGGGGCTTCCCAGCAGGGCGGGGTCGCGCCGGCGGAGACGGATGCGTTCGTTGAAATGTGCCTCCGCCTGCCGTATCTTCGTATGGACGGCGTTATGGCGATCGGACCGTACCCGGCGTCCGGGGACGAGATCCGGGAGGCGTACCGGCGGACTCGCGAGGTCGCGGTGCGGTTCGAGCGGATGGCCGGGCGGGCGCCGGCAGTGATGTCGGCCGGCATGAGCGGGGACTTCGAGGCCGCCATCGAGGAGGGCAGTACGCTGGTCAGGATCGGGACGGCATTATTCGGAGAGAGGAGGCCCTAAGTGACGCGGCTCGGGTTCATCGGCGGCGGCAACATGGCGGAGGCTCTTATCAGCGGACTCATCCGGGCGAAGCTTCTGGCGCCCGACAAGATCCAGGTGAGCGATATCCGCGACGACCGGCTCGAGGTCCTCGCGGCGAAGTACAAGGTCAAGTGCGTCCGGAACAACCTCGATATCGTCCGCGAGAACGAGACGATCATCCTGGCGGTCAAGCCCCAGCAGGTGAAGGAAGTCCTGGACGAGATCGCGAGTTCGGTGGAGTCGCACCAGCTCGTGATCTCGATCGTGGCGGGCATCCCGATCCGGTTCCTCGAGGCCAAGTTTACCCGGGCCGTGCCCGTCGTGCGCGTAATGCCCAACACGGCGGCCGGGGTGCAGGAGGTCGCGGCGGGGGTTTCGGCCGGAAGCCGCGCCACGGCCGTGCACCGCGACCTCGTGGTCCGGCTCTTCAACGCGATCGGCGAGGCCGCCGAGGTGAGCGAGGACCAGATGGACGCGGTGACGGCGCTGTCGGGAAGCGGGCCCGCCTACGTCTTCCACCTGGTCGAGGCGCTGATCGCGGCCGGCAAGGCGGAGGGGCTGAGCGAGGACACGGCACGGGCGCTCGCGGTCCAGACCGTCTATGGGGCCGCCAAGATGCTCAGTCAGATGGTGGAGGACCCCGGCGCGCTGCGCAAGCAGGTGACGTCGCCGGGGGGGACGACCGAGGCGGCCTTCAAGGTGCTCGAGGAGAAGGGGTGGGCCGGGATCCTGCAGGAGGCGGTGCACGCGGCGCGAGTCCGGTCCGAAGAACTCGCGGAGTCGGTCTGACGGGTACGGGCTAGAACCGCATGATCAGGCGATACACGCTCCCCGCGATGGGCGCGATCTGGGCCGAAGAGGCGAAGTTCGGCCGCTGGCTCGCGGTCGAGCTGGCCGTATGCCGGGAGCAGGCGCGCCGCGGCCGGGTTCCGCGGAAGGACCTGCGGATCATCGAGAAGCGGGCGGGGTTCACGGTGGCCCGGATCGACGCACACGAGAAGCGGACGAACCACGACGTTCTCGCGTTCATCGCCGCGGTCGCGGAGCGGGTGGGTCCGTCGGCGCGGTTCATCCACATGGGGCTCACGTCCTACGACGTCGTGGACACCGGGCTCGGGATCGCGATGCGGGATTCCTCCCTCCTGATCGAGGCCAAACTGCGCCGCTACGCGGGCGTGCTCAAGCGCCTGGCGTCCGAGCATCGCGAGACCGTCGTCACCGCCCGCACCCACGGGGTGCACGCGGAGCCGACGAGCCTCGGACTCAAGTTCGCGCTCCACTACGCGGAGGCGCTCCGGAACCTGGACCGGCTGGCCCGGGCCCGGGAGGCGGTCGCCGTCGGCAAGATCTCGGGGGCGGTGGGGAACTACGCGCACCTGGAGCCGTCGATCGAGGCGGCGGTGCTCAGGCGCCTGAAGCTGTCGGCCGCGCCCGTCTCCACGCAGGTCGTGCAGCGCGACCGGCACGCCGAGTATCTGGCCGTGCTCGCGATCCTGGCGGGCTCGCTCGAGAAGCTGGCCACCGAGATCCGGAACCTCCAGCGGACGGAGGTCCGCGAGCTGGAGGAGTCGTTCGAGGAGGGGCAGAAGGGCTCCTCCGCGATGCCGCACAAGCGGAACCCGATTCTCTGCGAGCGCGTGGCGGGCCTGGCCCGCGTGATGCGCGGGTACGCGGTCGTCGGCTTCGAGAACATGGCGCTGTGGCACGAGCGCGACCTCACCAACTCCTCCGCGGAGCGGATCGCCATTCCCGACGCCTCGATCCTGGCGGACTACATGCTCCATCTCATGCTCAGGGTCCTCGAGCGGCTGACGGTCAACCGGGAGCGGATGCGCCGGAACCTGGACCTTACGGGCGGCCTCATCTACTCCCAGCGGGTCATGCTCGCCCTCGTGCAGGCCGGCATGACCAGGACCGCCGCCTACGACCTCGTCCAGCGTCACGCGATGCGCGCGTGGAAGGAGGGCGGGGATTTCCGCCGGCTCCTGGCGGCGGACCCGGTCGTGAGCCGGCGCCTTCCCGGGGACGCGCTGGACGCGTGCTTCGATCCGCGGTACTATCTGCGGAACGTGAATACCGTATACCGCAGACTCAGGATACCTCTATGAAACGTCAGGGGACCTGGCTCGCCCGCGTCAGCGTCGGGCTCAAGCCCGACATCCTCGACCCGCAGGGAAAGGTCGTGCGCAACGCCCTCGGCGAGCTGGGCTTCCGGTCCGTCCAGGAAGTCCGGGTCGGCAAGCACTTCTGGGTGCGCCTGCGCGGCTCGCTGTCGCGGCAGGCGGCCGAGCGCGAGGTCCGCCGCATGGGGGCCCGCGTGCTGATCAACCCCGTGATCGAGACGTTCACGTTCA
>Ga0315294_10000812_pt1 | contig 33862 bp, 26 predicted proteins | sample YL17G13_40_MG_FD_203626 | JGI IMG/M metagenome (GOLD analysis project Ga0315294, IMG submission 203626) | Sediment microbial communities from Yellowstone Lake, YNP, Wyoming, USA - YL17G13_40 | ecosystem: Environmental > Aquatic > Freshwater > Lake > Sediment | place: USA: Wyoming | collected...
CTGCCATGCCCCAGGTAGCGCCTCTACCGGAAAGCGGGAAAATGGCTCCGATCTTCAGATCTTTGGCGGCAGCCGGGGAGGAAAGAGGAGGGAGGGTGAAAACCCCGACCATCGTGAGAATCGCTAATCCAATCCAAAAAGCTTTGCCGGACTTACTCATCTTGCGCCTCCTATTCTTCCCTTTCGGGATCTAATGTTTGCAGAAGCCAAGCCCTGATTTCGACAATTCCTCGGGCGATGCCGATTCAGGACAATCGAGGGAATTTCACTCGCAATTCCAAGCCGCGGGCCGAGTCGTCGCGGCTGGTCACTGCTTGTTTTCTCCTTTTATGGATGGATCCGGGCTTCAAAAAAATCAGTTAAGGCGCTTCGGGATTCTCCTTCGCACGGACCATTGCGGGAAAGGATGGCTATATATATCTTTCCCCTCAGCCAAAGTCAAATTTTTTCTAGTGATGAGGAATTCAATCTCAGGCCTCGGGATTGCCCAGTACCGTATCGAAAAACTCGTGAAGTTTTACTCTTTGCGGCTCGGGGACGAATTCGATGTTCATCCGCCGTTCGCTGACCTCCCAGTACTTCTGGCGGGTGACCTGCAGCAAGTCGTCCTTCAGCGCGCGAATAAAATCCGGGGAGAGTCCCTGAAAACTTTGCCGGATTCGATCGGCGGCATCTTTCTGCCCCGAATACAGGAAGAAACTGGCCAGAATCGCCTGAGCCTTTTTCACTCCCGGCAAAACCGAACGGGCCTGCGGGTCATATTGCAGGAACCGTTCAAGCAACTCTTCCCGGATGGGAGAATCGCTTTTCCATGCTCTCTTCACCAGCGAGCCGAGGTCATGGGCCGCCGCCTCGACCACGAAGGGCAGATTCTGTTCCCGGGCCGCGGCCCCGTAATAGGAGAAGTAATAGGCGATCTCGGAAACTTCCCGGGGGAATTTCCCCTCCAGCGTTTCGGCAAAGGTCCGGTACTGGTCGAAGATGATGAAGACCGACCGGACGTCGTGCCGGTTGAGGGCCAGACGGATGAAGGTGTTGAAATACTCGATGCTCAGCTCGCGAAGAGCTGGGTTTTCCAGGGAGGCCGGTTCCAGACCGAGCTTCCTCAAGCTTTTGGCGATGGTGCTGGTCAGCTCGGGCATGCGCGGGCAGGCAGCCCTCAAGGCCTCGAAAAATTGATAGTAGAGTTTCATCTCCATCCAGCTGCGGCTGGCCGTCATCTCCTCTATCGCTATCGAGGAAAAGCCCAGGAAAAAATTCTGATCCGCTTCATACCACGAAGGATGGAGGTTTTCTTTCTCTTTCCAGTAGTGACGGGCGATCCGCTCCAGGGTCAGAACCCCCTCGATGGCGGTGTTGCGATCGAACCGGTCCACCGACCGAACGGAGATATTGGCGATGTGCTCCAGGGTCTCCGCGACCCGTTCCCGGTTCACCGCTGCTTTGCTGGCCAGGCGGGCGGCTTCCAAAGCGGCCTTCACGTCCCGTTCCAGGAGGTTGAGCAGGGTCCGGGGGTGCAGGAAGCGAAAGACATAAATCAGGTAGGGCAAAATCAGGAGCAAGGAGACCACGGTTAGGATCAGCATCAACCCCAGCTGAAACCTCGGGACGGCCGTGGCGGTCAGGGAATAGCTCGTCCATAGGCCGCTGATGTTGGCGAAGATGATAAACATGAGAACGGTTACATTCACGGGATTCCGGATGAAGAGCTCCAAAAACTTCAAGGAATACAGATTGGCGGTCAGGGGAACCGCCATGCCGGTGACGATAAAGAGAATACTCATCGCCTGGTTGAGCTTTCCGTTGAGCAAATTTACCAGGCTTCGGGCTTCGGCCGGCGTGAGCCCTGACAGCCGGGGGAGAGAAAGTTCGGTGAAAAGGAGTTCGGCAAGCGTCTGGACCACAAAAATTCCCAAAGCCCCCATGATGAGGAAGAGAATCATGCGTAGAAAGCGAAGCGTATTATCCTTCATGTTTTCCTTTCGCTCTTTTGGCTGGAGAGCAGACTAACATAATTCCTCCGATGCTGCAACCCGAAGCGGCGAAATTCGGAATTCGGAATGTAAAATGCGGAATGAAAAAAAGAAAACCGTATAAGCTCAATTTTTTATCGGTGGCTATTCCGCATTCCGCGTTTGCGATATCCGTTTCCCTTGACATTTTCTTCCGCTTGAAGGATATTCATTCCGGGTTTCACGTTAGCTCTAGGGAAAAAGACAACTCTTCAGTCTTCCGAAAAATTCTCCCAGAAATCCCCCCTGCCCCCCTTTGCAAAGGGGGGTGGGGGGGGATTTCAGCGATGGGTTTTCCAATCGATCATGCTTGGCAGAATTGGTTTTAGGCTGGTTAAGGGCATGGGGAACCTGACCCCATGTTTTCACAAAGGGGACAGACTTCTCCCCTTGTAATTTTATATGATTTTCAAACGGCGAAATGGATACCGTTTCAGTTCGTCCTCTCTTCACCTCGTACCGAATGTAACTCGCACGGAAAGGAATCAACATGGAAACCATCAAAATCATGCCCTGCCTGGACATGAAAGACGGCCGGGTGGTTAAAGGCGTGCACTTCGTGAATTTAAGGGACGCCGGGGACCCGGTAAAGAACGCCGAATTCTACCAGCGCGAGGGGGCGGATGAGCTGGCCATGCTGGACATCGCCGCAACGCTGGAGAATCGGAAGACCCGGCTGGAATGGGTGAAACACGTCTCCTCGGTGATCGACATTCCCCTGACTGTGGGCGGGGGCATCAACAGCCTGGAAGACATCGAACTGGTCCTGAAGGCGGGGGCCGACAAGGTGTCGATGAACAGCGCCATCGTAAAAGACCCGGAACTCCTGGGGAAAGCCGCTCAGAAATTCGGATCGGGAAAAATTACCGCGGCCATCGACGCCCGCAGGAACCCGCAGATGCCCTCCGGTTTCGAGCTGGTGGTTGCCGGAGGCACCAAGCCGGTGGGGAAAGACGCCGTAGCCTGGGCCAGGAAGTGCCAGGAATTGGGAGCCGGGATCATTCTCCCCACCAGCATGGATGGGGACGGCTCCCTGGCGGGCTATGATCTGCCGTTCACCAAAGCAATCTCGGACGCGGTCACCCTGCCCGTGGTTGCATCGGGGGGCGCAGGGAAACTGGAACATTTTTATGAAGGAGTGGTCAAGGGAGGGGCCAAAATCCTGCTGGCCGCGTCCGTCTTCCACTTCCGAACCTTCCGGATCCGGGAGGTGAAAGAATATTTAAGGAATAAAGGTTTGAAAGTAAATCTTTAAACGTATTCTTCAGGGGCGGGTTTGAAACCCGCCCCTACATTGTTCGGACAAAAATCGGGGTTTAAAGCTTCTGGATCAAAGCCCTTCGGTTCAGCTTCCCGCTTGCGAACAAGGGCATCTTTTCAATAAACCGGATCTTTCTCAATTTTTTGTACGGGGCAACCTGCCCGTTGACGAACTCCATCAATTCCTCAGATGGATACCACGGCCGATTCTTGATTTCTGCCAAATCGGTAATCATTCAATCGGCTCCTATTTCCGGGCACGTAACTCCCTTTTCAGTACCTTTCCCGTCGCACTGCGGGGCAGGGCGGGGATGAATTCCACAAACTTCGGCCGCTTGAACCTGGCCAGATTTTCCAAACAAACTTCGATAATTTCTTCTACCGTCGCTTTTTTACCCGGCTCAAGGACCACAAAGGCCTTGACCGCCTCTCCCCATTTCGGATCGGGCACCCCAATAACCGCGGCTTCCCTGATCTTGGGGTTGGTCAACAGCACCGCCTCGATTTCCGCAGAATAAATGTTCTCTCCCCCGCTGATGATCATGTCCTTCTTACGATCTACCACATACACGAACCCCTCTTCATCGCGCCGCACCAGATCGCCGCTGTGGAACCAACCTCCCTCAAAGGCCTTTTTTGTCTCTTCCGGGTTCTGGTAATATCCCTTGAACATACCGGGTCCTCGGTATACGATCTCGCCCACTTCGTTAACCGCCACGTCCTCCATATGGTCATCCACCACCCGGACTTCCACATTAAAAAAAGGCAGGCCCACCGATCCCTCCTTGCACAGGGCATCCTGGTGTTTCATGAAAACCGTGGTGGCCGTCATTTCGGTCTGTCCGAAGGCTTCATACAATCCGGCATTGGGGAATGATTCCAGGATGCGTTCCTTGAGGGCGTTGGGCGTGATATCCGCGCCATAGGCGGCCGTCCGCAGAGAACTGACATCGTATTTCTTGAAGTCGGGATGATTCAATACCAAAAGCCACATGGCGGGAACAAGAAATAGATAGGTAACCCTCTCCGCTTCAATGGCCTTTAATAACTGCACCGGATCAAAATCCTCAATGACCATGGGTGTCAAGGTGACCATATTCTTGATGACGCTTAAAATACCTGCGATGTGAAAAAAGGGGGTTATGGACATTACTTTCTGGGCGATAAAGGGAAGATCCGGTCTTCGAGGAAGCGAGAAAGAGGTTTCCTGGCAGGTGGTCATGGCGTTGATGATCAGATTTTTATGGGTCAATACTGCACCTTTGGGTTTTCCCGTTGTTCCTGCCGTGTAAATAATGAAGGCCTCATCGTCGTCTTGAAGCCGGACCTCCGGCCGAATCGGATGGCCTGTTGACAGGACATCTTCATAATTCTTATAAACCCCGTCCCCCCCCTTATCAATTATGATGTACTCTCTTACGGACGGGAGGTCTCCCTTAATTTTTTCGATCGTCCCGATGAAGTTTTCCCGAAAGAAAAGGGTCTTTACCCAGGCATTATTCAAGATATAGGCTATTTCTGGGGGAGACAGCCGGATATTTACGGGGACGTTGACCGCCCCAATTTTTGCGGCGGCAAAAAAAATCTCCAGCATTTCCTTGCCGTTTTGCATGAGTAAGCCAACATTGTCTCCCTTCTTTATCCCTTTTAAAAGAAGGGTATTGGCCAACCGGTTGACCCGTTCGTCCAGTTCCCGGTAGCGTATCCTTCTATCTCTGAAGATGACCCCCTCCAGGTCAGGACATTTTCGGGCATTACGGGCCAGCATTTCTCCCAAAAGTAATTGTCTTGACATCTCTGCTTCAAACCCAAGAAATTCAGTGTTCTCCATTTTAGCCGACCCTCTTCATTCGGATGGGTGCAGAAACTTGCTCAGGATCTCGCACCCGCAAACCATCCGGGCATCCCCCTTGATTTTTTACGCGCCCAGATAAGCTTTCTTTACCTGTTCGTCCTGCATCAGGTCCAGGCTGGGCCCCTCTCGAAAGATACGGCCTATTTCCAAAACGTACCCGCGCCGGGCAACCTCCAGGGCCATACGGGCATTTTGCTCAACCAGCAGGATGGTCCCCCCTTGGTCGCTGATTTCCTTGATGTTACGGGCGATTTCGCCGACCATCAAAGGACTCAGACCCAAGGTCGGCTCGTCGAAAAGGTACAAGGCCGGGTTGCTCATCATGGCCCGCCCGATGGCCAACATCTGCCGTTCCCCTCCGCTCAGTTGCCCCCCCAATTGGTTTCCCCTGTCTTTCAATATGGGGAAAAGATGGTAAACCTTTTCGAATCTCTCTTTCAGGTCTTGCCTGTCTGGCTGAGCTACGGTTCCCATTTCCAGGTTCTCCGTAACCGTCATCTTCCCGAAGATGCCCCCCCTCTCCGGAACATGGGATATCCCCTGTTGGGCAATTTCCTCTGGCTTTAGGCCCCTGATCGATTTTTCCTTAAAGAAGATCTTTCCCGCAGTCCAAGGGATCAAGCCGGAAATCGCCTTCAGCACCGTGGTCTTCCCGGCCCCGTTGGCTCCAATCAGGGCCACGATTTCACCAGCCCCGACAGACAACGAAACTCCGTGCAGAGCCTGGGATTTACCGTAAAAAACATCAATTTGTTTTAAGAGGATCAATTTTGCTTATACCCCAGATAGGCTTCGATGACCTTTGGATCCCGGGCAACCTCCTCCGGGATCCCTTCGATGAGTTTCCGGCCGTAATTCATGACCAGGATCCGATCGCAGATCTTCATCATGACCTTCATGTTGTGTTCGATGATAAAAAGCGTTACCCCCTCCTTTCGGACCGCAGCGATCAATTCGATCATTTCCTGTATTTCGCTGGCGTTCATCCCCGCCACCGGCTCGTCCAACAAAATCAGTTTCGGGTTTGTGGCCAGGGCCGTAACCAGCATTAATCGCTTTTGCTGGGCCCAAGTCAGGCTTGATGCCGGTTGTTCCCCGAAGTCTGTAAGATTCGAAAATTCCAGCAATTTTTTCACTTTCTTCTGGCTCTGAACCTCCTCTTTCCGGCTGAATGGGGTGTGGAGGAAGGCCCCCCATATTGAGGTCGACGTCCGGCAGTGAAGGCCGGTCATTACATGTTCCACCACCGGTGTTTGGGGAAAAATCGTGGCCGCCTGGTAGGCCCGCACGAGCCCCCTCGCCGTAATCTGATGGGTTTTCAACCGGGTGATATCCGTTTCGGCAAAGCGTATCTTCCCCTCGCTGAGCGGAACCGTACCGGTGATGGCATTGAACACCGTGGTCTTCCCCGCTCCATTGGGGCCGATGAGCCCAAATATCTCTTCTGAATGAATCTGGAACCCAAGATCAGAGACCGCCAACAAGCGGCCGAAAGAAACGGATAATTTCTCCACCGTCAAGAGAGAGGCTTGATTTTCAAGGCTCAGGGAATCCATTGGGCTATCCTCGGATGAAGAGACCGCAGCTTACCCGCAATCCCCATGGGCATGAAAATGATCACCACCAGAAGGATAAAACCGAAAAACAAGGGTCGATAAACCTGCGCCGCCTCCAGAAATTCGGGAAGAAACCAGAGCAACAAGGGCCCCACGATCTCTCCCGTAATCGTCCGCGCTCCGCCGATAACGATCATGACCAGGAGATGGAAAGACATGTGCCCTCCGGCAATGGCCGGTTCGATGGAACCCATATAGCTGGCATATAGCCCCCCGGCAACGCCTGCCATCGTGCTGGCCAGGACATAGGCGATAAGCTTGTAACGCAGGATATCCACCCCCAGGGCTTCGGCCAGATCCGCATTCTCCCGGATGGATTGGAAGGCCCGGCCTGGCCGCGAATGGGTGATTTGGCGGATGAAAAAAAGGGCCAGAAAAACAAAAAGCAAAACCAGATAATAATAGGTTCGCTTGGAGGAAAAATCTATGGTCCAGCCCAGGAATTGAATCACCGGAGGAAGCGGAATCCCCGACAAACTAACCCCCCCGGTCAGGCTATCCCAGTTATGGATGACGATGGTCACCATGAGCCCCAGGGCCAGCGTTCCCAGGGCGAAGTAAGGCCCCTTGATCCGGAGCATGGGCCAGCCCAAAACCGCCGCCGCAAGACAGGTAAAAAGGCCTCCCAAAAGCAGGGCCGGCAAAAAGGGAAATCCCAACTTGGTCTGAAGAATCCCGCAGGCATAGGCCCCAATCCCGAAGAAGGCCGCATGCCCCAAAGACACCAGCCCGGTGTACCCATAAATCAGGTCCAGGCTGGCAACGAGGATAATATAAATCCCCACCAGGGTTAACATGTACAACCAGTAATTCGACCGAATCACCAGCGGCATCAGGAGAGCCAGGAGCCCGAGGAAAAGATAGATCAGTATTCGCATCCCTTCTTCCTTTGATTTACCTGAACGTTTCCAAAGTCAAGCGGTGGCTTGGTTGAAATCATATTTTCGGCCGGTGTATATACCCTCCTCAGGTCAACGACGGTATAATCCCTGGGGCATCAAGATCAGAACCCCTAAAAAAAGGCCGAAGGAAAAAAGATCCTTGTACATGGAGCTGATGTAGGCGGCGCCGAAATTCTCCCCCAGCCCCAATATAAATCCCCCCACAATGGCCCCGGTAACGCTGCCCAATCCTCCCAGGGCGACGACGATGAAAGACTTGATGATCGGCGTCAATCCCATGCTCGCACCCACCAGGGCCGTCGGGGCCACCAGCGCCCCTCCAATGCCGGTCAGGGCGTAACCGATAAAAAAAGTCAGGGCGGATATGCGGCGCGTATTGACCCCCATCAACTGGGCTACCTCTCTGTTTTCCGAGAAGGCCCGTATCTTTTTGCCCGTCAGGGTCCGGAAGATCAGGAGAAAGGTCCCCAAGGCAAAGAGGAGACAGACGATAAAAAGAATGAGCCGCTGAAAAGTGAGGGAGACCGGGCCCAAGGCGATGGTCATGTCGTTGTAAGGGGAGTTGATGTTCCTCCATTCCGATCCGAACCAGACATTCCAGCCCCCTTCCAAAATGGAATAAAGACCCAAGGCCGCAATAAAGCCCGCTGCATGAGGGGCTTTTTCAAGCGGCCCAAAAACAATCCTTTCGCTGAATATTCCCAGAAGCCCGGCCAGGATGATAATTGGAAAAAGACTGAACAGATAGTACTCCGGTCCCAGCCACTGAATGATATAGAATGAAATAAACGCCCCCAGGGCATAGATGGCGCCCAGAGAGAAATCGGGAATCGTGAGAATGCCATAGAGCAGGGTCATGGACAAGGCCAAAAGGCCATAGGTGCTGCCGGCAATCAAACCATTGACTGTATATTGCAGGAATTCAGCCATGGAAAAAGGCTCCCCCTATGTTTTTGATAAACCCAGCCATTCCCTTCGGTCTTTCAACCTTGAACCCGGTTATCGTTTACGACCGCTATTCAGGCATTCGCCGGCAATAACCTATTTGCCTGAATCTAACACTGAAATTGGAAATCCTAATCCATGGGGACCACGATTCCTTTCCGGTATCTCCCGATCTTGGCGGTCATGACCCCTTCCCCCTCTTCCGTAAAGGTTTTTAAACCGGTAGAGTCATATTTCTCCTCGAGTGGGACCACCAATGAGACGGCCTGCCGGATCTTTAAGGCCTCGGTGGTTGTACCGGCCTTTTGCATAGCCCGCACGATGATGTGGACACTTGCGTAGCAATTCACGCCAAATCCGGCTATCGGTTCCTTATACCCCATGGCCGGATACAATTGGGTCCTATAACGGGCCACCCCGGGCGGCATGGGCCTTGAATTCGTAAACTCGATTCGTCTTAAATAACCTTCGATCAAATCCGGGCCGGTAAGTTTCTCCCCCGTAGCCCCGAAGCCCGTGGAAACGGCAAACGGCGTCTTGATCCCCAGCTCATGGGCCTGCTTGATGACCCCGGCCGAGGCCTCATCATAGGCTGTGACCATGATCACGTCCGGTTTGGCGGCTTTGATCTTGGTCAGTTGTCCCCGAAAATCGGTCTGGGTTCGCCCGTCCAACCACTCATTCGCCACCATCTTGACCCCGAGCTTTTCGAAGGCTTGCTGGTAGGCTTTGACCGAGGTCTTCCCGTAATCCCCCACATCGGAGATCATGGCATAGCTCTTGGCCTTTAAAAGCCTGACGGTCTCCTTAGCCAGGCCTAGGGCGTCTTCATTAATGGTCTGTTGATGGCGCAGGACCAGCTTGTTCCCCCGCTTGGTGGCATCGGGAATCTTGAAAAAACCGATCAGCAGGATACCCATCTTCTCATTTCTTTCCAGCATGGCCATGAGGGAACCGCTGATGTTTTGATTAATAACCGGAACCTCGTATTTGTCCTTCAACCGCTGCATCCCGGCTACGGCCTTGGCGGCGACCCCTTCATCATCATAGGTCTGGATGCTCACTTTATACTTCTTCCCGGCCACCACCACGCCTCCTTCGTCGTTGATTTCCTTGGCGGCGATCATGTTTCCATGGAGGGAGTCAATGCCGATGGCGGCCGCCGGCCCGGTCAACGGACCGGTGAACCCAATATGGATGATGTCTTCACCTGCAGCCGGACCTTGAAAAATGAAAAAAACGGCCAACAAGCAAAAAATAACTCCGGGTCCTTTCGTGCTTTTCATCTTTCCCTTCCTCCTTTTTGGGGTCATTGGGAACGGTCTAGCAAGTTGAGCTTGTTCAGAAGAGTTTCTGCTCCCCTAACCATGCCATCGATGACTTCTTTGACCGTAAGTTCTTTTTTTATTAAACCAACTCCCTGACCACAGGTCATGGTCCCCTCATCTATTTCCCCGAGCATCAAGGCTTTCTTCCCCCGCTGGCCGCTGATCATGGGCATAAGTTCCTCCAAAGATGCCCCGCGACCCTCCATATTTAAAACCTCTTCCGCGGTTCTATTTTTCAAGACCCGGGTCTGGTTTTTAATGGAACGCTGGATCAAAACCGTGTCGCATTCCGTGGCCTTTATTAAGGCCTGCTTGAAATTTGGATGGGCAACAGACTCCTGGGTGGCCATAAATACAGTACCCATAAGAACCGCTTCCGCCCCCAGGGCAAATGCAGCGATTAGCTGGCGGTGGTCGGTTGTCCCGCCGGCTGCGATTACCGGGATGGTGACTGCATCCACCATTCTCGGGACGAGATTCCACAGCGAGACATCGTCCATTAAAGGATGTCCGGCCCCCTCAAAACCCACGGCAATGACCGCATCGCAGCCTATCTTCTCAGCATTTTTGGCGTGCTTTACCGATCCCACCTTATGCATGACCTTGACATTTGCTTTCTTAAGAATATGTACATACTTTTCAGGCCTGCCGGCGGTTGTTTCCACGACGGGGACCCTTTCCTCTACGACTACCTGAACAAAGCCATCATTGGGCAGTTGCCTCATTGCCGGCAGCAATGTGATATTGACCCCGAATGGCTTGTCAGTGAGTTTCCTTGTCCTGCGTATCTCATTCCGCAGTTCCTCCGGTGTAGGAAAGGTCACTGACCCAATGATGCCCAAGCCTCCGGCATTAGAGACCGCCGCAACTAATTCAGCCAGGCCGAGCCAAGCCATTCCTCCTTGGATAATTGGATACTGAATGCCCAGCATCTCTGTAATTCTGGTCTTGAGCACGTTTTTCCTCCCGAAGGTAGTTCCATAACAGGCCTGGAAAATGAAAGGCGAATGTCGTTTAGGAAGTTCTTAAAGGGGGGCTTTCGAATTCTTTTCAATAACATTACGATTGATAAAAAAGGTAGTGATCCTGGGTTTTAACTGTTGTTTTTGGTACCTCTAGCCACCCAACTGCCTCCTTTGAAACGATAGATGGGCAGGGTGAACTCCACCCACAGAAGACATTTGTAACATAATTTTTAAAGGTATTTCAAAAAAAGATTAGCTCAAGCTTCGCATTTCGGATTTCTCCGCCAATTACCATCTTTTACTTCAAAAGCCTCTTTATCTCCTCCGAAGTCAGAATCGCTTCGATCAATTTATCCGTGGCGTCGATGATCGCGGCGGTCGTGGGCTTGGCCGGGTTGGTGCCGAGTTCTTCCAGCGTCCGCGTATACGATCCCGGAACCTCCCCTAATCCGGTGATGGATCTCTGCCCGATCACCTTTCCTTCGGGGCTATACACCAGGATTCTATATTGAATCTTCGTGGACCAGGGCTGGACGACGATCGCCGGAACCTTGAACTCAAACCCTTCGATCTTCGGTTCCACCACCGCCCGGAGAGGAACAGGTTGCGCTTGGGAGAAGGGAGGCTTTTGTCCCACCACCACCACTTTTTCGAAGATCTGGCTCAACCCCACTTCGAACATGCCTGCGCTTTCACTCCCCAGGTTCCAGAAGTCGTAGGTGGTCCCCAGGGTCTTGGTCGAATCCGTGACCCGGTAATTCTTGAACTCCTCAGTCAAATAGAGCCCGATGTGCACCGGCATTTTGTCCGGATACGTCTTCTCGATTAAGGCGGGAGTGACGGTCACCCGGACGTTCATGCCAGGCCCCAGGCATCCGGCGAGAAAAAAGGCCAAGGTTGAGGTCAAGGTTAAGGCGAAAAAAATGGTCGTTCTCTTCTTCATTATTTTCTTTCCTTTCGAATTTGCCGGCGGTCGGTCTTCATTATTCCGCCTTTTAAAATATCCCATCCATCTCAGGTAGTTAATTTCCGGTATATCTTGGGAAGCTCCCGCGGCAGGGCCTTGGTCTCTTCGATGATCAGGTACCGGGAGGGGGGCATCATTTTACGCAGGTAATCATGCCCCGCCCGGTCCACGGTGATGCAGAAGGTATGGATCTGCTTGCGGGCCGCCTCCTCCAGGGCGGTCATGGTGTCCTGGAGGGCATATTCCTTGTCGGAACGGTCATCCCCGTAATCATAATCCTGCGGGTACCCGTCGCTGATCAGGATCAAATTTTTGATCTTGGACTCCCGGCCGGCCATCTTTTCCACCGCGTGGCGGATGGCCGTCCCCATGCGGGTGGAGCGCTGGGGTTTGATCTTCTCGATCCGCCCTTTCACCCGGTCCCCGTACTCCTCCTGGAAATCTTTGATGGCGTAAAAATCCACCTCTCTCCGCCCGTATCCGGAAAACCCGTAAATGGCGTATTCGTCCCCGATCTCCTTCAGGGCTTCGGCCATCACCACCAGGGCTTCTTTTTCAATGTCGATAATCTTCTTCTCCTTCTCGGAAGAAGGGAATTCCGGTTTCCGGTCTTTCCCGTTCACCCATTCATCCGTGGAGGCGCTCATATCCAGGAGAAAGAGGGTGGAGAAGTCACGGTCCTTCCGGTTTTTTTCGATGTAAATCTTCTCCGAGGGGGATTGGCCGGCCTTCCGGTCGATGAAGGCTTCGATGGCCGCGTTAAGGTCGATCTCTTCTCCCCGTTCCAGGTTGGGAATCTTTTTAAACCGCTCCGGCTTGAGCATCTGGAACTGCCGGCGGACCTCATCCACCAGGTCGGAATAGGATTCCAAAGTCTGGTCGACGAAACCGGTGGAACCGGTTTCCACATCCTTCTCCTTCAAACGGCACCACCTCACCCGGTAGTCCGCGATCTGGCAGTCCCATTCATCGTAATAGTGATGATTCTCACCCGTTTCCTCGATCGCCTCATCCAGGAGAGAACGCATCTCCCTCTTGAGCTTTTCTTTTGCCCGGTGGTTGGCCTCTTGCATGCCGATCGGCTTTTTCATTCCTTTCAAATCCGTTATGAAGAGCCCCTGGAATTCATCTTCATCCATTCCCTCGGACACTTCCAGCTCCATTCCGCTTTCCAGGAGGGCCTTCAATACCTCGGGAGACAGGGGAATCCCCATCTCCATCTGATTGAGCAGATTCTGGACTTCCCGGAGGCGAAGCTTCGTCTGCACCAGCTCGGGCCTAAGCTCCCCCCAGTGGGGAAGCGGCACGAGATTCTGGTAGGGCTCCTCTCCCGGAACGAAGCGGGAAGCCGCATCCACCCCTCCCATGGGAGAAAGCGGGAGATTTAACGCCGGTAGCCCCTCCGCCTCCCATCCGGAGGCCGGCTTCATATTGGGAACCTGGCATATCCTCCGGTATAGAAGGACCGTGGCCCGGGCGGAATTCTTGACGGCCCCCCCCGGGCGGGTAAGAGCAATCAGGTAGGGAGTTAGATCATCTCCCTGGGAAAGAAGCGCCAGGAAGGAAGGTCTCATGGGCTCTCTGAGGAGCGCCCAACGGAGGATGGATTCCAGGAATGCCTGCTGCAGCGGAAGCGAGGAGATGGCCGGTCGGGCCTTCATGGCCAGGGGGAGGAAAAAGCCCATCTCTTTCTTCAACCCCCGGTACTCCCGCTGAAGGCAGTGATCCACCCTTGCTCCTTCGAAGACATGAAAAAGATCCCGGGCCAGCTCCTTCCGCGGGAAGAGATGGAAAAAAGCCTCCAGGGGAGAAATTTCCTTCCCCTTGTCCGAAATTCCCCGGAGGCAGACTTCCATGAACTCCGGAGGGAAAAGGTCCTGCACGGTGGAGAGACGGAATTTGAAGGTCCCGAATTCCACGTAACCGGCCTGATGGGCGGTGGCCAGTTTGAAAGCCAGAGAGTTTATTTCCCGGGTGGGAAAGTCCTTCACCATCCCGGGCAAATAGATCGTCTCCCCATCGGTGCAGGGAAGAGGTCCGGACGGATTTTGAATTCCGTTTCTTAATTCCTGAAGAGGCCGCAAGCCCAGGCTCCGGCCCGTGAGAGCCTGGGCGAAAAGCTTCATCGGGCGGGAGACTTCTTCCAGGGACACGGAGAATGGTTCTTCCGCGGCCCGATCCTGGGATCGCCTGGATTCCAGGGCGAAATAGGCCATGGCCGCGGGAATACTTTGAGGAATGAGGGTAAGTCCTTCTTCGAACCAGGAGGAGAAGCGATCCCTTGAGATTTCTTTGCTGATCTTGGGAAGGTTGACAAAGAATTTGAACGAAATCGACGGGTCCAGGCCGGCCAGTTCCAACCCTTGAGAGAGAAGAAAGGAGCTTTCTTCCTCAGTGAGGGTCGCCAGGATCTCCCGGCTCCTCTCTAGAAAATCGATGAGCGTCTCGCGGGAGTGATCGGCCAGAATCAAAGCCCATCGGATCAACAACGGGCGGATGGCCGGGGAGAGGGAACTCAGAATGGTTGGGCCGATTCGCAAAAAGGATAGCGCCAGTTTGCTGGATCTTTCGGCTACCACCCATCCGATCTTTAAGAGCTCTTCCCTCTCCTTTCTATCCAGGCCGGGAAGAGCCTCCAGCGCGCCCGCCAGGGAGGACTCGATCTTATCCAGGTCCCAGCGGCTCCGCCGCCTCAGCTCCCGAGCAAACTCATTCCAAGAATATGCTTCGGCTTCGTTCATTTTTATTTTTTAGCCACAGAGGACACAGAGGTCACAGAGAATAGATTCAGGAAAAAAATCGAATTAAAATATTTCTCTGTGTTCTCTGTGATCTCTGTGATCTCTGTGGCTAATTGTTCTTTTACGCAAAAATCGCGCGGATGACTTCCACGATTCCCCTTCCCACGTCAAAGTCGTCGGTCACCGCCCGGGCCACGGCCACTTCGCAGGCCCTCCGGGGAGCGACCCCCTGAACCATGAGCTGGCCGGCGTAGATCAGGAGCCTCGTGGATACTCCTTCTTCCAGGCCGTGTTCCTTGAGGTTGCGCACTTTTCCCGCTAGTTTGGCCAGGGAAGCGGCCGACTCGAAGTTGACCCCGCTCTCGTGGGCGATGATCTTGGCCTCCACTTCTGCGGGGGGATAATCAAAATCGATGGCCACAAACCTCTGCCGGGTGCTGTGTTTCAAGTTTTTCAGGACGCTCTGGTAGCCGGGGTTGTAAGAAATCACCAGGAGAAAATTCTCGTGGGCCTCCAGGATCTGCCCCCTCTTCTCCACCGGCAGGATCCGCCGATGGTCGGCCAGGGGATGGATGAGCACCGTGGTATCTTTGCGGGCTTCCACGATCTCATCCAGGTAGCATATGGCCCCGTTCTTCACCGCCCGGGCCAGCGGCCCATCGATCCAGAAGGTCTCCTCTCCTTTTAGGAGGTATCGGCCGACCAAGTCTGACCCGGTCAGGTCTTCATGGCAGGCCACGGTAATCAAAGGAAGCGGGGTCCCCATTTCTTTGCCCAGCCGGAAGGTCATGTACTCCACAAACCGGGTCTTCCCGCATCCCGTCGGCCCTTTGAGTAAGACCGGAAGTCGGACCTTGTAGGCCGAGGCGAAGATATCCTCTTCATCCCGGATGGGAAGGTAATAAGGCTCCTCCTGGATGAAATATTCCTCAAATGGCTTTTCCATTTTTTTCTCCATGGGCTCAGCTTAGCAAAACCATGGAAGGGATGGCAAGGGAATTGACAAAAGCAAATGCGGAATGGCGAATTCGGAATGCGGAATTTGCAGAACCTGCTCCAGTGATGGTGTGCTGAGGTTAAATGCAGCTTCGAGTAAGGAAATCCTCCTGGTTCGTATCCTTCCTGAATATTTACGCTCCCTCAATTCCCCGCCCCATCACATGGAGTAATCTGCCAAGAGCATCGAGCCGCAGGCAAGAGTTGACTTTCCTTTTCAGATTTTATACAATCCCCTAGGTATTTCAAAGAGGAAATTCGTTATCCATTAGAGAATTAAAGAAGCAGATCATGGTGTAAAAGGGGCCTTGATTCGGGTGCAAAAGAATGCCGACCGTATTCTGGAAAGGACCCTATCGTTTCTTTTTCTATGCCGGTGACAGGAATGAACCGGCACACATCCATGTTGAACATGAGAATCGGGTTGCAAAGTTCTGGTTGGATCCGGTGAGGCTTCAAAACAGCGGCGGCTTTAACCGAAAGGAAATTGGCCGGCTCTACAGGCTTGTCGAGGAAAACCAAGAGCAATTATTGGGGGGATGGCATGAATACTTTAACGATTGAGGTGAAGGCCGCAATCCAGCATGTTGAGGTTACCGAGGATAGCCTCGTGGTCGACCTCACCGACGGGCGGACGGTCTCCGTTCCCACTACCTGGTATCCAAGATTAATGCATGGGACAGCGGAGGAACGCGGCCATTGGCGGCTCATCGGCAATGGGGAAGGCATCCATTGGCCTGACCTGGATGAAGATATCAGCGCGGAGAATATTCTCTTTGGAAGGCCTTCAGGGGAAAGCCAGCAATCCTTTAAGAGATGGCTTGAGGGACGGAAAGAGAAGAGCAAATAAAGGAAATCCTCGGAATCCGTATCAATCTTGAATATTTTTTATTCAATTCTCCAACCAATGACATGGCGTAATATTCCAGAGCATTGAATCTTGGCTGCCCCGGCAGAATCCCTCTTCAGACAATTCAGCCGCATTTATCAAATTGAATTAAGAACGAATGCCCCCAATTATTTATTATAAGTCGCCCCTCTTGATCAAAGGCGGAGTGCCTCACCACAGCAGAACTTCAACTTTTCGCCAGACCGACAAGGGCACTGGTCATATGGGCCGATCCCTGCACGCCGGCAGTCATCATAGAGGATTTTCCGACTTACTTCCCTCCACCGGACGGTGGCATCTTCGGCGTATCGTTTGTCATTCCAGATCGCGGGCGGAGGAGACCCACTGCCTGCCCTAGCGACAAGCAGACTCACGAACTGGTCGCGAGCTGCTTGGAGAGCTGCAACTGGAATGGCAGACCTGAGAGCACTGTTAACAGCGACGTTAACTTCCGCGCCTTCGCTCGCCGCGAGCCGCGATAGGACCTCGTGGCGTAGCGAATCTCCATGCTGGGTATCTCGGAAGGCGAGCACCGCATCAAGGATAGATGGATCTTGAATCACTAGCTGGCCCAATTCGGCGGCAAACCGTCCACAGACGACATAGCTGGCTGTATCGTCTGTCCATTCGCTGCCGGAAGCCGAAGCGAATGCCGGCCCCGCCAGTTTCGACATCCCGAAGTCGAGCTTTGCAGAACCGATTCGAAGAATCCTGCAAGCCGCACCGATCTTTAAAACATTCGCGAGTCGAAGCACTGGGAAGACCTGCCATCGGCCAAGTGAGTTTGAGGGTGTTCCCCCACTTATCCCGAGCAGTTCTCTAATTGAGGGCCGCAGCAAGAGACTCCGGACAATATGGGGGATGCTCCCTTCCTCGGAGTGCGATATCTCACGGATCTTCGTTTCAAGTTCGGAGAAGAGCTGTTCGGCGGCCTCCTCCTTCCCGGGTGCCGGATTCAGCTGTTTGCGAATAGCTTGCCCAACCGTGAACCTAGTGAAATCAGGATTGTGGAGTACGACTGATCCCAGGTCACCAGACGCAATCGAGGCTGCACTTGGGAAGATCACCACTTCTGTATGCGACCAATTTACGAAAGTCAAGATGTCTTCGCGTACTAACCCCCAGAATCGACTCGAGCCGAGCAAGGTGTGGAGGCGCCCGAGCGCCTGAACGGGTGCAACTACCTGATCGAAGCAAAGTAGACCCACAATCAGATCATGCATGGCTGTCGATCGATTGTCGGGTAGCTCTTCGTTGGTGAAACCAGTACCAACTATAAGTTGCCGCTCACCACCTGCCTTATCTGTGATTGTTACCGTCTCCGAGGTGCTCCATGTACCAGGAGGAAATAGGTGAAACAAGAGATGAGCACTACGGATTCTGGGCACCGCATCTTGGTCCTGGGCGGCTAATGCGGAAGGCGTCGCATATTCTTGTTTTCGGAGGAAACCTATCTCTTCGACGACGGTTATTATAGAGCGATGATCCCTATGAGGTTCGGGCTTGTAGCGAACAACCCGTACGTTTGAAGGCAGTGCAGCAGGTTCATGGGGCAGAATCGAAAAATGAGGACCGTCCCCGAACATCTCTGCAACATTGCGGTTCTTTTGAAGGATAGAAAGGACATGATCGTCTTGGAGGCTGTAACCAAGAAAGATGACCGAAGCAGTTGAGAGTATTCGTTCGAGCAGAAGGAGGTACTTTGTGTCGGCAACAAGCTGATTGTAATCCTCACTCGTGAAGACTATTGACCGAAGGTCGCTTATCGAGCCATGGAGCTTGCAAATGAAGGATTCACCACGCCCTAGAAGAATCACGGCTCTTTCGAGATCGGTCCGCCCGACCGTAGTGGCTGCTGGAAAGTTCTTCTCTAACAGTTCATCTACGTTTGTCGTCAACACGAAGAGCGGTGAAATAGCCCCAAGCGCGTCGGCGAAACGACGATATACTGGGGTCGGCAAGCGGGGGGCAAAATTGGCGGAAAGCAGCTGATAAAAACGTTGGTTGTTGGTGGTTCTGCAAACCTGAAACAGCTCAGGGAATTGCTTTGCTTGTAGTAAATCAAGTCCTCGAACTGCGTCATAATGAGGTTCATAGCGGATGAAGTCTGAGTGGAATTTCTCCGCTAATTCTGGCCAACGCGGGTACCCACACCATGAACTAGCACCGGCCCCAACCCAGATGACAATCTGCTTACCACCGCGTCGGACTTCATCGAAGAGAAGTCGGATTGACCGAACAGTAGCTATGTCAGTCGAATCGATCACTGGCTAAGACCTGATTGGTGATGCGAGGTACGATGGCTTTGAGCGCTCCATGCCCTTTATGATTCCTGCCTAATCCCCCTTTTTGATCTGTGTAAAATCTGCTCGCTGAACTTTCATAATTTCTGATAACCATAGTAAATCTACACCTTTCTGCAAAGCCTGTCAATTTTTGCTTCAGTATTTGCTTCAGGAATTGGAGTCTTGGATTTCCTATGCCGGTCAAATCACAATCAGATAGGATATTGTAGGTGCGGCCCTATGTCGCCCCCCACGCGATAGGAAACCACCCAAGGGTTGCCCCTACAATTTGTTACCTTTTTGCACACGATTTCATTCCTAAGCGCATAGGCTTTTTGCACGACATTGCGCAGGAAAAGTGGCCCCTGCGGGGCATCCCCGACGCATTTGTAGAGGCAGGACGCATCGTGCCCCTACGGCCTCGATGAAGGTTATTCCCTTCTTACCAACATATTGGTATTAGTGAGGCACTAAGCGCCTAATCCCTCTTCGGCTATTTTCCGGAGAGGTTTACGGTTCTTGATCTGTTCTGGATCATTTGGTATAGAGATTAAAAATCATGGAGGAAAAGGGAATGAAAAAAGAGATTATCGTCTCGGAGAAATTGAGCAGGCCCCTGGGGATTTATTCGCAGGCGGTAAAAGCAGAAGGAAACCGGCTTGTCTTCATCTCCGGCATGACCGCCAGGGACAAAGACGGGAACATCGTGGGAAAGGGAGACATGAAAGCTCAGACCCGCCAGGTTCTGGAGAACATCAAGGCCGTCCTGGAAAAGGCCGGAGCCACCTTCGATCAAATCGTCAAGGTAACGGTCTTTATCACCGACATGAGCCGCTTCAAGGAGATCCACGAGGTGCGGGCCCAGTATTTCAAGAAGGATTACCCCGCCAGCTCCATGGTCCAGGTGAACGGTTTGGTATCCCCGGATATGCTTATTGAGATCGAGGCGATTGCGGTACTCGATTAAAAGAGCGTTAATCGTTATTCGTTACTCGATCTTTTTTTCTTCCTGCCTAATAACGAATAACCAGTAACTAAGAACGAGTAACACGGGGGGGCTGGCTCAGGGGGGAGGACTGCGTCAAAATCGCCAACTCCTGGCTGGCCTTCTTCAGGTAGCCGTCGGCCCCGCACTGTTGGAAGATCTCCATGGCCCGGATCAGGTCTTCCCTGGCCCTGGCCGGGGTTTCCATCCGGTTCCAGATTCGGGCGGAGAGAAGGTGGTCCCTTCCCAGCAGAAGCTGCATTCCATTCTGCCGGTTTATCTCGATGGCCCGATCCGTCCATTCCCGGGCCTGGGGAAGCAATTGCTCGTTGAGGTGGGATAAGATCTCCCCGATATACTGGGCAATCCACCCGGCAAACCCTTTATGTTTATTCTGCCCGAAAGATTTCAGGACCTCAGGCAGGCTGATGTCCGAATCCCCGTTCAGGACCCTGGCGCGGGTGATGGCCACCTTGATCAGGGCCAGCCAGGAAGGCCCGAACCTCTTCTTCTCCAAAAAAGAAAATGCCTTATGGTAGGCTTCAATCGATTTTTCATACCTTCCCAGGTCAAAATACATGTCCCCCAAAAAAGCCGAAGCCCAGGAGCCCCAGGTAAAATGGGTGGTTTTTTCACAGAAGCCGATTCCCCTCAGCAGGTGATCCTCGGCTTCCTCAAAAAAGCCCCGGTAATAGCTGGTCGTCCCGTAACAGGAATGGGCCATTCCTTTGATGTAAATATCCCCGCTCTCCTCCCCAATCCCCAGAGCCTCCCGGCTGATCTCATGCGCCCGGTCTATCTTCCCCTGGAAAAGGTAGTTGACGCCGGTGTTGATCTTCGCCGAGGTAATCCCCATGGGGTTCTGCGCCGCTACGCTCAGGTCCAGGGATTTCTGGAAATAGTCGAGGCTCTTTTGAAACTCACAATTCCAGGATAGGGCCGTCCCCAGAAGGTAGCAGGCGTTCCAGAGGGAGAAGAAATCCTTCACTTCTTCGGAAAACTCCAGCGCCTGGTACAGATACTCAATCCCCTGGGGGTAGTCTTCTTCCACAAAGAGCAGGTAGGATCCGATGGCGGTATAGATGGAGGGAAGCCCCCGGCGGTAATTGAGCCGCAGGGCCAGGTCGGCAATCGGAGAAACCACTTCAAAAGCCTCCACGTGATCATTGAGGTTCATGCAGTAATTCGCCAGGGTCACCCGGGCATTCATGATCCTGGTTTGAACCGCCGGAGTCTCGGGTAATTTCTCCAGGCAGAAGAGTTCTTTGTAGGTGTAGGAGATGGCCTCGCTGTAAGCCGACCTTTTCCGCGCTTTCTTCCCGGACAGCTTCGCAAATTCCGCCCCCTTCTCGAAGTTTTCACTCTTGATGAAATGTTCCGCCAGCACATCGGCATGCTCGCTGAGATGATTCCGGTGCAGTTGCTCGATCCCCTCCCCGACTCTTTCATGGAGTTGTTTCTTTCGCCGGGTCAAAAGGGAGTCATACACGACCTCCCGGGTGAGCGCGTGTTTGAAGATATAGGTCGACTGCGGATAAATATCTTTTTCGTAAAGAAGCTCCGCGTTCTTCAGGATGGAAAGGCGGGAGAGGAGTTCCGGTTCGGGAAGGCCCGAGGCCCGTTTGACCAGCTCATGGCTGAACTCCCGGTCGATGACCGAGGCGGTCTGGAGGAGGTCCCGCGCTCCCTCGGGAAGCGAATCCACCCGCGCCATGATGACCTCCTGGATGGTGGAGGGAATAGCCACCGACTTGAAGTTATGGGCCAGCTGGTAATGGTGGTTTCTCTTCACCATGATCTTCAAGTCCCGGAAGGACCGGATGAACTCCTCGATGAACAAAGGAACCCCTTCGGTTTTCTCCAGGATCAACTCCTCCAGTTCCCGGCTCAGGTTCCGGTTCCCCAAAAGATGCATGACCATGGTGATCGTCTCCCGGTTGGAGAGCCGGTTCAGGGTAATCTGGTTGTGGTAGGACCTGGAGTTCCAGGCGGGAACAAATTCGGGACGATAGGTGAAGACGGCCAGAATTCTGGCCCCCGGGATCATTTCCAGGAAAGAATGTAGCGTCTCCTCCGAGCTCTTGTCCATCCAGTGGAGATCTTCGAAGGCCATGATCAGAGGCCGGGCGGAGGCCAGCTTGAGCATGATCCGTTTGAAGGCTTCCATGATCCGGTCTTTTCGGGCGTCCGGACTCATCCGGATCTTCTCGATCCCGCTGTCTTTGACCGAGAGGAGTTCCAGCAGGAAGGGAAGATACGCTCCCTCTTCGATCTCCAGGTTTTTCAAGCCCTCCCTTACCTTTTTTTTGACTTCCGCTTCTTCATCGCCTTCCCGGATTTCGAAACTCGATTTTATGATTTCAATGAGAGGGTGGTAGGCCATTCCCCGCCCGTAAGACAGGCATCTTCCCTCCCGGATCAGCAGATCTTCATTGGCCACCGTTTTCCGGAATTCATAGAGGAGTCGGGATTTTCCGACCCCGGCCTCGGCCACGATGGAAAAGACCTGCCCCCTGCCCTCCCGGGACCGCTCGAATCCATCCCGCAGAAGCTCAAGCTCCCTCTCCCTGCCCACGAAGGAAGTCAAGCCTTTTTCCGCGCTGACCTCAAAGCGCGTTCTGCTGGAGCTGGGGGCAACGACCCGGTAGGCCTTGACCGGTTTTTCTTTTCCTTTTACCCTCCTCTCCCCCGCGCTCTCGAACCAGAAAAGCCCTTCCGTGAGCCGGTAGGTTTCTTCACTCACCAGGATTGTCCCCGGTTCGGCCAATCCTTCCATCCGGGAGGCGAGGTTCACCGTATCTCCCACGGCGCTGAACTCCACGCGAAGATCGCTTCCCAGGGTACCCACCACCACCGGGCCGGTATGGATGCCGGTTCGCATCTGAAGGGGGGGAACCCCCTTCTCCTGCTTCCAACGATCGCCGAACTTATTCAATTCTCGGGAAATGGCCAGGGCCGACCGGATCGCGCGCTGGGGAGCATCCTCCAGGGCGATGGGAGCTCCGAATAAAGCCATGATCCCGTCTCCGGTCATTTTATTCACCGTTCCCTCATACGCGTGGACCTGGTGAATCAGGATTCCCATGATCTGGTCGACGAGGGCGTACAATTCTTCGTGTTCCATCTTCTCCGAAAGCGAGGTGAACCCCACCATATCACAGAACAGGACCGTGACCTGCTTGCGTTCTCCTTCAATCCTTTCTTTCTGGGCCAATATCTTTTCGGTCAGCCCTTTGGGAAGGTACTTCTGGATCTTGGCCAGTTTTTCATCCCAGGAAAGATCCTGCGGGAGAGGTTCCCGGGTCTTCGTTTCGGATGGATGGGCAAGGGGATGGCCGCAACCCCCGCAGAATTTATCCCCCAGGTGGTTTTCAAAGCCGCACTGGGGACAGGAGGAAAGCAGTTTTCCTCCGCATTCCCGACAGAACTTTCGAGCCCGTTGATTTTCAGCCTGACACGCGGAGCATTTCACCGTAGATGATTTCATACCCGATTCAACCCCTCATCTATTTTAATAGGATGAATGCTGAAGGCTCCCGGGATTGATGAGCGAGCAAATCCAATGCCAAACCCGTGCAAGTGAATAACCCTCCAAAATGCTTGCCGTTTTTTGGGAGATCGGGAAAAGTTTCTTTTTCCCGGGCCTAGAAATTTTCCACTTTTTACCGCATTTTTTCTTCATCAAGCATCTGTCTCTTCCTTGAGGATTGGAACTGGAGAAGTCGCGGGCAACGAAGGATTGATGCCCATTTTCTACCACCCTGCCACCCTTGCCCTGCAGGAATGAATAAATTGACAGGAGGGTGGGGTTCGATTAACATGTTTTTTGATGAATTCATTATTCAACCTACGTTCATTTTCCGTAAGCCCTGTCTGCATTGAACCGGTCATCAAGAATCGGGGGAGGAAAGGAGTTTTGAAAGGTCATGAGGAGATTTGTGATTGAAGTTGGAATGGGGGTTGATCAGCACGGCCAGGACAACACCCGTGCCGCGGAAAAGGCCGTCCAGGATGCCATTCACCGGAGCTGCCTGTGCGGATTGCGGGAAGTTGCCGGGCTGAAGAGTCCCGATGAAATGCTGGTCGAAGTCCTGATCGGCTGCCCTGCTCCTGAGACGGTGGATAAAGAGAGGGTCCTGAAAGTCCTTCCTCTCGGTCGGAAGAAGATTGAAGTCCGACAGGGAGGGCTGTCGGGGAAAACCCTCTTCCAACCTGAACTGGGAGACAAGACTGACGAGATGGTCGTGGCCAACGCCATCATTACGGTGTATGTACCGTGATGCAAATGCCAGCGGAAAGAAAGTTCGGAGTAATTAGTTTCCATCCGGAAACTCCCTCTCCCCTTGCGGGAGAGGGTTGGGGTGAGGGGGATGCGGATGGAAAGCCTTGAAATTCTTCACCTTAATCACCCCCACCCTCACCCTCCCCCGTCGAGGGGGAGGGGAAAATGGGGTTTTTGGAGGGATACTAATTAGTTCGGAGTTGGGAGAAAAAAGTATAAAGGGCGGAATGAAAACCGTTGCCGGTTGCCTGTTTTTATTTTTAACGGACAACGGGGAACCGGAAACGGGCAACATGTTGTTTATGAACTTAAGGCACTTAAGCACACTTAAGGACACTTAAGCACACTTTTGAGGAAGTCATGAAATCCATCTTCGTCAACCCCGAGCGCTGCACGGCCTGCCGAACCTGCGAAATCGCCTGCGCCGTGAACCGCTCTTCCCTGTCCCGGAAGCTCCCCGACGCGATCTATGAAGCCGTTGCTCCTGCGCCGCGGGTTCGAGTCGAGGCCACAGAAGCAGAGAAAGGCTTCCCCATCCAGTGCCGGCACTGCGAAGACGCACCCTGTCTGGATGCCTGCCCGGCCGCTGCGCTCTACCGGGATGAAGAAGGCCTGGTCCTGGTCCGTGATGAGCGGTGCATCGGGTGCTGGATGTGCATCATGGTCTGCCCTTTCGGCGCTCCCCAGCCTTTCCGTCATTTCCGGAAGATTCTCAAATGCGACCAGTGCAAGGGCATGGATATGGCCTATTGCGTGGAGAGCTGTCCCACCCACGCCTTGATGCTGATTGACCCGGAAGATATAGCCAGGGGGAGATTCAAACCGCCCAAGCGAGGAAGCCTGGTAGCGCTGAATTTCATATCGGGGCAGGGCCTTTCCAAGCAGGACAAATAAGGAGGATTCTCCTCTTCACTTTACTCCTCTCCACCGGTTGCGATGGAGAAGGCGAGGGTGAGGGCGCGTTATGGATGAATGATCCCTCAAACGATGGGAGAATGAATGAACCGGATCCACAAGAAAAGCGCGCTGGCCCAGACCGCCCCTCTCATCCTGGCCGCCCATGATCGGGGGGAAAGTCTCCTCTGGGGGCGCTACGAGGAGCAGGTGCCTCTCTGCGCTTTCACCGCCAACGGGTTGAATTGCCGGAAATGCTTCCATGGACCCTGCCGGATCAATCCCTTCGGGGACCAGCCCACCCGTGGGGTCTGCGGGGCGGACCGGGATCAGATCGTCATGGAAAACTTCTTTCAGGCGACTCTAGAAGGTGTGCTGGAAAGCGCCCGGACTATTTCTTCTCTGGATGAATCTCTTGCTGATCAGGAATTCCCCGACCTGGATTCTGATTTCCCGCATCAAACCCGGAAAAGACTCTCGGACCACGGGATCCTGCCGGTAAGAAAAGTTCAGATTCTGGAAGTGCAGAACAGCTACTTCTCTCACAAAGGTTACTTGACCAAAACGCTCAGGGATTTGACCCGGATGGGATTGATCCACTACGGCCTCTTGAAAGGGCTGGGGAAATATCCTTCTTCTTCGGCCCCGGCTGAGTCCCGGTATGATCCTGAAAAAGCCAACATCCTTATCGTAGGCCAGCCTCCTGCAAAACACATTTCGGCTTTCCGCCAGAGGATCCAGGAGGGGGATCAGGGGAAAAAGATCAATCTATGGCTGCAAGGGATCAGGGACATTCCGGCTTTGCCGTCCATCTCCGATCACGGCTCGGCCGAGATGGCCCTGGCCCTGAACCTTGACGCCCTGGTCATATACCCCGATGCTCATCTCCCTTCCCTGGAAGATCTGGCGGAAAAATGGGAAATCCCCGTCCTTCTCGGACAGGAAGACAAAGGAATCGAATGGATTGCGGGGCAATCATTGGAGCTGGCTCTCGATCATCAAAAGAAGAAAGGTCGCTTGGATTCCTCGCCCATTCCTCCGAGTCAGACCCCCCGGGCTTCGATCTTTGATCGGGTAAGGGATGTTCAGGAAGCCCTGAGCCCCCGGCAGATAGAGGGGATCCTGGCCATCTGGGCAGAACCTAATGTGAAACAGGCTTTCTTCGAGAGAACCCTCACCCTCATGGAAAATGCCCTGAAGGAGAAATTCCTGGTCTTCGTAGGCGGAGAGGCGGGCACCCAGGCGAATCTCCTGGATGAAGAACTGGGGCGAAGGATGGGGAGGAAACCGGCAAACCTCCCGGGCTCTCGGATCAGCCTTCTGAATTACCTGAGTTCCCGGAGTGAGATTCCCGAGCTCGTCGCTTTCCTGCGGAATCTGAATTCGGAAAAAGAATTCAACGAAATGCCGGTCGTCGTCTCTTTCCCGGAGTTCTCCAAAACTTCCACCTGGGCCGTTGCGGTAAGCTTTTTGTCCATGGGTTTTACCGTACAGCTTGGCACCCAGCTTCCCTTCTGGGGAAGCCCTTCTCTATCTGAAGTCCTATTGAAGGAATGGCCCCGGGTTTCTGGAGGGATCCTTCTGGCTTCCCCCAGCATTCCGGACGGGCCAACGCAGGCTCAGGAAATTAGATCTTATATCAAATCGCGAAGCTTCGCCAAATGACCGCCAGCAGAAAAAAATTTTCCCCGGAGCGGGGCAAACACTACGTCATCATCGGCAACAGCGCGGCGGGGATCGCTGCCTCCAGGGAGGTGCGGCGATCGGATCCTATGGGCCGGATCACCATCATCTCCGATGAGGCCACCCTGGGCTATTCCCGGGTAATGCTTCCTCTCTATATAGCGGGGAAGATCAACCCCCAAGGGATGGTCATTGCCTCGCGGGATTTTTATACCGGTCTCAAAATCAAACTATTGCGGGGCGACCCGGTCGAGTCCATCGATCCAAGGGGGCAGAGAGTTTTCACTCGAGAGGGGATGAATTTCCCCTATGACCGACTGCTGATCGCCACGGGGTCTTCTCCCCGGACCCTGGACCTTCCTGGAATCAATCTGCCAGGGGTTCATTATTTCCGCAAAATCAGCGATGCCGAAAGAATTCGCAAGGGCCTCGCTTCTTGCCGGGGGCCGGTTCTCCTGGTTGGGGGTGGACTGGTGAGCGTGAAGACCCTGGAGGTTTTAATCCATAAGAAGAGGAAGGTCCACATGGTGATCTCCTCGAATCGAATCCTCTCCCAGATGCTGGATGAAACCGCCTCCCATCTTTTTCTGGGTGCTTTGCGGGAAAAGGGGGTTTCCGTGCACCTCCCAACCGATGTTCGGGCGTTCGAAGGAAAAGAGAGGGTCGAAGGAGCCCGTCTATCCGATGGAACTTTCCTTGCTTGCTCCCTGGCCATCATCGGTAAAGGAGTAAGGCCCAATGTGGGCTTCCTTGAGGGAGCGGGAATCCAGTTGAATGAAGGAGTCGTTGTGGACCCGCACATGGCCACCAGCCTTCCCTCCATCTACGCCGCGGGGGACGTGGCCGAAACTCTTGACCTCCTGAAGAAAAAGCACCGGGGACAGGCCATCTGGCCCCTGGCTGTCGAGGGAGGACGGATCGCAGGATCGAACATGGCCTCCGTTCCTTACGTTCTTTCCGGAGGCCTGCGGATGAATATCGTAGAGGCTCTCGGCATGAGAGCGGTGTCGGTGGGAGCAGAGGACGGAGAGCAGGTTCTTCAATACTTCCCCCCCGGAGGATCCGTCTACCGGAAGCTTGCCTTCTCCGGGGGACGGCTCACAGGATTTTTGCTGGCAGGAGATATCCGCTGCGCCGGGGTCCTGACCTCCCTGGTCAAGAACGAAACCCCGGTTTCACCTTCTGTTTTGGGGGAAGGCCTGGAGCGAGGTTTTTCTTTCTCTCCGAAATTAAGAAGTCTTGCAGGACAAGTAAGGTTCTCATAACCCCGCACCCCTTCGGGAATGCGGATTTCGGAATGCGGAATGCGGAATTTCCTTTTTTGCCTCTGTGTTCTCTGTGCCCTCTGTGGCTAAAAAGAAATAAGAATGAAAATCGACCCTGAAAAATGCATCGGCTGCGGCAAGTGCAAATCCTATTGCACTATGTGGGGCGGGGTCATGCGTTTTGAAAGATCCCCCAAAAACCCAGCCCGGGTCATCACCGTCATCGATGAAGATGAATGTGTGGAGTGCAGCGTCTGCCTGCGCAGCGGCTGTTGCCCCACGGACGCCCTATTCCAGCCTCCCCTGGCCTGGCCGAGGATGGTGAGGAAAAATTTCAGCGATCCCCTCAAAATCCATCCGGAAACCCGCATTCCCGGGCGGGGCACGGAGGAGATGAAGACCAACGAAGTGACGGGCCGCTTCAAATGGGGAATGTATGGAATGGCCTTCGAGCTCGGCCGCCCCGGCGTGGGAGGCCGATTTTACGACGTGGAAAAGGTGGCCAAAGCGCTGGCCAAACTGAAGGTGGAATTCGAGGAGAACAACCCGGTTACCAAACTGATGGTGGACCGGAAGAAGGGGTTGATCAACCCGGAGGTGCTGAGAGAGAAGGTTCTTTCGGCCATCGTGGAGTTCATGACCCCGGCGGAGAAGCTTCCCCAAATTTTGGAAGTTCTCGACCGGGTATCCAAGGAGATCAACACCGTCCTCTCCGGGGACATCATTACCCGGGTAGGCCCCGACGCCTCCGTTCCTTCAGTCAAGAGTTTGCAGGAGATGAAACGGTTCATCTCCATCAACGGCAAGAGTAACGTCGGCCTGGGGAAGCCAAGGGCCGCTGAATAAGTTTCGCGTTTCGAGTTTCGGGTTATAGGCTTCAAAGAGGAAAATTCAGCTAATTTTCAACTCGAAACTTGAAACCCGAAACTCGAAACGAAATTTAGGCATTTTAGGCATTCCGAATTTTAGGCATTCGGGGAGCTTTCATGACCCACACCCTCCATAGACGGGGAAGTCGCGAGAGCTTAGACTGCGACTACATCGTTTTCACCATGTCAGCCAAGGGGTTCAATGAGGCGGGTTCGGGTAAGAAGATGCAGGAGTTCCTCAACATCCTTCTGAAATACCAGCCGGTCAACTATGGGGACATGGTGACCGGAAACTGCCATCTGAAATCCCGGGAGGATATTTATAACAACATCGGAGACACCTCGATCATCCACGGAGTATTCACGGATCCTCAAGTCGTTTCGGATGTCCTGAAGGAACTCAAAACAGCGGATCTCGGCATGTCGGTGGTGGTCACCGGGGTTCACGAAGACACGGAACAATGCTGCCGGGAGAGTTCCCTCCCAAAGCACACCATCGAGCATTCCCTGGGGATCTTCGGGCAGATGAAAAAACTGCCCGCGGAGGAAATCCTCCAGTTGACCACCATGTGCGGCCACGGGATGGTTCCGGTCAACCTGGTCGAAAAGACCGTCGCCGAGATCAAACGGGGCAAAAAGAATTACCGGGAAGCGGCTCTGGAGCTCACCCGCCCCTGTCACTGCGGAATCTATAACCCCATCCGGGCCGAAAGGCTGCTGCGCAGGTTGGTTCCGCTGATGGTTTTGGAGGACTAATGGATATCGATATCGGATCGTTTTCATGATGGAGTAGGGGCAACCCTATGTGGTTGCCCATCTTGCGGGCGGCCATCACGCGAAACGCGTGACCGCCCCTACAAATTCTTGTTTGGTTCTGGCTATGCCAGGTTAGGAGATATTCAGTTGATTAAAGAAAAAATTTCCATTCTCTTCCAACCCTCCGGCCGAAGAGGAGACATCGAAGCCGGCAAATCGATCCTCCAGGCCGCCCAGGAGTTGGGCGTCCCCCTGCAATCAGTATGTGGCGGCAAAAACACCTGTGGAAAATGCAAAGTCCGGGTCGAAATCCGGACCCTGGGAAAAGACGGATCCAGCCCCCCTCTTCTCTCTCCCTTCACTCCCGAAGAAAGGAAATTCATAAGCGAGGAAGAGCAAGAGGCGGGTTATCGACTGGCCTGCGTGGCCCAGTTGTTTGGAGAAGTCCTTGTCTTCATCCCCGAGGAGAGCCGGGGAGTTCAGCAGGTCATCCGCAAGGAAGCCAGGGAAATAGCGGTGGAGCTGAACCCCGCGGTCAAGGCCTGCTACGCGGAGCTCCCGCCCCCGACTTTGCAGGAGCCCACGGCTGATTTTGAGCGGCTCCTTCGCGTCCTGGATCAATCTTTCGGCCTCAGGGGGCTGACCATCGACCTCCAGACCCTTCGGCTCCTCCCCCAACAGTTGCGGGAAGCGGACTGGAAGGTCACGGCCATGGTCTGGATGGACCGGGAAATCGTCGATCTCCAGCCCGGAAAGGTGGAAGATTACTACGGAGCAGCCGTGGACATCGGCACCACCACGGTGGCAGCCTATCTCTGCAACCTGCGAACCGGCCGGGTCGTTTCCACGGGTTCCATGATGAATCCCCAGGTGGCCTACGGAGAAGATGTGATGTCCCGGATTACCTACGCCATGGTAAACCCGCAGGAAGGCCTGAAGCGCTTGCAGGGGGCCATCATCAACGGATTAAACGGTCTGATCCAAAGCGCCGCCCAGGCCGCCCAGATTCCTTCCCGGGCGATCCTGGAAATGACCGTAGTGGGTAATACGGCCATGCACCATATTTTCCTGGGAATCGATCCCCATTCATTGGGGCTTTCCCCCTTTCCGCCGGCCGCCCATCACTCTCAGAACATAAAGGCCAGGGAACTGGGATTGAAGATCCATCCTGCCGCCTATGTTCATGTTCTCCCCATCGAAGCGGGTTTCGTGGGCGCGGATAATGTGGGCGTGCTGATCTCGGAAACTCCCTACCAAAAGGATGACATGACCCTGACCATTGACATCGGCACCAATGGAGAGCTGGTCTTGGGGAATCGAAAAAAGTTGCTCTCTTCCTCTTGTGCCACCGGCCCGGCTCTGGAAGGAGCCCACCTCCGCTTCGGCATGCGGGCGGCCCCCGGCGCGATCGAAAGAGTGCGCATCAACCCGGAAACCCTGGAGGTGAGATACAGGGTCATCGGGCAGGATAAATGGAGCGATGAATGCAAACCGGAAGAGATCCAGGCCCGGGGGATCTGCGGCTCCGGGATCATCGAAGTCATCGCGGAAATGTTCCGGACAGGGGTGGTGGAAAAGAGCGGCCGGATCAACGGAAACCTGTCCACCCCGCGCCTTCGCAAGATCGAAAAAGGCTACGAGTTTGTCATCGCCTGGGCCAGGGAGACGGCCTTGGGACAGGACATTACCGTATCCACCTCCGATGTGCGGGCCGTGCAGCTGGCCAAGGGCGCTCTGTACTCCGGGGCCAAGATCATGATGAAGCAGCTGGGAGTGAACCGGCTGGACAAGGTTGTCCTGGCCGGAGGATTCGGCAGTTATGTGGATCCAGAGCGGGCCATGATCCTGGGGATGTTCCCCGACTGCGATCTGAAAAATATCGTTGCCGTGGGGAATGCGGCCGGGGACGGGGCCCGTATAGCCCTGCTGAACCGGTATAAACGGGAGGAAGCGGACCGGATCGCCCGCGAAGTGGAGTACATCGAGCTGACGGTCTATCCCGAGTTCATCATGGAATTCGCCGAGGCCATGGCCTTCCCGCACATGAAAGATCCTTTCCCTCACCTGGAAGGGATCTTAAAAAAATAGAACTACTTAGCCACAGAGATCACAGAGAACACAGAGATCTGGCGGCCAAAAAAGGCAAAAGGATTTAATCCTTTCCTTCAAAGGCGCTTTTTTACGCCTTAGTTTTTTCCTGTCGTTTTTTTCAAGAACCTCTCTGTGTCCTCTGTGGCCTCGGTGGCAAATTGGTTTTGAATATTTTTTTCTTGAAAAGGAGAGAAAAATGCAGAAATCATTCATCCAAATCGAAGACGGAAAGCTTGCTTACCTCGCCGGAGGCAAGGGGAGAAACCTGATTCTGCTCCACAGCTTGAACATTTCGGCCGACTCTTGGGAAAAAGTGTTCGGGCCATTGAGCCAGAGCCATTCGGTTTATGCCCTGGACATGTTCGGCCATGGGGATTCGGAAAAGCCTCCCAAGAATCTTCTCATCGAGGATTACGCCCGCAGCGTGGTCCAGTTCATGGACCGGATGAAGATCGAGAAAGCGGTGGTTTGCGGAAATTCCGTCGGTGCGCTGATCGCGGTGGAATTAGGCGCCGCCTATCCCCAGAGAGTCGAAAAACTAGCACTCGTCGGCTGCCCGGCAAGGGATGCTTGGGAGCGGATGGAGCGGCTCGCCCTTTCCGCCCTCGGGTTCGACGCTCAGGGGAATCCCCACCCCCTCTCTTTGACCGACCTGAAGATGACCTATGCCCATCCCACCCCGGAAATGGCGGCCTGGTTCAATCAGCTCCGGGCCAAGGCCGGCATATGGGTGAAAAAGACCATGATCGCCATTTCCCTATACGATCCTTTCCCCAAGTTCCCCAAAATTAAATGCCCCACCCTGGTCCTCTTCGGAGACCAGGATGTTCTGAAAGAAAAAGAAAAGGAAATCCTCACGGGAATTAAGGGGGCAAAAGGCGTCATCCTGCATGACGCCGGGCACGTGCCCCAGATGGATCAGCCGGAAGCATTTTTGAAAGAGATAAATCAATTTTTGAGGCCTTGACCCTGCGGATTTGGGATTTGGTGCTTGGGATTTGGAAATTGTCAGCCCCATCGATCGGGAGGTAAATATGCGTATGAAGACATCTTACTTCTTGCTGCCCATCATCCTGTTGGGTCTGGCCTCTTGCGCCACTCCCCATAAAGTGATGGTCCTATACGACCGCCCCGGCAGCCTGAAATCCGGCGACCGGGTGATCTGGGAGAATCAAACCATCGGATCGGTCGGGGATTTTCAGGCCAATCCCTCGGGTAAAACAGTCGTCCCCCTGCAGGTCAAACCTGATTTCCGCGAGGCCTTGACCGATCAGAGCCGATTCCTGATCCAGTCGGACCCCGATCGCCCCGGAAGTCAAATGATCAAGATGGTCCTATTGGCCTCCGGCGGGAAGGTTCTTCCCGACGGCGCAGTAGTGGAGGGAAGCACCACTTTTTCTTTAATGATCGAAAGGGGGAGCCGCGGGATCCAGGGAATTCCACAGGTTCTGCAGGATGCCCTGGACCGGTTAAGCAAGGAGTTGAGCCGTCTCTCGGACCGGGAATGGCAAAAGGAATTGGAGAGCCAGCTGGATTCCTGGACACGGGAACTTAAGAAGGCGGGCGAGGACACCCGCCGCTACTTTCAAAAGGAAGTCCTTCCTAAATTGGAGCAAGCCGTCCAGGATCTTGTGCGGCGTTTCAAGGAGCTCGGGAAAGAAAAAGACGGGAAGATTCTGGAAGAGAAGCTTGACCAGCTGAAACGAACTTTGCAGAATTGATCCCGATGGGTTCTTAAGCGCATAAAGAGAATTGGGTTTACCCGAATCTCCAATAACCCTTTATGCTCCCTCCAAAATCCATCTGAAAGCTGACGATTATTGATTGATACGGGCACCCAAAAGAGGAAGCCACTTCTGACTCCTCAATGGGAATCATCTTCGAAAGGTAATTTTAGAGGGCCGTTATGGGATTCCTCTTTGGGCAATCCCAAAACGGCCCTCGTCAAAACGCGCCCAATTCTAATCCATTCAAAATCAAGCAGATAATTTTTTATTTGCCCAAAAACAGATTTCTGGGATTATCCACCATCATCGTTTTAATTTGTTCGTCGGTCACTCCCTGGGCTTTCAGAGCGGGAAGGACATTCTGCGATATATGGTCAATCCGCCAATTGGCCAATGCCTTCAGAACCTGCTCTGGGGTATCGATCTGCCGTCCTAACCAAACGTTGACCGTGTCGTGCGAAAGCATAATCTGACTCGCAAAGCCTTGTTTGCAAAGCTCGGCAACGTTTTTCACGATCACATCTGTCGGGGTGATAATTTCCAGGCCAA